>ERZ1292625.63-Hain-H41-01um-R1-63-length-184856-cov-16_pt1 | contig 162987 bp, 228 predicted proteins | sample MGYA00564400_ERZ1292625 | MGnify/ENA primary metagenome ERZ1292625 (study PRJEB36523, sample SAMEA6512639) | groundwater metagenome | collected 2019-01-08 | study: AquaDiva: Metagenomics assemblies of 32 groundwater samples | reverse complement strand
GATAAGGCTTCTTACCATATACTGCAACACCCATAGGAATAGATGGGTGAGTAACTACGGTACCAACATTGCCTGTAACAGTAGAACTACCGAAGAAATGCTTTAGATAATCCTTGCCCATAATATCTGATTGCCAGTCAGCAATAGATTTGGCTAAGTCTTTAACTTTATCCATTTCATGAGCGAATTGTGCTTGAACGCTAAACTTAGCAGCATCGCCCTTTTCAGAGTAAAGCTTCATAATAGACTGTAAGTTCTTTTGCTCTTTACCCATAATCTGTAACAGAGCAATATAGTTTGCGGCCGCAGTGTTAGCCGCTTCACCACCAACAGTTAAGAAATGCTTTAGTGCATTTACATCAGGCATCAAGATATCATGAACACCCCTAAGCTTACCAACGAAAGTAGAACCTCGGCGTTCCATAGCAATATCAGGGACGATAATCCTAAGGGCGCCCATACCACCCTTTTCCATTGCTGCTAAGAAGCTCTCTACCTGTCGGTTTCTACCAGCACCTGCTTGATCTCTTCCAATAGTACTTTTAACAATTGCTTTGATCTTCTCTTTATTTTTTAAGGCTTTATTTGAGAGGCCCTCAGCCTCTCCTAGATAAGTCATTAAGTCTTCTACAGAGTCTCCTCTTTCGACTCTCCTAGCGATGCCAGAAGTAGCCATCTTAGCCGCTCTAACCATCTGGGAAAGAGTTACTGGTATGTTTCTACCTTCCATACCAGCAGCGCCCATAGAGGCCACTGTAGCGCCTGAGATCTCCCCAGGTAGAACTACATCCATATAGTTATACCTAGGAGTTCCGTTTGCTTCATAGCCCGCTACATAAGCAGCTTTGCCTGTACTGAATAGAGAAGCTAAATGCATGAATGCCATCTGCTTCTCAGTTAAAGCTGGATGCATTGCCTTATATAAACCAGCAGCACCATCTAACATATTCATATATGTTAGTAACTGAGTCTGAGGTCTAGAGCTTAGTGGTGGGTTAGATACTGATACACCACCCATAGCAATAACAGGTAAGAAGAAACTAAAGCCTTCGATTTCATCTATTCCAAAACCACCAGCGATAGCTCTTTGAGAATCGTTTAATTTAGCATAAGTTCTTAGATGCTCAGCACCACCCATTAAAGGTTGAGTTGCGTATTCGTTATCAGTAAACTTAGCTGGATTGGCTTTAGCCTTTTGATTATAAAACTGTTCATGAATAAACCAGGCCATAGCAGCAGCAGTTTGGTGAGATAGATTAGAGACATTGGCTACTTTATGGCGCTTAGTAAAAGTCTTACCATCTACATCTTGATAATTTTTATCAACAATATTTACAGTGTCATCAAACTCTTTAAATAGATTTTTAATAGCTTGAGTTGGATCTTTGCCACCCAAATGCTTAACCACCTCAAAAGGTAGTGAGCCTTTAGTTAAGTGATCAAACTTACCATCCTTATTATGACGCTCTAGGATCGCTTTAACGGCCTCTCTAATATCAAAGGTCCCGTGGCTCATAACTTCATCTAGATAGCCCCTAGCGCCAGCGTTGCGCGTTATTAGATAGGCTCCTGTCTGTAGGGCTATATCACCAGTTTTAATATGGCTTTGGCTGAGAACCATAGCGATATCTTTAGAGCCTTTGAGCCCAAAGAATTGATCTAGATAATTTCTTTCATCGTTGTATTCAGGCCCCATAAACATCTTCTTAAAGATGCCTTTAAACCAACCGCTCTCTACGAAAATTTTAGGAGCTTTAACCCCTACAGTAAAACGATCACCAGTAACTGCGGGTACCGCAACATGAAGTTGTAGTTCTTGTTTTGCTTTACGGCTGTCTACAACTTCAGGACTATGAGAAGCCTCCCCAACCCATACAGCACCCCCGCCTCTATTCTCAACTTCTTTGAAGACTTTATTATCAATAGTCTGCTCATACTCTTGAGTACCAAACTGAGTACTAGCTTCAGATAAAGCAACTACTAAGTGCTGCATGCCTTTAATAGTTACTTCTTTAAGTTTCTTTAAAGCCTCTAAAGTCTTGCCAACACCGCCACCAGCTAAATGCTTAGCTCCAATAGATTTAGTTTGGAACTGTTCTCTATATAAATATTTATTCTCGTAGAACTCTGGGTTTACCCAAGCTGCATCTGACATTAAGGTTGGCCCAAGCCAAACTAAAGCATTATGCTTATAGCCCCTTAAAGCTCGGTCCATACCATGACCGTCGATACTCTCGATTAGTTTTCCAGTTTCATCAAAAGCCTGACCCGGCTGCATTGGTAATAGTTCTTGAGGAAGCACCTTAAACTTACCAGAGACTTTATCCATCTCTGCGTAATCCCAGACTTTAGCTGACATTACGTTACCTAAACGGGCAGTTAATTGGAAGGCCTTCTCCATTGGAATAAAGATCTGGTATATAGCGTCTTCTTTGTCATCTTTGCTAATCGTAGAAACTATGGGTAGTGATTTAAATGCTTCAGAGGTATAAATCTTACCTACTTGAACCATTGGTCCACCGGTTACTGGATTAATACGATTCTTACGAATCATCTGTGCATCACCAGCGCGCATAAAGTGGAACTTCTCTTGGCTTAGTCTTCCAGATTTAAAGGCAATATCTGCAGGTCTCTCTAAGAGATTAAGATCGTTATCCCCAGTAATTTCATAGGCTAGATATCTATAATCTTTAGCATCGTAGAATCTACGGCCTAGATCTCCAGAATCGTAAGAGCCTAAGATATCCATTAGGAAATCTCTAGCTCTCTTTTGTAACTGATACTTAGTTTGAGTGCCCGTAAGTCTTCTTTCTACATAAGCTTCAATAGAAGATTCAGTTATATTGAGGCCCTTAGCCTTAAGTGAATAAATAGCTTCATTTCTAAATTCTTCTTTGATGACTTTTCTTTGAATAAAGTTATGAGTGGCTTTTAAAGCACCAGCGAGAACTTGTTCTGGATTAATATAAACTTCTTTACTATATTTACCGTGCTCGTCTAAGACAAACCCTAAAGCACCGTTAATAGTTTTATGAAACTGAGGTAGATATAAACTATGTCTATACTGAGTCTTACCTTCAATTAATACTGGAGCTTTAGAGCTAGTAGCAAAGACTTCTAAAGAGGCTAACTCAGCAAAAGTCTTACCACCTACTTTAACCCCTAGCCTAAAGACTTGAGAGTTTCTTTGGAAAGTAGGATCTTCTACATTAAATACTTCTTTATCCGCATCATAAGTTTTACGACCTTCTAGGCCTATTACTAATCCTTCATTTCTTAGTTGCTGAGCATATTTAGCTAATTGAATATGTGTCTCATCGCTAAATTCATGACGAGCCATAATAGGTGTAGACCAGATATCTACTTTACCCTGTAGCTTCTTCCAGTTATCTAAAGTGGCTGGAGCCATATTAATATTTAAGCCGTGAGCTGCTTTAAACATATCTAGGCCATACTTAAGGCCTTTATCCATTTGAGAGGTAACTCTAATACCAAGTTCTAAGTTATCTGGTTCATCGTCTTTTAAGTTACCTACTGCTCTACCAGATAAGTTAGCAGAACCTAAGTAACCAATAATGTCAGTGCCGTGCTCTAAGAAGTAAGCTTTTCCGTGAACTGTTCTAGCCTGGTTATCTGCGATCCTAATTCTATCGTGAGATAAGCCTAGCTGCCTCTGTAGGTGCTCTACATCTAGACCATAGGCTTTGAGAGCTCTCTTACCTACAGTGTCGTTGTAGGTCTCGCTAGCATCGTCAGGATTGATGCCTTCCATTAAGAGGGTTACTTCACCACCAGCTTGAGCAAAAGCGTGGATTCTCTTATGTAACTCTCTCCAGATCTTAGATTTAGTCTGTAAGACGTTAATAACAAAAGTAGCTTTAGCCACTTCTTTAGAGCCTGTTAGATTCTTAGAGATATTATCCATATCTACTAAGAGCTGGCGCATATACTGATCACCAGACATAATAAACTTGCCCTTTAAAGTAGTACTTTTACTTCCACTCATTATAAAGGCACTAGCAGCCTTAGCTTCGGTCATTACCTCGTCATAGACAGATCGGGTCATCCTAGCTTCTTTGAGGGCTCTATCGACTTCTAGGAGGCTTCTGTCTACTAAATAACCGACTTCGATATTACCTAGGCCTCCCTCATATAGACCATCTCGTTCAAAGTTACCTAAGGCGCCTTTGGTTACGTTAGCAGAGCTGACAATAAAGCTCATGTCTACTGTGTTCGTAGAGGGTCTATTAGCCATCATCCACTTTTCATGGGTAATAGCAGGAATATTATCTTCGCCGTGGGAAGCATGTCTATGAGGATGCGGGGCTAGAGATCTCTTATCATAACCAATGTCTGCTCGGCCTCTATCTTTAAATAAGCTACCAACCCATTTTCTAAGCATAGCCATGGTTAAAGTATTAGGCAGTGCGATAGAGCTAGAAGCATTAAGTCTTAGATTAAAGACACCTTTATTCTCAGCTACTGTTTGAGCTGCCATATGAGTTTCAGCGAGTAAAGCAGTATGTTCAAACTGGAACATACCAATATCAATACCGCTTCTGGCATCTCTTAGAACCTTAGCATAAGCAGCACCGTGGTCTTTGTAAACTAAACCTGCATGTAAATCAGTAGGTAGCTCAACACCTCTGCCTGAAGTTCTAGTTATATACTCACTAGTTTCATAACCTAGTTGCTCAATTAAAGCTGTAGCGACTTGGCTAGATTTCCAACGATAGATAATATCATCATTCTCTTCAGGATCTCCTCCTAGAGACCTTTCAAATGCAGTATAGATGCTTTGTTTCATAGCACCTAAACCATATTGATCTACAACTTCCCAAGCCCTTTTCTTATCTGCTTTAGAAACCTTATCAGCGGTTTCTCTTAGCAAAGCTCTATTTCTAGGAGTAGATTGATCCATTAAAGCTTTAAGAGTTCCGTCTACACTCATAAAAGATTTAAGTCTTCTATAAGCGTCTTTACTAGGATCTCCAGCATCTAACTTATAGATATCTACTAAAGCCGCTGAATCTCTTTCTGCTTTGCTATCTGGAGTATAAGAATCTAACTCTGCATTAGTTTCATCTTTATAAGCAGAGAACTTATTATCTCTCTTACGTTGAAGTCTATTTAGTAATAAGTTAGAAGTAAGATTTAGCTTGTAAAGATCTATATCTCGGTTCATCGGGAATCTCTCTACTATTTACAACCTCAATTATATTGCTATAAGATGCTATTGTAAATTTGGTCTTATTTATGGAGTGACCATGTACGAACTTCAACTCCCCTCGGGTAACCAAGTTACCTTCCGTGCACCCAGAAACATTGATAGAAAGCGTGTAGTAGAACAGTTTCTAAACAAGAATGAAAAGGGTACTCAGACTGATATCGAGCTACTCTCTTCGTATTGCCTAGCTTCCCAAAACGGTCAACAGTTGATTGATCCAGATCCAAGAACTCGCATGGATCAGTGGGAGCTTAAAGACGTTCAGTTCTATCAAGGTGTCTTCTTAGAACTATTCTTCATGAACGATGAAGATGATATGAAGAAGGTTAAAGAAGCCGCAAAAAAACTACTAGAGCCTGGTACCGAGAGCAATTAAGTATTGACTTAGGTGCTAGGTTAGCTAGGTATGCTAATATCCAACCCAGTGAGTTCTATAATATGGAAGACGCAGAGGCAGAAGCTTGGGCAGAAGCAGTAGGCGATCTACTCAAGCAAGAAGAATCGAGAGTTAATAATCTCTCAAGAACTTCTGAATTGCTAGCAAGAAACGATAGGATCTTTAATGGCTAAGAACTCAGCGAAACTGGAAAGAATCCCTAGGAAGAATCTCAAGACTGATAAGCTTGTAGAAGCCCTTCCTAGGGGCTCTGCTAAGCAGGCAGGATCCTCAGTACTCTCTAACACTGTTTATGCAGTCAATGGCTTTCTAGGCAATCCCGATGCTATTAGACTGCATGAATATGAGAGAGCTCTTACTACTGATGAAACTGTAGCAGCTGCTTTAGACTTCGTTCAGTTATCTATTGTTGCTTCTCTCGGTGAGTATCAACATAGAAACCCTGATATCCAAGCATTCGTTCGTGAGAACTTAAATGCTATGGAAGGCAATTATAAGCAAGCAATTGGAGAGCTATCTCTATCTGCTTTATGGGCAGGCTTCGGAGTCTCTGAGATTATCTGGACCGTTGAAAACGGTAAGATCTGGATCGAGCGATTAGCTAATTATCATCCAGCTACTATTCATATATCAGTAGATAAAACGGGTACTCTTACTGAGCACGGTGAACCAATTCAAGGAGGATTTAGACCTCCCGGTATTTATCAAACTGATCTTATTAGAGCTGGCGATTATACTAAGCTACCCCTAAGTAAGACCTGTCTTATCTCCCACAGACGCCGCCATGGTAACTACTATGGTGAATCTATTATTCGTAGAGTCTATAAGAACTGGCGTTATAAAGACCCCGGTTTAGAAATGTGGGCTATTGCCCTAGATCGCTACGGGACTCCTGTAGTTTATGCAATTGTTCCCAATGTCTCTACTGGTAGAGAGATTACTGACAGCGGTGCTCCAGATGGTAAGCGCTTAGAAACTCTAGCCGATACTGCCATTAATGCTATCTCTAATATTCACTTAGGCACCGGATTAGTTCTAGAACAACCAGATCCAGAGAATAAAGTCTCTCTTGGAACGCTAACTACTGGCAATAACTTTGGTACTTCATTTGAGGCGTTTATAGGCCATCTAGATAGGTCTATTTACCGTGGACTACTTATCCCTCAATTGATCTTCAATGAGGGCCGTGGTGGCCTCGGTGGGCAGGCTGTAGCGAAGATTCACTTCGATGTCTATAAGCTTATGCTGCAGTCTCTTTATGCTCAGTTTATTGAGCCCTTTACTGAACAAGTCATTGGTAGACTAGTTAGATATAACTTTAATGAATCTGACCCTGGGACTTTCCCGATGACTCCATTTGATGCGGCTACTGCTGAGCTATTAGCTAGAAGCTGGGAAACTATGGTTTCTGTTGGTGCTCTAGATCCATCTAATGTTTCAGATCTAAATACCATGAGACAGACCGTTGGCTTACCTACTATTGATAAACCTATTATTAAGAGCATTAATCAAGTAATGACGGATAAGAAGAGAGAACTAGATATTGAAGAAAAGAAGAGTACTCAGTCCTCTAATAGCAATAGAGAGCAGAAAGATGCTCAATCTATGCAACCTCCTATTGTATAAGTTTGAACAAGATTAAAGCTAGGGGAAACCATGGCAAGAGTATCTTCTAAAACTAGACAGAACCTTCCCAGTTCAGCCTTTGCTGATACTGAAGATCGTAAGTTTCTTATCCACGATAAGTCCCATGCCCTTATGGCATGGCGTATGTTAGATAGAGCTCAGTTCCCTTCTGAAGAATCTAAAACTAAAACTAAAACTAAGATTCTCTCTGCACTTAAACGCTTCGGTATCGACACTTCTGAATACAATCTAAGTTCAGATATGTCAGATAAAGAAAAGTGTGCAATGCAGGATATCTTAGAATGTGATATGGCTCATCAATTAGAACCAGATGAGATGGAAGAAGCTTATTCTCAGGCATATACTGATAGCTATGATGAAACCCATTTCTTAAAGATCCCTGTTGCTAGGCTTGGTACTTGGTATCACCCTAAATACGGCATCGTTCAATTCTCTCAAAATGACTTTAATCAAATGATTGATAACTTTGAGAACGATGAACTTGGCTTCCCTCCATATATGCGTTATGGTCATGATACTGGTGAAATTGGTGTCGTCGATGACGAGCCCTCCAGAGGCTATATTACATGCCTCTCTCAAGAAGGCTCTATCCTATATAGTTATGTCGTCCCAACTGATCTAGGGGCTGCTAGCGATGTCCAGGAGCAACGGATGAGGTTTGCTTCTGCTGAGTTAGTAAGAAGGATGCCATCTAAAACCGATGGCAGCAATTTAGGTACTGTTCTTACTGCTATTGCTCTAACCAATTCACCCTATGTTCCTAATCTTCCTGAAGCCGAAGTATTATCCCAATCAGAAGAAGGATTCTTTGTTTTGGATCTATCTAAAGAAAAGTGTGCAATGTGCACCGAAGAGGAAGTCTGTGCTAGCTGCAAACCTGAAGAGAAAATGAGCTGTGGAGTTTGTACTGAAGAAGAAGTCTGCAAAGATTGTGAATCTTCTACTGAAGAATACGCATCTAAGACTGAGGCAGGTGTAGCTCATCCCTCAAGTCATTATGCCTATGTCCCAGAAGCAGATAAACCCTCTACTTGGAAGCTCTTAATTCATGATAAGGCTCATGTGGCTGCGGCTTCTGCTGCGCTAGGTCCTGGCTTTAGAGGACAGAAAGTTTCCCTTCCTAGTGAAGACCGTGCTAAAGTAGTAGCTAAGGTAAGATCTGCCTGGAAGAAGTTCAATTCAGATAAGTCAGAAGAGGATATGCCGGAAGTATTAAAGATGAGTAATAATAGCGAAGGGCTTATGCGTAAGCTATACGATGAGTTTACTCAGTTCTTTGGTATGTGGAAGACGGCTCAAGAGCCAGAAGTCCAAGTTATTGAAGAAGCTGCAGTAGAAGAAGTTGTTATTGAGAGTGTAGAGATGCTCTCAGAGGAGATAACTGTGAGTGAAGAAGTAACTCAAGAGCCCGTAGAGGAGCTCTCACAGACCGCTGCTCTAGAAGAGCGTCTAGCTGCACTTGAAGCTGAAAAGGCTGCTCTAGCGGAACAGCTAACTAATACTAAGGCCCAAGCTGATGAAGCTGAAAAGGCTGCTGAGCTTTTAAGTTCTGCGCTTAATCAACAGAAGCTAGAAACGCTAAAGGCTGATCTAATTTCTAAGGGTATTCCACCAGTAATGGTTGAACAAGCTTTCTCACTAGTATCTGCCATGCCAACAGATAAGACTGTAAAGCTTTCTAATGGCAATGACGGCTCACTAGTGGAAAAAATGGCAGAGGTGCTAGAATCTCTACCACAGGATAATCGTGTACAGCTTGGTCAAGTTGGCCACGCTCTATCTAATACCAATGCCACCGAGAATCCATACAAGGACATTATTAATCGTCGCCTTGGTAAATAATATAAAGGCTTATAGGAGATAACATATGCCTTTTAGTGGTCAAATTACTGATTACAGCCAAGTAGGCGATATTGCCTCCCTAGGCACTACCGTCCTTACTGAGATGGCTCAGGCTTTTGAGCAGTTTCCTGGAGATCCAATTGCTCAGTTCTTCCCCATGCGGAATACTATGGATCCTTCTGTAGCTATCGAGCGTGTACGTCAAGGTGTTGGTATCGCTCCTCTCGTAGAGATGGGTCAGCCAGACACCATGACTGATAGCGCTCTAGTTGATCGTCGTGTTGTGCAGCCAGCGCATACTCGTGAGTCTGACTTCGTTCCTCAGCATGTAATCAACAACCTTCGCCAGGTTGGCACCATGAATGAAAAAGTGGGTCGTGAGTTCATCACTGATCGTGTTCAGCGGATGACTAATCGTTCTAACCACTTCTTCGCTATTCTTCGTGCTATGGCTCTACTCGGTGGTATTAACTACACTGATCCTCGCACTGGTGTAACGCTTAACGTTAACATGCAGATTCCCGCTGGTAATCTTCGTGATCTAACTGGTTTAGGCGCCACCCGTACTTGGGATGCTCTAGCTACGGCTACTGCTATTCGCGATCTAACCATCTTCCGTCAGAAGCTTTATGCTACTGCCAAGACCAAACCCACGCACGTTGTTATGCGTTCTGATCTTAAGACTCTTCTTGATCTAAACGCGGATATTATTGCGCGAGTTGAAGGTTCTGGCGCTCTTAACGCTACTGGCTTCGTTGAATATCGTATGGGTGAACTTTATGCCATCGCTGGTATGCAAGTTATTACCTGCGATACTCTTTATGATGATCCTGTAACTAACACCCGTAAGTATGTTTGGCCCGTTCACAAGGTTGCCCTAGTTGCTTCTCGTCATGAGCAAGCTTCCGGTGAGTTTGTTGGTCGCCAAGATATGTGCGTTGGTGAAGATCCAATGGGTCGCCCCGGTCTATGGATGCGCTCTGGTCCTGACACTTCTCCTCCAGCCCCTCCAGGTCGTTCTATTCAAATGGGTAACACCGGTCTCCCTTACCTTCGTTATCCTGATTGGGTAGGTATCATGACTGTTGGTGTTGAAGCCACTGTACAGGCTAAGATTGATACCGTAACCTAATAATTAATTAGTAATGGGGCCTTCGGGCCCCTTTAGAGAGGATTTAGAGAATGGGCCTTCGTTTCGATCATGAAGCCATCCGTAACGTCCGTTCTGGTAAGGGCGTTTTAAGTGGCTTAGATGTTACTCGTACTGGTGCAAACCAGTTAACTGTAAGTACTGGCCGTGCCCGTATGGGTATTGATGCGGCTCGGTACACTGCTCTTGGCGAACAGTATCTCAATGAGGGTGGCGCTGAGCTTACTCTTACTGTTGCTGTTACTTTTGATTCTACTGCTCTAGCCGATGGTACTTATTCACTTTATTTACTAACCGGTGGCACTGCTTCCAACACCGCTGAAGCTGCTGTAGTGCTTACGGATGGTCCTTTAATGAATGTGAATATGCCTGGTCTAACTGTTAGTCCTAACACGATGGACCTAGGTTCACCTTCAGTTAAGCTTTGCTCTTTCACTAAGGCCGCTGGCGCTATTGCCGGTAATACCTCCATTAGCTACGTTGGTCGTGAAAGCTTAGTCTAAGGATGTAATCTAATATGAAGTTGCTTGTAATCCACCCACATGATGGTCATCATGCAGGAGATACTATCGAACTGACTCTAGAGGAGTACGAGGTTAGAAAGGCTGAGCATGCTTTTCCTTACTATCACGTACTCACTCCAGAGCAGCTAGAAGCTCCTGTAGGGGCTGTTGAGTTTGTTGAAGGTGATTTACCATTAGTTTCTGATCATGCCTCAATGACGGGCACTGAAGTGGCTCTAATGGCAGAGGAAGTCCTTAACAAAGTAACGGGTAAGAAGAAGAAGGTAGCTGAAGAGTAATCTTCTATGTTAAGATAGGCGGGGAGTTATACGCTCTCCGTCTATTTATTTTAGGTAGATAAATGGCTGAATCTAACCCAAAGAATCGACAACCAGATCAATTAGAAGCAGCAAAAGCTTCATTAGGTCCTGGTGTTTTTGAAGCATTATTAAAAGCAGGTCAAAGTAAGTAAATGGCTTTCTTTCCTACTATTTTATCTAACAACGACCCTATTATTGGGATGACTAGAACACTTAACGTTCTATTAGCTCAAACAGCAGCGAGTCAGATTAGAGCTGTCTTAAACGACCATGCATTCCCTAGAATTCGTATGCGGATCTTATCTGCCACTAAGGCTAAGCAAACTGCTGAGGGAGGCTCCAACGAGGGCGTCTCAGTCTGGTTTGATGATCTTAGTGATATGGCTACACCAGCTACTCAAGCAGCAGTAGAAGCTCTTATCAATACAATGATCTCTACCCAGCCTCTTATGAGAGACGCTGTTTATTCTATTGCAGCTAAGATGGCCGCTTCTGTTCTTACTAATCAATTAGCCGCACAAGTCAAACCTCAGGCTGAGTATGCAATTGAGTTAGATAAGCAAGCTATTCAAGACTTAGAGAAGCTAATCCGAACTCCCTTCTTTGATGGCACCGTTAGTGCTGTAAAAGAAACTAAACTTAAAGAAGGTAAGCTAGCTAGAATCTATTTAGCTCTAGATATTAATGATGACGTAACAACTTATAACGCTACTACTAATGAAGGCCAGGTTTATACTGGAGCACAAGTAGCTGGTAGAGCTATGTTATGGACTGGCTGGAAGAGTCTAGATAACATTGAAGTTGTAGTAAACGTAGGAGATACACCCGCTAAGATTTTATATAACCTACAGAATGCTTGGCGTAATGCACAAACTGCTAAAGATGCAGGATCGATCTCTTTAGTTCCTGCAGTTATCGCTGCAGATGAAGGTGTACCTGTAGTTGGTACTAGAACTACTCAATTTAAAACTTATCCCGGTGCTACTCCTACAGGACCTTTACAGACTCCTGCAGTTAATACTAATCTAGCTTTCTTAGCGATTAGTCCTTATTTATACGACAAACAAATCGATTTCTTAAATGTAACCCTACAGTTATGGTCAGAGACTACGCTTGGCTCTTTAGTATTTGATAAGCAGGGTATCCCAGGACTTCTTTATGGCATCGAACCTTATTACTCAGGACTAACTAAAGAGGGGCCTCACTCAGTAATTATTGATTTAGAAACTGGTGAGAAGTCTACTTTAACCACTCCAACAACTACAGAAGAAAAAGCTCTCTCAGATACGTTCTACTTTGAGTTATCTGACCCAGGTGAAGCTGCTTATGGGTTAGTAAATATCTCAGGAGTTATAACTACTGGAGATCAGTTTGATGTAGTTTTAGGCGGAGTTACTTATAGCTATACAGCGCTTATTGGGGATGGTATTCCTGAAGTTATTACAGGGCTCATTGCTCTGATAGATCCTCTAGTCAACTTCATTGCTACATCTCCTACTGCAGGACAGCTTAGGATTAATTATATAAGCGTTGGGGTCTTGGGTAACTCAGTAACTCTTACAGTAGCTACAACCTCTCTCACGGGCTTTATAACGGCCTCAGGATTGACTTTAACCAATGGCAGAGATGTTAATACACTGCCTAATAATGATGTAGTTAGATTCCGATCTCAAGAGATGGTAGATACTCTTAATACTGTACCAGTTACTGTTGCTAGAGAACGAACCATTAACGTTAGTAAAGGTATGACTATCCTTCAGATAGTTAATGCTATAGCAAATGATATAGCCCAATTCTCAGCTACTTCAAGACTCTTAGGAGCACTGAGGGCACCTACTAAATTTATTATTAATGGAACACCTTATGCAGCTCCGGGGTTAACTATAGTTCCTTATACTAGAGATGAGTTTCATTACAACGTAGTCTTTGACATGCAACAGGTTCCAGCAGCCGTTAAGTTTGCTGCTATGCCTAAATCCATGATTACCGATGTCCCTGGAACTTGGGATAACCTTCCTAAGTCTTTAGTTATTCCAGCTAAGTTCTTTAATCCCACTTCTACTTCAGGGCTAAAGAAAGCAATTAGTGAAACTGATAAAGGTAAGATGTATATCTCAGAACCTAAGACTTCTTCTAGAATGAAGAAAGTCTTTGATGCTATTGATAAGTTTAATAAGGACTTTGAATAATCATGGCGGGTCCTTCGGATATTAATAACAAAATACAAACACATATACAAGAGATCTTAGAGAATCTGTTTGTTCACTTAGCCATTCACCCAGTTATTTCAAATCCACCTATTCTAGATGCTAATGGTAATCAAATTAGGATTAATAAGTTTAGAGACTTTGATGGTATTGAATTAAAGAATGCTAGTGATGGGCTAACTCTAAGTATTTACCCCTACTCTTACATTCAATCTGATACTGGGGGAATGCTAACCACACAAACCCCTAATGCATCGATCGGATATAAGCCATACACTCTAGGATCAGGTGCGTCTCCAATGGGACCACTAGATGAAACTAAAGCTTATATCATGCTTAAGCTGCATTACTTTGGGTATAATACCCAACTAACTACAGATCCTTTTATTCAAGCTAACCAATCTACTATCTTTGAATTTAATAAAGCAGAACAAGTTTTAAGACAATGGATGGAGATCATTAGACTAGTTTTAGTTTCAGATCTGAGAAAGCTTCCATCTGTCATCGGTAGACCGAGATTTCTGCTCACAAATTCCACGGTAAATTGGATTAATTTTAATTCTGGAGTATGGGATAAAGAAGCTAATTTAATCTTCCACACTGCTTCAATGCTCTGGGAAACTTGTTATTACTCTAAGCGAAATATAGATAATCATAATTTGATCGATATAGTTGGTGGTCAAGTAGGAACGTTAGGTGCAGTGCCAGTTTGTTATAATCTTACACAGGATAGATATTACAACTGCACTACTAATGAAACGATACCAGTAACTGATTTAGTAGACCCAGCTACAGGAACATTTTATGACACTCTAAATGTAAACGTGGTTAAGATCATCGATATGATCTCTCAGTCAAGAAACGACTTTGTTACTATAGATTCTCAGTCATAGGAGTGAGCAATGGCTCTTCAGAATAATCTTTACCCTGATATTCAGTTTGAGGAGATCAATGACAGCCCTCGCCCAGCTTCTATTGGCTCCATCAATCGTATTGGCACTGTAGGTACCTTTAGAAAGGGTCCTAATGGTGTATTTAAACTTCGGTCTACGTTTAGTGAATTCAGCTCAACTTATAGTGCCACTACTCATCTAGGCTCTGTCTCAGTACAAGCTGCTATGGATCAAGGTGCTAATGACTTTGGTCTTATTAGGGTTATGGGCTCAGCCAAGAAATCAGTAGGTACCTTTACTTTTACTGTTCCAGTTCCTGCTTCGGTTACTGCTGGTGATATTGTCTTTTATTTAGACGAATACAATACCAGTAATATCCTACAAAACAGCTACTCAGTTAATATTCCAGTTCTAGCTTTATCTACAGCCGCTGACATTGCTAACGTTGCTGTGTCTACTATTAACGCCAGTACTTCTATCACAGCTCTTATTGATGCGGTATATGACTCTGGTGGCACTGTAGATATTCAGGCTAGTACTGCTGGTTTAGCTGGTAACTTCCTTCAATATACACTTAGACTAAGTGATACTACTCCCCCAGCAGGCGTAACCGTAACTCCAACTAACAATGGCGTTCAAGCTTCGGGCACTGCTACTGTAGCTGGTACTATTGTTGCTGGTGAAAACTTCACTGTTACTCTAGCGGGTGTGCCTTACCTTTATACTGCAGTAGCTCTAGATACTCCAACTTCAGTAGCTGCCGCTCTAGCTGCTTTGATCAACCCTGTTGTTGGATACGGTGCTACGAGTGCTCTAGGTGTTGTAACTATTACTAGAGATGCAGTTGGTTCTGCTGGTAATGCCGTAACTCTAACAGTTTCTACTGACTCTGTTGCTGGTACTATTGTTGCTTCCGGCCCCACTCTTTCTGGTGGTACTCAGCACGCTTCCACTAATATGACTGCAGGTGCTGACGGCCCCAAGAAGAGCTCTACAGTTCTTCAGGATAGTACGGTTCTCCCAGCTGATCTAATCGTGCTCTCTGCGGCCTACGATGGCCTCTGGGGCGATAATATCCAGGTTACTACCTCCCCCGGTACTGTCGCTGGTAAGTTCAACCTATTTGTATTAGATACTGAAACTGATGAAGAAGCTTCTTTCTTTGATCTAGACGTAACTGCAGCTAGTTTAGATATTAACAACGAACTTATTGCTCTTAAGAATTCAGATCTAGTTAGAGCAGTATTCGTTGGTACTAATAATTCACTAACGCCATCAATTGTTACTTCTCTAAACCTAACTGGTGGTACTGAAGGTCCCGCTATTATCGATCAAGACTATATCGATGCTCTTACGCTTTTAAAAGCTAAGAACGTTAATATCATTCTTGCTGCGGGTCAGACCTCTAATACTATTCGTGCCAATCTACTAGCTCAAGCGGAGACGGGTGATGCTATCTCTGGTTATCGTTTTGCTGTTCTTAACGCTGATAAGAACATGGATATCGCATCACTAAACACGGTTACTTCACCCTTTAACACCACTACTGGTTCTGGTGTAATGGTCGCTGGTTGGTGTACTTATGCTGGTCAGACTCGTCTAGCCCGCTTTGGTGCTTCACCTGATGGCTTCTATGCTGGCCACGTTGCTGTAACCGCTGTTCAAGTAAGTCCTGCTGCTAGAAGCTCTAGTCCCTTCTTCGCTAACGTAGTTGAAGTTGATACTGAGACTACTAGTCAAGCCTTTAATGCCTACACCGTAGCTCGTATGGAAGCCATTATTAATGATCCTGCTACTGGTGGTTTCCATTGCTTAAACGGTCGTACCCTTAGCTCTGATGGCGCTTGGTACTGGATCTCTGTACGCAGGGTCTATAACCAAATCAAGACCGATCTCTTTAGAATGGTTCAATGGGTTAAGTCACAGCCAAATACGGTTGCTACTCGTAATCAGCTAGCTCAACAGTTAGATACTTATATGGGTATCTTACTTAGCCGGGGAGTTATTGCTAATACGAAGCCTTCACAAGTAGATTCTACTAACAATCCTCCTGATCGAGTTGCTAGTGGTTTCTTACGCGCTGAAGTATTCTTTACCCCAGTATTCCCAGCCGATCACATCATTATTGGTATTCGTAGATTCTTAAGTGCTGACGTACTCACTTCAGTCGGAGCCTAATGCTTAAAGTAAGCGATAACTGTTACAGGTGCGGGGACTGCATTAAAGCATGCCCCGTTCCTGGGACTATAACTAATAAGATGGCAGGCAAGGTAAGAATCAATTCTTATAGTTGCATTGAATGTAAACAATGCCTGCCAGTCTGTCGGTTTAATTTAATTACTTATGAGGTCTCTGGTGACACATTAGAGGCCCTTCCTAACCTTCTTGAGATAGCTGCTAGCTTAAACAAAGAAGAGGCCAAGGAGAGCTTCCTAGAGGCCCTGGAAACAATACCAGAACTTAAAGAGAAAGCTAAGAAGAAAGTTAGTAGGAAGAAATAAGTGTCTGACTTACTAACTCTCGCTGAAAAGGTAGAGCTTCAAGCTTTAATTAGTTCTGTTCATTTTACACCCCAGTTTACGGGTTCAGGATTTAAAGAACAAATAATAGATGCAGTAAATGAATTAACCAAGTTACCCTCAGGAAGCAAAAGCGTTACAGATGCTTTTAAAACATTAGAGTTTTTAAAAGATCAAAAAGGTGCTGGTACAGAAGTATTTAGTCTTCATATGGATAGGGCTACTGATCCAGCTACTCTTAGGGGTACGTTTGATTCAGATCTATCAATCACTAAATACAATACGCTTGTCTTAAGATTAAATGATTTTCTACACTCAAAGGCTGCTGATGATAAAGCTATTCAACCAAAGGTATTTGGGGTTACAGCAGATAAAGTACCCGCAGAGAAAAATCCACAGAAGGTAGAGAAACCAAAGGAAAATCCTAAAGTAGTTGCTCAGCCTATTATTAGTGGAACTGCTTTAACCACTGACTTTGGCGGTCCTGATCCAATACAAGGTTATGATGTTGATATCTGGGTTCAGCGTTTAGACTTAACTATGGGTGCAACAGGTGCACCTGCAGCAGATACTAATTTAGCTACAGGTGGAATGATTCTATTAGGATCATTCACTAATATTAAAGTTGCTATTAGAACCACTACTGAAGCTTACTTAGAGTTTGATTCTAGGTCACCTATTTATTTTGATGGTGAGACTCAGATCTTATTCTCTTTAGAAAAAGGTTTAGTAGATATGGATGTTCTAAGGGAAACCTTTGGGACATCTTTATTAGGTAGACGAGTTACTTATAATACACTACCTAGAATGAACATTACATTTAATGTAAACACAGTAACTTTTGATCAAGATAATAATCCAGTTTCAGAACTTAAGCACGAAGTTAACTATGGAATGGCACCAACGGCAACATTAAATAGAAATCCACCTACTCCAGCAAACCCGGCTGCCCCTCCAGGATTCTTTAAAGCTGCCGGAGACTTATTTAATAAAGCTTTTGTTCCTGGAGCTGGTCGTACACCAGAGCCTCCAGATGAGCCTATATTTAAATTCAGAAGAAAACCTAATGGGCGATTTGTGCTTAAAAGCTGCAAGATAGATGCATTTAATATTGATGCGGGTGCTGGTAAACAAGTAGTTGCTACACAATGGCAAGGCGTTTGTGAAGAGATAGTATCTCTTGGTGGTGATCCACCTTCTATGATGCCTGAGAATAGTGGAGTTTACGGAGCTTATGATACAATTCCTACTAGAATGGCTAATACATCGTTACCGGTAGATGACATAGCTGCTCAAACCCGAGCACAGACTGCATCAAATGTGGTTAATCAGTTAACAAGAGGATTGTTTGGGAGTTAAACTAGATGGCAATTAAAGATGTTACTGATTTTGGTGGACCAGATCCCATCCAAGGATTTGATGTAGATGTATGGGTTCAGGATCAATCTAGAGCACAAGGTAGTACTAGTAATTTAATTCTATTAGGTAGCTTTACCTCTATCGTTGTAACTATTAGAAATGCTACTGAAGCCTACTTAGAACTTAATCAACGGGTACCCCGCTATCTAGATGGTGAAGTTCAGATGGCTTGGGTAATGGAAAAGGGTATGTTAGATCTTAACGTGCTTCGACAGACTTTTGGTTTTGGTGAGATCTCTAGAAATAAGAGATTCAATCGCTCACCCAGATTTCAGATTACATTTAATGTAAGTACTTATGATGAATTAAAGTCCTCCTTCTCTACTTTTGTAAATGGTGGAGAACTAAAAGATCAACCAAGAACTGTTAGTGGTCGTATTGTATTAGATCAATGTAAGGTTGACTCTTGGCACTTTGCCGCTACCTCAGGTAAACAAGTAGTAGCTACACAATGGCAAGGCGTTTGTGAGTCTATTAAGACCGCGGCTCCTCCTAATGCTGAATCTGTTACTGCTGCAGACACTAGTGCTCAATTCCCAACGGCGTAATACTATGAGGCAACAATGGCAGAATTTAAGTCTCCAGCTGCAGTTATTTATACGTTTGAAGACCCCATCCCTGAGTCTACTGATGGCACTAGTTTAACCACTCCGATACCATTATTCACTAGGGTAGGTGTTCCAAAGGACATCTACCCTGATTGGTTAAAGAGTGATTTAACACCATCTCAATATGACCCTGAGACAGGTGCAGTGCTAGAGGGCTCTACAGCAGTTAATCCTAACTGGTCTGACCAATGGGTCCTAGTTAGTGCTAAAGTCTCAATTACGAGGTTCTGGGCCTGCTCTACGGCCACGTTTACACTAGCGTTGCCATTAGAAGATCCAGATATAGAACTACCTATGGCTCCTATACATCCAGAGATGCCAATAGCTATTGCTCTAGGTTACGAAGATCTTAATGGTTCCATTATGTTTAATATTCCTAGCAAAGAACTGCACAGAGTCTTCACAGGATATGTAGACACTATTAGCTATAAGCTAACTAATAAACAAGTCTTATGCGTAGTTGCTTGTAGAGATAGTATTAGGTTCTTAGTAGATAACAAACTTAATAGAGTATTTACAGATAAAAATCTAACTACTCAAGGCCTAGATATCTCTGGTGATAGAACTAGAGTTATTAAAGATTTAGTTATTCAAGGTTGTGGTGTCTATGATAATGGGGTTGCTCCATTAAATACAGCTAGAATCCCATTAACTCAATCCACAAACTTCCCCGATGAGCCTTATTGGGATCCTACCGATAGACCAGAGTTAGGTTTAACCAGACCATCGGATCTTAAACAAGGAGAAGCCGGATTAGCTGAACAAGCAACTACCCATCAGCTATTAAATGTTATGGGAAAGTTTCCCATTGAAGTTATTAAACATCTGTCTTCTATTGAAGGCAAACCCAGAGAGTTTTATTCAGACCGCTGGGGTAATATTATCTGGGCTATTAGAAAAACTAATAAGTTAACTCAACCTTGGGACTTCTATTTTAGAAACCCAGTTGCTATTGGTAATAGCTCTGGAACCTTTCCTATGATCTCTGGTTCTACTGAGTGGTCAACTGTTGGCACCATGACAGAGTTCATTGTTATGAACCCCACTACAGGCTCAGGAGAGGTCGCAGGGGGCGCCTTTGCTATCCAAGGTACTCTCAAGACTAGGACTGCCCTAGGCTTTGATATGGCCCGTCGGAGCCGCTTTATATTTGATGATACGTTAGATAACTCTGACACTAATATCTCTGGTTTAGAGGCACCCTTCTTAGCAGCTATGTTATCTCTGCATGGTAAAGATGTTAGAGCAGGATCAGCAGAAATAGAAGGCCTGCCTGAGATACTTCCAGGAGACGCAGTAAGAGTTTGGGGTATTGGGTTATATCCACCACCACATAATCTATTTAGAGCTGAGGCTATTATCCACTCTTATAATGGAATGGGAGCTAAGAAAGGCTTTAGAACTAATATTATGTATGCAGAAATCCAAGAGAGCTTGGAGAGTATGACGGATAGAATTGATAAAGACGATGCAGTTAAAGCAGTAACCTATAACCAAGCAGTGGCTAAACCTGGTGAGGCTGTAGCTAAGAAACCAGAGCCTGCTAAGCCCCCCGAACCCGCTAATACTAAAAAGACTCAGAGTAATCAAACTACGCCACCAAAATCTCAAGCGGAGATAGAAGCTTTAGCTGCAGAAAAGCAAAGGAAAGACGAAGAGGAAGCTAAAGAGAAAGCTAAGACCCAGAAGCCTGCTCCAACAGATCCTAGAATAAATATGCAGGGATATGACCCAAATATTCCAAGAATTTATAGAGCTTTTATTTCCATAACCGGGATCATCCCAAAGGAATCTTTCCCACATACAGCAGAAACTTTAGCGGTTTGGTTAAGTAATCGCCGCCCTGTTTTTGATAAACTTGTACAAAATGGGTTTGAGTATCCAGGGTATCCTGGTGATGATCGAGAGTTTACTTTTTATGCTAAGACAAAAGAAAAGATCACTTTTGATCAAGCTAAAGCAATACTAACTTTAATGAACTTTCCTGAACGCTCTGTGATATTAGCTGCTAATGGACCTTAATATATAAATGTTTGGATTTGATCTTAGTCACACAAGAGACCCCAATAGCTACTCTACAAGCAATCATGCTTGGGAGAAACAAACTTCAACGCCTACCGTTCAGATAGGTATGATTACTGCTACTGATCCTATTAATCACACCGTAGATGTAAAGCTCTTATCTATTAGAGGTTCTGACAATCTTCCTATGATCCTCTATAATATTAAAGTAGCTATTGATAGAGGCGGTGGCGGCTGGGGTGAGCATAACTTACCTTGGATAGGTCAACAGGTAGAAGTTGTATTTGAATCAGGTAATAGTTTAATTAGTACTCGTTGTTTCGTTGGCCGTAGGTTTTATACAACTTCTCATAAACCTCCAGCGCACCCGATATTTACAAAAGATAGTTCTTACCAAAAAGGCCACTTTGAAATGGCCGAAGGAGGATCTTATCACTTTAAGAAGACTGATGGTACTGTTACTAGCTTTAATGCTGCTCCTCACAGTGTTGAAGGTTCGAAAACCAATGCAAGAGCAACTGGCACAGCTAAAACGTCTTCTGAGGCTTTAATGGATAAGTCTCAAGAGAAGACGGCTTTGGCTAAACAACAGCTAGATGCTGTTGCTTCTTCTACTGCTAATGTTACTGATTTAGCTAAACAGAAAGCTGAGTTGGCTAAAGTAGAAGGGGCTAAAAAGGCAGAGACCCAAAAACCTGCTCCACCAAGATCTCCTGAACCTTTAGTTATATCTTTAGTTATAAGAAACTTCCGAAGTTTAACAGAATTAAGAACTATAGAAAATGTGTGTGCTACCTTTGGTACACTTATGCCAAGTCCCGGAGTACTAACAGAAGCAAATTTCAGAGCGTTTAGTACCAGCCCATATTCTGGAGTTGAAGTAAAATATACAGAGTTTAAACTCAAATTGGCTTACTCAGAAGTGAGTAAGGTTGTAGATCAATTACAACCTGCTATAAATACAGCAATCGGCACCCCAATATTTAAAGTTCAGTTTACAGACTATACTATTCGTTTACTTATTCGAGAAAAGAATATAGACCCAGTAGTACCGGTAGGATCATAAATGTCGTTTGATACACTAGCTAACTTAAATATCTCTGAAGAAAATAAACGTATTGAAAAAGAGCTTAAAGAAGCTACTAAAAACATAACTAAGAATGCTGGCGACTCAGCAGAGAACATGCTTAAGTCAGCAGAAGATACAGCTGCAGCCTCAGTACAGATGGCTACACTGGCCTACAAGAAGCTTGAACTAGCGGTTAAGTCTCTTCTATCAGGTAAGCTAATCGACCCTGCTGCAGGGCAAGAGAACTAGGTTATATGGCATCAGATCTACCTATCCAATCTCCTGTAGATCCAGAGCAGATCCCGGATACGGCTGCTCTTTTAAGGGCACAGGCTTTATTACAAACTGATCCTAAGAAAGCTGCTGCTTTGAATAAGGCTGCGGATAATATTCAAGCGGCTGAAGATAAAATCGACAAAGTTAATCTCACGCTTGCCGCTCTAACTCAAGACCCAGATTCTAAAGAACAATCTAATCCAGATCCCAAAGGCGACCCCAATGATCTAAACTCTGCTGGACTAAAAACAGCAATGGAGGGCATGGCTGCTCGCCAAGATTTATCTACCGAGACACTTAAAGAAGCTCAGGGCATTGGTACCGATCTAATTGGATTGATACTTCCTATCTTCGCTGCTGTACAAGGCACCTGGCAGTTCGTAGAAGGCCTAGGAAAGTTCCTAGACTCTACCACTAAGGCGGCAGCTGCTCTAGGGGCTTCTAGCGCCCAGCAGGCCTATCTGGATGCAATTAATCTTGCTATACAAGCTGCAGGTAAAGATCCTAAAGAACTAAAAGATCCAGCTAAGTTTAAAGCGCTTGCTAATACTATTCTAGTTCCTCCCGTTGCTGGAGTCAGTAATAGCGTAATGTCTTTAGGAGATACTCTAGATAGATTCCAACCAACACAACCCTTTGTTGCAACACCTCAGGCTAAAGATTTAGTTATTCCTAAGAGCTCAACGACTACTAGTCCTAACGGTGTTACTAGAACTACGGAGATAACTGCTACTCCACCAAGCCCCTTACAAGTATTAGCTGCAGCTGGAGTAGTCACTCATGATTTAGAGAAGCCGCCAACTTGTGATTTTGTTAATACAAATCAATTCCAAGCTGATCCGAATCCATATAAGACATTTGGTAATCCAATAGCAGCTATTCAGAACCAGCTTAAATTGGCTTCAGACGTGTCTAATCTAGCTGGACAACAGAAAGCCCTAGCCGAGGGCTTAGGTAAGCTTTCTGGGGCTGCTACGGCCCTCTCAGAGGATAATGCTCAGCGTAGTCTATATCTTTCTATTAGAGCTATCTTAGCTGATCTAGTTACATTTAACTTTCAGAATGATCAGCAAGGGGACATTGCTACTACTACTAATAGATCTATCTTATGGTGGAATAATCTAACTCCCCAGAGTCCTGTTATCTCTGATCTAGTCTTTAATAAGTTAAATAGTGCTACGCCTTTAGATAATGTAGATGAAACAGAAATAAATACTGCTATCTCTAATCTTCAAACTGAAGCTGCTTCTGCTATTGATCCTCAGAGAAGCTGGGGAGCTATGCCGGGTAATCTTATTTGGGCTGCCTTGGGAAATAACTTATTCTCTGGAACTCTAGATGAGCTTATTGATCAGATACCTTTATTAACAGCTATTAGAGAAAATGTTCCCCTAGTTAATAGAAACCTAATTCAAGATATTATCTTTAACTTTGAAGAAGAAAACCTAGACGACTCAGTTAGTGATATTCCAATTTTAATGATGACCTCTGATTCTAGATTAGCTTTATATTCCCCGGCAGTATCTAGATGGATCGAGACTTTAAACTATCTAAAGAATCTAACTACTGCAGAAGTTAATGCATTAAGGCCATTTGAAACTCAGATATCAACTAGTTCTCTCTTATTTATAGATCTAGTTAAAACTACTAACTTAAACTATACAAAGTTATATACTGATTTGCTTAAACACGAACTAACTTATACACAAAAGCAAGCCTTAGATCTCTTAGCTTTAGAATGGGATAATATTACCGCTGCGATAGTTCCGCCCATTAATCCTATTACTATTCCAGAGTTATTCTTAGCTGAACTATTAGCTGCCAAGTCTCTATTGCCCGGTTCTGATCCTATGACTCAAGCTATTACAGAAATTCAAGGGGCAGCTTTAACCATAGGGGGGCCTATTGGAACTGATTTAGCTCAAATGATTGGTGTTGTAGGAACTCTTATTAGAACTAGTTTTGTTTTAAATGATATTTATATAACTATCGCTGATGAAAAGATCAGAGACGAGAGATTAAAAAAGCTACTAACTAAAGCAGATGAAATGTCAGCAGAAGTTGAACACTTCCCTAACGCTGGTATGCTAGGGCGAATTGCGGAGGCTATCTAATGGCTTTATTAGATGGAGCTGCTACTGCAATTGGAGAACTAGCTACAACTACTCAAGCAGTTGGTAATCAAGTCTCTACTAATGCCAGAGCTTTAAATGCTTTAAACTCTCAACTGCAGACCGGTAAGAATCCAGCATTTAAGATTAATCCTCCTAGCTCTAATGACCCTAGCTTATACAAAGATGATGATACAGCTTTAGCCAGAGGCTCTGTAAGTCATTTAACTGATGTTATGGGATTTCTTAAGTCTGCTTTAGAAGATGTTCATAACAATGCTTCTAAGAAAGTAACGGATAGCCAAGCTGATCCAGACTTTACTCAAACTGGGGATACTAAACTTAGTACTCGGCTATCTAAAACACTTAATGATATAGCTAGGTCTGTAACAGCTTTAACCTTGCAAAAAGATCAAGGACATACAGTAGAAAAGACAGCGGAGACTTTAGTTAAGTTAGCTAAGTCTATTTATAATCAAGCTGGATCTACTATCTATAACGAAGCTCCTATGGTTATTAACTCAGGGAGACTAGTTACTAATAGAGCTGCTTTAATTCTAAACGAGTCTAGTGATAACTTAACTAAAGCCGACAACGAAGTACATAGGGTTAATAAGTATGTACTTAGCTCTAATAAGTTATTTCAGTTAGTCTCAAGTGATGCTGTTATTGCAGTAGGGGGCCACTGCAAGATTATCCAAAGAGATAGCTCTAAAGAGATCTTAATTCAAGCAGGTAAAGACCTTAATCTTAAAGCTTTAAATGGCAAGTGCTTAGTTCAAACTTCTGGGGATACTAAAATAGAAGCCGGTGGCAATGCTCAGATTCTAGGTAACTCTGGAGCTAAGCTAGAGTCTCCCGCAACTATAGATATTACAGCAGGTGCTACGCTTAATATGGGCGCTGCGGGCATAGTTAATATAGCCGGAGTCATAGTTAACCTAGGGAACTCTCCAGCAGCTCCTCCTGGGCCTGCTACGGCCCCTGTACAGGATTCTATAGCCCCTCAGAACATAGACCAAATAGAAGTAAATAAAGCTGATAAGAAGCCTGCTATACTAGTAGAGACTCGTATAGGTTTAAATCCTCCGGGTGTTCTACCTAGGCGTATTAGTAAAGATGATAAGAAGAACGTTTAACTATGGCAGAATTATTAGAGCAGACTCAAGACTTAGGTGTAGACCTAAGGATACTTCCAGCTGCAGATAGAATTAAAACTAGATTTGCTGGAGATCTCTTAGCAGATAAAACTGGTGACTTAGAATTAATAGACGGAACCGAATTAGTAGTCAGAGGACGTATTAGAGAACTAACAACGCCTCTAGGTTTATATGCAAGATACATAGAAGACGTAGATGGTCTTAAAATCATAGATGCTGAATATGGCAATACTGCTTATCATTATCTCTCTGAACCCAGTAATACGATTCCCTTAGATAAGATTATCTTAGCTTGTAGAGATACGATGCTTAAAGATATCAGAGTTCAAACAGCGGATGTAATTCCAAGTATAGATCCTCGCACAGGAAATATTAATATAACCGTTAACTTTAGAATCATCAGTGGTAATACTGGGACATTAACCTTTGGATTAAATACAACGAGGTTCTAAGCAATGGCATTTGAGATTAAAAACATTGAACAGCTATTAGACGATGCTCAGATCGCTGTTATTGCCTCTGGATCACCTCTTACCGATTTCAGCCAAGGCTCTATCTCATATACCCTTCTACGAGCTTTTATGGGGGTTCTAGCTAAAGGTTATGTAAACTTAGACGAGGCTTTCTTAAGTTCTTTTATTGCAACTGCGGAAGACTTAGCTTTAGATGCTCATGTTAACTCTTATGGAGTATTTAGACGCCAGGGAACTTTATCTTCGGGAAATCTAATTGCTACTCCTAAAGTACCCTCTACTCCTATATCTCAGTTAGTTAGTGCTGATGTAACTTCTTTTGTAACTATTGATGGTTCACAAAGATACACAGCTAATACAGATCTAACTTTAGGTGGTCCTTTTACTTTAGTAGATGTTTCAGCTACACAAATTGGTGGTGCTTTTGATCTTCCTCCAAGGACTCCTTTGTTTTGTGAAGATGGATTTATCAGCGATAATTGGAGCTTTGTTGTAGGCACCGATGGTTATGATGGGGCTGGTATTCCTATTGGATTCTTAAGAGGTGGCTCTGATAGAGAACTTGATGATGAGCTAAGACTTAGATTTGCTGACTTTATTAACTCTTTATCTAGATCTACTTATAGAGCAGTCAGATCTTCTATCCTAGCAGTGCCTGATGTAACTTCTGTAGTTCTCTTAGAATACACACCTGCTGTGGGGTGGTTTACAGCCTTTATAGACGATGGTACTGATGCCCCACCCCAAACTCTTATTGATGCAGTTAAGACCGCTCTAGACGACTCTAAGGCCTGTGGTATTGCATATGAAGTGTTTGCTATGCCTAAGGTCTTTGTTGATATCACAGTACAAGTTAAGATAGATCCTAATTTCTCTTCGGCTGCTATTCAACAAGCTGTAACTGATTCTATTCAAACGTTATTAAACGGCTATACGTTTGGTCAGAGTCTATATCTTTCTAAGATCGTTGATGCTTGCCATGGTACTAGCTCTGGGGCTATCCCCGGTGTACTAAAAGCAACGGTATTCCAACCCACTACTGATCAGATTATAGGTCCAGAAGAAATCATTAGAGCTGGTTTAATTACTGTGAGTACGGTGTTCTAAGATGGCTGTAGCACCTCTAACAAGAATAAGTATTACTCAGTCACCTACACTGGCTAAGATCTTAACTGAGGGTTGGTTACAGTCATTTATTCCAGTTACTAGTGCATTCTTTGCTAAAGAGAACTTAGTTCCTACCGAAGAACTCGGAGCTATTCTAAAGTCTTTAGTAGATACTTCATCTGATTGGCTACTAAAGACTAAAGAACTTAAATACCAGGTTAGTCTACAAACAGCTACAACTACATTCTTAGACACTATTGGTAATGGGTTCGGGATCCCCAGACTAACTGGTGAGATTGATGATGACTATGCAATTAGGATCCAACAAGAGATCTTAATTGAAAGAGTAACTACACCAGCAATTCTTAATGGCTTATTAAGAATTATTCCAGGAGCCACTATCTTTGAGCCCTGGCGTCAGCTATGCAAGCCCTCAGAGACTTTTACTCCTTCAGAAGATTGTCATCTGGGCTCACCCGATTATTGGAATGCTGCGGTCTTTGATGCATTCTTATATCCAACTTCTGGAGATATTCCTGGGATCTCTAACTTCTTAGAGACAATGAAAGCCTACGGAGTTAAAGCCTGGTATACAGTAAATATTCCAGCACAGTTTATCGACTACAACAATGATCCCTTAATTGCTGAAGATAGCTATGATTTATTAGCTAATGGCTTACAAGATCCCAGAACTTCTAAACGAGATCAATTAGTAGTTGTAACTAATACAGAATTAGAAACCAATGATATCCCAGACTTTGTAGAGGGTTGGGTACCTTCTGGTCTTGGCGGCGATGCTTCTAACGAATTAACTCCGTCTGGATTTGAGATTGTTTATGTAGTTATTGATATTGTTTCTGATCTTAATCTAGATGTAAGAACTCCAATGAGATGCGGAGACGTAATTCGGGTCGCTGCCTTAAGTACAACAATTCCTACTTTTAATGATTATTTACTTGCTGGATTTGATCTAGGATCTGGGCCTTTAATACTATCTGATTTGAGCAAAAATGTCATCATAGAACCCGATATAGTAGCATCTGAGGCAGCTGGTATGGAAATCTATGATATTATTAATCCAGACTTCTATGTCAATACTAAATATACTGAAGTGCAAGGGCAAGCTCGAATTACGCAGTCAATCGGTTTAGGAGACCCAGAAGTACTCGGCGGTGGAGAAGTTCTAGGAACACCGATGAACTTTTGATAGAGGATAAGTATGGCGCTGTTAATCACACCTCAATTCATTGGGGTCTCCACAGTCTCTGCTCACGTTCGTAGGGCTATTGAGTTTACTAACCTAAGTGATGTTTATGTTGCTTTAGGTAAGACTACTGCTTGGCCAGATGATAATATTCCTCCTGATCCAGATCCTGAAGCCACAGATGTTTTAGAACCAGTTGGTTATAAAAAGCTAGGTAAGAATGTCCTAGTAGTCCCTGATATTGCTGGACCAATCGAAATTTATGGGGTAACTTGGAGAGAAGTTGCTGAAGTTGATGCCTATACAGAAAAGGCTAGACATGTTTGGGTTCAAGCTAGTTTTAACTATGATGAGTTCCCAACTAATATCTCTTATAGACAGATTGGTCTTTATTCAAGCTTAGTAAGAGAGTCAGTTGATCTATTAGCTAACCCAGGGCGTACAGCGCTTCTTCCAGTACATGTGACTGATCCTGGCGTCTTAGAGTATATTTATAATGATAAGCCTATTCCTAGGGCTGTTAATCGTAGGGATATTGTTAATATCATCATCACGTTCTAACTAAGGGGAAGAAATGCCTTTAACTATCTACGATCGTTATAATAGTGATGATCAAGGCAATACTACTAGAGCTACTAAACCTTGGAAGAAGTTAAAGTTTGTTCCAGGTCGAGTTGTACAAGTTCCAGAACTCAATGAAATGCAGAGTGTCTTACACGACAATGTAAGAGAACTTGGCGATACGCTTTTTAAGAACGGCTCTATTATCTCCGGCTTACAGCCCACGGTTCTTCCAGCAGAAGTTAAAATTGGTGAAGCTGGCGTCCCTAATAAACTTTATGCCTATGGTTATATCATTGATCTTCCTAATGGAACCGTAGCAATTACTGGAGCCCAAGAGGAAAAGGTAGGGGTTCTATTAACGCCTACATTGGTCACAGAGGTCGAGGATCCTGATCTTACTGATCCAGTAACTGGGGCAAGAAACAGAGGCCTTCCCGGGGCTTATAGACTCACCTATGTGGGTTCCTATGTACTTGATAACCCAGACGCTTTCACTCTTCATACTCTTAGGTTTGGTCAATTAGTTTCTTTAAATCTACCCCCTCAGTTTGATTCCTTAAATCAAACCCTGGCTAAAAGAACTTACGAAGAGTCTGGTTCTTACTTAGTTGATGGGATGGATACTAAGAGGGATGATACTACTGTAGGATTTGTAATGCAGTTTAGAGGAGCTCGAATGGACGAGCTTGCTTCTACTGTATCTACTAATGACAATCCTTTAGTTAGACTTTTAGCGGAAGCAGATGAAGACTTTGCGGTTAGAATTGCTGCAGAAACCCTCACTGTAACTATTGAAGCAGGGGTCGCTTATGTCTCTGGATTTAGAGTAGAGAAGCCCTCACCAACTAAGCTTTTATTACCAAAAGCTAAAGATCTAAAGTCCGTCAACAATGAATTTCATACTCTAATTGGAACCCACTTATTAGGTAATCCAGTTAACTTTACTTTATATAGTACGCCAGTCGCTAATATTAGCGGCGCTACTATGCAAGTTAGAACTACTGTTAACCCACTAAGGTCTCCCTTTGTTTCTACTGACTTCTTAGCTACAGATGGTCCTATTACTAATATTGCTACAGTTGAATACACTGCACCAGGACCCACACTTTATACTTATACCCAAGGAACTCACTTTAACTTTACTGGTACTGGGTTGCTTTGGTTAGATCCAACTAATATCAATCCTGCTATTACAGTTCCCCAAGGTGCTACATATACAGTCATTTTGGATTATAATCAAACGCTTGAAATTGGTGATGTAACTCTTAACAAAGACATCTATTTATCCAGTGATACCGAGATTACTCTTACTGGTAGTGTCGGGGGTAATCCAGTAACCTACACACCAAGTGGTGATATGGTTATTGATTATAACTGGTACCAAAACAGAATCGATACTATTTATATAGATCAATTTAGTGAGATTAAACGAAAGCTTGGAGAACCCAGCAGGTTCCCTATTGCACACAAAGCTCCTGAGGGTTCGTTAGGGTTAGCTGAAATTTCTCTAGCTGCGGGTTCTACCTCTATTGGTGCTAATGTTAGGGATCTTAAACTCAAACGTTTAACCATGAATGAGATTCAAGACTTAGTCAAGCGCTTAGAGCGAGCTGAGTATAACCAAGCTATTTCAAATCTTAACGTTCAAGCTCAATTAAGCGTTGGTAATGCTATTCCGCTTAAAGGTATCTTTACTGACTCTTTTGTTAACTTAGATAAAACTGATACTAATAACTCTGAGTATCAAGCGAATCCAACTGCTATTGGTAAGGGGGATTCTACTGGTGAGATTGAAATTAGTGAAGAGTCTGAACAGATTGTTTTAGACTTTAATGCAGTTAATAGCATTAATGAAAAAGTTATTAACGTTACTGACAGTCTTTCCGTAACCGCAGATTATACTTTAGATACATCACGTATCAGCCAACTAAAAGCTACTACGGCAGTTAAAGTAAATCCTTATTCTACCTTTTCAACTACACCTTTTATCTACTGCACTCCTTCACAATTAGTAGCTAATAGCACTTCACAAATCCTAACGCTTACTAATACAACTAATGGCTCAGCGATTGGTCCTCTAACTCAAGGTTCCTTCACACAAGAGTGGCTACAAACGAAGATAGCTGAGGGTACTCGGCGTATTACCCTCCAAGGTACTAATCGATTTGCTTCTGCTACGGTACCTACGAAACCAATTAAACTTAAGGGTCAAGTATTTGCAGCCAACCAAGATAACTTAGCACTTACCGTTGATGGGATCCCTTTAAATGTAATTCCTGATTCAGTTACCCCAAGTGGAACTCTTGCAGGAACTAATTTACATATTACTAGTTCATATACAGGAACTGTTACTATCAACTCTGGTACCAATACAGTTACAGGAGTTGCTACCAACTTTAGTTCTACGGATGTAGGTAAAGCTATTAAAGTTGGTACTGAGACTAGGTTAATTGCTAGCTTTTCTAGCACTACTTCGGTAACTGTTGATTCTAACTGGAGCACTTCTGCTGCGGGGTCAACCTATACTGTTGGATATAAAACAGTTAAAGCTAATGCGTTTGGTTTAATAAATGCACAATTTGATATCCCCGCAAATACCATTCTTAGCGGTAAGAGAGTAGTTAAGCTTATTGCTCAGCCCGCAGGTTTAGTGGAAGCTGAGTTTACAATTGAATTTATCGATCCACTAACTACAGAAGTTGCACTAACGCCACAAGTAACATTAACTCCTCCCGTAGTTGTTAATACTAGATTAGACCCAGTTGCACAGACGTTTGCTTTTGACAAAGACACATTGCTTACTGGTGTAGATTTATACTTTAAAGCTAAATCAGCCACTGAACCTGTTATTGTAGAGATTACTCCAACTATTGCTGGGTTCCCGTTAAAGGGACAACTCTTAAATGTACATACGTCCATAACTAAAGAACCCCCCGATATAAACATTACAGCTACTCCGATGACCAACCCAACATCTAATACAGTTAGAACTAGGTTTGAATTTAAAGATCCAGCTCTTTGCTTAGCTAACGTTACTTATGCTGTAGTTATTAAAAGCAACAGTCCTGATTATGAAGTTTGGACTGCAAAGCTTGGCGAACGTACAATTGATAACTCAGAGTTTGTTAATGCTCAAGTAGCTCAAGGTGTATTGCTAACTTCTGCTAATGGAGAGACTTGGACTCCCGATCAAACCTCTGATCTCATGTTTGCTCTAGTTACTGCAACACCAACGTTAACCACCGCTGATATTAGATTTGATCCAGTAACCTTTGCCAATCCAATGAGTGAATTACAGTTAGTTGCTACACAAAATGTAGTCGAGGGTTCTGCAGTAGTTTGGGAATATTCTACTGATAACTTTGTATCTTCACAAAACCGAGCTACTTTAGATCCTACTGGTAAGACATTTGTTCAGATAGATTCACCTGTCACAGGACCTGTTTATATCAGAGCGAAGATTACAAATAATAGCGCTACTGGCGCAAGTTCTCTGGTTCAACTTGGTGATATTAAATTAACTGGAACGGCTAGTAAGTCCACAGGTAATTACGTTTCTAAGACGATCCCACTAGATACTGCACCTACTTCGGTTAGAGCTACAGTAGATCTAAAGCTATCTCCAGGAACTTCAGTAAATGCTTATTACGGCTTCGTTAACCTAGCCGGCCAAATTGTAGAAGCGGATGGAATCACCCTTGGGTGGACTCCTCTGCCTCTACAGCCAGGATTCCTACCAGCGCAAGACCCAAGCTTTACTGGGTATGCTTATGAAGATACAGGCATTGTAACTACTCTTAAAAACCTAAAGATTAAGTTAGAATTAGTAGGTAATCCTTCACTTAAAACTTCTCCACAAGCCAGACGATTAATTAGTATCTTCACCTAGGATCTAAGTTATTATGAAACTATATGAGGATGGTATACGAGCAGATCACTTTGTTGATTCTGATTCTGGAGCAGTTATTTTTAGAAGAACTAAAGCTGATTTAGTTTCAGAAGAGAACAAAAGCCTAAAGAAACTACTAAGTGCATTAGTTAATGCTTTGCCAAAAGAGATAATTAATCAGTTACCAAAAGATTCTCTGGAAGTGTTAGATGGCAATTAAACAGATCTTATACACCGACTTCTTACCAACCGGTTTTGATAAGACCAATGAAAACTTTGGCTACTTAGATACTTTTGGTAGAGAACTTCCTAGATCTATTGCTAATAGCATGGCTTGGGCTACACCACCGGCTCTCTTATACGATCTCTTTGGTAGAGGCCCCAGCCTTGCTAGTAGATTAGGTTCTGCTAGTTACTTCGATTACTTTGGTAACTTTCTAACTGCTATTCCTGATGAGACTAGGTTAGTTCCAGGAGTCTTTGGTTCTAAGTCGGCTATTAAACTAGAAGCTATAACTACTAATCTTCATCCACAAGCAGTTGTTATAGACACTAGTTTAGATGGCATCGCTGATACTTGGACTAGAGTAGGTAACCCCTTAGATTGTTTACTAAGTCTTACTCCTAGTTCTATTACTGGGGATGACCAAAAGATCTTAAGTGTAGACTGTGTAAGTCCTGCTGGTATAGAAACAGTGCTAGCAGCCTCTGTAAGCCACGTTAATAAGACCTATATACTCACAGTAGTAGCTAAGGCTATTAGAGGCCTTCCTACCGATTTTAATGCCATTGTAAGGGGTTATAATGCTGCCACAGCATATATTTATTCAGCTAAACAAGCGTTTACTTTATTTAAGTCTCTACCGAATGGTTATGGGATATACACAGCCGAAGTAACTACTCCTGATGTTATTGACTTTGGTAATATAATCGGCTTCACTGGAGAAACTATTGCTACGGTTTCTGTTGGTTTAGAGTTAGCTTCTACTTTAGAGATCACTTATCAGATCTGGCACATTCAGATTCAAGAGGAAGTCTCCTCTTCCCCTATTAGAACCAATGGCGTATCACTAACTACCACAGCTGATAACCTTACGTTCCAATGGCCCTCAGAGGTCACACAGGCTGGGTCTTTAGTCTTCTGGGCGCAACTACCCAAGACAACTACTCAAGCTTCTTATACGGTCTTTGGGGAGGCTTCTACGCTGCATCTAACAGTAACTGCTGACAGAGATTTAATTCTATCTAAGGTTCACTCTACTGGAACTACTACGACTACTCTTACTCCAACTCTAGATATTTTTGATGGTAACTTCCATCAATTCATAATCAGTTGGGACAATTATTTAGATCAATACAATCTTAAGCACACGCCCTTAATGTTAGCCATTGATGGTGTAGATCAACTTAGCCCATTAGCCCCTAGTGTAACTGTTGATCCTAAAACTCAAAGGCGTTGTATTAACGACGAAGCTTTATTATGGATTAATCCTACTGATGTAACTCTTGCTGATACTAATACTTTTATTGAAATCGATAATCCTTATCTCTTAGCGAGAGCAGTATTAGACAGTGAAGTTAACTTTGTATTTAACACAACAGTTCCCATTTCTAGGGGATTAAATATTCCACTCTCTACTATTAGAGAAAGACAAACACTTAGATGGAACTTTAGACCTAGTTTAGGCGATACCTCAGCTGATTTAGCTCAAGACGATTTTATTGTTACTGGTGGTCCTCAGTCTGTATTTAATCTAAGCTGGAGCCCCACAGACATAGTAGTGTCTTTCGATGGAACTATTGTTGATAGTAGTTATGGTTGGGTAATTGCTGGTAACCAAGTTACGTTTACTCCAGCTGTGCCAGATACAACTAAAGTTAAGATCTTTGGCGTTAACCCAACTCCTGCGGCGTTGTTAACATTGCCCCAACTAGAGATCAACGGAGCTCAGTTAATACCCTTTGATTGTAATATTCTCTCAGCTAGATTAATTATCAACACTAATTCAGGAACTATTGCAGAACAAACCGAGATAAATATTAAAGCTAATAACACTACTATCTTTTCTACTAGACCGGCGATTGCTGGCGATGCCGGCAACTCTATTATTAGTTCTAATCAAGTTCTAAGTGTAACTAATCTAAATCAAAATGATATTCTAACTTTAGATCTAACTGATTACTCTGACGGAGTCTTATCGGTTGGGGTTGAATTACTATTGGAGTCCATCTAATATGGCATATACGCCTCAGCAGTTAGCTATTATCGCTGACTTAGAAGCCTCTACTGATGGAAGTCCAATTGATGTTGATGACTTTCTTAACGGTGAAAACGTAGAGGCGTTAACTTGGAATTCAAGGCAAAGCCTAGAAGAAGCTTTATTTACTAGACTTTGGCACAGAGTTGGTCAGAGATATCTTAAGCCTGCTTTAGGAATCTTAGAGACTGATTTAGAGAACTCAGTAATTATCAAACTTAACCAAGCTAGCACCGCTTACCAGATGCCCCCAGGGGGCATCCCAGCCACTGATCTTAATATCTCGTGGAAAGCTCCAGTAACTAATCTAACAGCTCTTAATGCCCTTGTTAGCCCCCTTGTGGGCGATGTTAGGTATGTTAATGCTGAAGCCGAGATCTTTAAGTTTACTGGCTCTCAATGGGAACGAGAGAATCAACCTGCCGGTGGAGGTGGTAATAACCCATTAACTACTACTGGGTTAAATTATGGTTATCTCTCTGGTTTTGTAAGAAACGACAATGTAGTTAATGCTTTTAGTTCCGGTACTATTCCTTGTGCGGCTAGTTCTACTACTTACATCGAAGTTAGTTCTGGAGCTATCGTTAGTTCTACTAATGCTGGGTTTACTTCAGGTAAGATTCCCCTTGCTGTAGTTACTACTGATGCAACTTCTATTACATCGTTTAGTGATAAACGTGATGCACTATTAGCCCTTACTGGATCTGGTCGTTTAAGAATTAATACGTTTACTGCAGGATCCCCAAGCCAATCAGTCTTCCCTCTAAACTTTAACGCTAGTAACCCAGCAGAGCTATTACTATTTGCTAACGGTACTGCTATTGATCCTAGTTATTACTCTTGGACAACACCGGGGAATAATTTAACTATATCTCCAGCTTTAAGTGCTGGAACAAGACTAATGGTTATCGGCGGAGAATTCTTAGAGAATCCCGATCAAATGGGAGTTATGTCCCACTTTGAACAGATTGGTATTAGCGATGGCGTAACTACTGATTATCAATTACCTATTGATGGTCCAGAAGAATATATAGTTCTTGGTTATGGTCAACATGCAATTAGAAACTTAGATTATGTAAGGATCTCGCTTATGGGAGTGCCTTATATTCAGTTTCTACCAGGAAGAATTCCTCCTGCGGGTGTTAACATCTTAGCTTCAGTTGCTACGTTTACTTCTATTACCCCAAGTGTTGCTCTATTAGATCACCTAGCTGAAGATCCAGACGGTCACCTAGGATTAGACTATGCATATAAAGCTGGCAGAATCCGTTCTGGGGCCACTGTCGTCTCTGTAGGGGCTTCTGTAATTACTCTTACGGCTAGTTCTACCAACTTCATTCAGTGTTCCTCTTTGGGCGTTGTGAACGCTAATACAGTTGGGTTCTCTGTAGGTAACATTCCTATTGCAGAAGTAACTACAGATGCGTTAAGTATATTAGTAGCAAATGATAAACGTACTTGGTTAGTGGTGTAATATGATTCAAATTCAAGTAGTACCTGAGATCCCAGTATCTAAATTAGAAGACTTTTCTGAAGATAGCGCTAATCATAGTGGCTTAAACTATGCTTATAAAGCCGGTGTAGTCTCTGGTTTATTAATAACCAATGGATCTGTATTATTACCTGCTAGTTCTACTAGTTATGTGGAAGTAGATAACCTAGGTATTGTTAGTTCTAATACTTCTAACTTCTCAAATAGTAAGATCCCATTGGCATTAGTAACAACTAATGGCTCTTCTATTACTAGTGTTAGCAATCGGAGATCTTGGTTATCAGGATCTGCTGGAGCAGTTACACCAGGCACTTCTACAGTTACTTATACACATAACCAAGCAGTTGGTTCTACAGTTTGGAATGTAACCCATAATCTAGGAATTATGTTTCCATCAGTAACTGTTATAGATAGCTTAAATTTTAAAGTGGAACCAACGATAGAATATATCGATTTGAATAATACTCAAATCACTTTTTCTACCTCAGAGACCGGCGTTGCTTACTTTATCGGTGGTGGGGGTTTTACCCATACTCAATCTATTGCTGCAGTAACTTGGTTAGTAGTTCATAATATGAATAGGTTCCCATCAGTAACTGTTATAGATAGCTTAAATTTTAAAGTAGAACCGACAGTAGAATATCTTAGCAATACTTCAACGCTGTTGACTTTTAGTGTTCCTACAACTGGCACAGCTTATTTTATTTAAAGGACAGATAGAGAATGAAATTAGTTGATCATCTTGATTTTCAGGGCAATCAGGCTTTAAACCTAATTGCTGAAAAACTAGCTTCAGCTCCTGGCTCTCCAGTTGCTGGTAGACTTTATTACAACACTACGAATAACCAACTTAATCTTTATAATGGTACTTCTTTTGCAGTACTCGCCGCAGGTGATATTACATTAGGTGCTATTCCTAATGGTGCTACTCTTGGTCAACCGTTACTAGCAGGTTCTGATGTCGTGGCACCAACCTGGTCTATTACTGGCGGTTTAACTTCTAGTAACGGCGGTGCTACTCTTACTAGAACTAGCGGCGGTAATACTAACTATGGTACGGCCTATGCTTTAGGTACCTCTTTCACTGCTACTGCAGGTGGCAATCTAACCGCACAATCTCCAGGTCCCGCTACTCAACAAGGATTTGGTTTAAATAAAGCAGCTATTGTAGTAGGTGCTAATCCTAGCTATGATTACTATGTGACTGTAGATGAAAGTCAAGTTCCAAATACGTTCTACTTAGGCGTGATTCAAGCTACTCTTACTGCAGTAACTCCCTCAGATGTACTTAATATCGTTATGGCCCCAGGCGGTGTTGTAACCCTTAAGAAGAATGGCACTACTATTTATACTTGGGCAACCTCAGGTACTGGTACATATCGTCCAGTCGTTGATATCTGGATGAACACCGGTTCTCTAAATGGGTTATCAGAAACAGTACCTGGTGTTGGTGCCCCAGTATATGGCCAACTAGATCTTTCACTTTCTACCTCAGTAGTTAATCGTTTAGCTTTAGCTAACTTTGCTGTTGGTACTTCTGGTCTTCCCCTCTTAGGTGCTGGTGCCGGTAGTTCTGCTTACGGTGCTTTAGATCTTGGCGCTTCTGGAGCCACTGGTACGCTAGCTGCTGGTAGATTCCCTGCTCTTACCGGTGATGTAACCACTACTGCTGGTTCTTTAGCTACTACAGTTGCTTTAGTTGGCGGTGCATCTGCTGCTAATATTGCCGATGCTGTTACCAAGCGTCATACGCAAAATACTGATACGGGTACTACTGGTAGCACTTTTGCTATCGATAGCGATGGTGCTACCCCAATCAAACTAAAGAATAGCTCTGGTGAACTACAGGTTCGTAACGATGGTGATTCTGCTTATTTAGATCTTCGAGTTAAGAATCTATTTGTTACTGGCACTCAAACTATTGTTGATTCTAACCAAGTTAACATTGGTGACTCTAACTTAGAACTCAATGCCGATATTGATGCTAATGCCTCTAACTCCAACGGTGGAGTATCTATTCGTCGGTTAATTGCTGATGCCGTTGGTACTGGTACTGTTGATACTACTAGTGGTTCCACTGCTGTAGTTGGTACTGGTACCACCTTTACTGGTTATACTGCTGGTGATGTGTTAGTAGTTGGTGCTAATCGTTATCGCATTGCCTCTATTACGGATGCTACTAACTTAGTACTATTCTCCGCTGCTGTTGCTACTGTTTCTGGCTCTGCTTTCTCTGTAGCTGTTCAATCTAATGCTGTAATGGAATTCGATAATTCTACTACTGCTCGTTGGCAGGCTACCTTTGGTTCTGTCGGTTCTCTTCAGACTAAGCAAGTAGTTCTTAAACATGCCGAGGATGTAGGCAATGGCGCTGCTACTTCTATTGTAGTTACCCATAACTTAGGTACTCGGGATGTAACTGTAATGGTTAGAGAAAATGCTTCTCCTTATGCCGCTGTATTACCCACTATTGAAATGACTTCTACTACAACTATTACTCTTACATTCTTAACTGCACCAACGTCAGCTCAATATCGGGTTATTATTACCGGTTAATAGTAAACTAGGGAGGAGAGTTATCTCCTCCCTTAAATAGGACTGAGTAGATGCCTAATACCCCTTACAATAAGACAGTCGAAGACTTACAAACACTTCAAAGTGTAGCTGATGGTCTTGGTGCTAATCCTCCATATACTGGACTGAACTATTCTTATAAAGAGGGTTTAGTCAGAGACGATAATACTATTATTAGTATTAGTGCTACTTCAGTTCCTGTTACAGATAACATCGTTAACTATATTGAAGTAGATCCTTCTACTGGATTTGTAACTAGCAATACTACAGGATTCACTACAGCACAAATTCCCTTAGCAGAAGTAACTGCTTTAGGTGGGGTTATTACTACAGTTATTGATAGACGCACTACTCTATTCGCCTCAGCTTCAGGTGGAGGCGGTGGTAGTGTCACTATGCTCTGGACTACCTCTGGAGCTACTACAACTACTGGAGTAGTTAATTATCCAGTCCCAGTAGTTGCTCAAGGTAAGGCTACTCTATTAGCTGGTGATGGATTTAGCTTCTATAAGAACTATACTTTAAATGCAATTAAAACACAGCTCACGTTCGATTCTGTAGGGGATGTACCACCCACAGGTACTCCACTAGAGTTCTTATACTCTAACGCTGCTGTAGGGGCCGCTACAGGGGTCACATACGTTGCTTGGACCACTAACAACGCTACTACAACTGCTGGCATTCTTACTTATCCAGTGGCTCCTGCGGCTCAGGGTAAACTAGGGTTATACGCAGGCAATGGTCAGATCTTTTATGACCCAAGCACTTATGTATTTGATTTAAATAAAACTCAGATCACCTTTAATACAGTTAACGATATACCGCCTACAGGATCTAAGTTAGAGTTCTTATTTTCTGATACAGCCTTAGCGGCTGGTACAGCTTTAAGTAATGCTAATCCTTTAGCTAATGGTGTAGCCTCTTCTGGGGCCTCTAGCGATGTCTCTAGAGCTGATCACGTTCACCCGACTACAATGGGTAGTGCCTTATTCTGGATGTCTATCTAGGAGATTATAGTAAATGGCAGATACTGCGAAACAACTAGCTCAGGTAGCTCCAGCTACAGGCTCTAATAATACAGCCTATACTGTACCAGCGGCTACTACGACTATTGTAAAAGAACTACTAATTTGTAACCCACAAGTTAGCGCAGGAACTATTGAAGCTTGGGTTGTACCTAACGGTGGTACTGCTACAGATGCAACTAAGATTCTTCATAACTTAACAATTGCTTCTGGAGAAACTAAGTTTGTTACACTTACTACAGTAATGGGACCTCTTGGTACTTTTGTGGTTAAGTCAACCACAGCACAAGTTACATATACTTTAAGTGGAGTGGAGCTAACCTAATATGAGTGGAATTCAAAGCTCCAGTGGAACTAGTATTACAACTACAGAGAAACCTATAGGCGGAGAACCTATTGGTATGTCTTTAGCTATGACTAATGGAACATTTACAGGAAGTGCAAATTATGTTGTTCCTGTCGGAAAAATAGCTATTGTAGGGGGTGGTGGGGCTTATTCAGAAACTTTTGGCAACATAGGAGGAAGCTATGCTGCCATCAATATTGTTTTAAATGCAGGTGTTGTTCTATGTTCTGTGTTTTACACCCAGGCGACAAGTCAGGCCGCAGGTATTGGGACATTGCATTATTCAGGACCACATATTTCATATAAAGCAGGAGAAACTATTACATTAACTTATAATAAAAGCTCTTCTGGTATGACAGGAGTTGCCTACTGGGGTGGTGTATTGGTGGATGCTTAAGTAATAGGTAATATAGATTATGTTTAATCAACTAGATGGTAAATCACTACCACTATCAGATGCTATTCCTCAGGCTAATGCAGGTGCAGGAGCTTCTGGTACTGCTAATGATATTGCTAGATCAGATCATACTCATCCCTTACAAGTGACCACTACAACCGCAGAAGCTCTAGGTACTACTGGAGCTGATGTAACTGTAGGTACTGCTGCTCCACCAACCACTGGTCAGATTCTTACGGCTACTTCAGCTACTACTGCTACTTGGCAGACCTTTAGTGGTCCTACTATTTTATCGGGTGGCACTAAGATTCAAAGCGGCTACTTCGGGGGTGGTGGAGAAATCGTTACTTTTAGCGTAGCTTTTACAGGAGCCCCTATAGTAGTTGCAACGCATAAGTTTCCTAATAGTACAACCGCCCAGCCTATTTTAGTTCATACTATCTCAACGACAGGATTTAAATACACCTCCCCAATTGGATTTCCCGAAATAAACTGGATAGCGATAGGAACTTAAGTAGATGTCATACTTCGTTGGAATTAATCAGTTACCTCTAACTAGCGCTAGTCCTGCGGCTAATGAGGGTACTGTAACTACGGGTACTTCCACCGATTACGCAAGAGCCGATCATGATCACGGTGACGCTACGAGTCTTAAATCTGCTACTACTTCTGTAAGTATCAATACAGCAACTGCACCCAGTTCTGGTCAAGTATTAACCGCTACTAGTGGAACTACTGCTACGTGGCAAACTCCAAGCGGTGGTGGTGTTCAAGTAGCTATTCTTCAAGATCTGCAGGCTGATGCGACTCAAGGACAGGCACTAACTAATGGATCTTGGACCACCCGTACACTAAATACTGAAACAGACCCTAGCGGGATTGTTACATTAACCTCGAATCAGTTTACGCTTGGGGCAGGTACCTATGTAGTTTCTTGGGAATGTTTACAAAGTTGCACTAACACTTCGGCACAGGGCGGAACAAATGGAGCAACTAGATTACGAAATGTTACTGATGCCACTTCAACAGCTCGTGGAACAACTATTAGGGATACTGATATTGTAAACAATAATCGAAATATCTCTAGCCACGGCGATGTGGTTTTTACTATTGCTGTAAGTAAAACCTTTGAGTTGCAGCATTTTGTTGATACCCTTAACCAACGTGGTGGGGCTAATTATAATAGTGGCGTTAGCGCAGGTAATTGTTACGCTACTGTTAGAATTGATAAAATAGGTTAAGATGCCATATTTTGTTGGAATTAATCAGTTACCATTAACTAGTGCTAGTCCAGCTACTAATGCAGGTACTGTAACTACTGGTACTTCTTCTGAGTATGCTAGAGCTGATCATGACCATGGCGCCGCTACTGAGCTTAAGTCTGCTACTACGGTTATTGATGTTAGTTCAGCTACCGCACCTACTACAGGTCAAGTATTAACCGCTACCGGTGGATCAGCCGCTACTTGGCAAACTCCTGCAGCGGGCGGGGTATCAGTTGCCATAATTGCCGACCAAAAGACCCAAAATACAAGCAGTCAAACATTAAGCGCTACAACATGGAATCAAAGGGATTTAAATACTATATTATTTGATTCTAATAGTATAGTATCTTCAGTATCGAGCAACACCTTTACGCTAATTAGTGGTTCTTACGAAATTAGCTGGAATGCCCCAGTTTCCGGTGCTAGTATTAATTGTTTTACACGATTAGTAAATCATACTGACACTACTGTTGTTGGTTATGGGTCTAACCACCAAAATCTAGGAACCGGTTATACATATTTAACAACAAACGGAACTAAAGCATTTAAGATTGAGCATTATGTAGCTTCCATAGGTTCTGGTGGAAACGCTTCTAATATTAGTGGTATTTCAGAGGTGTATACACAAGTAAGGATAGTTAAAGTATCATAATGCCTGAACTAGAATTATACATACCGAGACAGTTAGTAGGTAAATCGAGTGTCTAATCAAGAGTTTAGTTCCAATAGAGTCCCTGACTTACCTCAGTCTAAGATTACTAACTTAGCTACTGATCTTGCTAATAAAGCCGATGACTCTGATATTACTGCTTTAGACGCTAGGGTTGATTCTTTAGAATTAGGTAGTCCTGCAGTTCTATCCGGAGGAACTAAGGTACAAAGCGGTATTTCTGGACCAGGTGTAGGAATTAGTGGTGTTGTCACATTTCCTATAGCATTTACTACATCTCCAGTAGTAACTATTGGTTCTCAGTATGCCGGCAGCGGGCTAACAAAAGTAATTAATCTTCTTAGTGTTACAACAGCTGGATTTTCTTGGGAATGTCATAATGATTCAGGGACACCTACTTCAGCAGATAATGTACATTGGATAGCAATAGGTAACTAATTTAAATGCCAGGACAGTACACCTATACTAATACTTGGTTAGATATAACCTTCAATGGTTATTGGCAGTATAGTCCTGCAGATATCCCTACCGGTGAAACTCTCTCTAACTGGGTAACTGAAATCTATAAAGTCTATCCTCACTTAGATCTCTTTAAATCAGTAACCAATATCTCAGTCTGGCATCCCGATAGATCTGATTGTCCAAGCATTAAATCCTATGCTGGTTTATGTTACCCAGACGGCCACATTGAACTTAATGCTTTATACACAGATAAAGATACACTATCTCATGAATGCGGACATCATATGGCTATGGGATCTAACATGGGTCCTTGGGGTGATCTCTCTGGTATAACCATGTGGAATTTATATACTCAACTTAGAGGATCTGATTTCACCCAAGCCACACCAAGCGAAGAACGATGGGCTGAAGACTTTAGATTCTTCTATGGATGTGATTCGGTTAGAGGAATTAAGCGCCCTAACGATGATAGTAAAAGATCCCCTACAGAGGTCCTAGGACTTTCTACATTCATTGGTAACTTTAAGTATGTCCTGGACTACTGGCGGAGCAATGGAGCCCCTTCTACGGCCTCCTATGATGCTGAGGTTTGGTCCTGGTCTAAGAGAGTCTGGTGGTGGACTGAGTATTATTACTTTGCTAACAAAACCTTTTACAAATGGTCTAAAAATCAGTGGATTCCTTTTAGGACTGTGTAATGGCTTATACTCCAGAGCAGCAACAAGTAATCTTAGATCTTCGGGGCTCAAGCCCCTCTTTAGTGTTAGATCTACCTGATTATCAAGCTACAGAGCCAGTTGCCGCTGGAACATTTAATCAAAGACTGTTTCTATTAGAAGCTTTATTTACTGATCTTCAAGATCAAATTAGAAACGTCTCAGTTAATCTAAGCGCAGCTGCTTTAATTCTCAATGGATTACCCAGAACTGCTTTAGCAAACGACGTACAGATCTCTCTAGCTAGAGCGGATCTTCTATATCCAATTCTTACCGGTGGAGGTATTAATAGAGCTGGACTAGCCCCGGAAGTTAATCAAGCATTAGACCTAGCTGAGACCGCCTACCAGAAGCCTCCAGGGGGAATACCCGAGACAGACCTAGCCCCATCAGTAACTAACAAAATATGGCACCGTAGGCGCTTTGTACAAACAGGCTCTTTAACCACTTCTATTACTTTTGTAGGAACACCATTTCCTGTGGGAACCAATGCCTTAACTGTAACCATAGACGGTCAAGTCCAAGACGAAGAGATTACTTACACCGAAGATTTAGATGGTTTAGGTATCACTCTTACTTTAGCTTTAGATCTAGACCAAATACTAGTTCTTAAATGGTATGGAGCCCCATAGTTATGCTTCAAGACTTCTATAGAATTGGTGATGTAGACACAGCTATCGTAAAAGATGAGAATGATCTAGTTATCACCCCAAATAGCTGGTCCTCTAATAATACAGATATCTTAGTCATTACTAATGCAGGACTATTTACTTGTGTAGCTCCGGGCAAAGCAGTTATTAGTGCTAAAAACTTGAGTAATACAGTCCTAGCAAAAATAGCTATAACCATATTGGATACTGATCTATCTCAGAACTTTAGGATAGAGTAATCAATGCGTCTAATAATTAGAGTTGTTCTTAAGAAACTGAAAGTAATGATTAGGATACCCTAAGCCATGGCTCAAGTTGTTTCTATGTTTAGAGGTGATGTTCTACCAGAGCTATTAATAGATCTAGTAGATTATGACCCTAATACTCTAATAGAACTTCCTAAAGATTTATCTGCAGTAGGCGTTCTAGTTAAATTTAAAGCTATCCCCAAAGAGGGTGGAGCTATTAAGATCAATGGAACCCTAACGGCAGTAGATGCTATTAACGGCAAATTTAAATATCCTTGGTTAGTAGTTGATACGGATACTGAAGGTGAATTTCTAGGTGAGATCTCTATTGAGTATCCAGATGGACTTAACCCAAACAAAGTTCAAACAGTTTTACAATTTGATTTAAATATCTTAGCTGATGTGGTCTAAGGAGAGTTATTAAAGATGGCCCAGAACCAAGTTACAGGTTATAGAATCCTTCGGGATAGAACTGTACAGTCCCTACAAATTGGCCTTAATAACGTACTCAACGAGCATCTCTTAGCTAATGAAATTGCCTTCTTAAAAACCAATGGTTCATTCGCTAATGCTCTATTAGATACACAGAAACGTAAGATTGCTGGCTTAGTTAAAGACACCGGTGTAGATTATGTAGCTTTCCCAACTACCCAAAGCTTAGATGTAACCACACAAATTGGTGCTATCTCTGCTTCTACTACTGCACCTACTTATGACTCCGGACTAAGAGTTTGGTCTAACCTAGGCGTTATTGTTTACGCTACAGCTGACGCCAATAAGATGGTTGTCAGAAATGATACTGGTAAAGATCCTGTATTAAATACTTCAGGTGCAGAAGTCTACGGACGTATTACCAATAAGAAACAAACTGCTCAACCAACTAATATTACCGGTGTAACTATTACTTACTCTGCTCAAGAATCAGTAGCGGGCAACTTAATCTATACTAATGCTGGTCAGACTTTAGAATGGCAGGGTGGTCCTGCGGTAGCCGTAGGTGCTGGTGGCTTATTTAAACTTACAGGTGCTGTTGGTTATATCGTTGTTAGTGTTAGTGCTGGGTCATTACCTGGTTCAGATCAAACTGATGCTATTACTTTTACTTCTGCTTATGTAGTAGGTCTATTTACCGGTTCTGACGTGCCCTACGCCTTCACAGGGCTCACTAATATTCGTATCCAGGCAACTCAGTGGGTAGCTGGTTCAAGCACCCTTCTAGAGGATGCTACGGCCACTGTAAACTTCACTGCTACTTCAGTAGACGTTTCTGAAACGAATAATATTAATCAGATCAAATCTGATCTTGGTATTACCCTTAATGGCACTGGAGCATTCTCTAACCCATTTGGTGATGCCAGAACTTTTAAGACTAAGATTGAAGATCATATCTCTGGTTCTGCCGATAAACATGGTGCTGATGATGTAACTATTACTGGTGGTCAACAGACTGCCTTAGGAGCCGCCTCAGCGACCGTAGAATCAGCTTTAACTGCGTTAGACGATGCAATCGATGCTCACTTAGTAGATGCCACTGACGCCCATGACGCCTCTGCTATTAGCTATGTGAATACTACTTCTGGTTTAACCGCTGTTAATGTTCAAACCGCTATTGATGAAGTAGAAGGTCGTGTAGATACCTTAGAAACTAACTTTGCTGCTAAGGCCTGGTACCGTGAGCGCTTTGTATCTCCTGTTGGAACTTCTATCGTATTTACGGGTACTTTTATTCTTGGAGATAAGTCTCTACATATCTATATTGATGGTCAGCTACAAGATATTGAAATTGCTTATACTGAAAAAGTAGCTGGCAACGGCATTGATCTTACTTCTGCTTTAGAAACCAATCAAATCTTAGTAGCTCGGTGGTATAAATAATCATGAATAGAGATATCTTACTCAACTACAAACATATAAATACCGAGTACTCTACTCAGCAAACTAATACAGTTGTTTGGACACCTGCGGCTAGTTCTAGGTTTGTTATTACAGATCTAATAGTAGGTGTGGATTCCATTACGGATGGCTCTATTATTATCTTTGATGAAACTAATGCTACAGCTAATTATATCTTTAGACAAGAAGTTAAACCATCTACTCAGGGCCCCCATAGATTTATTGAGCATTATGTTGTACCCTTTGTGTCGGCTGCTGTTAATAACTCAGTTAAAGTAACTACAACTAATGGTATCGTCTTTAGAATCCAAATTCATGGGTATGAAATCTAAGAACAATGTCTAATCAAAGCGGTATTGGTACTAAGAATATTAAACCAGCTGGGGTGATACCCTCGGATATTATTCCAGTTGGTGGTCAAGTTACTTCAGTCAGTGGAACAGGACAACCCTTAATTATTGTTTATAGTGGTACTGATGCTTATAACCGAACTATTACGATCACCGTAACTATTACTTATGATGTAGATGATGATCCAGCAACGTTTACCAGAGTAATTACTGGTGATGACGCTGGAGATAACCCTAATAAAACTTGGACTGTATCTTGGCCAAGTGGTAAAGATAACCCCCCTCAATTTGTTGTTAGCTAGGAGCTTTTAATGAATCCATTTACGTATGTCTGGGGAAAGGTTAGAGTTCTCTATGGTGATGCAATCGGTGAGAATTCTGGTTCTCCTACTAGTACTACTTTACTTGGCCGCATTAAAACTGTCGCTGACAATATCGTTTCTTTAAGTGCTAAGTTTAATAGTCTTGGCCAAAAGACTATGGCTAACTCGGCTCCTATTACTATTGCCTCTGATCAGTCTACAATTCCAACTTCTTTAATATCTTCTGTTGCTTCATTAAATATACTTACAAGTACTCCATTAGGATCTGATGCTGAATATGTAGGTAGTTGGATAGATACTACTGGTTATTCTGGCATAGCAGTTCTTCTACGAACCGATGTACCCTCAGCATATTTAGGATTAGTTTTTGAACGTTCTGCTGATGATACTAGTCCAGTAATGCACAGCGCTAAGCGACATACAATTGATTTTGTTGAACCAGATGGACTAATCCACGGGGAATTAACAACGAATCTACCCGGTAAGTGGATAAGAATTCGCTATAAAAACGGTCCTACTCCACAAACACAATTTAGTTTAAGTTTAAAACTTAGCCCATGGCCTTTAATATTAACAACACAAGTAAGTGAACCAGTAGATGATAGTCAACAAGCCAGCGTCACCAAGTCCGTGATCCACGGGCAGATCGGAAACCGCGAGTACCACCCGGCAAGGGTCACGGACGAGGGCGCTCTCCACGCCGCCAACTTCGACTCTGCAGGCTTCGCCCTGCTCAACTCGCCGTTCCATCAGATGGTGACGGCGACAGAAACGCCCGTCATTCAGAACAGTTTCGTCTACAACACCCTATTTGTGGACGACGTGGTGACGACGTTGACCAGCGGCGGCACGGTCACAGCGGCCAGCAGCAAGGCCACGCTGGAGACCACCTCCACCGTCGGCAGCAAGGCAGTGCTGGAGAGCCGGCGGTTCCTGCTCTACCGGCCCGGACAAGGCAACATCGTCCGTGTCACCGGCATGTTCGACGCCGGGCATGCGGGTAGCCTGCAAGCGGCGGGCATCGGGTCGGCCGTCGAGGGTTTCTTCTTCATGCAGAAGGGGACGACGTTCGGGATCTGTCGGCGCTTTAGTAGTAATGACACTACCTTCTTTGTCGCTCAGAGTGCCTGGAACCGTGACACGATGGACGGATCGGGCAACAGTTCTAACCCGTCAGCGCTACCTCTGGACCCAACCAAAGGCCAGATCTATGAGATCCAGTACCAATGGCTCGGGACCGGTATCATCAAGTTCTTTGTTGAGGCACCGAATGGGAACCCGGTCCTAGTCCATGTGATCGAGTACCCCGGCACGGCCACCGGGCCAAGCCTGCTGATGCCCTCACACCCAATTCGTGTAGAGGCCACCGGCAATGGAACAGCGATGAGTGGTATGAGTATCATATGCATGAACGGCTGCTTCTACGGCCCCGACAGCCATGCAATGAACCACCGTTTCAGCGACGAGAACCAATCTTTAACAGTAAATACAACGGAAATCCCGGTATTTGCTCTGTTTTCAAAGGCGACTTTCAATGGCATTACCAGCCGGATCGAAGCCGATCTGCTGGATTTTACTGCGTCGGTTGCAACCAGGAACGTCGTATTCAAGTTCTACCGCCGCACAGCGGTGACAGGGCTTACTGGCGGATCGTTTGTGAATGTAGATACCACTAATTCTTGTATGCAAGTTAATAAAACAGCTACATCATTCACGTCCACCGGATGGCGGCAATTTGAGGCGAGGATGGCGGATGGGGCAAGCGGGTCAGGGACAGCCGAAGTCGATTTTGAGAAGACCGGCGAAGAACTCTTTCCTGGTGAATACCTGGTGATCACAGCACAGGCTATAGTATCAAATGGGGCTACCGTAAATGTAGCGCTGTCCTGGAGCGAGGAACACTAAAATGCTAGAGGTATCCTTTAACGAGTTACTAGCAAATAGAGCTGCTGCAGACTCCACTTTATTTGTTGAAGCTAAAGGAAGTAATTATGAAGTTTCTACAATAACTTCTAAGGGTGTAATGCTCCTATGTGTCGTTCTTCCTAATACAAATGAAGCTATTGCACTTTTAGCACTTCAGCCATTTTGGAATCTTCCAGTAGCCCAGGAAGAGTTTAGATTTACTACACACGACTTTTGTAATCCTGCTGCGTGGGATGGTAGAACGAATGGAGATCCAGCAGCAAGTTGGGCTACTGCTAACAATGGTGTAACTTATGATGATGTTCAATATCGCTGGTTAGATGTAAATGACAATCCAGTATGTCACTTAGTTCCAACTGAAACTGGTGTAGGTTCTGTTTGGAAAGACCAATCTAATAATACAATAGTTAGTTTTAACTCTACTACTCAGCACTGGGAAAGATTAGATAACAGCGCTAACGTCACTAGTTCTCGGTGGTCTATTATCCCTTACCCAAATACTAAAATGAAGATAGTAATGGCTAATGCACTCTTTGGTAAAGATGCTACAATTCAACCTAGCGGCTCACTTAGATACACTGTATTTATGAACTACTCTCCCTATGGGGTTATTCCTGTAAAGCAGTTTGTCTATACAAGTACTACACTTATGCAACTAAGCTCTGATACCTTTAAAGAAATAGGCCAAGACATCCTTTCTATTTATGACTATAGAACTACGGTAGAACCTAGTATAGATTCTTTAGCTTCTATGCGTTTAGAAATCACACTGGATAATCATCTACCAGTAACTTCAGTAACTAATAGGCCAGCTCAAGCTGTATTTATTGGTAAGAAGATAGCGAGCTTCTAATATGTTAGACCTAACTCTCTTAGAACCAGGGGATGTATTAGTAACAGTCGCAGACTATACTAATCCTTTACACTGGTTGTTTGCTTGGGGAGCTGGATCTAAATACATACACACTACAATTTACCTTGGAGATGGCCTAGAATGGTCTATAGAAGGCTTTGGCTCTAGAGTTAGACCGGTAGGTACTGATAAATATCAAGAGGCTTACAGAGCCCGTGAAGAGGTTTTTGGAGCGGCCGCTGCTAGAGTTGCTTCTAGAACTAAGATCACTGAATATGATATTCCCCATCTAATCTTCTTAGGGCTTCAAGAGTCAGTTCTGCATATACCTAATAACAAACGGGCTAACCTAAACTTTAGTACAAAAGCTAAGATTTGCTCTGAAGGTGTAACTGATATCTATGTAGCAGTTGGCTACGATATCGTGCCCGGCTTTGAGAATGGTCAAACCATGCCTAGAGATATCCCAACATCAGACAAACTCTATAGAGTTGCCTAACCAAACCCAGATAAATAGCTGTATAACTTAGCTAGCCATATATAAATGGAGAGCTGTTTGTATGATAAGGCAATTCTTTGATTCGTTAGATTATCTATTTAACGCGCTTATTCACAATCCTATCGCAGCTCTAATCGGTAGTTTTATTGGGATCTTATTTCCATTACCAGCAACCGCTTTAATGGCTTTAGTAGTATTAACTGCTATTGATTTATTTACTGGACGTTCTGCTGCTTATCATAGAGGTGACTTGGTTACTTCTGGTAAGACTAGAGAAATGTCTATCTCTAAACTACAAGGCTATATGATCTTTATCCTAACTGCTGCATTAGCGAGTCACGCCGCCAGCAGTGTTATAATGCTTAAAGGTACTATTGGTTTGTTATCAGCGATAGAGTTCTTTTCCATCTCTGAGAATTTATATGATATGAAACTTATTAAGTTTAATCCCAGAGAGATTGGTCTATTCAAAGGACTATTAAAGATTATAAAGAGAGATAAGAAGTAAGTATTATGGGATACGCAAACGCAGTAGGTAAAAAGGCTGTAAAAGTAGATGGTAAGACTATCTATATACACAGAGAGAATGATCAATCTAATAGAGAACTTGGTCCTAAGAAAGCACTAGTTTATCATTGGACCGCCGGAACCTATGAGCAATGCTTTGATGCTTACCACTTTAATATTATTTATGATAAAGCAGTTAATAAAGCTCATGCGGTTAAAAACTTAAATACCAGTCAGCTAGGTCAGCATCTCTGGGGTAGAAATACAGGTATGCTGGCTATCTCTTTCTCAGCAATGAGAGGAGCAGTTAATACTACTAATCATCAAGGGTTATACCCTATTACAGATGAGATGATCTCAGTAGGTGCTCAATTAGGCGCTGAGCTTTGTGCCTGGTATTTTATTAATCCAAGAGAGTTTCTAACTCTGCCTAAGAAACAAATCCAAGGTAATAGTTTAGTTACTGTTAGTGGAACTATTAAAGTTCCTACTATTACTGACCATGCAACTATTGCTAAATTCGACCAATATAGTCAAGACAGATTTGATGTGGGTTCTTATCTCACTAAAGTCAAAGAACAGCTCTTAGATCATTATGATAAACTAAAAGCGGATAAAGCCAAGTTTCAGTATTTAGGTATTATAAAGGATTAAGTGTATGGATCTAACGTTCTTAGTTGATATCGTTTCAAACCCAATGGTGTGGCAAGCTGGTGGCGCTGCTGTAACCCTTCTAGCTGGTGGAGTAACTGGAGCTAAAGTAGCTGCCGCTACAGGCACCGTAGTAGCCTCTCTAGCAGATGCTGCACTAAGTAACGATGCCAAGAGAGTAGCTGCTATCGAAGGCCTCTATAAAGCCTTCCCAGTGGTCTCCAGGTTCATTCCTAAGGCCCTACTAGGTGCTCTAGTTGAACTTATGTGGCAGCAAGTCGTTAAGCCATTACTTAAGAAGTAAATTAATTGTTATGGCTATGGTGTCCAAAGATGGTTTAAAAATAACTGATAAGCTCACCATAGCTATAACTATTAATAGTCTATCTTCTGCCATTAGATTCCTAGGTTATTTATATGAAATGGGAATGGAAGCAAGAATAGACGACTCTTCTGATTTTAATATCCAAGTCTTAATCAAATGTTACGGCGCTGAAGTAGATAACATCAACTTTGCTTTATATCTAACGGAGAAATGGGTAGACGATGCCTCAGTTTAGTGAACTCATCAACGACGGTTACAATGTAAGTCTATCCACTTTCGGTGACTCTGAGTTGGATCTTTTAAATAGAGTTATCTTTGCTAATTATGATATCACTATCTTCTCTGTTTTGGATCTAGAATTTATTAAAGATCAAAGAGCTAAGTTAATAGAACTTAAGGCTGCTGGTAAAGACGAAGAAGGATTAGTTTATCTAGCTAAAGCCACACAAATAATTAGAGAGAGATTTACTTTTGCAGGCTTTGGCACAGCTATTGAAGATATTGTTTCGTTATGGAATGAAGTTCCCCCTTTAACCAAGATAGATAACCCGATTCCCATTTCTAAAGATAATTTTACTCAGACCCAAAAAGGCTGGTTACAGAGTCAGATTCAATCTCTAATGGAAACTGAATCCAAAGGAGAATTCGTAAGACGTATTCAAACCGATCCAAGCTTTCCTGATGATCAAATTATGAAGTTAGTTAAAGCTTCACTAACTATTCCTGAAGCTACTAATTTGCATGATGATCCTAAGTTCGCTGGCTTAGTTCTAAGTGTCTTAAATAAATATAAATACCAGCCACCCACAGCACTTACAGATAATATCTATAATGGATTAGCTCCACTTACTCTTGCCTTACAAACTCAGCTAATTAATAGAATGGGACTAACTACGCTTTGGAATGCTAATCTTAATAACATACAAAAGTTTAGAGATGATATTCTAAATAAGCTTAATGATAAGAATACTTTATCTTCGGGTGGTGGAACTATCTCAGGAAAGATGTACGGAGAACTTATTGCTCCTCTAGCTAAGAACTTTGATACTGGAGACACCAACCCAGATGGTACTAGATTAGTTATTGCTAATTTATACTTAGTTGGAGCGACTAATGTTAGAAATGCTGTTAACGGCAAAGATGAAGTCTTACAATTAATCTTTGAGAAGGGCGATAGACGAGCAGTAACTAAAGCATTTGTTGATGTAGCTCAAGGTGCTTTAAACACAGAAAACACAGCCATTATTGATACTGTATTCAAACCAATTATTAAGTCTGCTTATGGTCCAGCAGCTGCTGATAACTTCCCTAAGTTCTTAGATATTCAACAATCTAGAACTTCTTCTAATACATCGCTTAAAGATAAGTCTAAAGCAACAATCGCTAAGTCAGGTCCAGTTAATCAAGCTCGTTTAAATGAGAACCAAGCTAAACAACTAGGCGTCTCTCAGAAGGAACTAACAAACAGATCTAAGCAGATAGCTGCATCATTAGATGGCCATAACTACGGAGTTCTAGTTGCCGGTAACTTATTAGGAGTTACTGATGTAGGCCGACAGCAATTAGTAGATGCTACAGGCATCGGTATTAAGTCAGCTTTAATCCACACAGGTATCTTAAATAAAGACACCCCTAAATGGGCGCTTAATGCTTATGACGCTGCAGCTGACTTTGTAGGTAAGAACGCTTTATCAGCAACTAATGCAGCTTTTAAAGCCATACAGAACTCAGGCGTACAATCAATTCAGAAGGCCCTAGCAGGCGATTTTACAGGTGCTTTAGATACTTTAGGTAGTAACTTACCCAAAGACTTAGCGGCAGCCGTTATGGGCTCTGTAGGCAGTGCATTTGCTAAGGCTGGGTTCCCCTTAGATGGAATCTTTAGTAAAGCTAAAGATAAGAAGTCTATAGGAGTTGATCAATCGCTAATAAATTTCTTAGCAATCAAGGGTGCTTCTGTTGTTACTAGTAATGAGCTAACTCAAGTTTATATTGATGACGAGTGGATTAATAAAGGAGTAGGTGAACCAGGGGCATTACCTAAACCAACTATCTCACTTACTCAGACTACTGGACTTAAGTTTGATTTCGATTTATTACCTTCGGTTAAAACTAATGTTCCAGTTTCTAGAGGAGGCGACGGTCAGGATGTTCCTTGGGGTAACTTAGGCATCACTTATAGACATGTTCAGAATATAGCTTCTATTGAAATTCCTGGGGGTGCTCCAGTCTTTCAGAGCTTAGGAATCTCAGGAGAAATTATTGAGTTCACTGGAGCTATCTTAAGTTTTGGTACCCGTATTAAAAATAAAGGTTTTAACCCAGGAACTTTTCCATACGGCCATATAACACCAGATCCAGTGACTGGCAATAATATAGAGGGTGCTAGCCGCTTAGCTCAAGATAGTTATAAAGTCAGAACCAATGGTAATGAGAGAGAACCTGAACATGCTTTTGGTGCTTATGCCCAATCTGAAGATATGCTTCTAACTTTAGTTAGAGAAGGTAAACCTTGTAAGTTTACTATTAGTTATAACGCTCTTATGAGCGCTACTACGTTTGCTATCGAACACGAAGTCTTACTTTATAAGATCGAGCGTGTTTATCCAAGACGAGATAAGATCTACTACAAGCTGTCTATGATGCGCACTAGCTACCCTGAGCAAGGTAAGACTGATAGAAGTGCTGAAGCTGCACTAGCGGTCACTGTGGCTCAACAGAAGCCTCAATTAGACGGTATAGCTAAAACGGATGAGACTAAGAAACCCAAGAAAGATAATGAGCCTAAGACATTTAAGGATAGAACAGCCGCAACTAACTTTGTTCAAACACTGTTAAACCGTGAGCTTACTGAACATAAGTTAAACTTATTCTATAAAGGCGAAGTTAGTAGTACAGTACCGAGTAAAACTCAACCTATAAATACTAGAGTAGATGCTGATACTAGAACAGCTGTAGGTCCTATTTTTAAAGTACTTAAAACAACCTCTACTTTTACAGTAGAAAGTCCTTTAAATATAAATGGAAAAACTGAGCTACATAAATTCTTAATTACTGTAAAAGGTAATGATAATAGACTTGGAAATATAAGTGTTCTAGATGAACTAACTACTATACAAACCCATGTTACCCAACGATTAAAACTAGATCCTAAGTTCCAACCTCATGTAGGCGAAGGTAGTTCTGTTGCTATTGAGGAATCTCCAGTAACGGGGCTACAACTAACAGAAGGAGCAGCCATATTAGCTGCGGGTTCTGGAGGCTTATGGTTTAAAAAAGCTATAGATGTAGTAGCAGAATTAGAAGCTAAAGCAAAGAATCTACTACCTTCGGTTAAAGGACAAATTCTACAGGGCGTTGCAACTGGAAGAGGAGGACTCCCAGGGACACTACAACCTAATGCGGCAATTGGTAAAACTGGGGTAATTACAACTAATCCACGAGCGCCCTTTAGTGCGATTAATCCCGCTACAACAAGCACTTCAATTAAAGGTGCCGCAGGTGTAGGTCGAGCAGCTGGAGCCGCCCGAGGATCAGGTGTTGCTGCTACTAATACAGTTACTCAAGTACTTGTACAAGGAGAAAGAACATTTGGTGCAGTAACTTCTGGCGTAGCTGGTGCAGAACAAGCAGGTTCTGCTGTAGGGCAGGGAGTTAGTGGAACAAGGGCAATTGCTGTGACAAAAAATATTATTAGTAATGTAGGAGAAACAGCTACCATACTTAAAGCAGGTGCTTACTTAGGGGCTGCTGAAGCAGCGGCGGCGGCGCAGGCAGGACTAATTGCTTCCCCGGTTGCTGTCGTTGGAGGTGCAGGTGCTGCTGCTGGACTTGCTATTTTCTCAATAATTGAAAAGATAGACCCAAGCCTTACTCAGTGGCTATACGAACTTGCTAATCCTGTAGATAAAGGAGATACAGTAGGTGCAGCGGGAGCCCGCTTCTTTATCCCACCGACGGTAGTATTTGGCTCTGACTCTATTACTCTCCCAAGTGGAACTGTAATTCATCGTCCTCCCGGAGTAATTAACGCACTTAGAAAACACCAATTTCCTTCAGGACCACGGCATCCTGAGACTCCTGGTGGCTTTATTGGTATAAGAGGCTAGAATAAATGCCAATATTTGATACGATAGGCTCACTAGCAGCTGCACCCTTCGCAGCCTCTACAAGAGGCCTAGAAGCCCTTAGAAGGCTATCTAATAGGACCATGGCTGTCATCCTAACCCACCCCGGTCCAAGGGCTGCTATAAGCCCTTCTAACTGGCTTCTAACGCTACCTAATGTTAGAGGTGGTTATACCGTTTATGATAAAGACTGGGCAGTTAGATATAGTATTATCTTTGATCCTTTATGGCAACAGAGATATGATGACTTTGGTCCCGATGTAGAGATCCCTGAGTTTCACTTTGGTTATGACACTGAAGATCAATCCTTTTTCTCTACGCTTAGAGTTAGTGATTACTTCTATGTAGTCTATGATTCTAGGCTTAGGTCAGGGTCTGATTATAAGACAGTAGTTTTAATTGTAGCCTGTACTGATGATGAAACAGCGGAGAATACTGGAAGTAGTAGAAGAGTGTAGAGAACTTTACAGACTAGTACCTTTTCTACTATACTGTTAATAACAGTTATATAAAGAGGTATAAAGATGAAGCTTAAGTACAGCGGCGAAGTTGAATTAGATAGCATTACTATCTTAGACGAAGAGGGTAAGCTATTTACGTTTTCTAAAGATGACTTTGATGAAGATGAAAGAGATGAAGCATTTAAATTTGATGTAGGTACTTACATTGCGGTTACTAATCCTATAAAGAATAAAGTTATTCCCTCTTCCATTGTTTTTCAAATCTATAAACTAAAATGGATTGAAGGACGTAATTCCTCTAAGGAACGTTCGCTAGAATGGAAGAGGTTAAGTAGGTCTCTTTCTTTCGGTCCCCTAACGATGAAGAAGCTAGAGAAGTTCGTTCAATACTTTGAAGCATCTGAGGTAGAAGAAATCTCTTATCGTATTCATAGAATTAAAACTATTGTTGATAACAAATACTATTTTGATGTAATTGAAAGTAACTAGTTATGGCTAAAGATTTTATGGATACGTTCGAGGCCATCCTTCAGGAAGGGATGGCCTCTGGGGATTACGATTTAAATATCACTGAGTTCTCTAAAGAATTATTAGGACTAGATCTATTTACTTCTCAAAGTGCAGTTCTAAAAGCTTTCTATCAGATTCCATTTACAACGGAAGAGCAAGAATGGCTTAACAAGATCATTTCAGAAGACAAAACAACCTATAAACCTGATAGACATTACAAAGAACTCGTTATAGAGAGTGGTATGAGGAGTTCAAAGTGCGTATCATACTTTTCTCTTCTTGTCAACCCCCAAATGGGTTTAATTTACCCAAAAGAGATAATTTCTCAAGAGAATTTTAAAGAAGTAACTAAAGTAACCCCAGGACTACATATCCAAACTCGTCATGGGTATAAACCAGTAGTGGCTAGTGTAGCAAGACCACCAGAGGCGGTAAAATATATTACTTCTCACTATGGATATAAACTAGGGGGTTCTTTAATTCATCCAGTTTTGACTATGAATAAACAAGGTAAACATGAATGGAAGAAACTAAAAGATATAAAAACTGGTGATTATATTTGTATAGAACGTACACCTCATAATTTTAGAGAAGAAACTAATATTGTTTCCTACCGGGGCAGAGAAGTTGATCCAATTGATTTAGGTTACTTACTTGGAATCTTAGTAGGGGATGGTTACTGCAAACCATCAGACTATGTAGAGCTAACTACTGATGATAAAGAAATTGAAGATTTTTATAATATAACCTGTGAAAAGATATTTACTCGTAAAACTCATACTAGATTTAAAAACACAACAAGGATGATATCTCTTCGTGGGAAAGATAATAGAAAATGGTTAGAGTCTTTAGGTTTAACTTATACACTTGCGCAAGAAAAGAGTGTTCCAAAGTATATAAGACATAATAATAAAAAGGTTATTGCTGCATTTATCCGTGGTCTATTCGATACTGATGGTACTGTTGGAAATGATACGGTAAGTTTTACTACTACCTCAGAAGTTTTGGCTAGAGAAGTTCAAGTTCTCCTATTAGGTTTTGGAATTATCTCCTCAAAAACCCTTTACACTACCTCTTATATAAAACAAAATGGGGAGCATGCCACTTGTTGGAAAGTAACCCTTTTCAGTGGGGAATTAACAAAGTTCTCAAGTGAGATTGGGTTCGGTTTAACTAGAAAGCAAAAGTTACTAGATAAGTTAGCTGTACGTTATATTAAATCTGAGGGGAAAACAGTTGATACTATTCCAAACTTGTCTTCTTTTATAAAAGAAATTAAAAAGATCGAGGGATCATCTAAAAAAGGTTCAGGTCAATATGAGAAGTGGCAAAAGATTAGAAAGCGTGCTTCTGGTGTTATAAAAGGTATCACCAAATCAAAACTAGATGAAGTTATAGATTACTTCTCAGTCATCCCAAAAACAGAAGTATACACGGAACACCTTAAAAGCTTAAGACAAAGTAATTTATTCTACGATAAGGTAGTTTCTATTGAAGACGCATATGAACATGTATTTGATTTATCTGTACCTTCGGTTTCAGAATTCGTAGCTAATGGGGTTGTTGTTCATAATACATTTTTAGCTTCTATATTTGTAGCGTACGAATTTTGGAAAATAATTAAGTTACCAAATCCTGCTGAACATTTTGGATTAGCTAAGGGATCTCCTATTTTTATTACTACTATGGCAAGTACCCAGACCCAATCTAATGACACTGTATTCGGTTATGTAAAAGCCCGTATAGAAGGATCTCCATACTTTAAATCATTAATAGATAAGAAAGAACTCTTTGTTGATGCAACACGAATCTCATACCCGAGAAAGGGAATTACTATAATTGCCGGGCATAGTAATAGTGCCTCCCTCGTTGGAAAAAGCGCGAAGCTCTTTGTTATGGATGAAGCCACTAGATTTAAAGACACTAATAATATTTCTAATGCTAAAGGCATTTATGGTAACGTGGGGCGCAGTACACTTACATTTGGCAGTGAAGGCTTCAAGCTTATAATCTCCTCTGCTTGGGAAGAAGGAGATATTATGGAATGGCTTTATGAGCTAGCAGACCCTAATATTGAAGGCCAGGATATATTAGCCTTTCGTTTATCTACATTAGATTTAAACCCTAAAATAACTAGGGCTATGTTAGAACCAGAGCTACGTAAAGATTCTGTAGCAGCCATGAGAGATTATTTCGGGACCAGACCGGGAACTGTCGAAAACTTCTTCACCAAACAAGCCATCACTAAATCCATAGTCAAAGGCCGTAAACAATTAATTCAATGGCGGCCTACACGTCTGACCCAAATGGATCGTACTTATGTGGGCGCTGTAATTGACCATGCTGAGCAGATAGACTTCCCAGGCTACTCTTACGTCCATGCAGACCCAGGGCTTAAATCTGACAGCTTTGGGCTTGCTGTAGGGCATCCTGTGAGGACAGAGCACGGCACTAAATGTGTTATTGATGCCGTCTTAGAATGGAAGCCACAAGATAAAGGCAAAGGGGAAGTTTGGCACGTTAGCTTTGAAAATGTAGAAGAAATAGTTAAAGAGATTCATCAATATAGAAATATCAGAAGGCTAACAACAGACCACTGGAATGCGAGTTCATTGGTTCAACGAATGTATTCATATGGGATCCCAACCAAAGAAATAGCCTTTAGCGGTCAGATGCAATTACATATGTATACTATTGCCAGACAAAAGCTTAATGCAGGTTTAGTAGAGTTACCCGAGGATTGTGAAAAGTTAATTAGGGAAATGATTAACATCCAACTTAAATACGGCCGCAAGATTGACCATCCTGTTAAGAATTCTGATGATACACCAGGGTCAAAGGATCTAGTTGACTGCATTGTAGCCGTAATCGCGGCGTGTGCCCAAGAAGACAGGCTATTCCAAACTAATATGTCTGCTAGATATCGCCCGCCTATTCAGTCTCTGGGTTCTACTCATGTAGCTGATCTTATGCGTGGTAATAACAATGGACGTAGTAGGATTAATAGAATTAAGGATGACGTATTTTAAAAGTCACTTAACTAAATACTATTAATCCAGCTATAATTAAACCATGCCAGATTATGAATACGAAGGTCTACAACTTGATAAAGGTCAGGTCGCTAAAGACCTCATAGACCTTCGTAATCTGCATAAAGGTTATACTGTAGGATTAACTAGCTTTGAAGTTGGTAAGAAAGACTTTCTTCAGGGTATGGGTATTCCCGATAGTGCAGACCAGATTCTCCTATCTAATCCAGAAACTACATCTAAACCAGGTAACACTAGAGATCTAGTTAACTTAGCTCCTCATAAAGCTATTATCCCCTTTGATCAAGGAACCCTCTTTCACGTTAAAGCAGGTATAGTTAAAGATCCCTCTGGAGTACCTCTAAGAGGCTTCGTAGGCTCTTCTAACATTACTCCTAGCGCTTACGGAAGACAGATCAATATAGCTTATGGGATTAGCTCTAAGCCTGTCTTAAATCAACTTAACTACGCCTTACAGACCCTCTCTAGGGGTGAGATACCTAATCATACTCAGAACCTCCTTATAGGCGGTCCTGGCTCGTCTGGGAGCACTATAGGAGAAGAGATAGCTAAGAAGATTCAGTCTTCTAAGGGCCAATTATTATATACCTCTACTAATATGTCTATGTCTGCAGGACGTATAGTTGAAGCGGTTAAATCGAAACTTAGGCACGGCGATAAAGTTACCTTTGCTTTAGGGGGTTTAGACACAGGAGAGTATGAATCTGGAGTCGTTACTGCAGCTCAGTTATTAATCGACTCTAAAGACTATAAAGGTAAATTCTCAGTTAAAGTAATGAAAGAGGGAATTAAATCTCATATGAATGCCTTAGCATTCATTGATGAGAGCTTCTTCATTGGCGGCTCAGCTCGTATGACTAAAGCCGCCATGGAAGGTGAAAACGTAGAAATGATGCTTAGGAAGTATGATCCTAAAGCAGTTAAACAACTAACTCAAATCATTGCCACGTCTTGGAGAGATGCTTCAAAAGAAGAGATCTTAACCGCTGCTGGTTTACCTGTAGCTTTATTATCAGCTAAGTTAACCCGACAGACTGATATACAACTAGGAACAGACTCACCTTTTGCTGGGATAACTCCAATTATGGGTATGTCTCAGACTAGATATACAGTTCAGACTACTATCCCTAGTGCTATGCGGATGTCTCTAAGACATCAAATCTATAAACAGTTAGTAGATAGTGGTAAGTCGCCTACTAATAAAGAAATCAATGAAGCTTATCAACAACACATAGAAAAGATCTCAGCCTTTGGTACTTACCACTACATGTATAACTCAGCAGTTATTGCTAAGGGCGGTGTAGAAGCTGCTGCGGATATTAGGGCTGTCCCAGCTGAAATTAGAATAGCTGATTTACACGCTTTAATGCTTACACCGGGTGAAGCAGAATGGCACGATAGCTTTGTAGTTAGATCCGCTAGTTTCTTAAAAGAGAAGATAGATAACCATCCCTTTATAGCCACTGTAGGAGGCGCTGTAATGGGTGCTTCTATCGGAGGGATGATACCATCCAGCCTCATAGCTAAGTCTGCTCTAGTGCAGGCTGGTGGCGCAATAGGCCTATTGGGAGCTATGGCTGCCATTAAGTTCTTTAATGTTATGCCAGCTGATATGACTAAGTTCCAACAAATAGATCGTTGGGATCCATTTAGCTCTTTAGTTATTCATACGATTAGACACTATGAGAGAGAAGAGTTTGAAAGAGAACTATTAAAGAACGACGAGATCTTCTTTAGGCCTAAGACAGGAGAGTTTAGAGAAGGTCCAATAGAAACTAATGTTAAAGGTCTTTTATCTACAGTTAAAAACATAGCTCTACTATCGGCTACTTATTCTTTAGCGCTTAGACCAGCGACACTATTTCATTCTCATGTAATGCAGACAACTACAGAGTGGATGCTTAGTTCTTCCGGTAAGACTTCTAGGAATCCATTAATTAGGGCAGGCAAGGGCTTTACTAGGGGAATAAGTCGAGGAGTAGGTGCTGGTATTGCTGCACTTACTATTGCTGGTGGTTGGGCTTATACACTAACTACAGGTAAGTTCTTTCCAAGTACTGTTACTGATAAGTTAAAAGGTGTTTATGGTTATACGCCAGGAACTTCTATAGTAGCTGGTACAGCTTTAGCTGGTGCTGGTGCTATTGGTGTTGGTAAGGCTATGCACACTGTGCAGCAAGCTTACGTAGGCGCTAGATCTGCTGTTGAACAAGCTGGTTCAAAGCGAACTGTTATTGAGAATGCTTCACGTTGGATTGGTAAACTAGCCTCTCCTCAAATGGAATATAGAAGCATTAAAGAAATAGTTAGAGCTACATTTAAGGGAGGCTTCAGAGCTGGTGGCTTTGCTGTTTATAAGAGCCTAGGATTCTCTGGGGCACTTAAGGTTGCTGCTTGGGCTACTGCTGCCTATGGGGCCCTAGGTTTAACTATCTGGGGTGATTTAGCTGGTGCAGGTAATCTAACTTTAGATGAGCAATTAGCTGCTGATAAAACGTTTCAGTCTAAACTAGGTCCAGCCTTTAGAGCACCCATTACTTCTTATACTGCGGGTATTGATAGATCTCAAAACTTTGCAGTTCAAATACTGCAATACTATAGAGATCAAATGATTAGAGCACCTCTAGTTAGATCCTATAAAGCTGGTATGTATGACAGACTTAATGTTCCAGTAGTTAAGACCTCACTAGGTATCATTGGCGCTGTAGCTGGTTCTCTAACTGGATTCTCATTAAGTACTTCTAGAGTATTTGGAGCCAAATCTGCTATCCCATTAATGGCGGGCTTTGCTTTAGGAGCTATTGCCTCTTATGTTGGATATAACTTAAATGCTTCTATTGCAAGACTTGCTGGTATAGATTGGGAAGAGAATAAGCACCTAGTTGGTAGAGAAACTAATTGGGTTGAGTTAGATCGTAATTTTCAGTCTGTAGCTACTCATATGTCTCAAGCTATGGATTTAAGAAACCAAGCCCTTAAACTTAGAGAAATAGATCCAGTTAAAGCTCAACAGTTATTTGAAAGAGCTCAACAGTTATCTCTTTATGCTGCAGAGATGTCTCCATATAAGACTAGCTCAGCGACGCTATTAACTGCAGACGTAATTCAAATAGGCTCACCTATGTTAGGTGTAGTCTTTGGTGGTGTACTAACTAAACAGCAATCTAAAGATAGTTACGAACGTAGATTTATTATGGGTGCTCAAGGACCCTTTATTCTACAAACAGGTATAACCATTGCCTCGCCCTTTGCAGTGAAAGTCAGTGGTTCCCATAGACAACTTACCTATACTCCAGGAACAGCTTGGGAAGCTGCAATGGGTATTCAAGCATATGCTTCCGTAGGAGCTGCTGTTGTTGCACCAATAACTTTCTTAACTAAGAGAATCGGCGGCAGAGCAGTAATACCCTCTAAAGGCGTCGGAGGCCTAGGTAAAGCTTTAGGAGCTATATCTTTCTTAAATCCAATTTCCATTGGTGCAACTATTGCTATGCTGCCCTTAAAGACTTATGGTCTTTGGCATGTAGCATTAAAAGACGGCGTCGTAGGAGAGCCTAAGTTTGTCACTCAGGGTCTTAATAGCCTTGGTAGAATCAGTAAAGGCGGTAAGGCTATCACAGCAGTTGCTGCTGCCTTTATAGGTGCTGCTGATCTCTATCTAAGTACTGATCCTGATGCCAATGTTTATCAAAAGTATGAGAGATACACACGAGTCTCTAAAGCTATTGATGGACCTATTGGAGCTCTAGGCACAGCAGGAGCTGTAGGTTGGGTAACCTACAAAGCATTACAGGGCTTCGGGAAGGGTCCTATCGGTAAAGCTTCTATTGGTCTAGCAGCCGCAGGTTTAGGCTTAGTTGCTATGAACGCCATGAGAGATATTTTCTCTGGCTGGGTTAACATGGGCTGGAAGACCCTCTCTGCTTACGACATGGCCTATCGTCCAGAGGACCGTGGCATTAAACAGATGTCAGAGTATACAGGCTCTGGCTCTATTATGGATCTATTAAACCCTGAGTATCTTAATCAAGCAATTGTTGTAGATAAGTCTCCAGGCAGACAAAACTTACCCAGTGGTAGAAACAGTATTAGTAAGTTTACTGGTTGGTTTAGCACTATTAAAAATGCTGTATACGGGGACAAACCTAATCAGTTCATGTTCATTATGAGCATGGGTGTCGCCTTTAGGAGTGATCCAGAATTAGGAACTATTCCTAAGGCCATATTCACTCAGCCTGTATGGGCGTGGATGGATATGACCCATGCTACTTCTACAGCTGAACGTAAAGGAGGTGCTGGAAGTAAAGGTATCACTGAAAAGGAAATGTCAGAGTGGGTTAATGCTTTTAATGCTCAGTGGGGACGTAGAAAAGATTTCTTATTCCCTGAGAGATCTTCACCTAGAATTTCAGCAGGCTTTTATTACTCTGGAGATAATTCACTTTCAGACGCACCACCAAGTATTCTACTAGCTATTCAAGCCAGAAGACATATTTATGAGTGGGCCTTAAATGCTAATAGCTATGAAGTAGCTAGCTATATTGGAGTGACCCACAGAAGGCTAGAGCACACTAAACACTCTATCTTCTCTAGGGAAGGCTCTGCATATGCTATTCGACCATTTGAAGCCCATCTAGGGTCTCTCAGGGGTGTCCTAGAGCGGCATTATAAGCAACTTAAGTCTTTAAGTTCTAAGTTGAGCGGCTCATACGAAGAGCTAGATTATAGTCTTAGTGAAGTTAATGATTCCTCGACGAAGATTCTAATTGATAGGATGCAAACTCATAGGAAGAGCCTAGGTAGTTTCATGACTGCCCAATTTAATAAAGGAGATACAGATACTTGGGCTAAGATCTTAGGTCAAGGCGTTATTGCTGTAACCACACTCTCTGGAGCTATCGCGGGCTGGCAGTATTACAGACAGCACAGAGGAGCTAATCGTAGTTTACTTAGTAAGCTTTTGGGTGGGGTTAAAGGTCAGGTTTATTTACAGAGCGCTATGATCGCTGGTGCTGTTGATGAGCTAGACGAACTAAATATGAACAATGGCTACTGGCATGAGAAAGCAGCCTTATCTAAAGTAGCCTATATTAATAACCTAAAAGATAGAATGCCTCAGATTAGATCTGCCGCCTTTAAGTTTGATGCTAATACTAAAGTTTCTCTCATCTTCTTTAATGATCAATATTACGGTCTATATGACGCTAAGCTTAGTGCTAAGTTAGGAGTCTCTACTGGTGTAGCAGTAAGTGCTGCTGATGAAGGAGCTAGAGGACGCTTTAGAGAAATAACCCAAAGAATCTCTACTGTTATTGGTGCCGACTCTAACATTAAAAACCTAACTAAGATAACTGGTAAGCTTAATGTTAGTTCAGTTATAGTAGATATCCTAGATTCATCTGAAGTAGCGCTATCAGAAATAATGGATCTGAAGCCCTCTGGCATGCCCTTAAACGAGGATCTAAGGCCGGGCACAGTGGACACAGCCGAGAGACATCTAAAGCGTGTTACAGACCTCAGGGACCGCCTTTTACCTAGGGGTTCTATGGAAGAGATTGGAGACGATGTAGCTAAAGAACTAGATGAACTAACTAGATCTCTTAGAGTCTTTTATAAGGGCGTCAGAAAACAAATACCTAATCTCTTTGGATTAGCACTTGCTACTCCTAGAGGTTATTTATACTCAGGTGGCATAGAAGTCTCTAGGAACCCCCTCAAACGCCTTAGATCAGCCTGGCAAGAGATGTTTGGAGAGTTGGCTCTTAAAGAAAGAGAGGCTGCTGCAGCGCTCTCTACAGAGAGGCCTCTATTAAGAGGTGTAGCTAGACTAGGTTATGACTCAACTAAAGAGTCGTTTCCCTCTTTCCTAAAGCGCTTACTAACCGCGGGTATAGTAGATGAAGGCTTTGTCGTAGATCACCCAGCTGTTCTAAGCAAACAGTATGTAACTAATAAAGTTAAGGGAGCTTTCGTTGGTGCTGGTAGTGGTCTAAAGTTTATTCTTGGTGGCGCTCTACATCTAATGCAGTTTGGTTTAGTCGGAGTAAGTTCCGTCTCTGACTTTGCTGCTGCGTTTAATCCAGAGAATCCCAATAGAGTTGAAGATGCTAAAGAAGCTAGCAAAGGCTTCGCTGGTGTAGCTGTAATCACTGCAATGCAGTTGCACGGTGCTACAGAGATGCCCCCTATGGCTGTAGGAATGGCGAAGTGGGCTAAGAATAGAACTAGTTATAAATGGTTTGCTGGGGGTATTAATAAAGTTGTTAATAGCATGGGACTAGCTCAGCTCTATGCTAAGGTTTCTACACACTTTAAAGTAAAGATAGGTTGGCTTCTAGATACTCTAAAGATTAGTAAAGCTGAAGAGGGCTTGGCTCAAGTCTCTAGACTTAAAAAGTTTACTGGTAATTCTTTTGCTCAGATGGCTGCCTTCGCAGTAGTAGCTGCAGCAGAGTCATTAGAAGAAATGACTAGACCTTGGAAAGAAGCTAAGATTACTGGTAATGGATTTAGAACTACTTTAGGTTATGGAGCTAGGGGTATATACTGGGCTATTAAAGGTATTGAGCTTGGCACTAGACCCATTAGATGGGCTAGCGATCTATATACTAATAAAGCCTATAGTTTGGCTCAAAGTAATAATGGCTTTGCCCGCTTCCTTGGTGGCTTTATGGAAGCTGCTCCAATAGGCGTGAGTATTGGGGGTCTCCTAGGAGGCCCTTGGGGAGCTCTAATTGGTGGCCTTATTACCGGTGCTGTTGGTGGAGCTATAGCAGCTTACAAACCCCTTCATAACCGTCTAATGAGCTTCCTAGATAAACGTATTGAGTACATGGCTTCAGAGGCTTTTGTTACCCTACGTGGGGCTGAAGCAGACCTAAGTTTAGAAAAACAAGGACTAAAGGAATCTAAGAAGACTCCCGGCTGGTGGCAATGGGCTAGCATGGGTGCCAGAGGCGCCGGTATCTATATTGCTGACTATATGCTAGCTGGGATGGCCAATGCTCAATTAAAGAGAACTCCAGCATTTAGTACTTCAGCCTTTCAGGGGATGTCTAATAGTTTAAATAATAATCTCTTATTGCAGTGCTCACCTATCTGGCACGGCAATATGTATGATTACCTTAAGTATCAATCTGATAGGCAAGAACAAGTCAGAGAAGGTGCTCCGGGAACAGCATTACAGTGGTTAACTAACAGTTTAACTCTAGGTCAGTATTCTACTGGTCTAGGTTATGGGGACTTCATTCAACATGCTGATCTACCTGGGAGATTCTACGGCAAAGTTTTAGGTACTAACTTAACTTCTATTGTAGGCAGACGTATAGGTGATGACTTTAAACCGGATGATCCATTAGCTGGAGCTGAATCACTTCACGTAGCTATGAAGTCAAGGGCGGTATTAACAGATACATGGGCCCTAGGAATGGCTATGAAGCGTCGTAGAGGCGAAGATAATAAGTTACAGCCTGAGATTAAACAAGGCTCTAATAAGGGCTGGTGGGACCGTTCTGTAGACTGGGTTAAGAGTTCAGCCGATACTGTTTTTTCTGGTATTAAAGCAGTTGGTAGCGCTATTGGTAATGTTATTTCTCCTCCTGCTTACGCAGGAACCCTGATGCCTTCAGCTAGCGGTAGTTTAATGGTTCAAATAGCAATGAAAGAGGTAGGAACTAAAGAGGCTAACTGGAGAGATACAGATGCAGGAACCAACAAAGTTAAATATAATACTGAGTTAGGTTATGGAAATGTAGCTTGGTGCGCTAACTTTGTTTCCTGGACTATGAAAGAGGCAGGAGTACCTACCGAATTTCGTAGTGCAAGCGTTCCTAATATGCTTACGAAGTTTAAAACTGCCGGTCAATTTCATAGAGATCTATCTAAGCTTAAACCAGGAAATATAGTTTTCTTTGATTGGGATGGCAGCGGCCCAGGTCACGTAGCTATAGTTAAGAGCGTGGGTAAAAATGGACAATTTGAAAGTGTTGATGGCAACTCTGATAACATGGTTAAGGTTAGACCAAGAAATTTCTATTCTAATCAAATAATAGGCTTTGGTGTTTTAGGAGATGCTAATAATCCTAAAGGAGTTTCTCCAGCTACTAATAAAAAAACTATAGATCGGGCTGAACCAACTAAAGCGGTTCAATCGACTACCGAAAACACAGGCTGGAATAAAGGCTTATACTCTGAGATGAGACAACGAGGTAAAGCTAATGCTTCTGAAATTGAACAAGCAGTAACTACAGCCTCAGCTAGGTTTGGGTTAGATAAGAACTTAATTCTAGCTACTATGAAACAAGAGTCTAGTTTTGATCCTAGAGCTAGAAGTCATTCTGATGCCAGAGGCTTAATGCAAATCATCCCAGGTTGGCATAGAGATGCTGCCAAGCGCGATGGCATTATGACTGATAATCAGTTCTTTGAAGTAACTAAGAACATTCAATATGGCTCTAGGTACTTATCCTCACTAATGGGTCAGTTCTCTTTTAATAAGACAAGCTCAGAGGACCATATTAAGATTGCTCTTACAGCTTATAACCAAGGCGAGGGAACTGTAGGAACTGCTGTTAGAGAGGCTGCTAGACGCTTTGGTAAGGATAAATCCCAAGTAACCTATAATGAGATGATTCAGTTTGTAACGGCGAGTGAGGGTAAGAACTACGCTCCTGCTATTATGGCTCACCTAAATGGAACTAAGGTTTTACCAAGCAGTGGAACTAGTGCAGAGACAACACCAGGTGGGGCGGGAGAAATTAAAACAGAAAGCTTTATGTTAGCTTTTGATCATAATTCAAATACTTCTCCTGCTATTGATGACCCAGCACATATTACTTCAGGTGCTGATCGTATGGAAGGTTCTCGGTATGCTGTCATCTCTGGTGGTGTTGGTTACACCACTACTGGGAAACTTAAAGAGTATTCGGAGCTACTATCAGCAAATCATGCTGACGTAGCTCCTGCTATTGATTTCATGCATCATGGTATGGATGTAGCTTTACAAGGACTTTCCTAGGTATGCTAAAACGCGGGTAATCTCATCATCTATAATTCTAATTACTCCATAAAATGGATGGCCAGTAAACCAGAACTCACCAAAGAACTGATAGACTTCTTTAAGTTTATGTTCTAGCATTTAACCATCTCAGATATTCATAAGCTCTAACTACATCATCGTCTACTAATCTAATAGATTCATAGTTAGGATGATCAGTACTCCAATACCCAGCTAAGAATCGTTCTACTTCATAAAGTTTATGAATCAACATGGCCTAAGAAGATAGCCTTTAGCAATGAGGATATTATTGTCTATATCTAAAATTTCTGAGGAATAGTAAGAAGTACGATGATTTAAAAGTATCCAGGAGAAAAAGGCATCTACTTCTTTAAATCTATGATCTAACATATTTCTTAAGATCAAAGATATCTTGATCTATATCTGAAAACGTAGAGTCATAAATATCCAAATAATTAGTAAATATCCAACCTATAAAATTATAGACCTCATTTAAGTTGTCGCCATCCATATTTATAAAAACTTGCTCTCCACACATCTCCTGCTATTTCTCCAAGATAGTGATAGTCATCTGGATAATTATAACTAATAGCTAAAAAGAAGCTATCTACTCTTCTAATATCTTCAATCACAGGTAAGGCCCAAATATATTCATGCGCGTACGCCAAAGGTCCGCTGATACTTTTTCAAGGTCAGGAAAATCAAATATGGGTGGATAACCAGAAACAAGGGAGAAAAAGAAATCATCTACTTCTTTAAGCTTAGTAATCATTAGGATTAGCCCTTACTGAAGTTAGTAATAAGTCCCAACCTATTTGTTGTCCTCCACTCCCAAAATCTCTAACTGCATTTGATTTCTGAATCCAGAAGTCTTTAACTTCTTCCAGTCTTTGCGTAAACATAATAAGCCTTAAATACATCCAATTCTAAATCTTGGTAGAGATCAAATAGGTGACGAATTAAAAATTGATCTACTGCTCTTATTTTATTTTCTTGTATGACAATTATTACTCCGTAAGTACCAATAAGTATTACTTGCGTCATCGAAAAGCTTTAAATCTACATCTTGTAAAAAGACAGATAAAAGCCACAGGGTTTCCATTAATCTATTATTTATAGAGAGCATCATTATCTCTTAGATACCAAACAGATCTTAGTAAAGTAGTAAGAAGGTTTGAGTTAGGATATCCGTGTAAATTAAAGAACCACATAACTTCTTCTAATTTATGATCTAGCACTTATACATATATTGCTGACTAAAGAATAGATCAAAGTATAAACTACTTGTAAGATATCCATTACGAGCAAAGAACAGAATAACTTCTTCTAACTTATGGTCTAACACTTTTTAATAAATACTCTCTGAAGTAATTTGAGAAGTCCATTATCTCTTGATAAGTTCTTGTAATGATATCGTCATTAGAATTACTTATTTGACCTATCCAATAAAGATCTTCTACTAGATTATCTAAGCTAGAGCCTATATTTTTAATTCTCTCTTCAGTCGTCTTCTTAAAGAAGTACTCAAAGGTTCTACTTAGTTCCATCTCTACATAAGCCTTATCTGCCTCAGGAAGGTCATTGAATTTCATTAGGTTATATGTTTACCGTAGGTCCTGCTGTAGGGGGTTCTAGGACCCGCCAGGCCCCTATAATGTGAAAAGTAAACTTATCAATAGCCCAGTGTTCATAGAGAGCTATTCTATCCCCTACGGTATATACAGCCATAGGGTCCATTTGTCTATATAACAAACTATTAGCAGTAACAAAAGTTCTATTAATAGTTGCTTTAGTTTCTAACTCTCTTGGATTCTCGGGTTTGATTGGATTAGTAGTTTCTCCAGTAATTTGGGAGAACTCGTAACTAACTAGAGCAGTATTATCCGCATAGAGAGCTTTAATTATCCCGGTTAAAATACTCGCTTGATTGTTGTGCACTTAATGTTACCAACGCATATAGCATTCTTAGTTTTATTGTTGGATCTTCTTTTATCGTAATTCTTAGTTTTAAGTTTGGGTTCTCTTTAATACCAATAAATGGATTGCACAGTAAGTAATCTATTTGCTTACCCAAACTCTCCATAGGATTAGAGAGGCCTTAGAACAGAGATAGCATCTCTATGTTCTTGTAGTTTTCTTAAGGCTTTAGCTTTAATGCCAGGAGCTTCTTGATCTAAAAGATCTAAGACTATATCTTTAAATCTTTCGTTTTGTTTCATAGTCTCAAGCTTATCCATGATCTCTAAAGCAAACTTCTGCTGCTGGCGCATCTCAGCAATAACTTTAACTTTGATATCGTTATCACCAGCAAGCTTAACGTCTTCTAAGGTAGAGATCAGTTCAGCATAAGTCTCTTGTAGCCGCTCAGCAAGATTAAAGATAGATCTAGCCTCAATAGGCTTACGATCTTCCGGAGTCATTCTATTATATCTAGTTAACCACTCTGAGATTGTTGATTTATCTAAACTTAATTGAACACTAATGTCTCCATAGGTAAGACCAGCTTTGCTTAGTCTTAATACTTCTGGACCAAGCCCAAGCTTATCAATAATATTTCTCTTGATCTTGGGACCATCACCAGTAACATTAGCAACCCTAAGGTCTTTATTAGTATTATCCATAACTAAACAATCTCATGGCCTTTAGCTAACATGTCTCGGTTAATCTCTATGTTAGCTAGCATTGTTAAGATTATATCTATTGCTTGGTCTAACTTACGCTTAACGGTAGAATAGTCATAACCAATTCTTACTGAGATTCTATGGCGAGACATTCTACTAAGAGTATAAAGATTCAGGATCCTGTATAAAACAGGATCCGTCTCAGCTAATCTTTTTACTGACTCTCTAATATCTTCTGAGGAGTGTACACCCCATTTATCAGACCAAGTCTCTCCATAGGCATAGCCTGTTCTCATGTATTTAACAAATTCTTGTCTTATATTGTGAACAGCTTCAGACATAAACTATCCTAAGAAGAAAGAGACTAACTATGCTTATTTTAAACTGGTGTGAATAGTTTTAGCAAGTTTGGTCTGTAGTTGGGATCAGGGAACCCTGTTTCTTTGCCCCTCTTATACTGGATATGAGCATGATTCTTGCGCCATTGCTTATGCCAAACTAGCCAACATACATCGTCTTTAGTGAGACTATAGGCAGCTTTCTTAGCTTTAGGGGCCTTCTTTACTTTAACTACTTCTTTAGTTGGTTTCTTGCTTTGTGCCATCTAGCTCCAGACTCCTTTGATTGTTTCTCGTATTGCAAGAATAGTAGGTAATAACTCATCTATGTTTTCTATTTGAACTTCAAATTCCATAGGAGTCATAATGAAATTCTTCTTAATATTCATTCCTACATGATCCATTGAGATCTTGAATCGAACCATTATATTGCTCCAAATATATATTTGCTAATTTCATAAATTCTTCTGCAACCGGATCTGGATAGTCTCTCAAGTAAATAACTCTAGAGATACCAACATTTATGATTCGTCTTGTGCAGGCTAAACATGGTTTATCTGTGCAGTATATAATTGCCCCTGAGAGGTCTGTAGCAGCCTGTAGAAGGGCGTTCTCCTCTGCATGGAGGCATCTAGCACAGTGACCATTTATCATCAAACAACCGGCGTCTAAGCAGTGTGGTAAGCCCTTGGGGCTGCCATTAAACCCGGTAGCTAAAATCTTATTATTCCTAACTAAAATAGCACCTACTTGTCTTCTATTGCATGTAGCTCTTTTAGAAGCAGTAAGCGCCATCTCCATAAAATACTGATCAGTTGAGATCCTCATATTTATTTAACCAATCATCTAACTTAGCTTTAGGTAAAGCACCTACTGATCTATCTACTTCTACACCATCTTTTAATAGGACTAACGTAGGAACTCCCATGATTTTAAACTCTTTAGCTTTATCTGCTTCTTCGTCTACGTCTAATTTAGTTAACTTAAGATTAGGTCTCTCAGACATAACTTTATCCAAGATAACGCTTAGTAACTTACAAGGCTGACACCAAGTAGCGTGAAAGTCTAAGAGCTCATACATATTGTTATCTCCTCACATATTTCTTTAAAGTTATATGTTTTGCTACTCGATGCCCATACATAATATGGTAAATGATTTACTACTGCATCTAAATGTTTATCCAACCACTTAGTTACCCCTATTAAATAATCAGTATGAGTCAATAATCTAAGATTCTTTTAACTAACATACCCATGCTTAAATCATCCATCTCTTTAATATACGTAATGGTTACATCTGATCTTTGTCTTAGCCAGGTTAGTAATATATCTTTTACGTATAACTCATCCGCTAAGAGGTCTTTACTCATAGCTCTATTATCAAAGGCAAATAGATTAATTAGATCGTTAAAGGGCATAGCTTTTGAGAGTATTAAAAACTCATGCTTAATACCATTATCGTCATGATAAAAGATTAATCCTGAACTACTCATTTATAGTTTCTCTTATTAATAAACACAATTCTTCTAATGATAAAGTTTCACGTTCTATATACCAGTATGTAAAGAAATACTCTAGAGGATGTGTTCCAGCAGCATAAGATTGAATACACTCTCCAACATTAAATAGAGTCTCTAGCGTCATCCACTAACTTTCTTACCTTTTGCATAGTTACTTGAGCCGGATCTCCAGCTATGTTATGAAAATACCAAGGCTCTAAAAGTTTATGTAAACTTACCTCTCTTGTGATATAGCAATCATCTATATGTTTTAGGGTGCTTCTCGCATTAGAGTAAGTCATCCCTAAATCGCAAGAAGGTTGGGAATCTTGGAATGTCATCTTTCGTTAGCTCCTGATATTTAACCTCAACTGATTTACCTAAATAGCTTTGTTTGTCAGACCAAATCTTAGCTCTAGTTTCATCATCAAATCCAGAGCCACAACCAAAGGTTTGATCATCGGGAAGCTTTAAGACTAATTTACCTAGAGTCCCAGTAAGCCTGCCCTCGCCTTCTACAAAGTCTATCACTTTGCCTTCTAATGATCTAAAGACTTTATACTTGAGAATATTCTTAGAACGTTTCTTTAGATATTCTCCATTTATGTCTTTGATCATTAAGCCTTCATAGCCCTCATCTAGAGCCTCATAAAGGCGTGTGTTAAGATGTTGTGTACTTACACACTCAAAGCAATTTACAATGCCTAAATGAGCCTTGTAGGGGCTTGTAAAAGCATTCTTATCGGTGATATTAACTAGCTTCTCTAATCGCTTACGTCTATCAGTAAACTTAGGTGTAGCCTTGTCACTTTCCCATTCACTTAGGGTTAAATAATCAAAGATATAAAACCTAATACCTAGATCTGAGGGTGCTGGTTGGCCCTTAGTAATATATTGAGTTAGCTCTTGGAAGCCATTATCTTTATGTAGATAGATCTCACCGTCGTAGATACCATTAGGCATCTCAGATAATTCTCTTGAGATATCTACAAAGTTATTAATAGCTTTACCATTGCGAGTTCTGATATATACTTGACCATCAGTAACTTTAGCAAGAGCTCTAATACCATCTAATTTAATATCAAACATAGAATGAGCTAAACGCTCTTTATGTTTCTCTTCTTCATAGATATCTGCTAAAGCAAGTTCATAAGTTGGAATAAAAGACTTATAAACTTTATTCACTGACTTAGCATCAATACCAAGTCTTAAGTCTTTTAGTAATACTCTTGAGAACCATAACTGATGTTCTGCATCACACTGTTCTAGGAAACTATCGACCATCTCTCTATCTGCATTAGTTAAAGCTTTCTTAGAAGCTAAGAAGTTACATTGATCTTTTAGATCTAATACAGATCTATTATTAACCTTTGATATAGATTTAGGATTTACTTTGGTAGTGTGGTAAACAAGATCAGGATTGAGACCTAGATAGATAATCGCCTTTTCATCTTCAGTTAATTGCTTTAGTAGATCAGCTTTAGCTTTAGTTGAAGAAGTTTGTTCAATTAGCCTTAGAGTTTTCACTTAAATAGTATTCCTCCAAGCATTACTATAAAAGAGAATAAGAATAGTAGGACGAGAGGAACCATTATAAAACCAAGGATTTCCATAAGCTCCTTAAATAATAAACATCGCTTACTAAGTCGTAAAACCAAGGAACTACTAAACTAAGATCCTCATCTATCAAAGTAGCCCTATTTAACACTTATAAGCTCTCTTCTCATTGCTTCAGCAAAGTTTTTCATATCAGTATCAAAAAGAGTAGAGAATTCTTCCTTATTAAAATACCACTTAGTTAGGTCTCTAACATCCTCATCTATACACTTAGCTTTATATAGAACTCTTTGTTCCCAGCTACTTTCTACAGATAAAGAAAACTCTTTAAATAGTCTAAGGGCTTTCATAAGTGCTCTAGCTCCTAAATTACTTAGCAATCATCACAACCAGAGCATTTAGCAATGCCAACTACTAGCTTAGCCTTAATATAAAAGTCATCATTCTTAATCTTAAATTTCTTACCTAAAGCTTTAGCTAGGTAAAAAGCATGACCTTTAGCTTCCTTCTTCGTCTGATGAATAAACTGTGTGTCTTCTTGGTAAACATGATAGTGCTTCATTTTTACATTCTCTTATAATCTTTCCAAAACGGTAGAAATCCCCATCGTTAGGTGCAGTAAATAGATAAATACACCCACCTGGCTCTTGTATGTCCCTTAGTACGTCAATATACCATAAATAGTTAAATGACATCTTTTGATTAATTGCAAAATCTGCTCCTTTAGCAAAGTGAAGAATTCGCCTCAAGGGTACTTTATTAGAAAGAAATCCTCTTTGCTCAGGTTCTAAATACTCCAGTAAGTTATCTAATAGCTTAGGATTCTGACTTAAACTCATCTCTTAAAATACCCACTGCATCAAAGCCTGTTAGGCTCTCTCCTTGTGAGATAAACCAACCTATTGATTCCCAGAACTGAAACTGTCTTGTTGAAGGTAATAGATAACTATTATTAAGTGAGAACTGTATGATCTCATCCAAGGTTCCACCAACATATTCAGAGAGGAAGTCGTTCTCGGAGTAATTCAATTGTGTATCTCCAAGTCAAAAAATCAATAGGTATAGTCTCTAACACTTTAAATAATATAAGAGACGCAGCATCTTCAATAGACATATTCTTTTGTTTAGCTAAGGTCCAAGAACCCATTTGAACATAACTAATATATTCTTCTTTGGACATTATGGCATTCTTGTTTAAAGCTTTCTAAGTCTAGATTATTATAAAGAACAAAGTCCCAATCAGTTCTATTATCTAGAGCTGTTTCTGATGTTGAATCCGAGATAATAAGACCTCTTTTAGATCGCTGCCCTAGGTCTGATTCAACCCTTACCATTACAGCTCCAAGGGCCTTCAGCGCCTCAAATTCATTGAGGAACCTAACATCCGTTATGATCTTATCTCCAGGAGTATTAACGGCTTTATTGACCCAATAGAGGGGTTCTTGATCACGTCTAAACTGACCATAGTCAATAAGATTCTGTCTATGGAAGTCTTTGTTTAGATTAACTTCTTCTACACTAATATTTTGGGTCGCTGCATATTCTTCTTTTAATGGATCAGCAAAGGCTACTCTAATAAACTCAGGATGATGCTCTAAGAACACTTCACCAAATGTATCTTTGCCAGCTCTCATCTTACCTGCAACTGCTACTATTCGCATACTCTAATATCCTTCATATAAAGATTACTTAGGGCTAGTCCAAAAGCTAAGCTCTTTAGGTTATTACTATTATCATTTAGTACTAAGAACAGAGACTCTATATTAGTTGTATCGCATCTAAAAGCATTTTTAGTGCACTCAAATTCTAGATAGGGTGGGCGAGTTTTGACATTAGGCATTTCCCAAGAAAGATTATGAAACTCTCTAATAGCTTTTATTGTAGTCCAATAATAAAAGAAGAAATAATCTAGCTCAGGTGTGTTCTTCCTCCTAATCTGATTATCTATATGGTTACAGTAAGAAAACAAAGAGGAATACTCAGTTAAATTTATGGTTCAATTCCTCTCGATAAAACATTAGGCCTTCGCAATAAGTTATGACGTTGCTACAATCGGATTCCATTAAGAAACTACTAGTATTGAGTTCTTCTGGAGAGTTAGAGTCCCTCTTAAAACTATTTATAGCCCAAGACCAGTCTTCGTCTTTTTTAAATAGATTAAGATCGCCGTTAGCTCTAACTCTTAGTGCCAAAATATACATTCCGTGATAGAAAAGAAAAGCACTAAGGTTATAAACCTCACTATTATCTTTAAGTGCCTGATCTATAGTTCCACAAAAGTTAAATAGCGCTTGAGTTTTAGTCATCTATAGTTATAGATAAACTAATTAGACCTACTATTACTAATGGGAGTACAAATAGAAATCCCCATACTGGAAATTCATGCTTAGCTATAGAACCTAAAAGACCAAAAATTGATGAGAGATAAAGAAAGCCACTTATAAAACTAACTATTCTTTTTGACCAGTGTAGTCTTTTACTCATATAAGAAAGAGGGCCTATATAGGCCCTCTTATTTTCTCCTTTAGTTAACCATTAATTATTTGATAGAGATCGGGATGGCATACATCTAGATAGGGACAAGTTCTGGTTACTTCTGAGATATTCTTAGACCCCCCTAAACAAGGAGACTGATATTCAGTTGGACTCTTCTTTAAGTAGGTACCATTTCTTGCAGCGATGATACTGCACTCAAATCTATTAAGAGTATCTTCAACTAGAGACCAGTTTAAAGGCGCTAGAACCACTTTCCCTGACTTAAGGTGATTTATCCCAATATAGTCTGGCTTGACCCCATATAGCTCATTGTAGGCCCATGCATAGAGCAATAACTGATCCGTGTACATAACAGTAATCATGTCTGGTGCATCACCAGAAGTAGTCTTATGATCAATGATAGCTAGCTGACCATTAACTTCAGCTACTAAGTCGATATACCCATTCATGTGTTGTTTAGAGATAGGAAGAGTAACTCCGTTAGTTACACCACCTTCACCGTCTTTCGTGGAAATCCCAAGTTCAACGTGTAGTACTTTTCTTAGGCCAGGGATCTCTTTGTATCTCTGTAAGATTCTATAAGTCTCAGAGTAACAGTCAGCTAGACTTAGATTTAAAGACCAGTCTTTGATGCCCTCAAAAGCCTTTTGATTAATGACTGACTTACGCTCATCGATACCTAAGCGCTCTACTTCAGACTTATACTTACTGTTCATACTTAGGGCTCTAGGAACTGAACCATCCCTATTTCTGATCCAGATCTTAGCATCTTTACAATCTGCAGAAGCTCTCCAGCTTAGTAGCTGTAGGTCTTCTTTTAGGTCTTCTAGTTCATCTTGAGCGTCTTCAAGGGGCTTTAATAGCTCAGCCCAGATTTTATTAAGAGCATCAATAGGATGCTCTACTTCCTCACGGTAATAAGCTTCTAGAGCTTCATGACATAGCGATCCAATTACAGTTGCGTCTGATTTATCTGTACGATACATCTTCTGATTGTAGTGTAAATCATACATCTTGGAGCACTTAGTATACTTTTGGATTTTACTAATAGAAAAGAATTCTTCAGCCATCGGAGTTATCCTCACTTGCGAAGCTAAGGTTGCATGAACTGCACTTGTATACATTCAATTGTAATACTTTGTGTTGGTCTTTTACAACAGGCTTCTCACAACGAGGACAACTCCACCCAACCTTCTTTTTCTTAGCGCGCCTAGGCTGCTTATCAACATAAGCTCTTTTAAGAAGGTCTAGCCATACTTCTAACTTAACAGTGACATAAGAGGTCTTCTCTCGCCCTGACTTAGTGTGCATAACTGCATACTTAGTCTTGTCGTTTTTGACATAGCGATCTTCAATCTCTGTTTTAAAGACAGAGTGGTGCTTCCAACCACCAACCCTATACTTCATGTCTAACTGCATCTCAGGAAGCTCAGGGATTTCTACATCGGGTTTTGACTCACTAAAGTCGTTGCCTCTGGTTAGTCTCTTAGCTTGTGGAAAGATCTTCTTATACGCTTCAGCTATTTGCTTCTCGAAGTCAGCCCAAGCTTTAGATCTTTTTCCTGAGGGGGTTAGATGTGGCATTAGGAGTAGTTCCTCGTTGCTTTACTTATACGAGGAGGATCCTAACAGACCTTAGAATTGTTTGTAAAGCGTTCTACACTGATAAATGTACCAAAGTCCGAATCCACTAAAGATATAGTTAGTTTTAATAGCCCTATCTAAATCTCTAGGAAAATTAGAACTCATTCACTCTAATTCAATTTCACAGTAATCACAGTAAACTGTATTCTGCTCTTCAACCCATTTCTTAGCTTTCTCTTCATCCGTAAAGGCTATATCAGGAGGAGAACAATCGCCATTACAGTTGTAATAACAAACATATATCTTAGTTATTTTAGTACCCTATAATACTTTCTTAAAGCTTTAACTCTTTGGCTTACTTGTTCAAACCAACCGGGATTATCTGTATCTGAAGTAGGAGTTCTAAGTTGTTGCTTTAAAGTATAACCGGGGCAATAACAGGGTCCTGTATACTTAGGATATAAACCTCTATTAGCTTTATCTATTAATAAGTGAAGCGTCTTAGAATGATTAGTTATTTTCTTTTCCATAGTTTCCTAAGATTTCCCATTGAGTAAAAGAAAGTATCTGCTTGATAGTGAGAAGTAAAAGGATAAAGTTTATATCTACAACAACTACACTTATAGTAAGTGTTTAAAGGGGGAAACCCAAGCGAGTGGAGAGGCCATTTTAGTTGTCTAAGATGTTTATTAATTCTAAGTTCTAACTTTAGTCACTTGTTATTCATATAATGCTCCCTTAGTCTATATAGAGATTTAAAGAATTGATTAACCTGAAACATAGGTATTTGATTACTAAAGAAATCTTCTACATTATAGATTCTTTGTTCAAGGATCTTAGGATACTTAGAAGTATGAGTAACACTAATTAGATCTATTTTAATATAATCTATTGCTATCATAGAACTCCTTAAGTTTAACTATGGATTCAAAGAATGGGGCCGATGTTATAGCAAATATTGTAGTTCCATTACACTCATTTATAATAGAGATATCATCTTCAGAGTAGATAGCCAGAAACTTATCAGGATTATAAAGAGTACACTCTATTTGAAAGAGATCATGCTTAATCTTATCCATTATAGAAGTCCTTCAATTTATGAATAATCGCAAAGAAGGACTTAGATGGAATGTAATAGGTTGTATGGTTCTTTTTAAAGCAAATACACAGATCTTCTTTATCATCTATAACTAGAAATTGATTAAGATTATAAAGAGTACCGTCGATCAAAAAGAGATCATACTTAATCTTTTCTATTATGATAATACCTATAGATCTTTCTTAGATTATAGATAGAGTTTAGGATATTTCTAAATCCTTGTTCTTTACCCAGAAAACCCCACCAATGACCAATAGGATCTTTAATAAAAGAGCTAACTACCCTTAGATGCTCTTCCATAGTTCTTGCCTGATCTGTTGATAGTTAGCTAGATGCTTCTCAAAGTCTTCTTGAGAACACTTCTCAAAGAAGTTAATAGCTTTAGTTAATCTCTCATTTGATTTAAAACTACTAAAGCCTTTAGTATCTAAGAACTCATCAAACTCTCGCATAATAGAAAGATAGTTAGCTTTAAGTAAATCTTTATCTTGTAACTGCATACCAGCTGCTTCTTGGCAGAGTCTCTCTAAACGCTTAAGAAGCCTTATCTTAATCTCAGGATCTTTGTCTAAGTCTAATAATAACTTATTATATAGTTCTTCTATCTTCCCCATAGGCTCCTTAGCTCCTCAATAGGATCTCCAGTGAGTAACCCTAAAATACCACCAGTTGAATCAGCCTTAGAAGTAAACACAGCTAACTCTTTCTTAGCTCTTGTTACCGCTACATATAATAATCTGTATTCTTCAGGTTCTTCTTTTAACGGAAATGTTCCAGAGCCTACATTCCATATCGATACATAATCCCACTCAAGGCCCTTAGCTTTGTGTGTAGAGGTTACTAATACCCCCTCATCACTAGTTGATGCCTTCGGTCTCTTTAAGTACTCTTCTAGGAGATCCTGGCCTGTCCTAAAGGCATTAAACCAATCTTTAGTAGCTTGAATCATCATCTGATATTCTTGCTCTAAGTCAGGATCATCAGCACAGTCTTCAGCCCACTTATAGTTAAGATACTCACCTTGTAAGTCAGCTAAGAATATTCCAGGATCACACGTCTTTATAATCGATTTTAAGGCAGCTAGCTCTCGCTTAACACCCCTGAATATAGCCTTCTGGCTATCAGTCTTAAACTTAACCTTAGACCAGGCTTCCCAGGGCGCTAATGGGTTCTCATCGAATGCCGTAGTTAATAGCTCATCGGATAAGAATCTAGATCTATGTCTTGCTACAGTTTTCCAGTCGTCATAAGTTGGTTCTGAAGTTAAGAATAATCTGTAGTAAGCTAGGATGTCATTTAAGACATTGTGTTCAAAGAAAGATCCTGAAGTACATCTATATAAGATCCCTGCTTTAGCTAAGAATGTCTCTAACTCTAATGTATGCGCCCTAGCCCTAAAGATAATTGATATATCAGAGTGTTTAATACCCTTGTCTAATAAACTCTGAACCCAAAAGGCTATGTCTTCTTGTGAGTTGCATAGATAAGGGGTTAAACCAGGCTTAGCAATATTAGGTTGTAGCTTAAGTGTTGTATCTAACTGAGGTAACTCTAATAGTTTATTAGCTAAGTCTAAGATTGGTTGTGTAGACCTATAGTTAATATCTAGATTATAAGAAACGGTGTTATACTTAGTTTCTAAGCCCATGAAAACGCTAGGATCAGCTCCAGCGAAGGCATAGAGGGCCTGGCAAGCATCACCTACGATAGTTTTAGATACTGAAGCATCACTAATTTTATCAATTAGTCTCCACTGGCTGGGTGAGACATCCTGGGCTTCGTCGATTAGCACATGCTTATAATCTTCTTTATCAAACGTAGATTGATCTAGCTCTAATGCTAGAGAGATCATATCCATATACATGATCATGCCTTTGGATCTACGAGACTTATACATAAGTTCTGATAAAGCCACCAACTCTTTCATTGGAATAGCTTTAGGGTTCTTCTTTGTATTAGTTAACTCTTTTAAGATAAGGCTTCTATTGCAGTATTCTGTATAGTCTTTCTTATCAGCAGATCTTCTCCAATTTTCTGCTGCTAATAAGGCTTTGCACATTGGTTCTGTAAGCTTATAGCCTTTATTCTTAGCTACTTCAATGCCATCTTTAACCAGCTTCCAATCAGGTGGAACATGAGGAAAGATAGGTAATCCCAGAGTCTTCCAGTACTTTCTTACAAAGTAATAACCCAAGGCATAACTTGTATAAACACTAGTTCTACTTACAGCCCATTTGTTTTCTAAATCATTTAAGCGATCTCTTAGCTCATCTGCAATAGAACTATTAAAAGCTAATAGTAAAATCTTACCTTCGTCTTGCTCATATAGGTATTGGGTTCTATGTAAGATAGAAGCAGACTTGCCCGTACCAGCAAGAGCAGAGATCTTAATTACTCCTGAAGCTGGTGCTTTGACTGCTGCGAGTTGCTGGGGGTTGAGGTTAACCATTCACTATTTATCCACTTTGGAATCTTAGGGTTTATCGGCCTAAGATACTTATCATAATAATTAGTTATTGAATTCCTGAGATAATGAGATCTGTGTATTCCATATATAGGTCCCAGTTCCCATAGAATTCCTAGATGCTCTGGTGTTGGATAGCCTTTGTTCTTATCAAATTCATAAGCGGGATACCCAGAACCAATAGCTGTAATTTCATTATCTCTAGTTGTTTTAGCAATAACTGAGGCTACACTTACTGGTAAATAATGTAGATCTGCTTTAGGTACTGCAGTTTGAATCACTGAAGAGGGCAAATTAGGTAATGTCCAACGTCCATCTAAAATAACTGATATGTCCCTAATACTTACCCCTAGTTCTTGAGTAAGCAATAATATAGCTTGCCTAGATGCTCTCTGTTGGGCATCTAAGGGTCCTAGCTTATCTAAGTTAATAGGATCAATAGGAGCGTAAGCCCACTTAACTCCTAGGTCTGTGGCTTGCTCTTGTAACTGTTTACATAAACGCTTACGCTTGTTCTCACTAATACGTTTAGAGTCTGTAAATCCCCAAGACTTTAATAGATCCCAGTGCTCACTAGGAACATAGCAAGCACATACTAAAAGGGGGCCGGCTATAGCACCGACCCCTACTTCGTCTACACCAATTACATATTTTCGTTCTTGCATTTAGACTTATCTCTAGAGCTAATTAAGTAAGCTATAGTTTCTTCTTCAATTTTATCTAATACAGATTGATCTGTAACCAATTCATTTAAACGCTCTTTAAATGGCTTTAGAACCCTCTTAAACTCTTTAGTATACTTAGCTTCCTTCTCTTGTTGTTCAGCGGCTTCTAGCCTCCGTAAAGCTTCTTCTTTATCTATTTTATAGACTATAGCATCCTTAAGAATTTTCTCTTTGTAATTAAACTGAGAGATAAATTCTAGGAGCATAGTTTTAATAACTTTAACTCCCTCTTCTCCTCCAGAGTAAGTAGGTATTTTAATATCTACAAACTCTTTGCTTCCACGCCCTACAAGACCTATAACAACAGGAGAAGTTTGAGCTGTACTAACTAATATTACTGTTGTGTTATAAACACTACAATTTTGTATCTGACCAAAATGAGAATTATAGCCTAATGTTTCTGCACCAATAAAAGTTCTGATCTTATTTACATTTAATGTAGAGTTAGAGTAACAAGTATTATCCCATTTAGCGCTGCGGTATAAGATATCTCTAAATAGATTTTCTATACCTTTATGCAATTTAAGATTATATCCTTGAGCTAAGGCCATATCCCCAATAGACATTAGCTATAAACAACCTCGTAACCTAGTTGCTTAATAATACTAGGTGAAACAGTAGCATCAATAAGTCTAATAGAATAACCCGGAGGTCCTGGAGGAATTAATTTATTAGGGTTACCTACTACAATATAAGTAATACCATCTTCTGTGGTATATCTTTCATTAGCCTGTGGCATGTCCCCAAGCTTAAGATCACTACCGATAATATATGCAGCCTTAAGATTCTTTAAGGCTTCGTCATAAAAGTAATCCCCAGTTAGCTTAGTATCTACTAATTGAATATCAAACTCTTTATGAAGTGAGATCTTTGTAATTACACTCATTTATATAAGTACCTGTTAAGACATATGGGAATCAAGAGATAATAAATGTAATCGAATAAGCGGATGTTCCTCGGTATTTATCTCGGTTAATTTTAACCAAAAACCTGGAGGTCCTGTGTAGAACGCTTCGTGGTTGTCTTCGACCTGGTTGTAGTGGATCACAGCCACGGACGATGTTGGGTAGAAGGCCGTCAGCTTCTCCGCTAGGAGGTTCCTGTAAGTGATGCCGAAGGGCTTACTCATGGTCAATAGCCCTGCCGCTCTCTAAAAGTTTGGTCCAGGCGTTTGGCATCTTGGGCAAACGCCGTAGCAGCAGCATCGGTCATGCCCAGGTGCAGACCAAGCAGTATTAGCTTCCGGCCCATGATCCCCAAGTCCTGCTCGTGGACCAAGTCTCCGATCCGCATGTCCCTCCGGGAACGTGGCTCCGGAACGAGTGAGCATCTCGTTTACGATGTCGCTGATTTCTTGCATACTATGCTGTTTGGAAAAGCCTCTGGCGATCAGCAGTGCTGCCAGCGAGACCGAGAACTGCGCCTGGGCATTTGGAGGTTTGATCACCTGCTTGCACGTGGGGCAGAGGCAGACGTCTGTGGGCTTAGTCATGGTTTCCTCGGCAGGTCTGGCGTTCGGGGTAATGCTCAGGGCACATGAAGGCGCACCGGCACATGCAGGGTAGCACGACAGCTTTGCTGCAGCAGAGATCCTTGGCGTGGATCTCTTGCATGCGCGGTTCGAGGAAGACGACGTAGGTGTCGGTGCGCGTGTACGTGTGGGTCACGACTACGCCTTTATCTACATATTCAGCATCAGCATCTAATTTATAAAGGCCTTGATTAATAATACGAAGTGTTTCGCCTATTTTATAGTTTTCGAGGTTCTTCCCCTTTGCTATGTAATATGGAATAAATCTACACTCACTCATTTATTTCTCTTATAGTAGAGGGAGATTACTAATCTCCCTCTATCCTTTCTATTAAACCTTAGTTGCTCTAGGAATCTTGACCATTACTGATGAACTATTGCTATTGGAATTAGTTGGTAAGTTAATGTTCATAAGAACTAACTCAGACTTAACTAAATCAAATAGACCTTGAGCATTCTTAACATTATGTAGATCAACAGTTAGAGTAGTCCCAAAGGCAAGAGTAGCAATACTCTGACCGCCTTGGTATTCCCCAGTACCGTTATAAGTTCTAATGGCTAAGTTTAAGACATTGTTATTTCTAGACCAGAAAGTAACAGCTTCTACACGCTTAGTAGAACCACGAATAATATCTACAGATGCAGTAACCTTGTTATTTAGGAAGTCCTTTACAAGGGCCCTAGCATCGTGTGTAGTGGACTTTAGAGTCTCGGTAGTCTTGGTAACCTTAGTACTAGTTACAACAGGCACTGTGGTCTTTGTAAGGGTCTTGTAGAGGTTATTAAGCTTAGTGGTCTCTGTTTCAGAGAACTTAGTCCTAATACCCTTCTCCATTTCCCAATAAGAGGTTCTTGGGATTCCTGAGAGATCTGCAATAGCCCTAAGAGTTAGGTTATTGGTCTTACGAAGAGTAGCGATCTCTCCAATTAGATTAGTAGTCCTAAGGGGATTACTATTAATAGAAACAGGAACAACATTAGTAAGGTCATTACTACCAGCTCTTGAATCATTTACGGAATTACTATTAGCAGAAACAGAAATATCATTAGAAGTACTAGTACCTCTGCTGTGCTTAGGTTCATAGAATGCCTCTTGTAGACGACGATAGTTAAGAGCTAACTCCAGCTCCTCCGTCGTCATTGTTGGTCCCCACTTCAGGTTTGTCACTGCCGTCTGAATCTGAGGTAGAAACTGATTCGCTTGATTCATCCATACTGAAAGTTGCTGCTGATTGTTCATTATTATCTCCATTAAATACCCATGCGATTTCGTCTGGGCTATTGCCCCTAAATGCGATATTCTTGCCGAAGTTAATTACGTTACCCATAGCACCAACTAGAATATCTCCAGTTTCAAGTGTTTGAATACCCGAACCTAATGCATCTCGCATTAGAATAGTCCCATTATTAAAAAAGGCGATAAACGCCCCAGTCTCTTTATGTACTAGTCTTGCTGAACCATCTTCAGTTTGTTCAATTACTAATGGAGGATCTGTGGATTGTGTTTTAAGTGGTTCGTTTGGATTAATGATAATACTACTCATTAATGTCCTTTAATTACTGATGCTAGATAGCGGATGCTATCTATTGATATGTTTGTCGTTTTACTAAATAATTCAAACCAATAGTTTGAATTATTAGTAGAGGCTAATGTTTCTACTAACTGATAGTGCATAAGTCTATTAGATGACCAACTATCTATTAATACTTCTAAAGCTAATTTAGAACTGGTCTCTAATAAATACTGAAAACTGCTAGGAGTAGCCTGTGTATTTAGATACCATTCATTTAGATCTTTAGAGGCTTTAGGCAAATACACAATCTTTAATTGTGTATTAGGCATCTTAGCTTGAAGCTTATGCACTTCTACACAAAGTTTAGTTTGAGAAGACTCATCGTTGTCCATGATAATAAACAACGTCTCTAAGTCTTTTAGTTTATATCCATGAATATGGAATCCTTGGTTACCGATGGTACCAAAAGATGGGACCCCTAATTGTCTTGCAATTAAGGCATCTGGGATTCCTTCACATAAAACTGCTGTTTTGATTGGTTTACTTAATTGTTCTTCGCCATAGATATAATGAGAGATAGGAAACTTACCCAGTGCTGTCTCACTTGGTAACATTAAATACTTTCTATCAGACATTAGATCTAAACCTAAAGTTCGCCCTTGGAGATGAACAATCTGTCCTGCACTGTTATGCAAAGCAAAGACTATTCGCTTATCAAAATAAGTATAGTTATGCTCTGTAACTAGCCCTGATGCTTTTAGATCTTTCATAGAGATACCATTAGGTATCCCATTACAGAAGCCTATATTAGCTTTAAACCAAGTCTCTTCTGTTATTCCTCTAGTTAATAAGAACTCTTGGGCTTGTTGATTTTCTAATAATTCTTCTCTAAAGCTTTCCATTGCTTTAGTTAGAATCCTAGTTCTCTCTTCAGGTGGCTTAGTAGAGACTCCTGCAATATTAGCTAAGTGCTCTATGATCTCATTGAAGTTAAGTTCAGGACGTTCAAACTTCATCCATTCAATAACATCGCCACCATGGCCACATTTACCGAAGCATCTCCAAGTATTATTACTATGATTGAGAGACATATCTAAATCTTTAGACATGTGAAAAGGACAACTGATTCTAGTCTTAGTAGTATTAGCTAAACGACTAATAGGAACTAAACTCTTAATCCTCTCTAATATCATAGACGTACCCAGGGTATTTCTCGTTATAGAAGAATCTCCTAGCTATATATTGATCTCTTAGATATAAACGTTCTTCATCACAGATATCTATAATTAATGCTTCTTCTTTATCTGGATGAGTTCTTAGAACTCTACCTGCTCTTTGAACAGTCATAGTCCCAGACTTGCCTGAACCAGCAACAATAAGAGTTTTAAGACGTCTAATATTTACACCAGTTACCCAGATAATAGAAGCCACTACTATATCTATCTCGCCATTTTCTACTTGTTGAACTAAAGACTTTCTATCCTTAGTTTCAGTAGAGCCAGAGACTAACGCAGAACGTCCTAGATCCTTCACAGCAGCATATAAGTTATCTCCGTGCTCTAGGAGATCAAAGAGGATTAACACAGGCCCTCTAGCTTCTGCTAGGCACCTCTTAGCTTGTTCTGCAATATAACTAGTTCTATTCGAATTGTTAACCACAGCTTCTTTGTAAAGCTCAGCGAATCCCAGGGAACTGTTGTAGTTCCCATGCGATAAGTAATGTAACTCGACTCTAGGTAATGCCAGAAACCCTTTGGATATAAGTTCTGCCGGAGTAACCTTAGTAACACAGGGTCCAAGAACTCCATGCAGGATAAGCTCATTCCCGTCTTCACGTCTGAGGGTAGCTGTAAGCCCGTGCCTAATGTAAGTATTTGATAGCAACGAACTAAGGATCTGGTAAGATTCGGCTGCTGCACCATGACACTCATCTACTATTAGATAGTCTATTGTTCTGAGCCATTCAGCTCTTTCTTTAAGCTTGTCTGGATATACTGCTCGCTTTGATTTATTGTCGTATTTAACTCCAGAAGCTAGACTTTGAATAGTAGCTACTGTTATTCGTTTATCTATCTCTTTAGATTTATCTCCATAGATACCTACTTCTTCTCCAGTCCAATGCACTAAGGCATCTTTAGTTTGGTGAAGTAAATCTAGTGTGGGAACAGTAACTAATACCTTCATATTCTCTGCTCTCAGACAGAGCTCAGCTGTTAATACCGATTTACCTGAGGCTGTGGCCAGCTCAGCCATAGAGTGACTATATGGACTATTTATAAGAGCCTCTACAGCTCTAATTTGGTATTCATATAAGCAGCTAAGCTTCTGAGTCATACTAAATGTTTTGAGTGGTTTCTCAGGCTTTACAATGGCCTTAGGATCGATTTCTAAAAGCTTAGAGATTAATCCAGTAGGAAACTCTTTAGTAGTTTTATTAAATAACTTAACAAACCCATCCCAGAATCTAGTTGCTATCTTCTTTTGTTTGTAGGGCATAAACTTCATATGCAACGGCTGAAACTTCATAGCCTGAGATAGCTTCTCTAAAGTTATAGAATCCACAGGGCTAACTATCTTAGCCCTGTGGCCATTAAAAATAACTTGCAATGTTTATAGTCCTAAATAAAGAGAGTGTATTACTCTCTTATTTTAACATAGCTTAAAAGGGTGAGCCCTCAGAAGCTGAGGCTTCCTCAGTAGTAGTACCTACAGTTAATTGTTGTGTTTGACTAGCATCTAATGCTGTTTTCAGATCACCATAAAGTTTATTAATGGTAGCTAGATTATTAGCATTAGTTGGTCCAGTAGCAGCGAAGTCTAAACGCTCGTAAGTTCCACTACCGTTCTTAGGAGTCTCAACAACTACAGTAAGTTCAGTAACTACACCAGATGGATTAGGGATATTCCACATAGCAGAATTAGCTGCTACAAACTTATTAAAAGCATCTACAGAAGTTCTAGAAACGGAGAAAGCAGCGATAAAGGGCTTATCTAACTGCTTCTCCCCCATGTGAGTAACTACAAAATCAAACTCACCACGAACTTGGCATGGCTTAAACCAGTCGGGATCATTTTCTTTCTCACAAGTTCCACAGTTATAGGGCATCATTGTTGGGACTTCGTTGCCTTGTTCATCTAGAACAGTAGTTCTACGAACTGCTTGAAGATTATAGTCTTGAACTAGATTCCACTTATTACGTGGAGGAGCCATAACATGACCATCTACGCGCATACGGTTGCCGTTATTGTCAGTAGACATACTTAGATAACTAACTGACTGACACGCTGGTGGCTTATTAGTTTCTGGCCAGTGGCGCATAAAGAAACTACTATGAGTAATAATGCCCTTTAGCTTAGTTTTAGAAACCATTGAACGATCTTCTTCGGGAAGATGCATATCATCTGGATTCGTAAACTGAAACCTACCACCCTGCTTACTAAACTTAACTGGGATCTTTCCAAAGTTACGGGGGATTCTACGAGCCTTCTGCTTAGGTTGTAGAGCCTTTACTTGAGCGTTAAACTCATCGTAGTTAAAGCCGAAGAGCTCTTCGATAGGAGCTAGTGATTGTGAATCTGACATTTTATTCCTTTGTTAGATAAATTTCATTCGGGGATTCACCAAGTATAATACTCGGTTTATCTATTTTGTTATGAATACTAAGTGGGTGATTAGCAAAGATCTTATAATTGGGCAGTGATTTAAGAATCGCTCCACCATAACCATCAACTACGAAATATTTATACTTAGCTCTAGAATGGCTAGTTACTCCTTCATATCTGTGAAAGATTAACTCTCCTGCTGAAGTGGGATACTTATCAACTTCAAAATAGACTTTAATTAAAGTTCCTTCAAATTCCCATTTGTTAAGTAACTTATACCGCAAAGTTGGTAAAGGTCCAAGGTTAGGTTTATATAAGCCATTGAAGATGACTTCTGTATCTGTAATCTGCATAGTTGATAAACAGTATGGATAAAAATTATACAAGCGGTTTTATAATCAAACTTTAAGTTATCTGCTGCTAATCTACAGGCTTTTAGATATAACAGCCAAGGATGTTTATACTTAACAAACTTCTCTAAGTAACTAAATAATCTAACTGCATCGCTACTAGAGGGGATTAGAGTCGCTAGAGCAAGCGATTCTTTTTGGCCTAGCTTAGATACTATCTTAGCTGCCAACTGGCCTTCTTGGCCTCCTAAACAGGCCGCAGCGGTATTTAAATCTATGGTCCTCTGACCCAATATAAGAAACTTAGTAATCTCGTTATTAAGTCTCTCCTTATCAATCTCGCCCTCTTTGTTTGAGAGTTGTAAAACTATCCAGTCGATAGCCTCATCAGTAAATACAACGTCTCTAATGCCACGCTTTAATAAGTTCTTAAGATCTTTATCTTTTACAGGCCTTAGCTTTTTGATATCTAAATCATGGCGCTTAGCCCAAGCATGCCAAGATCTTGGAATCTCTTCGGACCAAGCAAGATGCTTATCTTCTTTAGGCATTACTGTTTGAAAGAAGGCTTTATCTGAAATATTAACAAAGAGAATTACTCTCTTTGTTAATAGCTTTTGTCCCCAAGCTGTTCTAAATTGATCTGGAGTAGTAGCATAAACTACTTCGTCGGGGTTAAGGGTTTTAATTATCTCTGCTGTGTTACCTAGAAAGACTTTCGTCATAATCTCTTTTAATTTTACTAATACAATTCTTATCTACTAATAAAGCTGAGCCTACTGCTATTGCAGTAGCACCTGCTTTAAAGAATTCTTGAGCATCGGAATAACGAGTTATTCCCCCGATACCAATAATAGGTATATCTACACTCTGTTTAATATCAGACACGCATTTAAGCGCTATGGGCCTTATAGCAGGCCCAGAAAGGCCCCCATTTAAGACCGGAATAGAGTTGATAGCACTTACAGCAGTAGCCCCTCCATAGAAGGCTGCCGAGGCTAATTCAACAATGTTATCTCTATAAGACAACTTAACAATTATAGGTAGATCTACATTCCATAGAACTTTATTAACAGTTGACTTAACGGCTTTAAATAGAAAGCTATGTTTATTAGAAGTATTAGGACAGCTTAGGTTTAACTCTAAGCCATCTACTAAACCATTAAGCTTTCTAGCCATTCGTACAGTTTTATTAACATCGTTAGTAGCTAAGATGCTAACTACTATTGGACAACCCTTTTGCTTTAGGCTAGGTAAGATAGTCTCTATAAAAGCGTCTAACCCGGGGTTATCTAGTCCCACGTTGTTTATGATACCTGCTGGGGCCTCAAACAACCGTTCTCTAAGATTACCCTGGCTAGATTCCTCTGTAAGAGTTTGAGTAAAGAAGGCTCCACAGTGTTGCCAATCTGTAAACTCAGCACCAAAGCCAAGGGGCCCGGCTGCTACACATATAGGATTCCTAAATAGCATTAGATTAGGTTTTCACTGTTGATTAAGAAGGGTACTGCATCTCTGATATCGTCTAGGCCTAGGATAAACTGAGCTACCCGAGCCATGCCTATACCTGCCCCAGAATGGGGTTTAACTAAGCCGTCTTTATGGTAATCTAGATACCATTCAAAGTCTTTATCAGTAAGCCCTAGGTCTAACATTTGCTGGTACATAGTTGAGGTCTTTAATCTGGCTTGAAGTTTATCGTAATTAGTTTCTCGCTCTGCAGCACCCGCTGATTCACCAACTCCAGGAAGAAGAAGGTCTGTACTCCGCACCATGCGTGGATCTGAGGGATCCTCGCGCATATTAAAAAATTTAATCACCTTGCTATAGTGTGTGACAAAGGTTGGACCAAAATCTTTAGTAAGAAGAAGTTCATGCTCTGACTTAAGATCATCATTAAACTGTAAAGTATAGTTATAAGTTGTATTTAGATAGCTAATAGCATCTTCATAAGTCATCTGATGAAACTGAAGATTCTGCAGACTGCTAACATCTTTTCTAAACACTGCAAGTTCTTCAGAACATGTAGTTAATACATTAGCTGCTGTGCTTTTAATGATGTTACTAAGATGATAGAGTAATTTATCTAAGCCACCTAAGAATTCAATTTCAAATAAATTGAACTGTGTTAGATGCCTATTATCTGCAAGAGATTCTTTCCGGAAACTTAAGACTTCTGCATAAACACTACCAAAAGTCTGTGTCAGTTTTTCAAGATGTAGCTGATTGCTCTGTGCAAGAAAGGCTTGAGTATCAAAATAATCTAGGGAAAAAATGTTCGAAACCGCTTCGCAGGAACCGCTTAGATTAGTAAGAGCAGGTAATCCCACAATTTCTGTAAATCCTTCATCTCTTACATATTTTCTTGCTCCATCTAACATAGCTCCCCAGATTTTGATTAACGCTTTAGATTTATTATCTATCAACCCTTTATCCTCAATTACATTCTTTACAATCTCTTTTGTTTGTTTAATACACTTATAAGGTATTCTGAGTAGTGCATAACCATGCAGTAAGGCGAAGTCATCTTTAACTTTATCTTTAGCTTGTACAACTTCTACAATTTCTTTAGTATAGTAAAAACCTTTGGTATGCGTTGGTTTAAAGTGTTGAGGACCATCATATTCAATTAGCAGATTCTTATCTGGTACAAAGAAATCGAATTTAAGTTTCCTATTTGTTAATGGATTTATACACTTAGGAAAAGTCTTTTGTGTCTTGTAACTAAAATTGTTTTCCTCAAGAACTTCTGCAACTGCTTCTTCGCCCTTAGATCTATAACATTTACTGCATCCAGAACCACTAATATGAGATTGAATACTTTGTATGAACTCCCCGTGAGTTTTGCATTCTAGGATAATAGTTCTGGCGATATTATCAACACTTTTATAAGTGTATTTACTTTTATGGATCTGTGCCCCCTTCTCTATTAGAGCTTCAAGTGTCCATTTTATATTTCCACACCGTATACAACCAATACCTCTGGTATGATCATTGGCACGTTGTTGAAAATCACCATGAATAGAACACCCAATGATTACCTTTGTCTGTTTGTTTTTATATACAAGTTTACTGTAATCATATTTATTATTATGAATAGCTTTAGCTAAAGTAATAAATTCGTCTTGTGTATACCTAGTATTTTTAACGCAGCACTGCTGACAACCATTACCTTGTAGGTGATCACTTGGACTTTGTATGAAATCTCCATGTGTGCTACATATAATAATTACTTTGGGCTTTTGTCCTTTGTATAAGACTTTTGAGTAATCATATTTATCGCCATGTTTATTTCTAGATTTAGTTATAAATTCATCTACAGTAAGAAGTCTTCCCATTTTTAAATCACCTAAGATAATAATTATCTTAGGTGATTTTATCATACTATTACACTAACATCTTTACTTCGCCACGACTGCCAGGCTTCTCAGTTGGTACACCTTTAGCACATAGTGGGCAGTCATCCACATGCCAATTATTAGCTTCTACTTTTAATAAATATTCATAGAGTAAATTATTAGTTAGTGTAGCAGATCTATTTATAATCGATCCAATAGCAACTACTTCTGCATTATGTCTTTTAACTACAGAGATAACTTCTTCTGTAGACTTACCAGTAGTAATTACATCCTCAATGATAATTACTTTGTTAGAACTATCTAACTCAAAGCCACGCCTAAGTTGGAACCCTCTAGTTGTTCTTTCAGTAAACATGTGCTTTGTATTTAAAGCTCTAGCTACTTCTTGACCAATAAGAATTCCACCCATAGCTGGGCTAACAATAACTAAATCTTTAGAACTAAATTGATAGAACCTCTGAGCTAGTTGATTACCAAGCAGTGAGGCTTGAACTGGCCATTGAAGAATCCTAGCGCACTGCACATAAGTATCTGAGTGTCGCCCAGAAGACAATACAAAGTGTCCAGTAAGTAAAGCCCCGTAGTTACTTAGTAACTGCATCTCTGTAGTATTTTGCACGTTCTCTAACCTCGTTAGCATTAATAATATCTCTACCTACTACATATAGAGCTTTGTTACCAGCTATCTTTACTACACTCTCTAGATCCCCTCCCTGAGCTCCTAGGCCAGGCACTAAGAGCCATTGATTAGGAGCTAGGTCTCTTATGTCCCGAAGCTTATCAGGCTTCGTTGCAGGGGCTACAAAGCCTATCCTAGGGTCTTGGGTAATTACAGATTTATAGTCTTGATCACCAGATGGGTTAGAGCTAGCTGCAACTATAAAAGTAATCTTATCGTCTCTTAGAAAGGGGTTAATCCCATCTATTCCAAAGTAAGGGATCACTGTACATGCGCTAGCTTTGACATAATTCCAAGCGAATAGGGAATATTGCTCAGCAGTACTCCCTATATCACAGTATTTACCATCGAGAATGATATGAACCCATGGAGGAATTAAAGATGATATATCTTTAAGATCCCATAGATATGCAGGACTTATCTTATATGCAGCAACTAGATCATTTGTTTTATTAATAATTTTAGATACTTCTAAAATATCAGTAAGATCTAAAGCTATACAAAGATTAGAGTCCTTTACAAAATTCATTCTCTAGTCTAACTAGCTTTCTTTCATATTCAGCTAACTGCTTTTTAGTGTTAGTAAACTTATCTCTGTAAACACCGATACTCTCATGGGAGTCACCATAGATCTCAATCTGATCATCTAAGTCAGCTAATTCTATATGAGACTTACGGAAGAGATAATTCTTAGTTATAAGAGTCTCTACGTACTCTTTAACTAACTCCATTACTTATAGTTACCTTTAGTAAAGTCTTAGCTTCTTCAGGCCAATAAGTATCAGATCCCCAATCAGGAACTTCAGATTGCATCTTATAGCAATCAAATACTTCGCCATCTAAAACTAATTGAGGTGTAGCCCAAGTTGAAGCTAGATAAGTATAAGTATCATCTTGATCTACAATTTCTCCGTTGGTAAAGATGTCACCACCTGTATATTCAAAGTCATCCTTTAAACCAGCTTCAGCCAGTTTAGGTTGATATTGATTAATAAGTTCTACAGCTCTAAACCAATCAAAGACCATTGATTCTTTGCCTTGATTAGCTTGACCTCTGGCAAATGCGCTTAGTGTATCCATTAATTACTTTCCTTCATTATTTAAACCACGCCCAGAAGCTTTTCTTCTTTGGCTTTTCATACAATTTTCGTAGCTCTTCAATCCTTAATTTTTCAGCAAAGACTATATCCGTCATAATACTTTTAGTAGTTTCTATGTCCCCATTAGTAACATTAAGTAAAAGAGTGATATGACTTAACTACGAAGCCGAGGGTTCATAGAATAATTCATTAGCTAATTTTAAGGCTTGCTCTGCATACTTAATCATCTAAATAAACCTTCAATTCTTTATATGCATAATGTAAATTCTTAGTAGAAACCATAAGAGAGTTTATACTCCAGGCTGTCCAGAGATTATCTTTAGAAGCATCTCTTAATCTAAAGTAGATATTATTTATCTCAGCATAAACGCTAGAGTATATCTTATCTAACTTAAGAAACTCATCGAAGGTCATTTATATAAATAAGCTCCTAAGTTACTCAAATCTAATTCCTCTTTGATTGGATAGTCTAACCCAGCTATAGAAATAATAGCCGGTAACCAAGCGTCATAAGAGTTAATTAGTCTAGCTCCAGATAATACAGCTAATGGCTTCTGCCAGTAAGCTTTATTAGGTGCAGTAGCTGCCATATCGATTAAGTCTTCTAATAGATGCCCACCAATCTTACTTGGGTTAGCGCCTTTACCAACCCAAGTCTTCCAGATGGTTTGAGCTAGCTTAAGGTTATTAAGTTTTAATGCCTTCCAAAGCTTGTTTCTCTCAGCTCTAGGAACTGCACCTACTATTAAATAAACATTCTCTTTGGTTAGCTTAGTGTGTGATTCTTGCCAAACTTCTATAAAGGCCCAAGCCTGTCTAAAAGAGCCATGAGCTTCCTTGGCAAGTAAAGTAAAAGGTTCATGATCAGATTCATTTAAGACCTCTGCAATTCGTTTACCAATAATCTCTGGGTTTAACCCATTAAACCTAAGTGAGAAACATCTGTTTTTAATCTCAGGAAGAATCTTATCGCCTTCTGTTGTGCAAAAGATGATAATAGATTTAGATGGCATCTTTTCTAGAAGTGTAAGAAACGGACTAATTGCGTCCCGTTTATATTGATGGATCTCATCTAATATAAGAATCTTATATTCAGATCCTATTGGGGCTGACCTTAGAAACGGAATGATCTCGTTTCTTACAAACTCAATAGACCGATCATTAGTTCCATCTACATATCTTAGGTTAGGGTTAGTTGATCTATCCACCATTAGACAGGCCTGGCAGACGTTACAAGGGTCCTCGTTGATAGCTGAGGTACAGACTAACCTCTTAGCAAACAAGAGGGCACTGCTGGACTTACCAGAGCCGCTAGAGCCCTCAAATAGATAAGCTGGCTTAAGGTTCTTTGCCTTGATCGAGTTCACTAGAACTGTCTTCGGTAGGTCTTGCCCCAGTAACTCCTTCCATATCTTCGGTCGATTCTCCAATGCTAGTGTCTTCATCTTCAATAACTTCCACATCTATATCGAGGTAGCTAGCTATGTCTATAGCTTTAAAAGAATACTCTCTGTAGGACGGTCTGCCTTGGGGATCTTTAAAACACTCTCGGCAACCTAGAACAACATGAGTTTTCTTAGTAACAATAACTACTCTGAGGCCAGGGGAAAATAAATTAGAGTGCCCATTAGGGCACTCTAATTTTGGTATAACTTGTCCCCTGCTTAAGTTAAACCTTGAACTCACAGCTAAGAGTTTGTTCTAGCTTATGCCAGAGATTATCTTCGTCTAAACAAAAGACATTTGAGGCAAGTGAGATTGGTAAATGAGCTTGCCCTCTGGGCATCCTAGAAGTTGGATCAATAATATCTGTATGAAAAATATTCTCTCCAACTTCTTTAACTCTTAATAAGATAGCAGATCCAGTTTCTCTATTAATGGCTAATCTAATAATCTTCTTCGAGGCCGCATACTTCTGCAATACATGTTTCATTTCATTCATACCAGCTTCTCCGAATAGATCATACATATTAGTTACTCATCTCCACACGGAACTTAATAGCCGTCTTTTCATTACCTTCGATATCTACTGTACAAAAGAAAGGGATGCATACGATATCAACGCCAGTGGGAGCGAGATACCCTCTAGCGATGGCAATAGCCTTAACAGCTTGATTAATTGCTGCTGCACCAATTGCTCTAAGTTCTGCAAATTCATGCTCCTTGATTTGATGAACAATAGCTCCAGCAACTGTCTTAGGGATAGAAGCACTAGCTACTTGTAGGAGGATTGGATCTTCCATTGTTATCTCTTTCGTTTGTCATCATCGATCGTGCTACATCAATCGGGTCGATCATAGCTGCTTCCATTGTATCAAAGTTCTTATCGATAGTTTGCAAAGTAGCTATGGCTTTTCTACGCATAGCTTGGTAGATATAATCATCAACTGAATTAGCAATAACTAAATCATATACGGGCACAGGATCATAATCTTGTCCTGGTCTTACAACCCTATTATTGCCTTGGGACCATGCAGTAGACTTCCAATCGTGATCATGATGGATAACTACAGAAGCTTCTACTAGAGTTAATCCTTCAGACATTAAGTCTAAATTACCGACTAAGCAATCTATATTAGGATCTTCTTGGAATTGTTCTATGCGTTTATCTCTATCATCTTGAGAAAGCTTCTTAGGCGAAGCTCCAACATCTTGATCATAGATTCTAATTATATTTAAGTTATTGCTCTTAAGCGTCTTAGTAATCTCTCTACCAACAGCAATTCTATTAGTAAAGACGATTACTTTTCTATTTTGTTGTTTATATAACTTTACAAGTTCTACAATCTTATCAATCTTAGCTGTATTAGTTCTGCTAAAAGATTTAACATCTTTCATTTCCCAAGGATGATTAGCGGCTGCTCTTAGCGCATTAAGATGCGTTAAAACATTCTGTCTAACCTTCATTCGAGAACTAGTTCCAGTATCTAGTTCATTAATAGCTGAAGCAATCAAAGTCATAATCTTCTGATGAAGATCATTATAAAAGTCTCTATGGCTAACATCTGCTTCTAACTTTAAGACTTGATGATCTGTCTTAGGAAACTTCACATGAGGTGATACTTCCGGATCTTGAAAAGTTAGTCTATGAATTAGATGCTTAGTTGCTTGATAGAAACTGGGTAGCTGATCTTTAGCTACTCCTGGAGAAGGTCTCCTTTTAACCGACTTACCGTTTTCAGCAGCAGTTACATAGTCTCTACTTTGAAGCTCTACTCTTGTATACTTTCTTGTAAATGACCCAGCAGTATAGGGAAACTCATTAGTGTTTTGTCTATAAATAATAGCTAAGATAGAAGATAAATGTTCTACCCAGCCATCCATAGGAGTACCAGTTAAGCCTAAGACACGCTTAGCTTTCTTTCTAAGTTCCCTTACTGCAGCACTTCGAAAACTTCCTAGGCGATTTCTATGACACTCATCTATGATAAGTAGATTAGGAGCAAACCTCTTTTTAAAGAGCTTGTATAAGGGCTTAGAAGTCTCCTTAGATTCTCTCTTAAGCAGATCATAGTGATAGATCCAAATGGGCATCTTAGAGAGCCTGGCAGTGCGCTCAGAATCGATTACTTCTGCATACTTAGCTAGCCCAGTTAAAGCTAGTTCTTTCTTAAGCCAAACTAATTTAAGAGTATGTTTAGGAGCTAAGATGTGAATCGTGCCCGGCCTTAACTTAGAAAGATTATTCTTATAGATTGCATGAATCATTAAGGATGCCACATAAGTATTATGAGTTACCGTAAAGTCACCAAGTAGGAATAAATGGTCACCACTAATAGTAAATCCATAATAATCATCTTCTCCAACTGCTTCTACTTTAATTCCTGTAACAAGTGCATTCTTTCTCTGCTTTCTTGAAGAAGCTTTTTTATACCCAATACGCACAGGAATCTTATCCGTATCCCCTGATATTGAGATAACATTAACTAATGTCTCTTTTTCATAACCAGGATTACAACATTTTTTCATTCTTTTATGGTTATAAGCGGCAAAACCAAGCGATCGGGCTAAGAATAAGATATCTTCCGCTAACTCATCTCTAGATGAAGAGATCTCATAACAGTTGTTACTTAAATATCCATCAGTATCTAAAAGGCCTGCAAGAACAGCTAGTCTTGTTTCTCTATCATTAATTAAGTACTCTCTAGGAATTCTTTTATTATTAAATATACCAAGAGTTCTAAGGGCATTAGTAAAAGGATTAGAACCTTTCTTGCCCCTTTTCCCTGTGATGTAATAATTACGTGCTTTATCGTTGGGTTTCTTCAGGGGACCCTTTTTAAGTGTTAGCCCAATAGATGTGGCAAAAGTATCCAGTGAATCTACAATAGAAGAATCCATTGTTGTCACCCAGGGGGCACTGCTTGTACCATCTCCTAACCAAACTCCTAAGATATATGGGTCTAATAGTGTTTTCTTTGCAGGAAAATTAACCCCAACTCGGTATCCTAAGGCCCGAGCTTTAAAGTTTGCATTCTGTTTTAGATATTCTTTTACAGAGATATTTACAATTTCTCCATGTTTATAGCTTCTAGAATTAGCAGGTCGAGTATTATACCCAGCCCAGCCCTGAGTCCTATATGTTGCTATTGCCCCAGATGCTTTTAATGAAAGTATATGAGACTCATTAACAACATATGGATCCCCTTTAGTTGGGGTTACTCTATACATCATTTCTCTACCACGAGCTAATGATAAAACTTTCCTAGACTTAGAATCGGGGCCCATAAGTTTATCCCCAACTCGTATATCCTCAACTAATTTTATAGAACCATCAAACATTAAGAGCTGAGTACCTTTAGCGACGCACTTTCCCGTACCTTGAGTATGCGCGTAAAGATTGTTCTCTCTAAGAACTCCTAGACAAGCATACCTCAATTGGTATGGTCTAGGGGGCCTCTTAGATAGCTCAGGAGTAGTTTGAATTAAGTTTAGGAGATAACTCTCTACACTCTTATATCGATCGTCCTGGAGAAGGCTAGAGTCCTCATAAGGGGTTAATCCTAATTGATCTAACTCTTCAGGACTATTAATCTTCATCTGCATTATTATTTAGTTTCTCTTTAAGCCTTAGTTTTTCTACAGCAAAAGAATCTTTGAGATAACCCAGATCCCACTCTAGTTTACCTAGACGCTCCCGTAAGTCTTTCTCTTTGTTTAAGAGTCCAGTATACTCTTGATCCTCGGCTAATTTTAATACTAACTCCGGATCTCTTCGAGTTACTGGACTCTCAAACGTACCAAATATTTGAATATGAGCTTTTCTAAACTTAAGTGCTGTTTCTACTTCTGTAAGTTGTCTCTTATGTTCATAAAACAAGAGTCCTAAGTCTCGGATAGACTTAGGAAAATCTTCTAACTGCATTAATTACTCCTTGCCTAGATGTTGGAAAACCTTTTGGATCTTCTTTTCTGCAAACCCAAGCATATACGTCATTAGTTGTTCATGAGTCATAGCAACTTCAGCACGCTTACCCTTAGGTCTAAATGTAATACCCTCGTTGCTAATAGAAACACAGATAGTATTCCCATTAACTTCTACTTCTCTAGTTACTGACTTACCTTCTTCGATTTGTGTAGCCATAGTTTACTTAGCTTCTTTCTTAGTAATTACATTTACAGTATGAGGAACAAAGACCTCATGAGACTTTAGAGCCTTATAAGGCTTGTAGTAGATGCCATGTTGAGTAAGACGAATAACCATGTCTTTGCCATTGATCTTAGCCCGACGACGAACTTGATTCCCTTGAGCTTTAGTAATCTTATGTGCCATTTAGTAATCCTTTTAACTTTTTCATATCATTCATAAACATCCAGGGCACTGACCCTGTTTGGATTAATCTGTTACCCTTATCATCAAAGGCAGAGAATTGTTCTATATAAGCAGGGTTCCAAGTAACAAGCATCTTATATCCTCTAAGTTGATCTTGAAAGATCTGACCATGAATCTTAGAGACTTCTTCAGTTACTTGAGGAAGTAAGATCTTCTTAGCTTGAGAACCAGCAACTAAAATATATTTACAACTAACTAAGTTAAGTTCTTTATTTAGCCAAGGTTTACACTGCTGAAGTTCTCGATCTGTAACTGGATTTCCGGCTGGTTCACATTTAAGAACATTAGTATAAAAGACATCTAAGTCTGGATCCAAACCAACAACATTCTTAAGAGCTTTCCTTAGTAACTGTCCTGATTTACCAATTAAAGGTTTTCTTTCTTTTGTTTCAGCAGAGCCAGGATAATCACTAACTACTATTAGTTTAGGTTGTGTGTTACCACCGCCGGGAACAGTTCTCCCTTTAGCTAGTTTACAGTTGAAACAAGAGATGTTGATGAGCATACGAGAACGCTATCCAGAGTATCTAGTTCATCTTCTGTTAGATCACTGGGACTAATATAGACATTGCCATCTAGAGATCTAACTAACTTACAGAAGTCTAAAACATCGATGTCTCCGATAGATTTCTCATCTAAATTAATATCCACAGCAACAGTGAGAACTTCCATACCATGATTAAATACAACCCAAGGGTGTTTGTTATAGCAAAATCTAAACTTTCTCAATTGTGAGTTTAGGTGGTTTGTCATCTGTTGGGTCTACCTCAGTGTAAATAACTTTGAATAACTCTCCTTGAGCGTTCTGTAAGAAATCTCCAGGACCAAGCGACCAATAACGATTGGAGATACTAGTATGATTAGGATAGCTAAGTAGATTAGTGCTAAGACGTTTAGACAGTTTCTGTAAGTGCTTCTTAAGATCATTAGCCTCTTCTACTTTAATTTCAGATTTGAGCAGGCAGATCTCTGAGATCTGCCTGCTCTGCTTAAGTCTTAGATAATTATAGAAATCTAATTTAATCTTAGAGACAGCTTTAAACCATGGGTTAATAGCATCTTGAGATAGGACATTCCCACACCACGTATAAGCGTCTGTAGCACTGCTAAACTTTAGTCCTATATGCTTACCCTTACGAACTACTTGAGTGGTCTTTATGAGCCTTCTAGAAGGCTCATAAACCATTTTAATATCCCACTTAGTTAGACTAAAAGGTCTAGGGTCAGAAGAAGCGATGGGAATCTTTACAGTTAGTTCTTCAAAAGTAGAAGCAACGGCTTCTACTTTTATTAACTTAGCTGTTGCTTCTAAAATAGTTATATAGAAGCCATGAGTATTGATCTCAGCATGAAGAGTAGCTCTTTGTTTAGCATTCACTCTTTCATCAGAGATAATAACTACTAGGCCTCCATCAACTACCGATTTAAGGGCTACCTCTAATAACAGTTCAGCTTCCAGAGCTGAGTTTATATATTCTGTACATAGCCCTTCTTTTAGCTTTATGGATTTATCAGACCAGTTAACAATTGCTAACCCAAATGCTTTTGTGGGCTCGCCAATTAAGAGATCTAAGACATTAGACTTAGTAAAGATTCCATTAGGATAAAAACGTTTGAGCTTAGTTAAATCTATATCTTCTGTAACTACACCTTGGTAATAAACACCAGAACTAAAATTAGTAGTAATAGCGGCTTTACCGCAGTTAAATTCAATTACTGCGGTACCATCTTGGATATTAAGTGCTCTAACTAAGTTATTAAGTAGCTGCTCACTATAATTGACTTGTGATTTTATCTCTAGCCAGTCGGCAATTACTTCAGAAGTAATTGCCTCTCTAGGTCTCCTCTGAAGATCGGTTAGCGTCAGTTGCTTCATCAGTAAAACATTTCCATATATAGGTGAATTCTGAGACCCTCCGAACTTGTTTATATAACTTAAAAGAATCAGACTCAAAGACGAAGTCTTTTAAGTATTTATCTAAGTCTAGGATCTTTTTCCACATAATTATTGGTTACTCTTGAATAGGCAGAATAACAGCTTGTTTTGAATTAGGTGTAGACTCATCAAACATTTTAATAACCCAGATATCTGAGTCTTCTGACTCATGTAGGATATAAGAAATCATAGCAGTCTCAGAATCTACTGCAGAAGCTGCCCTATCAAGGCAACTAGCGTCAAACAGTAGGTTAGGAGTTTGACCTTGAATATCACCTAATCCGATCTCCAGCAACATATTACCACGAGTGAAATCATGCGCTGAGAGAACAAGAGTTTTTGCATCAGAATTTACTGCAAGTTTTGTTACTTGAGTAGACTTACTTACTCTGAGAATTGCTAGTTTCTTCTTTAATTGATCTAGCCTAGTAGTGATATACCCAGAAGGACCTTTATCAAAGATATAGTCTAAAGCTTCTGAGTCATCTTCTGTATCTGCAATTCTAATTAGAAAATGCTCATCATCTTTAGAGAAAGCAACTTTGCCCTCTTCTATATGGATATTTATGTCTCCGGTAAACAAAGGCAACCGCTTAAGCGTAGTAAAAGGAATCTTAAAGTTAAACTCTTGTTGCTTATCTTTGATACTAACTTCAGATCTAATTAATAGTCCTGAAGTAGCGTCCCCAACATAACCTCTAAGTTTATCCTCGTCTTCTACTGTAGTAAAACTAATATCTTGTTCTTTGTTTAAAGTTCCATTGATTAAACTCTTAGTAAACTCAGCAAGCTTATCGCCATTAATAGTAGCTACTACTGGGGGCAAACTCTTCTCAATAGGGAAGTCATCCATATCAGCGCTAAATAAATTAAAGTCGATATTATCTTTACCAATTTTAATATTTAGCTCACCCGAATTTGGTTCTGAGTCAAACATTAAGACTTGGTCACCAAACTTAGAGATTACTTTAGAGAAGTGTTCGGCTTCTATTAAAATGGATCCAGGGATCTGGACAGTGGCACTAACTCCTAAAGTTAACTGGTGACTAGTTGTATCTACCGCAGTAATTAAAAGCTTATCTGCTTTAGTCCAAATCTTAATAGCTGACTGAACTGGATTGCTATCACTTTTAGAAGTATTATTAGAAACTTTGTTTAAAGCAGATTGGAACTTATCTGTTTCAGCGACTACTACATGCATTACTACTCCGTATAGGTTTGATCGAAATATTCCACAGCTGCAATATTACTAATAGGTATAAACATAATACTACCATCAATTAAAAGCCTGGCTCCAACCTCTGGGTCAAAGCTGCATTGAGTAAGTTTGCTTTCTATAAAGTTTCTTTCATACCTATATCTAGTTGTAAGGGGTCCTTTAAAATGAAACCTAGCAGTAGCTATTAATACTTGTCTTGTTTTTGTAGTAGCCATGCTTACATAAGGATTGTTATTAGGGAATAACCCAAAAGGATATTTACTACTCAAAGATATCTCCGTATCTTAGTTTCATTACGAACCTTTTAACCTTAGAGCTTAGAATATATTCATATCTCAGTTTAGTTTGCTTTACCGTATCTAGTAAAAGCTCTTCTACACCCTTATGATAGTCATAGATTAAAGCTAGATAAATCCTAGGGTAGGTTATAATAGTATTTCCTCTTGAGAGGCCTTCAGCGGCCTCAAGAACCCCGTCCAATAGATTTGCTAAGGCAGTCACACTCTTGTAATTTTTTAATGGCATACGGAACCTTTGAGAGCATCTCATTAAATCTCGTATCAGCTTTATGAATTTCTCCTAGTCTCAAAATAAAGGTTAACATCTTATAATTGTAGAAACACTTCTCACAAAAACTATTGGAGATAGCTCTTAAGCTTGGCATTATAGTTAGGGTTCCTTAACTTACGCATAGCTTTAGTTTCTATCTGTCGAATACGTTCTCTGGTTAAACCAAACTCTTGACCTATCTCTTCTAGAGTTCTTGGATGACCATCATAGATGCCATAGCGCATAAAGATAATCTCTTGTTCTCTTTGAGTTAGTATTCCAGCAGCTACTTTACTAATATCATCCCTCATTAACTTAACTACAACAGTTTCATGAGGAGGTTCTACTAGGTCATCACTAATAAAATTAGATAGCTTAGTATCATCTTCTTTACCTACAGGGGAATCTGTAGAAACAGCTTCTTGAGAGTATTTAATATAATCTCTAAGTTTCTCCTCAGTTACTTCCATAGCTTGTGCTATCTCTGATTCTAAAGGAGCTCGACCTAAAGTCTGAGATAAATTTCTGGTTACTTTCTTAAGCTTATTAATCACTTCTACCATATGTACAGGCAATCTAATAGTTCTGCCATAGTCAGCTATAGCTCTAGTGATAGACTGTCTAATCCACCACGTAGAATAAGTAGAGAACTTAAATCCTAATCTATAATCAAACTTCCCAATTGATTTAGCTAAGCCGATATTACCTTCTTGAACTAAATCCATAAAGGATAATCCACGACCTGTATATTTCTTAGCTATAGAAACTACTAATCTTAGATTAGCTTTAACTAATTCATCTTTAGCTCTTTCATCACCAGCTTCAATCCTCATAGCTAACTCTATTTCACCTTGGTGATTTAGAAGAGCTACTTGGCTGATTTCTTTTAGATATGCTTTTACAGAGCTATCACTTAGCTCTTCCAGATATTCTTCATTACTCAATGATTAATTACTCCATTTAAGAAATATATAATTAGATAAACAAAGGCAGAAAAACAATAAATGATTGGTATGCTCACTCCTAAACTAAACATAAGTTTAGACCACCACAGTGATTTTATAGAATAGAGAGTACTTACTATAACCTTAGGTGAAGTTTTTATATCTCTATCTATAAGTGATAGCCATTTAATCATCTCACTGTGATCCTTAACTTCATGGCATAGCTTTATTAGATTTTCAGCAAACTTTTCTTCTGTTTCAGTTACTCTGATATTTTTAGTTAAAAGTTTTCTATACGCAACACAGACAATATGCCAATCTATTCTCCATTCTGTAGAGTCGTAGTAGTTAAGAAGTGGTGGTAGTTTCATACCAATCTCTTAAAGCTTTATAAATGACTATGTCTCCAGGACTTTCCAGTATAAATGTTAAGTTTTCTGATAAGTACTTTAGTACAGATAATAATGGATTGGATGAAGTTCCAATGGATTCCCAATGAATCTGCAGCATTTCATTTTTTAGAGGCATACCACTTCCTTAAAGCTTCTATCTTATAAAAGGAAGCGGTTCTTTTCCCTGAAAGATCAAAATCAATAAATCTACTAGTCAGTTTAACTGTATAACTAATCGAGTCTGACCACGATACATTAATTACTTCATCTAGAGGATTCATAATAGTCCCTTAGTGCTTCTACTACAGGAAGGTTTATAAAAGGGATGTAAGACATACACTGGCTATCTAAATGCTGAAATAAGGTTCGAATGTTAAAAAGGATTTTAGAGTTAGTCCCATATCTAATTGCTATCTCGTCCCGCATACCAATCCCTTAAAGCTTTTATTTTAAGAAAGATAGTAACCTCTTTACCACGAATATTAGTATCAAGACAGTGTAGTACATCTTGAATAGCCATAGAGCCGACTGTTCTACTTAATCCTGGGAAAACATAAACCTCTTCATCCATGCTGGTTATGGGTTTTCCAAAAGTTATTTAGGACTTTAAATATGACCATATAACCCGGTTTATTAGAAGGATAATTTTTTAAAATTCGAGAGTATACGATAAAATAATCCTCTGAAATTACTTCGTCCATGATCTTCCTACTCCACAAGTAGCCTTATCTGGTACAACACCCTTTAGAAAGTATCTAGAACCTGCGTACATGGCTTCCATTATTAGTTTAGCTCCTAGTCTATGCTGAGGCTCTAAGTAGCCGTATTCGTCCTTTAAAAGGTCTTCTGTGGCATTTAAATCATCAGGCATCTCTACCAGTACCTCATCATGTACTGTACCTATGATCATTGCTCCTGGCACCTGCTTTAGTGCTTCATCTAAATAGACAAGGGCTTTCTTCATCATCAAGGCTGCAAGGCCTTGTATAGGAGTATTTCTACCTGCTCTTCCTACCGCTCCTTTATCAAGATGATGAGAGTCATTAAGAAAGCGTAGCCTACCAAGACCAAATCGAGAAAGCCTTGTTTTCTCTGCTTGTTTAGCATTTTCTTCTAACCATTTTTCTAACTGCGGCATGGTACCAAAAATGTCTCTAAGTAACTTTTTACCTTCTTCTAAAGTTATTCCTAAGTCATCTGGCATAGAATGCTCAGTCTTGCCATAACAGTTGTGTACTAAGAGGCCACTTGCAAAGAAGCAATGTCTATCTTCTACAGTAAGATCATATACTCTAGCCTTACCATAAGGTTCTATAGAGACGGCCTCAGACTCTCCCCAATCTATCTTCAGTAGATCTCTTCCGAGACACTGCTGAGCTTCCATCCATACAACTTCAGTATCGCGTAGAGTACCCTGGTGGTATTCGTAGACAGCAACTTTGTGGTCCTGAGTGCATATAAGTTCTCTAGTCTGGCCACCGTGCTCTGGTAGTAAGTGGTCTCTAGTAGTTACTTTTATAACATCTCTAATACCATTGTTGAAGACAGCTAAAACCCTTTTATCGTGTCCTTCATCTACTGCTACATAATCTCCGACCACTACTTGTTCAATAGGTATCTTGCCCCTAGCTGTATTAACTAATTGACCCTCAGCTATACAACTTCCAAGCAGGGCCACCTTGGCTAAATCCCTACACTTCTTGCCTAATTTAGGATGAATGGTGGTTCTTGCTTTAGCAACTTCAACTTTAAATGCTTTAGCAGCTACTTGTGAATAAAGATCGGCTTCTGGGTTCTCAGTTCTATTACTTTGATCATCTTTTATAAATTGGGGTTTATTTAGTACATCAATCATAAATTGATCACTGGCTGCAACAGCCATGATTGCTAACTCTTGAGAACTGTAGTCTATTGAGAGGAAGCTATCACTTGGTTTGGACACAAAACAATATCTATAATTTAGATAATACTTACCATCTTTAGCTTTATATTTATCTTTCCAGTTGGGATCTATTAAATGTAAAGGAACTTCTATATCAATTTTACTAATCTGTTGCATGTTTGGAAATGAAGAACTAAACCTACCCGTAGCAGTTCCGCATTGATTATAGTTAGCATATATACGTTTAGTTATTGGGTGAACATACTCCTCATAGTTAGTAGATAACTGCTTCTGAAGAGTCTTATAGTTAGAATAAACTCTAACTATCTCATGCTTATCTACATAAGTTATTAATGTCTCTGCTTTTAGATCAGGTAACTCTATTCCACTTTTAGAGAATAGTTTTAGGACATCTGCTCTTGAATTAAAGTTAATATGTGCAGGCTGTGATTCAAATTTCTTAGTAGCCAGATTAAATACTGTTTGAAGCTTAACCCCAAAGTATGTACACATTTGTTTAATTAACTTTGGGATCTCTAACCTAGCGCAGGCCTGCACTTTGTGGTACATATTTAGATCAAAGCCAACACCGTTTAATTCCATTTTAGAAACTACAGGTAAGACTTCCATCTCTAGATCTACAGCTTCAGTACATTGATATTCTTCTTTAAAGACCTTCGTAAATAAGTCATATAGAGGAATTAGATAATCTACGTCTTTAGCTGCGTAATCAATTTGAGACTTAATTAAAGTACCACCCCAATAATCGCTTTGGTGTTCTTTAGAAAGCTCTACGTCTAATAAGTCTCTTACTAAATCTTTTAAACCTAAACCACAGCTAGCTCTAGCCGACATACCAGTTGCATAACCCATTACTGCACCAGCAATATAAGTACAGTAAATCTTTTTTAAGTAAACGCCTAAGTTTATTGCTAACATTTTATAGTCAAACTTACTGTTATGTGAGACCCAGGTAATATCTTCTCTATTTAGAAACTCAGTTAGGGGAGTGATATCACTCCCCAACTGTTTTACATCAAAGACATATGACACAGAGTTCCTAGCTTTGATCTGGACCAGCCTCACGGCGTTTGTATAGGGGTCTTTAAAGGTGTAGATAGTCTCGGGCCCAGATTGATATGTCTCTGTGTCTAGGGCCAGCAAAGGCTCTTGTAGAGCATGTTGCTCTAACTCTTTAATAGCTATTAAAAGGTGGCTACCCTTAGTTATTAGTTTGTACATATTTTATATATTTACTCTATGGGGACTCCATATAAAAAGAGGCTTTTCAGTTTTCTGAGCATAAGAAATCGAGTTTGCAGTCCCCGAAGATAGCCCGTCCCACAGCGCTATGACTCCTTCTGCTTTATCAACCATTTGTTTATTGCGAATGATTCCAGCACTGCGTCCATGAGTAGCCCAATCAGCAAGATATTCTACCCAAGGAATATTAAATTCCTTTGCGTATTGGATAGCTAGTTGGTCTACACCTTTAGCGCCACCGGAGATAATACTTGTTATCTCAAATTTGGAATCAATAACACACTGCTTTAACAGTTCATAATCAGTTATGTTTCTACTACCACAGATACATACTTTCACTATTTAAGGCTCCAGTTATATAAAACCATATCTCCATCTTTATAAATACTCAAGCGATTGGACCTTTTAAAGTCATTAATACTATAGATAAGCTCTTTAAAATATTTAAACTCTAAGTACCAATCAATTAGAGTAGGGTTCATTTTAAAGAGCTCCAGTATAGATTTAAGAGTAAAATCTCATAGGGAGGATACCAATTACCCTCTCTCACAAAAGAAAAATCTAACCAAGCCCCTGCGTTTACAATCATTTGTTCTTTAGTTGAATACAAAAGTTAACCTTAGTATGTTGATTAAGTATAAAGATAGATTTATAAGTTACTAATGCATTTATAGACTGAAGAAGATTCTTATAGTCTCTATCTTCTATTTGGAAATCAATTGCTTGGGGATTGATAGAAATACTCAAAGTAGATTCCTCTTAGATATTCTATCTCTTCTGCTAGAAACTCAAACCTATAGTTAATTCTAATAACTCTAAGTGATTCCTCTGATAGCCTTTTATCAACACTATCTAGTTCAGAACTAAGTCTTATATATCTAAACTCAGATAAGCTTTTCAATAGCTGCAAAGCCTCTTAGAATAGGAACTAGTTCATATACTAGAGTAATAAGAGAAAGGCTGCTGCGATAAGCAGTAAATTCTAAATCTAGCGCTTCCTCTATTTCTATATCCGTAGACCTAGCTGTAGAAGTACATACTTTTGTATAAGTGTCTAAGATTGCTAGAGCAGGTAAAGATACCATTAATATCCACCCCAATCATATACTTTGCGATTGTTCTATCTATAGGAGTATTACTTACTCTTTTAGTTAGGTCTTGTATGAAATGATCTAGCGCCTGCTCGTTTGTTACTGAGAACAATCTTTTTAACCTCAGGTAGAATCTGTGGAAGTATCTCTAAGTCTAGATTACATTCTAATGCTTGTATATACTTCCATAGATTCATTTTCTTAACCAATAAGATAGTTCAACGACTTCTGATAATGCTTCAGGAATAGGATTACCCTTCTTTAACTTTCTATCTAGCTTAGGCAACAATCCAGAAGTTAATAACCAAGGTTTATTTATTATATTGTGTGGTAACAACTTTTACCTCGTAAAGGACTTCTGTTAGAAGTCCTTTACTGATTACATAATCTAATAACCAGAGTTTATCAGTTGATATTTGAATCGGTCTGCCTCAGTAAATAGCTGGTCATAATATCGAAAGTGATACTTTATATAGTAATCTATCCACCAAGCCGAGATTATATTATCAGCCGCATTTTGAGTAATCACTTGAGCATATCCTATAGCCATAGTTTATAAGACAATAAACCTTGTCCCAATAAGGATCTCTAAAAGCTCTTCCCTTTTTATATGATGATCTAACCATCCCACGTAGATAAACATATTAACCGCATTTTGTGTATCCACATGAACAGACGACGCAGCCATTTTCATACCTCATAGTATCTGTACCATTACAAGAGGGACAATCACCTTTAAAGATATGGCCATCCGAAATAGTAGAGGCTAGTGCTTTAACTGCATGAAATACAACTGAAGTAACTCCATAGCTTGGTAGCTCAGTTAAAAGATCAATTACTTTATCTACTTTAACTTCATGTCTTAAACAAAGAGAGATCATTCTAGCTAGGCGCTCTGTGTTGCTTTGGTGTTGAGACTTAGTTAACTGATCATCAATTAAGGTTTGATCAATATTATTAGCTAGTGCTAACTCACTTAGTTTATCTACGGCTACATCAGTATCAGTAGTCTTCTCTCTTGCATTAGTAGAGATAAATAGTTCATAAGGGTTATCATTCTTAAGACTAACAGTGATATACCACTTACGTCCTTCCGCCTTACGAACAAACCTTAATGCAGGTAGTTCATCTGGAGACTTAGCAACTATACGCTTAGGATCTAATTGCTCTTCTTCAATGTTTCTTAGGATTCCTGCTCTTGAACCATCTCTATAGATAGTTATACCCTTAAGTCCATAGTTATAAGCGTCTTTATATAGCTTATCCACAGCTTCTAAAGAAGTATCCCTAGATAGATTCACGGTTGAACTGAGACTATTGCTGGTTTTAGCGCCGATAATGGCCTGCATCTTAATGCGTTGATCTAAATCAACAGTATCAGCAGTAGCTACATAGCTAGGTAAGTTATCTAACTTATCGCTGAATAACTGCTTAATGATATTAGCGTAGACAACATAGTTGTCATAGCCTTGACCATCATCTTTCTTTACTCTTCGTTCATACTTAGCTCTAAATAATGGTTCTAATCCTGAACCATCCACTTGGGCAATAATAGAACCAGTACCAACAGGAGCGACAGTAGATGTAGCAATATTTCTAAGTCCATATAACTTAATCTTCTCTTGAGTTTGAGGAGTTAGATTATCCCAGACTGTAGTCTTTGAGAATAACTCAAAGTCAAAGCCAGGACACTTACCCTTCTCTCTAGCGAGCTCTGCAGAAGCATCATACTCACACTCGTTCTTAAGTGACATAATCTGCTCTACTAAGCTTAAAGCTTCATTAGAGTCATATCTAAGGCCCATCTTAAGAAGCATATCAGCTAGACCAGTGATGCCTATACCTAACCTTCTATACTTCTTTGAGACCACCTCCTGAGGCCATAGAGCATGCCTTCCCGTGTTGATATCGTGTATGAGGTCAGCCATTCTAATGCCTAGCCTAGAGGCTTCAGCAAGGCCTTCAAAATCAAAGCTCTTATCTTCTTTCACAAAGAGACTTAGATTATGGTGAGCTAAGAGGCAGCTCTCATAGGCAGCAAGCGCGAGCTCGCCACAGTTGGCTACTAAGAAATCATTAGCAAAGTACTTATGTGTATCTTCCACAGTAATATTATAGACATCTTCATGCCCATAAAATTCTATAGAAGTTACACGATCATTACCTACGACAGCAGACTTAAAATTAGACCAAGTCCCGAATTGCTTTTTTATCATTTTTGTCCCAAAACCCTTTTTAGTTTTGGCTATTGATTTGTAATAGTTATAGTTCAAAGTCCCATCTTTTACTAGCGCTCTTCCAAAAGCTAATAAAGCTTCCGCGGAAGTACCGATGAAGTTAGGATTACCTGCTCCAAGTTTATGTTCTCTGCTATGCTCTCCCGCAGACATTAATTCTAGGTTTTCAATTCGTTGGTCTAACTTGTTATGATTTATATGATGAACAACTTCTCCCTTTACTAACTTTCGTCCTAACTTATACTCCATATTAAGCCTGTGCGCCGCTTCATGGAAGGACCCAGTTGAAATCCGTTGGTGACCTTTACCATTAATTACATAAGTAAACATTGTTAAAGAGTACTCTGGTTTAAGATCTTTTAGTTCACACCAAAAACCCTTACTCCAAGAATAATTACTACCGCCTCTTACCCAAAAGCGGTGGTTTTCAGTAGCAATAACTTCTCTACCAGAATCTGTTGTTACTTTATATACAGGAACCTTCTCCCCTGTTTTCCTTGGGTTAAACCCTGTTTTTACAATAACTTTATTACTATCTTTATCATAAGTATATACAGGATACGTAGTTACACCAGAATCACATAACTCCTTAAGAGTTTTATCCCCTTCTGGGCTTTTGATTACAGTTGTTCCAACAAAACATGGGTTGGTCGTGAGCATTCTATCTTTAGCGGTCCAAGCTTTATCAAAGTTACCTTTAAATAACAAACCTGGCTCAGCCGACTTATGTGCTGATAGTACTAGCTTATTCCAGAGAACTCTTGCTTTCTCGGTTTTATAAATCTTTACGGGATAATTATTAGCTTCCCACTCATCTAAATAGCCATTCCATCTAGTGTCATAGATAGTTGCTTGCTTTACTAACTCAGATAACTTCTTATCTAAGTCATTAGAGAACGGTTCATAACCATCAAATAAGATTAGATAGTTTCTATACTTATCTTTATAGGCTGATAGCTTAGTATGATCATCTTCTTTAGGACAGTTGGCAATATCAGGGAATCTATAATTAAAGTCTAGATCGTTCTCAACGGCATACATAAACTCATCAGAGATATGAGGAGAGATATTAGCAAAGCTAACTTTACGTCTATCCCCAAACTTATCATTGAATTGTTTAGCTAAGCTTGGCGTATGCTTGCCAATCTTCTCTAATAGTTCAGTCCAACCATCATTTTTAATATCTACAAAGTCATGAACATCCGGGTGCCATACATCAATAGAGATCATCTCTGCACCGCGACGACCATCTTGAGCAATGGTTCCTGTGTTAGCACTAAAGAGATCCATGAAACTAACAGCACCAGGAGCACCCATTGCAGCACCTCTCACAGGGGCATCCTTGGGCCTTAAGATAGAGATGTGATTACCGACACCTCCAGTAGCTGCATAGGTCCTTCCTGTTTGTGCTAGGGCTGTATAAATGCCATATAGAGAATCATCTTTGATGGGAATGGTATAGCAATTTTTCAGTGTAGCTTTAACACCAACTCTACCTAAGGCATAATTAATCCGACCGCCAAATAATAACTTAAAGTCTTTTAGTTGTCCTAGAAATTTAGGATACCAATGATCTTTGTCTTTCTCCGCTGAAGCTAAAGCTCCTGCTAATCTCTCCCAAAACTTAAGGAGATTAGGTTGGTTGTTAGTATAGTCTTCAGGAGCTGCATACTTAGAAGTAAAGACATTCTTGCCTAAGATATTCTCTCCATAAAACTTATCTAAAGTGTAATCCTCGTAGCGCATTTTATTCCTCTATTAATGGTTCCCTATTTGAGACTAGTGTTTCTATCAGTTCTGAATAATTATATTTAAGACCATTAAGATAAACTTCAACATACTTATACATAGCTAAATCGTCTTTAAAGCTATTTACATAAGTGCTTAAGTTTTCTGTATAGCTGTTTAGAAAAGCTAAGCGCTCGTCGCCCAAAGCTATTGATTTCTCTATAGGTAAGTTCGTATGCATAGCTTAGTCCTGGGAAATTAAAGAATACTCTCTTTGGTGCCATCTTGTAAATCTCGATTCGTTCTATCTCTGATAATGCTGAAGAAGCCCACAAAGGGGGACTGAGAAATCGGTCAACTAGGTTAAGGGACCATCTAAATCTTTCAGCCTCTTGGTACTCTTGAGTTCTTAAGAGGTTTAAGAACTCTCTACAGCGAATTCTTTCTAGTATATTTGGAATAGGCATAAGTTAATCCATTATCCTGTTTAGTTTTAATTAGTTGCTTCTCCCAAATAGCTTCATCAATCTTGGGAAAGAACTTGTTGCAATTAAACTTACCTTGAATATGAGTAATCCAAAGTTCAGCACTGAAGTCTATAAACTGATTATAGATAGTCTCGCCACCAATGATCCAAGCATCGTTCTTAGCTAATTTCAAAGCTTGCTTTATTGTCTTTACATGAACCAAAGGAGAGGTAGAAGTACCTGAGATAGATAGTCCATCAGAATGACTTATAACGATATTTAGACGCCGTTCTAGAGGCCTTCCAATACTCTCTAGGGTGTTCCTGCCCATGATAACTGTAGAGTCTATTGTAAGCTCTTTAAAGCGTTTTAAATCACTAGGTAGATCCCAAGGTAACTGACCATCAATACCAATACCATTCTCTTCATCAATTGCGGCAATGATCTTTAACATCTTGTATGTCTCTTAATAACTGATTACCAAATACCTTTAGTGTAAGTATTTCTGTGGGTATAAACTTTATAGCCCAAATGAAATCCGATAGAGCAGAATCTAGTTTAGTTAATTTGTATAATCTATTATCAACAACGCTCATTATAGTATAAAGACTTTATATAGTTGATAGAACTGCACATTGTATAGAAATATTCTAATTTAAATAGAAACCAATCTATATTATTGGCAGCTATTAGAATACTGATACCTTCAAGATTCATTTCTTTAGTGTCTCTACGATTAGCTTAACTTCTTTTAGAAGCGTATTATATCTTTCGTAGTGAGTTAGAAAATATATAAAGCCCCAAGGACGGTTTTTAATTGTTGTATCTATGTTTTCTAAAGCTGTTGATACTAAAGTTTGATTACCCTTAGTAATTCTATTATTAAAGACCCAAAGTCTTCGTTGCCAGTTGTCTTTGTACTTCAACCCAGTAATCTCTGTAAAACTTAAGATGCCTAAAGAACTTACTATAGGTATAAAAATACGTTCCATAAACAGGAGTCTCATTAAGTATTTCTGTTATTTCAATATCTAGTAATTGCATAGTTTAGCACTTCCTCTAACTCCTTGGATCTGTTGGAGTAATCTTCTGTCGAAGTTAAAGTAGTTATGCCAATTACTACTTAAAGAGATAGAAGCTATACTGCCTATAGTTTTATCGATAGATCTACTATAGTTTAAGAGAGTCCAAGCATCTTCCATACAGACTCCCTTATATCTGGATTAACCTCTAAGATGGCCCATGTAAATAAAGCTAAGACATTAAAGATCCAAATACAGATAAAGATTTTAACATCTCTTTTAGTTGGAGATCTTTCTATTTCTTTTTCTTCTTTCCAGGCTGCTTAGGAGCCGGTTTACCAGTCTTCTGTGGGTTCACGGGCTGTTGCTTAGCTGGTTTCTTTTTAGCCATCTTTATGGGTCTCCTAGACTGCTACAGGGGCTTTTATAGTAGGCCAGGGATTATAATCCTCAAGTCTGATATCATCATAAGTGAAATCATCAATGTTTTTAATGGAGGAATTAAGCACTAATCTAGGAGGATTTCTAGGTTCTCTTGAGAGTTGTTCTTTTATTTGGTCCAAATGGTTTTTGTATGCGTGTGTATCCCCGGTACTAAGGATAAAATATCTAGGAGTTAAGTTAGTAACTTGAGCTAACATAGTCAAAAGAAGACTATAACTAGCGAGATTATATGGGTAACCGAGGAAGCTGTCATTTGATCTGGCTGTTAATTTTAAATCTAATTCTCCTTTAGTAGTTACATAACACTGCCAGGCAAAATGACAAGCGGGCAAATTCATCTGATCCAATTCACCAACATTCCAAGCACTAACAATATGTCGTCTACTAAAAGGATCTTCTTTCAAACCCTTAACTAAGTTAGCGATTTGATCTATTGGTATATCTTTCTTAAACAAGTAGCCATCTGGAATATTCGATCCATAAACTCTAGTGGGTTCGTAAGTATTCCAAGCCCTCCACTGCTTACTATAAATAGGACCCAAATTACCATCTGGATTCGACCAAGCTGTCCAAATGGGAATATTATACTTTTCTAAGTCTTTACAATTAGTAGAACCGCTAAGAAACCAGAGCAGCTCTCTAACGATTCCTTCCCACCGTTTCCCAGCTAGACTCTTAGTAGTTAATAAAGGGAATCCTTCTCTAAGATCATATCTACATTCTGGAGGAGAGAATAAACTGATAGTACCAACACCAGTTCTGTCTTCTCGTTCTTCCCCTTCTTCAAGAACCTTTCTAAGTAGATTCAGATAAGTTTGTTCGTTGTTCATTCCAATACTTTCTAGCGATCAAGCATCTATCATAGGTAAAAGGTAAGTTAGCTACATAATTTCCTTTTAAATTACGATCTATTGCCCTCTCATTATTATTCCAAGCGATAGTATAATCGTAATCAGGATTTAGTAGCTTCATTCCAATACTTTCTAGCGATCAAGCATCTATCATAAGTATGAGTTAAACAAACTGAGTGATATACACTTACTGTAGGATCATTTAGTGTTGATAAGTTATTATCGACCATCCGTTGATTTGAAAAATCAGACGCATAGTAGTTATACCCCGAGTGTATTAACTTCATTCCATTCTTCTCTCATAAAATTACATCGATCTATAGTTCGTTTTAAAAGCCAAATAGGATTCTGAGCATTACCACTTAGAAAGAGCTTTATATTACTAGTTATTCTTTGAGGATGATTATGATTGTAATAATTATGTTCTGGATCTAATAACTTATACATTGTATAGTTCTCTTAGTATATGACAGCGATCAATTGTTCTTTGGAATAAACTAATATCATCGAAGCAATTATGCTCAAGAATATAATCTATATTATTTGAAATCATGTGAACTTGATTAGAAATAGTTATGGGATCGTAATTATAATCTGGATCTAAGTAAACGTACTTCATCCCAACCCTTTGTTAAATAAATACGATCATATAACCATTTAATTTGAGCGTCCGGATCTCCTAAAGATCTAATATGATAGTCCATTAAACTAGACATAACGAAAATATCTTTTTCTTCATAGCCATCATATGAAGCAGCTGGAGGACAGAGTAACTTCAAAGGATGTATTTCATTGTCTCCCATCGTTTGGCTAACTTAGCTGCCTTCTCTCCAACCTGATCCATATAGAAATCAATCTCATCTTGAGTTAGATTTAAACTAATTGAGTTTTCGACTTCTAAAATAGATCCATCTAACTTTTGCATGGCTGAGAAGAAAGCATTCTCAATCTCGTCTTCTAAGGAGTTCATTTATTGGATCCTTTACATTCTTTCTAAGATTCTCAAAGTCAATATAGTTTACCCAACCTCGCCAACTGGCTCTATTAAGCTTTGTGTCCCAAGCGTATAAGGCATCAAGTATATCTGCTAGTCCCCATTTAGTTCTCTCCATTAAAGGGTTTGCTGAATAGCTGCTGGAGACTCAATCTGATTTAGGTCTAAACCAAAGTCATTACAGAATTCTTTCAAAGCTAAGATATCTTTAGCAAAGAATGTTTGGTCTAATCCACCGACTGATTCATAAGGAGATTCATTAATTTCAAAAACCTCTAAGTTGTTTTTAGTAATCTTTGCTCCAAAACAATCCCCAAATTCAGCGTAGTTGTTTATAGTCTCGTTACTTAAAAAGGTCCAACCATTTAGTGTAAAATTCTGATCAAAGCACCCTTCTGATTGTTCTCTAATATCATCTTTAGCCTGTTCCACTATAGAGATGGGCTCTAACAAAGCAATTTTACAGGCTACTGGTGCTACGTACGTTCTTAATCCCATTCAGTTCTCTCCATGGTTTTATCACCGCTCGATTAACATCTTGTATAAAATGATCTGCATCAAACCTATTATAAAAGTAGGAGTAGCCTAAGTAGTTATTTAGAATCTCGTCTAAGATCCCCGCTGCTTGAAATAACTTCTGCATATAACTTATTCCAGGGTTTAATAACATATAATAAAGCTTGATCAAATGTGCTATCTGATCTTCTAAAGGTTATACCTAGCTCACTTCGTTTTGGATCTAAAATAGAGTCTAATGTTTCTACGTTTAACCAAAACCCTACTAGGGATTGCGATGACATGCTTTAGGTCCTTTAGAAACTCTGAGTTTAACTCATCATAATCCGACCACTCAAACCCCATTCTAAGGATATTATCTAACATTTGAGAATTTTCCAAGAGCTCACTCACTAAGAATCGTGAAAGACCCAAGCATGATAAAGCCCGTAGCAGGAAGGCCCTCATCGGCCCCACAATGCTCCGTTTGATCTGATAGCCTAGCAACCCTTTTATTATTATCATAGACCTTATTGGAGCCTGTATCCACCTTAAAAGTGTTAGGACCGGGGCAGGCAGCATGAGTTCCTTTATCTCCAACTCTAGCTATGGCTATATTATTGGCGAATACTTTAGTAGAGCCTTGAGTTATAACTCCCATTACCGGGAATGGTGTGGGTATACCTAACAAAGGCGGAACTAAATGTGTATCTGCAGGACAGAATACTGAATCACCTATTCGTGCAATTGGGAGTCCCATCTTTCCCTCACTATATTAGTTATATCTACTGCCCAATAAATACATTCTTCCCAATTATGTGATGTTCTACTCTGGTGACAATTTAAATGAGAGTGAATTAATCTAGCAATATCAAATAGATCTCGTTCATTACAAAATGAATAGTCTACTGGCTTAAGGTTAGAATATGCTCTTGCCATATTTCACTTAGTAAATAGCTTCGATCCATTATCCAACGTGTTTCTAATCTGTCGTGGCTAGTTGGTACGAGTGCTATATGATAATCGATACAATAAGTACTTTTCTGCCAGCTCTCCCTGCTATTTTCAAAGTGAGTATCTAGGAATTGATATGCTTCTGCCATACTTCACTTAATATATAACTTCTATCTATTATCCAACGTAGGCCTTTATCGGTGTTTTTATAACCTTTAAGATGGAAATCTATACAGTATGAAGTATACCTAGTATCATTTAGTTTTACGTAGCCCTCTTTGGGGGCTAAGAAGATGTAAGGTTGTTCCATCTTAAACTCATAAGTACTGTCCTCACAAACAAATATTCTTGTATTCTTTTATCTTTATAGTATTTATGTTCTATATTAGTAAGCCACTGAAGATAATGATCACTATGTCCAGCTAATTCTTCTAACTCTTCACAGTAAAAATGTTCAATATCTTTGATAGGACCTATTAGTTTTGTTGCTTTTAAAGCATAGTAAAGATCATCAATAGCAAGTTCTTGAGAAAGATGATGATCTATCCGTTCACTAAATGGTATGAAAGAATGCCACTCCAGGATCAGTCTCCATTGCTTTATTCATATCTATTACACTTAGATTAATAATTAACTTACCAATTCTAGTAGTACCAGAAGTGACCCATATGTCTCCTTGATAGTTACCATCAGTTAGTGGATCACTAAAGCTTAGAGTTAGATTTAAAATACTACTAAATCCACTCTCAGCAAGCTCTCTAATCCACGGATCAAAGAAAGGCAATGCTCTAGAAGTTAAGAATCTAATTGGAGGGTTTAAAGGCTGAGCTAGTTGATTTATAGTTACTAATTCATCTCCACCAGTAAAGCTAGATACAGGTTGAGTAACAATAGGGTCTCTAGAGATTATGTTTCCATCTTCGTCTCTAATCTCTTTATAAAAGAGTAATTGATCTTCTACTCCTAAAAGACTAACCCCGCCAATAGGAGGAAATAGATTCACAGATACTGTAAATGGAGACGTTATATTAATAGAAGTTACTGGTGATGGCAACTGTCCTAAAACTAATACTCCTATTTGTTTAGGATCAAACCCAGTATTAAATAAACTTATCTTTCCATTTTTGTTTTCAGCCATGCATCTCTAAGTCTTTCTATTAGTGGTTTCCAATTTTTATATAAGAAAGGTTTATTGTGAATCCAACCCCACTCGAGTGTAGGACTAAGGGTATAGTAACCTAAGTAGTAAACATGTTTAGAAGACTCTAGAAGATTTATAAGCTCCTCCATAAGTCTCCCCATTGTTTAAATCTAGTTGTCCATAAATCATAACCATAGACTTCATCAGTATAAAACCAAATACTTCTAGAATCTGAAGTTATATTAGGAGCATACCTATCTAGAATATCAACGTTACCAGCGACTAGCGCTCGAAGTATCTGAGCACGCTTCGACAACGATCTCATTATCCTTTTCGTAATATACTGCCGAGGCAAAGACATAACCATTAAGACTAACTAGAAATACTCCTGGATTGCCTTTATCCACGGGATCTAGAAGCCTTAGAGAAGTAATATTATTTACATTCATATCTCTTACAAATTCTACAGCGCCTTGCCAATTACAAAATAGGATCTTATTATGTTCTCTAAGTAATAGCTCTCCACCAGAGCTAATAGGAACGCCTAGAAGGCTATATTTATTCTCTTGGCTAACTGATATGCTCAAAATCATTCTCCGTTACTTGTAAGAGCTGCAGGACCCCTCCTAGGGTAGCTGGAGGATCCATATCGTCTGTGTTTGGTGTAGCTAAATCTAGAAGTATTAAGCTAACTATAATTCTTCCCACTACTAAAGCATTTCTAAGTATCTGTATTTGAGCCTGATAAGCTCCTGGCGTAGTGCTAGGGAGTACTGAAAGTTGATACCCGCAGACTCCAGTAATCTGAGAATAGGTACCAAGAGAAAAGGTAACCGGACCAATGCTGCTTGGGCCTGAGATTGCTGTATTTGTGAGGTCTCCAATTACTTTAATATCTCCTGTGATTACAGTATCCGTAGCATTAGAGATATTACCTAGATATAAAGCCCCTAAAGGAATTTTATTAGGTTGACTAAGGGTTACTAAATTTATCTCGCCATTGTTCATAGAAATCTTTCACTACTTCAACGTCTTCTATAAGATAGATGTTTGAGGCTTGGTTTGTTAAAACAGCATCACAGCGTTCAACATACTCATATAAGATATCTAGATCTAAATTAGATATATCTATTAAAGCTTTTATTCGTTTAAAGAATAGATAATCTATTTGAAACTGTCTCAAATCACTATCAGTAAGACTAGCTATAACTTCAAGCTTCTCTGATAGATCCACCTAGCTATACCAGTAAAGGTAAAAGACCAGTCAACCCAATTTGCATCTATAGTCTCCCCATCATCTGGTTTATAGTTATCAAGAACAAATTGATTTATCTCTTCAAACCAAAAAGCTTTAGCTGCTTGAATCCAGTAGAAGTCATGCTCTATAAAACCTTTGTTAGTTTTAACTACATCATCTAAATTAGAACCAGAGTATAAAATCTCTTTTATACAATGTTCATTGGTTTGCATTATTATACAAACGTTTGTATTCTTCTTCTCCAATAGTATGAAAGGGGTCTTCTCCCACCATAGGATATCCAGTATCAAAGTAGGGCAACATAACTTTAGAAAAATCTTCTAAGGGCTTTATAAAGATAATAAAGCCCTCACCATCCTCACAAAAGCTAAGAGTTGCTTGAGTCTGGTTAGTCTCTAAAGCCTTATCTAAGGCCTCTCTTAGCCTCAGCAAGGCCTCTCTATTAGCTAGGATGTATACATCATCGTGTTGGACCGCTTGGCCGTGTAGGTGCATCTTTGGCATAGCAATTTAAAACCTTTATGACTACTTCACTTCGTACTACATCTTCAGCTGCAAATTCTACAAAGCCAATACCACGGGTATTCTTAAATAACCTAAAGTCATTAAAAGCTGAAGTATTAATATCTTCTAGGTCACATTGAGTTGGATCTGCAGTGACAACTACTTTAGAGTTTTCACCGATTCTGGTTAGTGCCATCTTTAATTGAGTCTTAGTAGCATTTTGTACTTCATCTAGAACGATAAAAGTATTATCCCAGGTCAATCCACGCATAAAAGCAAATGGAACTACCTCAATCATATTATGATTTCTTAATGCTTCATAGGTATTAGGCCCAACTAAAGATTCAATTGCATATACTAATGGACGCATATATGGATCCATCTTTTCATTTTGGTCGCCGGGCATAAAACCCAGATCCTCACCAGCCTGTACCGCTGGTCTAGCAAGAACGATCTTATTAACTCTTTGGTCTCTAAGGGCTAGAAGCCCCATATAGACTGGCAAAAAGCTTTTTCCGCATCCCGCGGCTCCTACTAGAAACGTAATATCATTAGTTTTAATCTTATCAAGAGCGGAAGCCTGTCTTTCATTCTTAGCAGTTAGATTCTTAACTTTGAAGAGTGGTTCTTGCTTATTGTTATCTCTGGCTCTCGACACTATTTCCTGCCTTGTTGATATAACTCTAACAAGTTAGCTTTTACTATTTGTATGCTCCTTAAATTTAAGCGTTTATAGCAGACCTAAATCATACAACACATCAGAAGCTATTTGAGACATAATTGCCGCTTTAGTTCTATCTTTGTTGTTTGGGTTTGGATAAGTGCTAATTATGTCTCTTAAAGCTTCTGTAAGTCTAAGTATTGTTAGTTTATCTTCTTCCATATTTTATAATTTTCTTATTCTAGATGATCTTCTGCGTTTAGGTGAAGAAACTGGTTCATAAGATTCCTCAAGTACTTCTTGAATATTAATATTACTAATAAAATCTTCTACTGATTCTCTATGCCTTAAGCATTGCTCTTGAAGGAAGGCCATAGAAATAGTATTACTTGGGATCTTCTCTAAAATACTAGCGACTTGAGAATCAGTGACACTAACAAAGAATCTACGTACCATCTGTTCGATTTGGTAACTAGATGCTTTATCAATAAATAGATGGACATCAGCCCTCCCGGGTCTGATTAACGCTGGATCTAATCTATCAAAGTGATTAGTAGTCATCATTAAAACTCTACCTTCGGGGGCAGTTAAACCGTCTAAAGCATTTAGTAATCCAGCAAATGTCACTGAGTCTTTACTATTATCATCAGCTTTGTCGCGTTTATTAAAGATACAATCGATTTCTTCTAGCAATAAAACACATGGCTTATTAGTTTCCATATCTGATAGAGCTTCAATAAGTCTTGAATCAGACATATCAGGATCAGCTAGGTTAACTACATAAACAGGCATCTTAACATGACTAGCCAAAGCTAATACTAAACTGCTCTTACCTGACCCGGGCGATCCGTGTAAAAGATAGCCTCTACGCCATGGGATAGACATCGATTCATACCAGTCTCTTGAGGCCAGGAAGCGGTCTGTATCATTAAAGATAGAGTCTAGTACCCCCTGATCTAAGACTAGGCTTCTAGGGTCTTTAAATGGCTTTATATCACATAGCTTCCAATAGCCATTATAGTTATAAACATTAACTCCAGACTCTTCTATGCCAATAGATTCAGTATAAGCCTTTAGTAATAAGTCATTAACAAAGGATCTATCACCACCTAGGGTACAAATCTTAATTGTTTCCAAATAGGGAGGAGTTTTAGAGTCATATCTATTTTGAACTGAGTTAGACTTGTCTCTATATTTATAGATCCAGAATAGTTTCTTGTTATGAAATAGGAAATGAAACCCTGGAGCAGGAGTAAGAACTAAGATAGGTTCTCCACGAGAGTTAAACTCTGTAGTAAAGCTAACGGACTTAATCCAACGCTTTGCAAAGGGATGAGTGTTTAGCCAATGATCTACCCAGCGATAGCCTTTATCTTGGTTAGTGATATCAATCTCGGTAATTGTATGTTGCCAGATGAAACCAAAGATTCTTAGAGGAATATCTTTTAAGATAAAAGACATACCACCTAGGAGCATTAATGGCAAGCCACCAATAAAAATGGGATTACTAAGTAGTTGCTTTAGTATTTCTTGCAATGATGTCTCCTATTTGTAGCGTTGTTACTAGTTCTTCTACATCATTTATTATCTCTATAAAGTTCTCTTCTCCTAGGGTTATGCTAAGATGTGTATTCTCATCCAACCAATAACATAGATCTTCAATTGATGAAGGCAGTTTGATAAGCAACTAATTGTTGTCCTGCTTTAAAATTAAACTTTCGACAGTTCCTATTTTGATAAAGCTCGATACAATCCTCATTTAAGAAAAAAAGAATTGATTCGTTATTAGATAATACAAAGGCTAAAGTGTCTAAATGACAAGACATAAAAGGGTAATCTAGATTTGCCAAAGTTCTGCTAGTTCTGCATAAGTCATCTTTCTATTGCTGCCATAATTACTATTACAGATATTTAGATAAGACCCAAACCAGATCCTTTCATTTGATGAAGTGTCTATAGCAAACCAACCACGCCAATTTCTAATCTAGGAAAGATCCAGGGAAGTTCCAGAGTATTTCCTCCAGGTGTTATATAAAGAATTTCTAATGTGCGTACTCTTTTCAGTTAAAAGAAAATGAACACACTCATGAAAACTTATGTCTACCCTTATTTGATCCTCTACAAAATTAGACGATCTGGGATAACTCATCTTTAGTAAACCTCCTGACTTTATTTATTCTAGAGTTATTAGTACGTATAGCTTTATTCCTTAAATCAAATATAATAACTTCCCAATATAGTGTATTTATAACAATTTGGTCTTTAGAACTTTGGTTCTTGTCTATTTGAGGATATTGCATTTGTATAACTTAGTTAATAAATATTCTAGCAATATACTCTTATCAATACTCCTCCAATATATTTGTTCTATTAGTTTATCCCAGCGCCCCGCGTCATCTATCATTTAATTTTAAGTAATTCGCTAATAAGATATCGTAACCAACTTATACTATTAATAGTACCGCGGAAGATTAATCTATCAATAGCTTGGCATATAGAATTCTTGGAGTTCATTTTAAAAAGAAGGGGGAGGCTAAGCCTCCCCCTTCTTAGCTTTCTAGAAATCAATCATCTTCTGACGAATCTCGTCATTAACATTAGGAACGTTATCAAGCCACTCGGCGCGTTTGTCTTGGTGTAGACCAAAGATCATAGAGAGAACTACACCAATAAGTGGATGAGAAGTTCCCCTAAGTAGCGTTAACTTAGAAAGATCAAAAGAACGATTTCTAAGAGCAATCTTAAAGGTTTCTTCGATAGAAGTAGTAGTATAAGGATTAGCTAGAACCTCTTCGTTAGAGATGCTATTAAGGCACTCGTGAGCTTCGTCCTTAGGAGCAACTTCCACGTTGCAGTGCCAACAGTAATATGGAAGCCCCATATTAAAGTTAATGTGATTTAGATCTACGTCTAAATCAACAGGGGCAGTAAAGGTTTCGATCTTAGCCATCTTGTGTTGGGTTACCTTTCGGTTTAGTGTTTTAACTCTGTCTAACCAATTAGAAGCAAATATATGATAGGATAACCAATCATCGTGTAGACAATTACTTATGTATAATTCTCTAACTCGCATTAGATACTCAAACTCTAAAGACATGTTTTTGAACTACGTGCGTTATCCAAGGCTTACAATTTCTACGTTCAAACTCTTCTAAAACTTCTTTAGCTGTACCACACTGATCTAGAACCTTCCAAAAGTAATTCGACCCAAGTCGCTCATTACAAGTTCGATAACATTTATTAGCATCATGGAGATGTTCAATCCAACCTATTGCTGAGACTAGATCGAGTTCTAATAGAACTCGATCTAGTCTCATGGCTAATCCAGGATCTAAAGTAGGAGTTGCTTGTTGGCCCTTACCCATTCAACATAGGTAGGGTGCTTGTGGATATCAAACTTAAGATCAGTATTGGCGATGTCCTTTACAAACAGAGTTGCGAACTCAGCTTCAAATTGTTTGACATAATCAACAGCGTTACCAAGAAAGACGGGAAGAACTGCTGCTTGGTGCTTCTTTGATTGAACTAGAGCAGAAGTTAGTCCAGCGATAACCGCGTGACGAAGGCTAATCTTACTGGGGGGCTTTAGTTTGCCTCCGTTAGTAAGAATCTGCTGCATATCGGGCAGTTCATTGGTTAGCTCTACATACTTAATAAACTCAAGAGCCATACCGCTGCCAACCGCGCCAGCCATAGCAGTAATAGCGTTTTGGTTCTCGTAGAGAATCTCACGAGAGTTAGTAACCGCTTGAGACAGCAAGATCTTATTTACGTATTCCCAAGTTCTAGGAGTAGCAAACGCAGTTTCTTCAGATTCAGGATTGAAGCTAAACAAAGCTCCAGAGCCCTTAAATTGTAAGAAGGCAATAATTCTAGGATCAACACCTACTGAGAATGCCCAACGCCTCCAGAGCTCTAGATCAGCTTCCATTTCAATATGAACGAATCGATTGGCTAGAGGACTTGGCATACGAAAGACAACACCACGATCACCGATGCGATTGCCAGCAGCTACGATATCCCAATTTGGTGGCAAAAAGTAATTTCCGACTCTCCTGTCAAGAGTTAATTGATAAGCAGCTGCTTGGACCATTGGTGGTGCTGCATTAAGCTCATCAAGAAATAGAATGCCTCGCTCACCGTCACGAGCAACTTGTGGAAGAAAGTCTGGAGTAGCCCAACTGGCTTCATTCTTCTCACGGTTAACAATAGGCAAGCCTCTAATATCTGTTGGGTCTAGCTGACTAAGACGAACATCGATAAGACCAATGTTATCTTCACGACAAACTTGATGAATAGCTGCCGACTTACCAATACCAGGAGGGCCCCAGATAAACTTGGGGAGACCGTTAGTATAGCGGACGATGGACATGACTTGATCAATTGTGCTCATGCGTTTTTTATTTCCTTCTGTAGTATTGATATTAAATAAATTACCCAATACAACTCATAGTAAGGAGCAAGTTCTGATTTTAAGTTAATGTCTATTAATCTTGCTGTACTCATCGTTGATGTCATAGATTAAGAAGAAAACCCAGGACCAGTCATAAGTAGTAACTCTACTTGGTAGATAAGAATCTAAGCATCTAATTAGTAACAGTAGCTCCACTGTTAGATTCATCTAAGACATGCTTAAAAGCCCCAAGAAGGACCTCCTCCATCTCTTCGAATGTCTTACCAGCTAAGACTAAGTTAAACGTCTCAGAATCGATTGTGAGCGTTGTGACAAACTCCTCAGTCTCTTCCTCTAATACAGAGAGGGTTACTGATTCTCCCTTAGGTAAAGCTAGAAGCTTATTATTAGAATCAAACTTTAGGTCAATAGGTTGTTCCAGATAATTCCTCCTTCACTCTTTGTATATTTATAAGTAAGTTAGAAAAGTAGAAAGGTCCTCGATTATTTGGAGCTATAGAAAGCATCTTAGACACAGCCTTCAAGTTTAATTTTAGTGCCATGCTTGACCTGCTTTGAGGCTTCATGAGTTAGTACCCAAATTAGTGGATAAGGGGGGGCGTTAGGAGGACACTCATCATAGATACCACCATCGGTAAGAATAATGGCGCAATCAATATGACCTCTAGTTTTCTCAGTGATCCACTTAAAGACAGGTTGGATACAAGTACCACCACGGTCTTTAAATTGAAACTTCTTACAAGTATCTCCAGTTTCTAACTTCTTATGAGTATGCACATCACTAGAAAAGGCAATGATATCAATATCATAAGAGTGAAAGCTTCCTAAGATATTATCAATAACTCCCATAAAATACTGGAGTTCTTTAGTACTTACTGAACCAGAAGAATCCACAGCAATAACTGCTCTAAGCGCGTTGCCATACATAGAGGGCAGATAATAATCTTGCCCAATATGTCTACGGTTTGGAGGAGTTAATCTATGATCAAACTTAACAAGATTCTGAACTGTGGCATGTAACAAGTCTTTGAAGTTAACTTTGGGATTAAGAATCTTATCTACGATTTCACCAACTCCAGAGGGATCCTTACCAGCAAGCTTAGCTTTAGTTTTAGCTTGGGCTACTTTGGCTTTCCAATCCCGTTCGTCAGTTGGTGTAGACTTCTGTTTACCCATTCTAGAGTGATCATCTAAAGTCTCTAGCTGCTTCTTAAGCTTCTGGTACTTAGGATCATTCATTAGCTTTTCATAAACAGCTTCTGAATTAAATCCTCTAAATTCATCATTAAGTAGCGCATGCTCAGGAGGAGTCATCTGAGAATCTTTAAGAGCTAAGTTAATAACAAAGTCAGCAGCAGCATTAAAGATCATTGGATCTTTACCCTCTGATCTATGCTTTTGTGTGTGTTTAAACACACAATGTAAAACTTCATGAGCAACAATAAATTCTAAGTCTGAATCAGAAAGCTTCTCAACAAACTCAGAGTTATAAAACATCTGATAACCATCTGTTCCCATAGTAGGGCAGGAGTTATCTTCTTCAACCGATAAATGCATAGCTAGATCACCAAAGAAGGGCTGATCCTTTAGTAATTTAATTCTAGCCCTGGTGATTCTATCTCGTGCGTTCATTTAAATTTCTCCCAACTTCTTCCTACTCCGGGGTGTTATATAATAGACTATGTTCACTCAGTGTTAAGGAGTGTGTAGCTATGGATGAGTTTCTTCCACCCAACTCTATAGCGATTAATTTAACTTCAGAGGGGTATGCTATTACTACGAGTATTTCTAATAAGGCTTCTGATAAAACCTTTCAACAGCTTCTGAGTCGAGCTACATATGCTGAGCGTTATATAAGAGCATCTCTTATGGCTTCAAATCAAGAACAAGAAGATACTGTGGAGATTGCTGACGAGGAGTAGTATTTTTACTAACTTAATAGACTAAGAGGAGCTGGAAAGCTCCTCTTTTAAGTCTTTAGTAAAACTGTAAATCCAACTATAAAACTTTTCTCTTAAACAATAATCTAGATTTAGTGTTATCCCGTTTGTAATAGCAGTAGTATCATATTTAGAAGTGTGCCACTCAAATAATTTCTTTATAGACTCTTCAGTTAGAGAGTATATATTGGATATGATTTATATCCTCTAATAAATCTTGAAAATGTATTGCAGGGAATCTTATTAAAAGATCAATCTTTTCAAAGAGACTAAATCCATTGTAATCATTAGCGTAGAGACTATCAGTTAACCGAAATATTTGAAGAGGCGTAAGCTCACACAAAAGCATCTACTTTAGATCTTCGGTGAACGTTAAGAGCTCTTTCATAAAGATGAGGTAACCTTTTCTCTTCGATGATTTCTTTGATAGCCTGAGGATCATTAGCTTCAATTCTAGAGAGGTTTATAGCGTCTAGAGTAGCCTCTTCCCCTTCGCCTTGTATGATGTATCGTTCGGCATCTAAGAAGAGGCTACCTGAGGCTTTTAGACGTACGTCTCCATTAGATTCTAATCTAATTGATGACCCCGATTTATGATTGATTACTACGGAACCGTTTTGTTCAGTGGTAATAGTAAAGGCTCTCTTAAGAGCCAGTAGATCCAAAGCCACCGCTTCTATCTCCTTCTATAGAAATGCTGGGTACTAACTCTAGGCTAACTTCGTCCACACGTTCAAAGCAGACTTGAGCAATACGCATATTAGGTTCTATCTTAAAGTTCTGTTCACTATCCTCCCAAATTTCAGGGAGGCAGCAGCCATCTTCACAACCTTCATCTAATCTATAAGACGGCTTAGATAAGTTAATTAATACTACTTGCCATTCATTTCGAAAACTAGAATCTATTAAACCGGCTAAAGTATGAATACCCTGCTTAGCTGCTAATCCAGAGCGATCACAGATTCTTCCTCGCCAGCCAATAGGCATAAAGGTTTTGATACCTACTGGGACTATTACTCTTTCACCCGGCGAAAGAACAATCTCAGAATCTATTCGAGCATAGAGATCATAGCCAGCAGCTTGAGGATCTCCCTTAGTTGGTAGAGTCCCTCCTGGGACTAATTCTACTTGTATGTTATTATGCATGTGTATTCTCAACGGGATATAAGTATTATGAATTTCTCTCATAGTCTCTGTTGGATTATTCTAAAAGACTTAACAGTTAATGATGTTATGCTTTTAGATAGAGTTACTATGGAAGATTTTGAGAAAGATGACTCTGTTGTCTTATGTATTATAGACGACGGAGTTATTATTGAAGCTCCTAGATATAAGGCTCAATGGATCTTATATCTGTTTAACCTAGAGCAGGCTAAGATTGCCTTACTAAATCAATCTCTTGCCAACTATTTCGAGCATCCTCAACATAGTAGATTAGTCTCTGAGCTTCACTAACTAGATCTACAACTTTAGCATCATAACTAAGATATTTAATTTGACTATCTAAGTCAGACATAGATTCTTCTGTATATTTAATTAATTCCCCTAATTTAATTACGTCATCAGCTCTAATAAGGACTTCTGACATTTTTCAATAGCCTCCATAAAAGCTGAGTCTGATAACAAATAAATTGTCGATGCAGGATTCAAATAAGTTAAAATAGCATTAGCTTGAACTTCACCAGATAAGTGGTGATCTAATCGTTTCGCACTAACTCTTACACTTCTAGGTATATCGTTTAAGTTCACACGCAATCTCTTTACATGCTTCTATAGTTATAAAGAAGCTTCCCCAACTACAATCTATTAGATCTAAATGCTTCGCCCGATCCCTTAGTTCTTTGAAAAGAAACGAAACTTTAAGTATATCGTTTAAGTTCATTCCACTGAGAACCTATATTTCTGATATAGACTAATAGATCTTTATAATCAGCTGCATAGGCTTCTTCTACTTCTATTGCTGTCCAAAATTCGTTGCGTTGATTATCTTTAGAGATTAACTTAGGAAGATCAAAGATATCTTTTAAGTGATGATCTATTAAATCCGTTTGAAACTCTATTCTTTCAACCCTTTTAAATATGTTTTGAATTTCATTTAAAAGCATTAAGTCTTCGGTGCTAAAACCATAGTAACGTTACGTCCATCAAGGCTTGGAGTCTTCTCAAGGATAGCTACTTCTTCTGTATCTTTATAGAGTCTATTTAAAAGATCAACCGCAATCTGAGCGTGATCCATCTCGCGACCCCTAAGTTTAATAGCCACTCTAACCTTAGCTTTGTCTTTCATAAAACGTTCTACGGCGCGCTTACGAACTTGGTAGTCATGTTCAGCAATAGCATAAGTAAAGTTAAGCTCTTTGATTTCTGTAGTCTGAGGCTTACTCTTCTTAGAATTCTTTTGTTGCTGAAACTTATGCTTGCCATAATCCATAATCTTACAAATTGGAGTAGGTCCAGTATTTAGCACTACTAAATCTAGACCTTGTTGTGCAGCAAGTTGCTCAGCCGCAGTTACTTTCATCTTACCTAGATTCTTACCTGAAGAATCTACAATAAGGGCTTCAGTGATTCTCATTGATGGTGAGATAAGTTGCATTTAATTCCTTTATGTTTGAGATAAAATCTACCTAATAGATATTAAATTCTCTGCAAAGAGAAGTAAAGCTAAAGTTATAAACATCAATAATTTGTGTCCCCTGTTCTACATTATATAGATTGATATACATATTTAAGTATCTCCACATAAGCGAGGAATACACTATTAGAGCTATTTAACGCAGTAGTTATGAGAGTAGAGTTAAGATAGGCATCTAATATTTTAGTTGGAGAGTGAGTGATCATACAAAGCCATTAGTAAATGGGACTGATGAGTAGTTGGGATAATACTTCCATCACTTAATCTCTTTAATTCTTCTACGTAAGCCAATGCTCTTTGTTCTTTTAAATCATATTGAGGAGATAGAATCCCCTCTAAGACATTAGTATTGTTAACAACAATAATTACTTTAGAGTTATCTTTTGCATAGACAAATTCTAACTTAGCTTTGGGATCTTCTAAAGATAACTTATATCTAATTACAGCTTGTAGTGTTACTAAATTGATTCTATCTTCGAACATGCTTGTTTTATCTCTCTAAGAATTGTGTCGTTAGCCAATCTAAGTAAGTCTCTATGCATTTTATCTTCTTCAATGGAATCCATTGAAGACAAGATATTAATTAGAAAATCAAGGTAATTCATATAATAGTTCTTCTATACCAACTACAGCATTATACGTTTCTACTAAACAGTTCCTAACTACTTTAGTGTAATAGATAGCTGAACCGTCTTTAGTTTTATATGAATGCTCTAAGATAGGATTATAAGTCCAATAGCGCCTAGTATTATAGTCAATAGTAGTACAGAGGCTCATTAGAGTTTCCCAATTAAATTGTTCTTCCATAAGCCTCTGTACTCTCTATTTATGCCTTCTTAGTTGTCATCTTACCAGCTAAGTAATCAGCTAGCCTAGTATAAGTAAACCTAGATCTAACTGTAAGTTCCCACAAAGCGTTTAGAACTCCTAGAGTAGCCCCAATTTTCCACAAAGGTCTGGTAAGCCCTACTTGGGATAAGACCCCTGCTACAGCCTCTCCTAGGCCTGGTGTAATTGAAACTAGGTAACCAGCTAAGGCTGCAAATAGAATTGTACCAACCATACCTACGGCATAATCAATAACTGAAGCTACTGCAAACATAGCTACTAGTTTATTGGTTGGTTTAAGTTGACCAGTTTGGTCTTGATAAAGACCTACTGCTTCATACTCTTCAGCGGAGAAACCAAGAGAGTCCTTCTTACTGCCGTTGGGCAATAGAAAACTGTCATCATTAGTCACGTTTAAGTAGCCTCTCGATCTCTTCCATTAGTGGGTTGGATACAACTACCTGACCTTCAAGCTTTTGCTTTAGGTTCTTATTCTCTTCTAATAGCTGTTTATAACTAAAGACAAACTCTTCAAGAATCTTATTAGGATCTTTAGACTTAGACTTACGAGACTTGGTTTTCTTACTAGAGAGTTCTTCACCTTCTTCTAAAGTTTCTTCCTCAGAAGTATAAGAAGTAGTCTCTTCTTTATTAGAGTTTCTGGCGATTAGATTAATCTTAGAGGAAAGATCAAAAGCACTTGCCGTAGAGTAAATATCTTCGTAGTTATTACCTTTGATTAGATTGGTTACTAACTCTAAGTTAATAACTTCTGGTTGCTGAGAGATATTCTCAGCGATATGGCCGAACTGTTCTTGAACAACAAAGTTAAGGTTCTTAAAACTTAACTCAGAGAAATTAAATAGGGTTTTAAACTCCGTTGATAGATTGTTCATTAGTTCTAGTGGGCTGAGTTGTGTTGTTGTTGTCACTAATAGTAATCCTTGTTTTAACTGTAATTTCTTTATTTAGGTTCCAAATAATCTGAGTTTCTTCTAAGCAACCCATTGCTAATAAGTTACTAATATTCTCTGAGAAGTCCTTAGGAACGTACCCAACGAACTTATTAGAAGAATCTAATAACTGAATAGCAAAGGAGTCTTTAGGATGAAAGCTAGGGGATAGACTTAGTCTATCCCCTACTTTAAGCTTATCTAAGTTCTTATACTTAGAGTGCTTCAGTCCCGCTATCTGATACGTTATGTTTATCCAATTTACAATAGGCAACAAAATTAATATTCTTTCTTTGAAATGTAAAGAACAGCCTCGCGGGGCCGGGGTCGAGTGGAATATCTACAAAAGGTTCTGATCCATATTTTATAGAATCAATAATTGCGTTGGCGTCATTTTCAGTACTCACATCAAAAGATGTCTGCTTATTAGAGGTATAAATAGTAATTCTATACATATTAAGTTGACGTATTAATCCTCTGATTAATCTTTCTCATATGCTCTCTATATCTATCACTAAGTTCTTGGTCACGAATAACCAATAAGACAAAGCGGTTACCAAAGGCTGTATCAGTATCGGTAAGCTTACGCATACCGTCTAGACCCGCTTCGATAGGAACATACTTTAAGAACTCAGCAACGATCTTAAATTGATCCTGTTCTACTTTGTCTACTTTCTTGAGATATAAAACTAATCGCTGAATAGTAATGGAAATCAGATCATTACGACCTGCTTTCTCCCACTTAGAGATAGCATCCTTAAACGGTTTACCAGCTAGGATACTTCCTGGGTCGATAGGCTGCTCTGAAGTCATAAATGACTTAAACGTAGCCATAAACTTAGTACCAAACATTGAAGTGCCAACGAAATCTAAGAGGTTTTTATCGTCTTTAATATATGGATAGATCCGATTAAAGATCATCTTCATACGAGGATTATCAGGAGGCTCTTCTAGCTTAGGCTTTGGCATTCTAACCATCTCTGGATTCTTCATCCAGAAGTTCATTAGATCGCCATCTACATCTTGTTTAGATAGTTGTTCAAAGAAGATCTCTTCGCTAGGTGACCAAGGGATAGAGATCATTCGCGACATTTGCGCTGGGTCTAGTTCAGAGACGTTGTAGGAAGAATTTTCGTATTCGCTAGGATTGTTACTCATCACGATCGACCAGGTATCTGGAATGGATGCACCATTGAAAGCACGTTCCATAGTAAACTGCTGAAGAGCGCTCTGCAGATGGCTTGCGGCCCTATAAGAATCGTCTAAATTAATAATGCCCCTACTTACAGACCCATCAGGATTATGTGACTTAGGCCACCAGTGTGGTTGAGCCCATACAGTTTCACCTGATTGTTGGTTTACATAAACCATACCAAAGACTTCAGCGATATCCGTTACCGAAGTATCTAGTTTTACATAGCCAATATTTTCTTGGCGACAGTAGTCTTCTATGACGGCTGTCTTGCCCACGCCGGCCGGGCCTACAATATTGACTACGACATGCTTTGGGCGATAGTGATCTTTACCAGCGGCGTCTAGAGAAGCATAATGAGCAGCATTAATTAATCTAAGTGCCATATTGTTTGGGTACTTAGCTAGACCTTGTTGAGCTACTTGTGAAGGTGTTAGTTTCTCTGTAGTCTTATCTACCATTACTACCATTGTTACTCCGTTTCTCCCTTTAAAATCTTAGTTCTCTCTTCAAGAGTCATCCATTTACCATCCAGTAAAACTAGTTCTGGCTTGGGTCCGAGGGTTTCCTCGGAAGACTTCTTTGGATCTAGTCCTAACTTTTGACAGAGTTCTCTATAGTCAGTTAGAGCCTTATTGGTATCCATTAGAATCCGTTAGCTGTAAGTAATCTATTCAATTTATAAGTAGTCTCCCAGTTGGGCCAGGAGAGTCTATATCTAGTTCTAGAAACAGTACTGGGGCTAATATCAGCCCACTCAGCAATTAGATACATGGCTAGGTTATTACTATAGATAAACTTAACTAATCTCTCAGAGAGATTCTTGATTCTTTGAATGTATAGATAGGGCATTTAGTTCCTTAGTTAATAATGAATAAATTTAAAAGTTAATAAACTTTTCTTTCAGCTCCATGCTCATCGGAGGAGTTACTTTATCAACCCATTCGCTACGTTTATTAAGGTGTATATTAAAGATCATTGAAAGTTGAAGAGCTATAATGGGATATTCTTCTGCAATATATAAAGTATGAGAGGAAAGACTATTCCTAAAAGATTTGTTCTTTAAAGCAACACTCAGGATATCCCTGGCGTCTCGACTTTTATAAGGATCAATTAAAACTTCTTCATCAAAAACCTTTTTGAGACAGAGATGATCTGGATCTTTTATGCTTTTATCTTCTCCGCAGAAGTAGCAAGTATAAGGCATTACTTTTACTCCTTGCAATTAGCTCTTATTACTCTACAATTTGTAATTACATAATGTAGTGGGGGCCAGGCTATGCTCGATGGCGGGCTGGTGAACTCTTTAAGTCGTTGATCTATCCACCTATAGTAAGTTATGTCCAATGATAGATTTGATATCATATCCATAGTTCATCGTTAATTCTTGAAGATCAAAATTAAGAGACTCAAAATATTGGATATGTCCTACTAAAATACACTTGATCCATAGATCAATGTCCGAGCTTAAGTCTAATAACTTGTCCACAGTGATCTGGGATTTTAGCTTGTTCATTAGTTACGACCCATGTAGTTCTTACTCTAATTAAGTCTTTGCTTGGAAAAGCTGCATAACCATCAGTAAGAATAATACATCCAGAGTATTTCTGACGTTTATAGTTATTCTTAAGCCACTTAAATGGATTTACAAAGTCTGTTCCACCTCGGCCATAGATCTTATATTTATTGCGTTTCTTTTTAAATGGTGCTACATCTTGGACTTCATAATCAAACTGTAGGATATCAACACCTACGCCTTGTTTATGAATAGCTTCTACTTCGGCTAATACTGCGCTAAGTTCTCTATCTGACATTGATCCCGAAGTATCGATCATAACTAAAAGCTTAGTTCCGGGAAGCATCTTAACTTTAGGGGGCATCCCATATTTATTACACTGAGAATGGGTAGCCTTAAGTTTAATTGCTCCGCATACACCAACGAACTTCTTCAGCTTTTGGTGCCAAGGAATCTCAGCCTTCTTAGCTGCCTTTAGAATTTGCTCTAGCTCGCCTTTAATTGACCCACAGTGCTTCTGAATTTCCTCGGAGGTCATACGACCCTGGGCTTCAGAAACATCTTGCGCTAGGCGCTGCTGGGCATGTTCTGCCGTCTGTGGATCTGAGTTATGCCAGTGATCATGGTTTATTCTATCTGCTTCGCTCTTGACCACGTCTTGGGGTGTTTGTAACCCTTTTGACCCCACTCCCCCAGATTGTCTAGAATTTGAGGGTTTTCTTTTATTCTTCTTTTGGGGTGCTTGCCCTGAAGAACCGCCTCCCGAGTTGCCTTGATCCTGGCCTTGACTTCCCTGCGATGAGCCTTGGCCTGACGAACCGTCAGTCTCTTCACTTCCGTTTCCTCCGCCGCTACTATCTGGGGGTAAGAGCTTTAATAGCATCTTAATCCACTCATAGTACTGAAGGCTAGAAGCTTTCTCTGGTGGAGGAATTACAGGTACGCCGATGATACTTTGAATCATCTGAGCTAGAGACTTAGGAGTAATAGCTCCAGCTAGAAGATCTTTTTGTTGAAAGTCTAATAGAGAGTTAATGGCTAAATCAGCAGCTAAATTAAAGTTTTTATCTTTAGCTTCTGACATAAATGGGTGGCTATAGATCCAATGCAAGAGTTCGTGTTCAATGATAAAAACTCTTTGGTTTAAAGGCATATCTACCGTAAAGAACTTAGGGTTAACTAAGATTCTTCCAGCTTCACCAACAACATCATAAGTAACTGCAGCAGTTTGAACTTCTTCGGTTTCTTTATAGACTAACTGCTGCATCCAATGATAGAAAAAGGGATTACCAACTAATAAGGCACAAACCGCTTCTGAGTATGCTTCTTTGCAGTTACTCAACTGCTCTCACTTTCTTTAGTCCTTGTTCTAGATCTAATAGGGGAATGTCTAATGCATTCCCCTTAGTTACAAATATTGGAATATTATTAACTACAGCTATAACAGTGCCTTTAGAACTCTTAGCAATCTCTTTCGTGATATCTATCGCTGCTTCACTTTTGAAGCTAATATCAGTTACTTTGAGTTTCTTACTTCGTATAACACCTTTGAGATCAATAAAGTCGCAGCTATAGATCCAATAAGTGGGTGCTATCAAAAAGCTATCAATAAAGCTAGGAGTTATATATGGAAGTATCCCATCTGTAATTGCTTGCTTAGAGATATTAAGAGTTATTTGATAGATATCTACTGTCATAGCTATTAACTGCTTTGGACTAGACTGTAACTGCTTGCATTATACCTAAAGCCTTTTGAGCTGCTTGAGCAATTTCTGGAACTTTAGATTGAAGCTTCTTTTTAATTAAAGCTTTAGGACAGCCAGAAAGGCCTAGAAGACCTACCATTGTATGGTTATACTGGAAGATACCTATCTCTGAGATTAGAAAGCTTATAAGGCTTGCAGAGGCCTTTGTAGGCGATGATATAAGTGCCTGTGCTGTATAGTTTAGTGCAGAGCCATAATTAGTTCTTATCCATTGTCTATGATATTTAGGGGTAGACTTAGTCCAATCGTTATAGCTCTCTAAGAAGTTTTGAATAACCTCAGAACTAAGATTACTGTAAGCAAAGTCTTTTGGTCTGTACTTAATTAAGTCTGCTTTAAAGTCTCTTGGTAAACTCTGAGCAGTTTCCAAAGTCATACGCTTATCAAATACTGAACTAAACAAATATCTAGCCTGGGGATATTTAGCTTTACCTAAAAGTTGAACAGCTTTATTAAATAAATCCTCATCTAAAGTTAGTGTAATAACTCCAAGAATTAAATTAGTGAAGTTATCAATAGTTTGAGAAGGTCCACCTAAAGTTGTTAACTCTAATGTATCTAAGAAGAGTTTAACTAGGTTAGGATTAGTGGAATCCATAGTAACTACAGAAGCTAATGTATTTAAGTCAGTGCAGGTTGCATTTACTAAAGACTCATACCAAGGTTTATCTTTAGCTGCTATTAATATTTTAGAGATAAGAGTTTGTTGATCAGTAGCAGTATTAGTTAGAAAGTGTATAGCTATTTCTTCTGTAGAATTTGGAGCATTAACTAAGTTTTCAATTGAATAACGCTTAAGATCTATATCTTGGTGATATAACTTAGTAGCTTTTAACAAAGAGTTAGTATTTAGAAACTGTGCAAACTTATTTGCTAACCAATGAATTTCATAAGCATATTGCTTAGGCAGCGCATCAATAGTTTGATCAATTAAATTATAACTAGAAGGCGTTTCTCTAAGTATAGAGTTTAAGCACTTAGTTAGGTTTTGATCAGAATCAAAATACTGAAACTGTTGTTTTACTAAGTCTTCAAAATTAGGTCTATCTACAAAACGTTTAAGAGCACTAACTCCAAAACCTCTTTGAGCAATTAACTCTAATAGAATACTATCTGACGTGAAACTATTATCAACAAAAGTTCCAATAACCTCTGTTTCAGCTTTTAGATTTAAGTCTAAAAGATCCCAAACTTCTTGAATAAGGGTAGGATTTTTACTAGGAGCAAGAAGACTAGTTAATGCAAAGATTTTACTAGACTGAGAGTAATTCTGAATCTCTTGAAGTAGTTTCTGTGCTAGCATTAGTTCTCTTTTCGATAGCCTTTTTAGCTAACTCGGATACCTTTTCATTTTTATATTTAGTTTTAGCTTGAACATCTTTAATGGGAGTTAATGGATGATTAATTAGTGTTTCAAAGTTAGAAGTAAAAGTAAGTAGGTTTTTAAGTAAGAAGGACATAACTTCGGGAGTTGTTTGATTATATCCATCTAAGATATAACCAGTTAACTTATCGAAGAGATCCGACTGAGTATAACTAACTCGCTTACCTGCTAATTTAATATCCTTAGAGTTTTTAATCTTATCCATCCAAGTAATTAATTGATTAGGGGTCATCTTCCCAGACTCAATTACTAACTTCATACCAACTAGCTCTGCTTTTCGGTCAGGCCAGTATGAAGTTCCTGCGATAATATAAGCCATCATTACATCTGAAGTCTTATCGAAATGCGAAGAGTTAATAAGACTATGCTGAAAGATTTTAATAATTGGATTATCAGATCTATAAGATCTAGAGACATTAGTAAATGTACTAACTAAATCAAAGCATCTATCGAATAAATTCTGAGTTAAGTCTTGGGTATTAGTGATCCCGTTAATTAAGATATCAATCTTACTCTCTACGTTCTTACCTAAATAGTTCTGCATCTCAAAGAGACTTAGAATCTTACTATAAATACTAGGTGTGAGATCTTTTCTTTTAGTAACTGCATTAACTAACTGTTCATTATAATCTACACTGCCATCGAGTAATGCCTCGATATCTTCTAAAGGTACTAAGGGATTATGAAATGCTTGTTCTTTAAGCACTGGGCCCCAATAAGTATTCTGAATATTTGCTCCCATTAAAGCTTTTTGAGTGAAAGCATTATTGGGAATAATAGAAGTCTTACCGATTAGATAATCAATGATCCACTTAGGACAATTAGGACTAGAAACTAAAGCACTAATTGTTTGGCTATAGTAATAAGTAGCCCCATTATTAATAGGCCATTCTAACTGTTGTGTAGTTAATAATTTATAGGCTTTGTGTATAAGAGATTCTATACTACGAGAGGCCTGTTGGGCTCTAGAAGAGGTCTTGTTCTCTTCTTTGGTATAGGCATCCGCTAGAATATCAAACCACTCTGTAGCCAATTCTGAGCTGTCTAAAGTTACATTCCATTGTGGCCCTATTAGAGATTCTTCTAAAGTCTTCTTAAGAAAATACTTAGCCCTGTCCAAAGGTAATCTATGAAGATGAGAAAGATTATCTATTCTAGGATTAGAATCAGCTAAGAGAATCTTATATAAGAGCTCACCATCTATATGTTTATTTCTAGCAATCGCTGCATAGAGTTTATTGTATTGAAGCTTAGGTAATCTTAAAAGCTTCTCTTGAGATCTATAGTTATTTAGATAATCAAAGCTTTCTTCTAGTAAAGAAGGCGAAGTGAGGTAAGCTAATACCTCACTTACACTGTCAACAATATTTGGGTTAGCTTTTAAAGCTTCAAATAATTCTGTAATTGGCATTTATACTTAGAGTCCTCTGGTAAACGTTGCAAGAGTAATTGATATACTTCTTGAGTTTTAATGTTGTCTGGAAAGTTTCTGTAATAGTAACTATCCGCTAAGTCTTTAGAGAAACGTTCAATAAATGAAACATCTACTTGAGTCAGACAATCTAGGATTAAGTTTGTTGTTAGCTTTGTTAAATAATCTTTGTGTAGATAACTCTTACAAATTAGATTACCTAGAGATTCTTTAGCGGTACCTGGAAGCTTTAGCAGCTCTGTGTCAGATAAAGTAAGGATAAGACTTAGGCTAGATTCCAAAGTTCGTTCATTATTAAGTAATTTATGTTTATCTGCATGGTACACTAAGAGCTTAGCCAAGCGGTCTCTATAGGATTTCTTCAATTTTAAAAGGTTAAATCTTTGATAGTTAGTAACTAAAGTTTGTAGACAAACTTTTTGTTCAGTATTTAAATTTCCACCAATAGATAAAACTAATTCAAATAGATCAATAAGTTTATAGGCAATGTGATTGGTAGCAAAATGGTATTTAATTGCTATGAAGCAATTGTTAGGATTTAAATCAGCCCAAGCATTTATAGTTTTAGTCGATAACGCTTTATTGCTAAATAACTCACTAATAATATATTGATCCCTATTAAGATTAAATGCTTTAGTAATCTCTAATGTCTTGGGGCTTAGTTCTAAAAGCTCTTCAAAGGTCCAATTTGGAAGATTAGCATCAGCTAATCTATGAGCATATTTACTAGAGATAATATCCTTTTTAAGGATATATTCAACTAACTCTGTTTGGGCACGGTCACTGGAGAATAGTCTTACGAGAGATTGTTCATTAACTTTATCTGCGATTTGCTTTAGATCAGTTAATTCCCAATTAGAAATAAAGGAAGCTACTTCTCTTTTGTCTTGGTTAAATAGATCTACAACTAAATCTACTCTATTTGGAATAGTTCTAAATTTAGGGTTAAGCAGAGGAAGAGTAGTAAATAAGTTAGACTTAGGATTAACTATATCTACTAAAATATCTGTTTTAGTAAACTTATTTAGTGCTATTTCTCTAACTAAACTATCGGGTTCTCTTAATAACTTAGCCTGCTCATAAATAGTTGTTAGCTCTAGAGAATTAGTAGAGATCTTTGCAAGATAGGTAAGAGTGCTTATAACTCCAGAAGCATATTCTTTCCTCTTCTTATCAAAACCCTTAGTTACTAATTGTTTAATCTGGGTTGCTGTTAGCACTTAGATCTTCTCTTATTGCATAAAACTTATATCTAATCTCAGCACAAGCAGGAAGTAGTAAGTCAGGGTGTTTCAATAGAGTAGCGACACCATCTGCTCTTGTAAGGGATAATTTTATATAATCGTATAATCCTTTAGGATTATATAATTCTCTTAAATCTGCAATTCTAGTATCAACATTAATTCCAAATAGCCTTACTGGATCTAATCCACCTGCAACCATACTTACTAGTTCTCGGTAGTAATCTTGCCAAGTCATATTTTAGATTTTAGATATTTAAGTAGTTTGGCTCTCAAAGATTTTGGTAATAAATCAACAATTAATATAATTGGAGTAACTAAAATAGGTAACTGCATCACTTCTTCCTCTCCACTTAAGCCTCAATTCTGACACACCTTTTAGGAGATAAGAATCATTAGGGTAGTCTAGAAGGCTACTACAATCACCAAAAGCGTTCTCCAATAATACTAGGTCATAAGTATCCACTCGTTTAAATTGAAGGGCTTCTAGGACCTCTCGGATGTCTTCTAGGTCACACAGGAGATCACGTCCATTGCCATGAACATTCTCATCTATATACTCAGTGATTTCATTAATTAAATCTAGGATACCTTTTAGACAAATCTCGGACCAAAGATCATACGAGAGTTGCTTGATAGGATGTGTAATAGATTTTCTCCTATTATATAGCTTAGTCCTGCGTCATTCATTTGGAAATCCATAAAGTGGGTGATATCTAGTAGATGCTCGATCTCTTCATCTTTGAATTTAGTAATGGGTAAGTTATTTGCTTGAGCTATAGAACGTAAGATAATTACTGCTCTTACGATATTTACATTATTGATAGCTTTGCTAAAGCTATCTACTTCTCCGCTCCAAATTCTAAGATAGTTTGACCCAATTAATTGATCCATCTTTCTCCAAATAAAAGACTCTTTTGATTCCGACTTCTTGGATAACATCCATGCAGCGGTCACAAGGCTTAGAACAAATGTTATTACCGGAGGCAGATTCCCCGGCTACAAAGATAGTAGCTCCTTTAAGATCGTCTTTATAAACACCCAGAATAGCAGCAAGCTCTGCATGAATAGATTTGTATTTGTATCTGGGATCTTTAAGAACTCCAGGACTCTTACGATTGAGTGCCCTAGAGATTACTTTGCCTGCTTTAATAATTACTGCTGACATCAAATACGGTCGATAAGCGCTAAGCTTAGCGTACTTCTGCGTTGCTCTCATTGTGCTTTTGATTCGTTTGGATATCATAAGAGCTTTCTTTTAGCTGAATAACTAATAGTAGATCCAGACTATCAAAAGCATTCATATATGATTTGCTATTATTATAAGCTAAATAACTATCTAGTCTAGTAGCATACTGAATGCAGTTCATAGTATCTCTTTAGAACTATTATAGTATCCAGGGCTAAGTGGTAATATTCATCTCTTAGATCTAGTTTAAGATACCCTAAATATGTATTTAATATCTCTTTAGATAATGGCTTATTAATAGTTACTTGAGCTAATGGTTCTAACCAAAAGAATAATTCAGCATTTTCAATATAACCTGCTAAATAAGCATCTATGGCTTCAGTATTCTTGACTAAGGGCATAAATCTGCTTTAGTAAAGTAATATCTTTAAATGCTGTTTCTATCTCCCAGTTCTTTTCTATTACGATGTCTACCCCTTGACCGATTCTAGGAAAAGCTATAGGCCAGTTAGGTGAAAGGTAATTTCTATAAGCTAGGGCTAACTTAGTTGTTTTTCTAAAATCTAGAGGATCAAATGAATCATGCCCAGCTTGATCAACATTGTAATGTAAGAAGTTATCTAGTGTATTAGCCAGCTTAATACAATCTTCTTTAGTGTCTGATGAGAGATACATACCAAACCAACATTAGTTAGTGCTCCTTGTTCTTTAAACTGATTCCTATCTAAGTTATATTCCCACAGTAATCTTTTAACTGGCTCTTGGTTATAGTTATAACCATTAATTTCGTAGTAACTAATTCTAGTTTGGTTGTCTTTGATAGATTTATATTTCTTTAGTTGCTTGGTATATGTAGAATACTCGACTAAGATCTCTTCATGTTTTAATAGATAAACTATTAAATCTATTGGAACTATTTCCCAATAAAAGGATTTATCTTTTAGCTTTGCATAATAGGTAGGCCTTTGATTTTCATCTAGCCTCTCAAACCAAATAGATTTAGAGAACCAGTTCTTAGTAACTGTTAATCTATGACTTTTATCTGTGATCTGTTTTAGTATTCGCATTAGTTAGTGCCTCTGCTAATAGACAACAGTTAGTATTAGAGATAAGACCCTTAGTTATTCTTCTAAGAGTAAATATAGGATCTAAGAATTTTCTTTTCTTTATAAAATTATTTGCGAGACCGCTAGCTAACTTTTCATCGATGACCCTAGCTTCTAAAAGAAACAAAGACTCGGAGATCCCTTTAGTTATTAATTCATTAGTTTGTTTTATATCTGTTAGAAAACATTCCCACTCAAATGGATCATCTAGATAATGTCCATATTTTATAAGAGCCTCAGGATTATTGATGTGCCCAAGCATATCCAACTTGTGGATAATCCTCCATAAGTTTTCTTAGTATTGGAAATTGATTAAAGGATTTACTAAATGGGTTTGAGAAGGTCATATTATTATCTATTTGAGTAAGTAATCTTTGTAGTGTTACTTCAGCCTCTCTCAATGCTGCTTCTGATGGGCTTTTACAGAAGAGGAGCTGTATATCAACTGTGGATTTTATATCCTCAAGTAAGTAATTTAGTTTAGGTCTCTTTAAAGCATTATCAACACTAACAAAGCAATCGTTCCACCAGAGTTCTATATCTGCTGGGTCTATCTTAGAACTCATTATTTAGCTTCTCCCAGTAAGCTCTAAACAGAATACTGTTTTTAAATATCTCTTGAGAATCGCTTTTGTAGAAGTCTAAGTTGGAAGCAAATAGATCTAGAGAATAAAGATAAGATTCATAGAGGTTTTCAGTCTTAGGTAACTCTCTGCTAAAGGCAGCTACATCCATTACTAAAAATACATCATTAGGGATGTCCTCAAAATATTTATATTCTATACTGCGGTCTAAAGATTGTAATATAGGCTCTACTAACTCAAGTAGATAGTTGTTCATAGAAACTTTGAGATAAAATACATAAGCCTTCAATAAAATATAGTAGATTACCCTCTCTAATTCTAGAATCTAATTTGAATCCTAATTGCTTTAGAGAATAAATAGCCTCTGTAATAGCTTTAGGAGTTGGAGCATCTGTTACTAAAACTTGAAAGTCCACTAAAGTCCCACAAGTTGTTGGTAGATAATCAATGTGTCCTAGCTCTTTATCTATTTCATGAATAAAATCTAGCCACCAATTAATAATAACTTTACTGTTCGATAGTTGCTGTGAGTCCATTAGCCTCTAGTGCATCCCGATAAGTCTCAGCATATTCTAGGTGGGTAGTCTTAACAATAGACTTGCCTTGGGTATGAACTTCCATTGCTAGCGAGGTTGCTTTAGTAAGACTATGGCCAATAACTTGCATCAGGACATTAACTACATGTTGGATTGTATTTACATCATCATTCCAAAGAATGACATTATACGGTCGATCATTATTAACTTTTGCCTTTGGCTTCTCAGTAATCGTTGGAGAGGCTGAGGTCACTTTGTAGCCTTTCTTAGGTTTTTGATCCTTCTAAATAAGAATAAATCTATAGGGTCGCTATGATAACTTACTCTCCAAAGTAGCATATCCATTTGTGCTGATAGGCTATAAATTTTTGTTATATCCAATTTCTCTAAAGACCCAACTCATTCTTTAACCCCTCGATTTCTTTGAGTAAGTATGCATCCACAGGGTCAGGATAGACTACTGTTGTTGTCCAAGCAATAGATAAATCAATTTGTTTTAATAATTTTGAAATTATTGGATCCACTCATTTTAGATCCTTCCTTTTACGTGCTGGAATTCTAGGGACATATTTACATTTCAGTTCTTTTATTTCTTCTAGCAAACAATCTGCAATAGCTATACTTGTTGGGTTATTTTTTTATGAGCGTTAAAGAAGTTCGAATCTCATTTATAAGTCTGATACGTTGGGCTACTTCTGATTCTTTACTTTTATGGTTGCCCATTTTTCTTACTCGCCTAACTCCAAGGAGAACTTACGCTCCCACTTCGCTAGCGCTATGTTCGAGTCGCTTACAGCGATTAGACTCTAAAATCTAATTCTCTGACAGCCATCATACTTCTCACTCTTAGGAAGATCTAACTTAGCACCATAAGCTTGAAGTCTATATTGCTGAAGACTATCTAGTTCTCCGTGAGAGTTAAGTCCGCGTTTAATTTGAGAGTCAAACTTAAGGATCATATTATCTAGAATATCTTTAAGCTTATCTGACACTTTAGATAGCATCCTTATCACTGAAGATAAACCTAAATGCACGTTTAACTCTACGAAAGAATTTAACTATATTTGAAGCCGGTTTAGCTTTTGGATTCTGAGTATTAGACGCCTTTTTAATTAGAACAATCGTCTGCTTAGAGACCTTGTATTTATCAGCTAATACTCTGTAAGAAAGTTTAGATTGTTCAATCTCTATAACTTGTTCTTCTGTTAAGACTTTGCTCTTGTATCTCATTTAATCTCCTACATTGGGCTATGCCCCACAGACCTATAGATTTGGGGTAGTAATCAAACCCTTTAGCAAAGACAATAGCATCTATAGTTTTATCAACTATTCTCCAAGGGAGCTCTTGGTTGCATTGTTCACAGTTATTAAAGTAAATGCATCGAGAGTTTTCTTTAGCCCAATTAATACTTTGGCAATTAGGGCAGTTGATTACCAAAGATGTTGTGCTACTTTAGCGATAAGAATCTGTTTCTCTCCAAGAAGAAAAGGCTCAGCAAACTCATTAACTGCTGCTACAAAGTTAGGTAGATCTAATTTATCTAACTTAGTAGCGTGTTCGAGACTAGTAAAGTCTTGAAATGGTGAGGGACAGGAACATCCGCTATCTTGTGCCCAATATAACTCATTTGTTTCTGTATGTCGCCAGACCTGAAACATGTTAAATGAGTAGCTCATACCTGGTTCATCTAAACTACAGAAAGGTTCTAGACCAAACTTCTCCGGTTGATGATAGAGATCTGGTGTATCCCAGGCCATTTATAATTACCACTTAGTGAGTCTTGGATAACTAGGCTGAGGGAGAATAATTAGAGGAAGATTTAGTTTCATAGTAACTCCTTTATTTCAGTCTTTATCTTAATAAGATGAATATTTACAAAGTCTAAAGATAAACTATCAATAAAGCTTTTAGGATATTCCCTTATTTGATGATCTAGGCTTCTAAGCCAGAAGTTTATCTCGAATACCCTCAAAAGTACTCCTTAATAGAACAAGCTCAGAGGCTGTAAAATCACTGAGAACATAATCAATGAGATTGAGAGCGCCAGGCTTAGGTCCGATGCCTATCTTGAGCCTTCTAAAGGCCTCAGAATTGATTGTAGTAATGATAGACTTGATGCCGTTATGGCCACCAGTAGATCCAGATTCTCTGAATCTAATAGAACCCAAAGGCAAGTGAATATCATCATAAAGCACAGTGAACTTGGCAGGTTTATAATGCTTTAGGAGCAGCCTCAGAGCCTCACCAGAAGCATTCATTCCCGTCGTAGGTAGTCCAATGAGTAAGTTATCTTCTTGCAGTATATAAGACCTGAGAGAAGGGTCCAATTTGAATCCGTTAGTTGCATAGGACTCTTTTGCGTATAGCCAAGCAGCATTGTGTCGAGTATGTGCATATTTCTCCTCGGGGTTACCCAGACAAAAAACTAAGTGCATAGCCAACTTAAGATCTGACCCAATAGTAATCCTCCTGATACAGTAACAGCTACATTAGAATAGGTTTGCCAAGAGTCTTTGCCTCTGCGACAACTATCACCACAAACGAAGCTTCCGCATTTGGTACAGCAATTATAAAGAGTTCCGCAAGAGCGTGTATTACATCGCTTACATTTAGGTTTAACTAGAGACTGTTGAAGAGACTTATCATAACTATCTTTATGAGTAGATAAGATTTCCCAAGCTGATTGGATCTCTTGGAAAGCTGATGCTTTACCGCCGTAGTCTGGGTGATAAAGAAAAGCTTTACGATGATAAGCCTTTTTAACAATCTCTAGATTAGAGAAGTTAGGGACTTCAAAGAGTTGGTAGTAGTTATTAATCACTCTTTAGATCGCTTATACAGAGGGATAAGAGTTTGATTAAGCTTAGCTCTAAATTCGTCATAAGAGATCTCAACCGAGAACCCAGCAGTACCCTGAGTATAAGAGGTTAGTTGAACTTGGAGATTATCTAAGTTATAAAGATCTCTTACATAAGTAACACCAAACCTAGTTCCATTAGTAAAAGATCCAATCTGCTGTGTAGTTACTACTTCGCCAATCCATTCTTTCATTTGGTTACCTCCATTTTATTAGATGCACTACAAAAGTTATTAATGTAAGTATTAATATTACAGCGTAGTAATATAAGTAAGCCAAGTTATTTGGGTTTCTTATATTATAAGGAATAAAGAATATACCAAATACTGCAGCAATCCATAGAATACAACTCATTATTAACAATGCGTGCACTCTTCAATAGGGCTGCAGCAATGCCAGAGACTAGCATTGGATCCGTCTTCTAATTTAACTTGGTCACGATCGTATCTAACATAGATATTTAGTTTATTACAAAGTGTTACCCATGAATCTTCTAGTTTAGTCATCCACCAATCTGGCATATATTTATCAATAAACTCATCCGGTAAGAAGGACCAATAAATAATTTGTTTAACTAACCATGGTTTATGAATATAGCGAGTATCGTTAAACTCTATAATTTTAATGTGCTTCTCTCTACAGTCACAAATGGTATCACCAACTTTAAGGGAATCGATCCAAGCTTCTTTCATTGTTTACAATATTTGGCTTCAAAGATATAGTTGTTAACTACAAAGAAGTATAGTCGTCCGTGCACAATATAATCTCCAGGATTTGCTACTCTATCCTCAACTCTAATTCCTACTCTTACAACTTTGCCCTTACACCACTTGGCTATTTCGGGCCATAAATTGGGATCTTCAGGAACTTTTGTAGCGATAATAGGAGTTTTAAGAACATAGCTATCTACGTTCATTATAGATGTCCTCACCTATAAGAATAATCAAAAGGATAAGTAGTCCTAGGACTGCAAAGATATGTGCATACAGCATTAATCTGAAGCCTCTTCATCAGGACTGTAGACTCGCTCGTGAAATACGTCTTCTGGGTGAGCGTGACTACAACGCTTACACCTAGGCCAAACCAAACTGAGTAGATTAGTTGTTTCAATATCATCTCTGTGAGACTTACAAAAAGGGCAGAAGTTAAGATTAATCTTAGTAATCTTAGTGTCTTCAGTAAAGACTACGTCTTTAAATTCTCCAGGGTATATAACTTGGTTGTTCTCTAAAGTTACACTGAAGTAATCTTTAAAGGCATATTTGCATTTATTAGCTCTATAAGTTTCATTGATAAAGGTATGCAGACTAGTAGGCTTATTCAGATAAAAGTTGGTTCCTAAAAGAGAGATAGTAATCTTTCCTTGACCAGTTTCAACATTACTCCAGCATTCTTTAGCCATACTAATTTGATTAGCCATCATATGTGCTAATGCCTTAGGAAAGTTAGGATGTTCTGGCTTATACAGTTTAATAAACTTATCGAAAGTGGCTATATCTTGAATATACTTAGGAAGCTCGGCAGCCTTGCATTCGTTACAAAGTAATTGTTCAGTAGCTACTACATCTGGGTGTGCAACTTGAGTTCCACAGACTTCACAGGTATTCATTTACAGGATTTACATTTTGGCCAAGGAGAGGCAAGTGAGTTAGTAGTTTCTACATCTTCTCTAGAGGATTTACAAAAAGGGCAGAAGTTAAGATTAATTTTAGTAATCTTAGTGCTCCTTTGTAGGTATAAGGTATCGAACTCATCATAAGTAAAAGTACTTTGATCTTCAAAAGTAATACTGTAATAATCTTTTAGTTTAAACTTACTAAGTCCTTTTTCATTGGCTTCTCTTAGAAACCTATTTAGTTTAATAGGTTCATTTAAATAGAAAAGGGTTTTAAGAAAATCAATAGTGATTTTTGATTTAGTGTTTTGTGTATTACTAAAGCAGGTTTGAGCAAGACTGATCTGATTATCTATTAAATGATTTAGGGCTTTGTTAAAGTTAGGATGTGTTGGATTGTAAGCTTTAACAAACTTATCAAAAGTCGTTATATCTTTGATATATTTCGGAGTTTCTGCGGTTGAGCATAGAGAGCAAACTAGAGAACCATATCTCATTACAACAGTAGTAGTTGAAGTTCCACAGAATTCACAGGTATTCATAGAAGACTCATATTTAGGTTTAAGAGGCTCCATTTGTTTAGCAAGGCGATGTTCTATATCTTCTAGAACTTTCACGGAGGACTCACATCCAATTTATTTCGATCTTGTTGTAGAAGAATAAGTCTACGTTCAATATCTTCTAGTTTCTTATAGAGTAGAGCGTGATCTTTTTGAATATCTCTACCATTAAAATCTAATCCAGATGGATTAATTCTCCAAACTCCCGGTTTATCCTCTGGGGCAATAGAAGCAGGATAGTAGTGTTTGGTATTAGGCTCGGAGAGACAACTAGTTAGAAGGAGACTTAGAACTAAGTAGTTGAATAATCTTTTCATTTTGCTCCCGGATATCTAAGAGGACTTCTAAGGTCAATACCTGTGTTTGAGATGCTGCGTAGACAGCGTTGTAGTAATCGACCGCGGCCCTTTCCTCGTCAGCAAAACTGTTTGCCTCTTTTAAAATTGCTTTTTTGGTTCTCATTCAGTACTCCTTATAATTCCATAAGAACTCTAATGGATACACTTTTGGTGGGGCCATTGACTAGCAGGTTGGCGATACTCTGGGGTAGAGTTCTCGCTCTAAGCGATAGCCACCGTTTGTACTCTTCCAGGTTTCCCAAACTACAGCTACTTCTTCTGTAGGTAAGGCAACTTTAGTCCTTGAAACTCTAGAGATAAATCCATTCGGGTGTTTAACTTTAAGGTATTTTGGTCCAACTCCAACCACTTTAAGTTTCAGTAAGTTATATTCCATTTGTACATAAACAAGATCATCGATTTGTATCATCTAAGTTTAATTTCAAAAAGGGTTGAGAAAGTAATTATAGTTATATAGAACCAATAAGGGGGTGACCCCACGAATAAACTATGAGTAAGACAAATGAGCAGAGATGCAAGAAATGGTGAAATATATTTATTCATTCTTGCACCTCTTACAAATGTTCTTATCCAAAAGTCTCTTAGGATGACTTTCTGTATAAGGTAATTTACACTTAGTACAATTTTTGAGAACAATATCAGTGATTATATTTTGAGAATCAATAAGTTTAATTGAAGAGAAATCATGTTCATAGTTAACTTCGTTATTGACTTTAAGAGACTTAAGTGAATGGGGAGACCAATTTAGAATTCCTTTAGTTTCTAATTCTTCTAAAGCTAGGAATAAGGTTGATGCTTTAGTATAAAAGGTTTGATGAAAGATAGTTATTGGATAGCCCAAGTCAAAACCATTTTGATAGAGAACTCTTAAGTGGGAAATTACACTATATGGAGATATAGCAACGGTTAAGTTGCTCTTAGTTCTAAGATAAATATCAAGATGCTTACACTTCTCAAAGTTAGCTTGATTCCTCTCAATTATTCCCACACGCCATGCCCTATGGCTTTACCATCTACATCAAACTTGAACTCGACGAAGAAATTATAGTATCCCTCACCTTCGCCAACTAAAATGTGGGTGCCGTTGTGCATATATTCATATTCTTTAGGCCTATCCTGTGTTTCAGAAGAATGGCTTTCTTTAAGGCCTAGTTTAGTGAGGAACTCAATCAACAGGTCTTTGTCAGGGGTCATTGCTGCTTTCTCATCTTTCGGTAGAGCTTCCTAAGATGTCTAAAGTTATCTCTGTAATAAAGCCAGAGATAGTTATTATCCTCTGGGTCTAAGTTATATGGGATATACCTTCTAGCTTCAGTAATCTCTTTGTGTATGGCTTCTTCAATTACTTGGAGGTACATTTATAATTTTGTAGAGCTTTAGAGTAGCTGTCCCAGTTTTGGAATAAACGAAATGAAAGTGGCCATGCAAACCACATGAAGAATAACATTCCTGCAAATGGAATTGATACGAATACAATTTCAATTATCCTTTGATACATAGCACTTGTTTAAGTTCATACTTGATATCTACAAGATCAGATTGGTTAGCCATTACAACCTCTACGTCTTTATAAGCTCCAGGGATCTCATCCAAAACACTAATATCTTTACGGCATTCAATACCTTGAGTTTGAGCAATTAAATCCTTAACATCAAAGTGTTTCTTAGCTGAAGATCGACTATACTTACGTCCTGCTCCATGAGAACATGAGTTGTAAGAGGCCTCAGAGCCTCGTCCTTCAACGATATAACTCTTAGTGCCCATCGACCCCAATATTACTCCAATAGAGCCTTCATAGGCCGCTACAGCGCCCTTACGAGTAAGAAATAGATCCTTCTGATTGTTGTAATCAAACTCGACATAGTTATGATGGCAAGAGATTACTTTGTTAACTAGTTTCATCTTAGGGAACTGTTCTAAGAGCTTATTCCACGTAATCTCAAACATAGCTGCTCGATTAAGAGTGGCATAGTCTTGAGCCCAGGCTAAGTCATGAACATAAGAAGTATAAGCATCACCATCTTCAATGGATAACCAAGCTAGATCTGTATGAGGAAGTTGTCGCTGCTCACAGATCTTCTTAGCTTTTTCAATGTGATGCTTAGCAATGACATTGCCAATGTTTCTAGAACCTGAATGGAGCATAATCCAAACGTTATTGTCTAAGTCTAAACAAAGTTCTAAGAAGTGGTTCAGGTTGTTACATTACTGAATGGATGGTCATTAGTTTTCGTTTTAATGCTAAACAGTCTTTGTAATAAAGAAGTTTAGCGAGCTCAACAGCATTTTCGCGAGTTACCATTACATTTCTAATGTTATCTCGTTTATTTCTGTTTACATTTACTTCAAAATTTAGTCTCTTAAGGAGAAAGGTTTTATAGTCCTTATAAAGAGACTCACTAGATATCGTTAAGGATATAAATTTTATACCTTTATTTGAGACCCCAACAGAGCCGTCTGCGTCGATAAGACCCCTATAGTAATCGATCTCAGATATATTCTGGGGTTGTCTAATGATTAGGCTTTTCTTACCATAAGGAACCCCCGAGTTAAAAAGGTGTTGCCTAAATTCTAAATTGCATGCTTCTAAGATTACTGATGTTTTGGGTGTTTTTGAAAAGTTTGTTGTGCGTATTCTAAATCTTATAGAGCTATAACAAGGTATAGCTTCTTGAAATTTATAGAGAAGTTCAGCGTCGCTTTCTTTAAGTTCTATTGATAACTTACCTTTATTGTTGGTTTTGTTTTTATACAAGTGACCATCTGCTTGTATAAAACCAACCATATAGGCATGTTTAGGGTCTAGTAAATTTAACATACAAAATCTCATTCAGTAAGGACAGATCATTTCTGTCTGTCTCTGTAGGTTCTTATTCGCTGATAAATCAGCTTTCCCTACAGCTCGGAGCACACCTTCATCCTACCATAGATAGGATGCCCAAGTCCCTCTGCTCTCTACGGAGGCGCTATAAGCGCTTTCCTCGGAATTACCATCGCAGGCTTCTTCCGATTTGGACGAGTTTATTGTAGATGTATTACTACATCTAGGAGGCTAGTTACTTACCTCCGCCCATAGTACCAATCTGTTCACCAATTACATTTTCTTTGCAGTACTTGGCAACAGCTAGATCTTTGATTCGTGCTTTAAGTTTAGTTAATCTACCTTGTAAGTGTCGTTCTTTAAAGTTATAAGCATCTCTATGGCTATTAAATCCAACTGGGAGAACTGATTCAATTCTATGTCGGATAAGTTTAAGGTCTTGTGGAAGATCATTAGCGGTTAGGTTAGTTTGAGCCGCTAGAACGCCACACGCAAGGTCAACTCCGACCGTCGCCGGAACTATGGCTTTAAGCGTTGGTACTACTGAGCCAATAGTAGCCCCTTTACCGCAGTGCACATCAGGCATGATGGCTATATGGCCACCAAGTATAGGCAGCTGCGACATAAGTTTAATTTGATTTAGCGCTGAGCTTTCGACTTCCGCAATATCAGGCACCCAAAGATTTACCGATTGTTGGGAATCTTGTGGAGTCCAAATTAACATTGTTGTAACTTACTTAAGATAGTAAAGACTACACGAACCATCTCACAACCTTTAGGTTCTTTAAGCATATCAACGAGTTCCTCATCGGATTGGTTTAGTACTAATTTAAAATCTTCAGTAAGGCTTTCTGGTACTTCTAACTTAGGAATAAGACCCTGAATAAATTCAAAAGATTCTCTAATAAGATTAATTCTTTCTAGAGTAAATAACTTTTGGATTTCAGTGTCGCTAAGTTCTGTTGGATTCATAGGCTTATGTTTTCCTTTGTTGCAAGCTCTTTTAGCGCTGACATTCGTTGCAGGCTTTCTTGCATGTTATCAAAGGCATGTTGATATTCTTGACCTAATAGCTCTTCTTTTGAGGGGTGATACTGCTCTGAATCAAAATGTCTACCTTCTGCGTCTGCAAGATCTTCCCAAGGATCAGTAGGATAGACGCGCTCATCCTCTGAAATTTCAGTAAGAATCTTTTCTTCTAAATAAATAGATTCATCTTCGTTATAACGAATTCTATAGTAGGGTTTAAAGTTACTAGCAGAGGGGTTGTTAAGTTTATCTTTTAGTTTTTCTAGTTTATCTTCTAGATCTTTAATCTTTTCTTGTAGAGTCATAAGCCTAAAGTTGATGACTGCGTAGCAGCCCGAAGGGCGAGCTTAGATGCGTTAGCATCGAGCGAGTCATCAACGAATCCTCGAAGAGGACTCGAACGAAGTGTAACGTAGTGAGAGCGTAGAGGTCTATGACCTCGGAGTTAGGTGTGTTCATAAAATAAGTCCCTTAGATATTGCGCTGTAGAAAGATAAGTCTGTTGGATATCTAGTCTTCTAAGTGGTTTATAGTTCTTAGCTAGATAATCCATATATTGAAAGACTAGAGCATTTTTTTCTTCTTCAGAGCACTTAAGAACATCTAAAGCTGATAATCTTCCTCTATAATGTAGATCACCTGGGAGTGATTGCAAGTACTCGGCTAGAGTCATTTAATTCTATTCCCCATGGTGGTAATATGTAGACAACTTCACCTTCATTATTAAACCCCATTGGTAGCTTTTCTAATTGATCTTCAGAGATACTAATGGTTTTGTTGTCTAACTGAAATTGAATATCTAAAGTATTTAATGTTTTAATTGTTTGCTGTAGAAATAAGATCGATATTTTGGTTGAGTATGATTTCATTGTAGATTGCTCTCAGTAGATTTATCCTAAGAAAAGGTTCTTTCTCATACTGGTTATATTTATGGAAGCCATCAAGTCTAGTAGTTGCATTCCTAATAGTATAGGATAGGTCTCTAAGGGTATCAAAGGAAGTATACTCTTTATAGAGTTCTTGTAGATTCATAATAAGCCTTTAAAAAGACTATACGTTTAGTAAGACGTGCAATGCTATTATTCTTAGAGATATTAGTATCTAATCCTCTTGCTGCTAATAGACTAGCTTCTTTGTATGTGTAATACGTAGTTCCTAGATGGAATCTTTTATATTCTTGATACGTCTCTTCAAGATTCATCTTTATTTATCGCTTCCACCATTTCTTGGAGAACTCTACAATCTATAAAATTAAATGGGTAGCCCAGTTTAAGTTGGTAGTCTAAAATAGAAGCTCTTGTGAAGCACCATTGTTTAAAGAAGGAATTTGGTGAGTGATAAACTTGTTTTTTATAGAAATGAGTTTTCCAGTATTTAAGAGCTACTTTGTGGACTGAGGGGGTTGGCATAAAGCCTGATCGCCTTTAGGTGACCCAAGCGGAGCGTAGCGCAGCGCGGGTGTAGAAGCCGAAGGCTTCGGAGTCAGGCGAGTTAGTATAACTAAGGTATACTTTCAATTTAATTCTCCTTTAATGCCCATGACTACAAGAGATATGAAATGAATATCCTTTGTATGGGATAAAGATTGATGATTCTCCGCAGCACCTCTCGGCATCATCAAATAATTTTTCAGAGTCAGCATCACCCACTAAAGTAATTCTTTCGTCACCAATGTTTTCAAGGTCTTCTTTGTACTCTAGATAACGGGTGATTATGTAAACAAGTGGGTAAAGGTCTAAGTCTGTGCGCTGCTTAATCAGCAGAAGTTGTTGTGCGAGTGGGCTCATAGGTATGCAACTCCTTTACGCTCTTGCTCACCGAGCCTCTTGAAGAATATTAAGTTGCTTTTTATAATCCTCTAACTGAGTAAGCTTATTAGTTACAACTTCTTTAGGGGCTTTTAATTTAAACTCAGGAGTAAGAATCTTTTCACAAACTATAATATTTGCTTTAAGTTTTGAAAGTTTGTTTGCAAGCGTTTTTGTATAAATAGTTTGTTGCTCTGGAGTTAGGGTTAGTTCAATTGTTATATCTTTAGTAGGAAAGATATTAGTACAAGTATCATTATGATATTTATAACTACACCCGAGAATATTAACTTTAGCCAAAGTATTTACATATACAGAGCTTGTCCAAAAGATATCTTCAATCTCTTGAGTATGACAGTGTAACCAGATTTCTTTTGGGCTAGATCCAAGATCCGCTTTTATACTTCTAATGGCAATAGTTACATCCTTTACTATTTGCATAGCTACTTCAGGAGTTAGGAATCCAAAAGGATCTATAAGACTCTTAATATTTTCTATAGTCCACTCAGAACCATCTTCTCTATAAATATTACAACCATATAGTCTAGCCCTAAGTGTTTCTAAACTATCGCCCTTTTGTAGCCTTGCAATTAGAGCTGTTGCAATCTCATCTTTAGATAAACTCATTAGGTATGCAACTCCTTTAGTTCATTATGTTTGAGCTACGTTCGAGGCGCTGCGCGATCAGGCTCTTGACATGAAGGTCTTAGGTATGCAAGCCTCCGCTAGGCTAAGCATATTTAGGTTAGAGAATGTTAAGCTAGTTTGTTCTACCTTTTATCCTAAAGCATTTTTAATTGATAAAGCGTGGTTCTAATATCTAAATGATGGATCCCAATACCAGGCCACTGTTGGATATTTCGTTCTACGTCATCAATTAAGATGTCTTGAGGAGAGTAGCAGTGATATTGTTTATCTTGAGCAAAGGGACCGAAGTGAACTCGAAGGTCAGGACTGATATGTTTACGAACCCATTCAATCTTGTGTTGGGCTGCATTAGGGAAGCTGCTACGGGCTCTATTTGGCAGTGCAGTAAGCACTTGGGTATCAGCTATGCTGAGGCAGGTTTCATAGAGTTCTAGGGCATATGGCATGGCTCTGAGAAGCTGGTAGAGGTTAGGGTATTGGGTGAACTTACCCCAATTAGATTTTTCTATTTCTTCTTTCCAAGTAGGACCAAAGAGATCTAGAGCTGTGCCTTCAAAGTCAGCGAGGACTCCATCGAGGTCCAGGTAAATGAGCCTAATCACGTAGTGACCTGAGTGTAGCGGAGCGCAACGAGAGTTGATGACTGCGCAGCAGCCCGAAGGGCGAGCTCAGATGCGATAGCATTGAGCGAGTCATCAACGAGGGCGTAGAGGCATCCTGCCTCGGAGTTAGGCGTGTTCATAAAGCTTCCTTTAGATGTAGTAGATCCCAAGCTTATAATCCAGCTCTTGATGATGCGGCAGTGGAGTCTCTGACTCCTGCCACTCATAGAGGGTAGTTTGTTTACCATCAATGATTTGAACTAGTTTAGTGAATATCATTGGACCAGAAGACCAAGGGGAACATTGTTCTCTTTCTTCATATGTAAAAGTACCATCAGTCCAAACTCCAAGAGGGATGTCTTCATCGAACATTCCATAAGTTTTGTTGTACGTTTGTTCTACTTTGGTTAGGGTCTTAGTGAAGTCTCTAGCAGCTTGAGTGAGGCCTATGTATTGCGTACTACGCATGATCGCTTACAGCGACTCGAATGTAGCGGAGCGGAATGAGAGCGAAGAGGCCGTAGACCTCGGAGTCATGCGTAGTAATGTAAGCATTTATTTTCCTTTAGTGCTTGAATTCTAGGAAGAACATAGTTGTTGAAATGATAGGAATTATTCCAATACCATACATAAACTTTATGACTACTAATATAGTAGTCTAATTCTTGAGCTTCGTTACGCAACTTAGTTCCTTGTTATTTAAACTCCATAGGAAGCCTGCTAGATCCTCAGGAAGAGCCTTTAGAGTCTCATCTTCTAGTCTGAGCTGTTGATAGAAGTGGGCGGAGCCCACAACTTCTAGGAGCACCCTAATAGCCAACAACATATTATTCACACCAAGTTGGTTATCGTTGATTTCAAAGGTAAAGAGAGTATCTCTAAGAAGGAGAACTAACTTAGGTGATGTAGGCTGGAAGTTAGCAAAGGCTTGAATATAATTCTGGAGATTAGTGATTGCAGAATTATCCTGGTTCATGATTCTCCTTTAGTTTTCGCCTAACTCCGAAGACTTCGTCTTCTACGCCTTCGCTACGTTACACTTCGCTCAGAGTCGCCTTGCAGGCGATTAGGCTTATTCAATAATTAGTATTTCCTTAGTTGATTTATGTTTAGAATGAACCAATGAATATAAAGACTGTAATTAGAAAAATCCCAAGACTTTAAGTGCTTTAGGTTGTGATCTAAGTTCTTAGCATATTGTTTTAATCTTGCTTTATCTATATGGTTCATTTACTGACTCGCCTGACTTCGAAGCCGGAGGCTTCTGCTACGTTTCACTTCGCTTAGAGTCGCCCTAGGCGATCAGGCTCTAAAATAAGTCTAAAGTTCTTAGAGGAATATGACTTCTCTTCACCTAAATCATTTGAGATGAGATAGGAATTTGATTTCTCTTCTGTTTGGATCTTAAGGATGGTATAGGTTTTGTTGAGAGTTAGTTCTGTGTCTAAGGCATTAGTACAAGTGACAAGCCTAATCGCCGTAGGCGATCCGAATGTAGCGGAGCGTAATGAGGGCGAAGAAGCCTCGGGCTTCGGAGTTAGGCGCGATAATGCATCTTTCATGGTTATATCCTCTAGATTATTTATAAATTATAAAAGTCCCGGGTAAGGGGACTTTTATAATCACGCTCGGCTCGACCGACAGGAAGATATTAACATAAGATTTTAATTAGAATCAAGGATGTGCTCCTCAATACTAAACCAGCCCCTGGTTGTTTCTTCTTGTTTATTCATGTACGCTTCAGCTAGTTCTTGTGTACTAAAGACTCCACAAACCTCTGGATTATTGTCGCAACAACAATCATAGTAATAAATAACGAGATAAACTTTCATTTTGGGTTACCTTGTAGGCGATTAATCAACAAGATAGATTTAGATCCATACTTTGGAGAGTTAATGGTTACGTTAGGGAAGTCACTTGGTAACAATTTTCTTTTGAGGCGGGATTCTACACAAGTTATGCATAGCATGCCTTGCTTTGATCCAACTACTGAGAGCCAAGTATCTAAGTTGATGTAGTAGTGTTCTAATGCTTTACCAGTATCTATCTTACAGTCTAAGCATAGCCATTTGAGCCTATTCGCCATAGGCGACTCGAACGTAGCGGGGGCGAAGTGAGAGCGAAGAAGACGAAAGTTGATGACTGCACAGCAGCCCGAAGGGCGAGCTCGATGTTATCGAGCGAGTCATCAACGAAGTCTTCGGAGATAGGCGTTTCATAATTCTCCTTTAGTATTTACTACCTCGCCTAACTCCGAAGACTAAGTCTTCTTTGCCCTCACTACGCTTTCGCTGCGTTCGGGTCCTCTTCGAGGATTAGGCTACATAGTAATTAGGGTATTCCATATCTGGAACAACTACAAAGCCTTTAGCTTTAAACTTATCCATCATCTCTGAGACTTCTTCCCAAGTTGCAGAAGAGCAGTAGAAGTCCAAGTAGTCATATTTGTCTTTATCTATTGCTCTAGCAATCTCTCCACCGTTATAGCGGAAGGATCCTGAGATGTTATAGGAGGTGTCCCACGGCTCTGTAATGAGGTTGAAAGTAGGATAGAGGTCTGCATTAGCCAACATGACCCATATAGCTCTTCCATGAGCTTCTGTGAGTTCTTCACCTTCAAAGACTATTTGGATGACTTGGGTTAAAGATAGGTTTAGCATTTTAATTACTTTCAATATCTACTTTCAATATCTACTTTCAATATCTACTTTCAATATCTACTTTCATAAGCGAGTCTTGCCACGTTAGTGGCTGACGAGAGGATGACTGCGTAGCAGCCTGAGTGGAGCGTATGCGTAACGAAGGCGAGCTCAGATGCGATAGCATCGAGCGAGTCATCCTCGGTGAGCGGCATCAATAACTTCTAAAAATGTTAGACTCCAATACCAAACTATAAATATAAAAATCTCCCACTATAGAAACCCATACCAACCAACAATTCTAAAACCTTCCCACTATAGAAACTCATACCAAACCATAAGTACAAAACTATTAATACTAAGATCCCATAAGCGTTAGTAACTTAAAGAAAGAAACTAGCTGGCTGTGTTTAGTTTAAATAAAATAAAAATAGAGCCTCTTATATAAGAAAGCCCTTAGTAAAATATTTAGTTTTTTCTTTATTAACTCTAAGCCTATTGCTATTTACTTTTTCATTATGCTAAAGTAAGTGTGGGAAACCCTAGTCGTACCTCCCCCCCCCCATTTTATGTGTTTTTGTCTCTTACCTTACCATTACATTCTCTGTCCCAGGGATTGCCACCTAGTATCGAGCGCCAGCGAGATATCTTTGCCTGAAGTTGAGTACCTGCGGGACCTTCTGCAAAAAAATTTCTTTTGATCCCGCAGGTCACCTCGATGTTGTTTAGATTCGCCCCTTATGAAGGTAGCAACTCCGCCCTCGTCGAGTACCTGCATCTACCGAGTGCCCCCGGGACTTAAGATCTCTCTTAAGTTGTTAGCCTTCCCTTTAAGTCTGTGTTTCCACATCCACTCAGTACTACCCAACTAGACTCATTAATAATAACACACTACTTATGCAATATCTACTCATATCTTATGGAGCTGGCAAAGAGGTTTGAACTCTTAACCTCTGGGTTACAAATCCAGAGCTCTACCAATTGAGCTATGCCAGCCTGCGCCGTGTTTAGTCTAAATAAAAATCAGTCAGGGCTAGTGCAAGGACAGTTAGGAGCACACCATGCCCAAGGGTCTTGGTTAACCCCCATTTGTTCTGGAGTAGTTGCACAAGAAGTTAGAAATAGAAGAAGTAGCAACCCTGCTCTCATATTATTAAGGCTCCTTACTATAGCTTGTAGTCGCCGTGTTTAGTCTAAATAAAAGGACCGAAGTCCTAGAAGACTAGCTCCCTGATCTCACCCTCTTCATTTTCTGTGTAGATAATCAAGAGAGCTTTTTGTTTCTTTGATGCTCGCCTCTTTGCATAGGCTACTGCTTCACTGTCATTCTCTGCCTCAAACTTATGGTGACCGTAGTAAGGATCTTTGGTATCCAGTTCCAAATAATAAGTGCTCATTGATTTCTCCTTTATGGTGGGCTAGGAGAGACTTGAACTCTCATGGACTGTGATTCCAGCTGATTTTGAGTCAGCCGCGTATGCCAATTCCGCCACTAGCCCTCTAGCTTTGTTTGTAGTACCAGCCCCAAACCATCGCTGCACTACGGAGACTCTTTATAGTTAGTCTCTTACCAAGTAAGCCTGATCGCCTAAAGGCGACTCGCAGCTCAGCGGAGCTGAGCAAGAGCGAAGAAGTCGCTAGACTTCGGAGTCAGGCGTGTTAGTACTGAAAGTAAGTACTAACACGCCTCTGTAACCTTTTAGGCTACCCCAGCCAACCCCCTAGTAGCAGAGAGGTTCTCCATAAG
>ERZ1292625.89-Hain-H41-01um-R1-89-length-163495-cov-21_pt1 | contig 163495 bp, 172 predicted proteins | sample MGYA00564400_ERZ1292625 | MGnify/ENA primary metagenome ERZ1292625 (study PRJEB36523, sample SAMEA6512639) | groundwater metagenome | collected 2019-01-08 | study: AquaDiva: Metagenomics assemblies of 32 groundwater samples | reverse complement strand
AATTGGTCGACACCATTAGAAGTCCTAAGTGGTGCGCTAACTGGTTGAATGTACTGACAGGGTTATTGACAAATACTGTCATTTGGTATATAATACACCCAGACAGTTACACGTGAGAATCGTTCTCGCGTTAACATAAAACAATATTTCTTCGAAAGGGTTTTAATCATGCGCAACGACGAGTTTCCTCATGGGTTCGTTTTGTTTCTTGTGGTTTTGGCGGCCCTCTCTATGGCTGGTTATGTGGTGAATACGAGGATTTCACTCCAGCGCGACAGGGCCGGCATGACGGACGAGCAGAGGGCTCAGGCTGACGCGCTCTACAAAGAGGCCAGTCTGATGCCGATCGGCAGCTTCGTGAACCTCGAGGAAGACCTCCTCGAGTGGGACATTTATCAGGTGGGTGGCGAGTGGGTGGTGAATACCAAGACCACCAACACCTATCGGGTCGTGCATCGCGGTCCCATGGACGCTGAATTGAGCGGCCCGGGACCTGGCTCGACTGAATACCTGAACCCTCGTCCAAAGTCTCTGTGGTTCCGGGACATTTCTCGCGGCGACAAGGCGCCAATCAAGGTCAAGAGCATCATCACGCCGGACGAAGAAGGTTGGCGGGAGACGAACGAGTGGTACGCCATCCAGTGAGTGGGGCGGACGATGACCCCCAAGAAGTTCGCATTTTAAGGACTCTGTTGCAAAACGGAGTCCTTTTCTTTTGCAAAAATTAAAGTTTTCTTTATTCCAGGTGCGGTATTTTCTTTTCGTGCCCCAAAACAGCTGGAAATTTTACACCTTCATCGGCCTTTTTATATTGATCGTCGCAGTGGCGGACATTTTTGATTTTCTGCCTTTTCAAAATAAAAACAGCGACGAATTTTCGGGCGAAGTTCTGACTTTCAAAGCCGTTGTCGCCGGCGAGCCAGAAGATAGAGAATGGAATACGCGGCTGACGATAGAAATTCTGGAAGCGGCGCCGACTGAAACGACGGACACTCCCGCACTAATTAGCACAAAAATTCTCGTCACCACAGACCGTCATAAAAATATTGTCTACGGCGATGTTCTGAGTGTGACGGGCAAGCTAGAAGTGCCGGAAAATTTTTTGAGTGAAACGGGACGCGAGTTTGATTATGTTGGTTTTCTCGAAGCGAAAGGAATCACATATCGCATGAGCAATCCGCGTTTGGAAGTGATCGGCCACGATCCGCCGAGCAAAGTCGTTGAGTCTTTACTTGGTTTCAAACATTTTTTCACCGACCGCTTAGACTACGCACTTTCCGAGCCACAGAGTTCGCTCGCGGCCGGCATTCTTATAGACGGCAAGCAGTCCATCGACGCAACACTTCAAGAAGAATTTAAAAGGGCCGGCATCGTGCACATCGTTGTGCTGTCTGGTTCGAATGTGACGATCATCGCCGAGACGATTTTCAAAATTTTTAGTTTGTTTTTGCCGCGTCTTGCTGGCATCGGCGCGGCTTCTTTCGGCATAATTCTTTTTGCGTTGGCAACGGGCGGTGCCGCACCAGTCGTCCGTGCATCTATCATGGCACTCGTCGCTCTGCTTTGTCGTTCCGCCTTTAGGCAATACAGCGCCGCTCGCGCACTTTTCATTACTGCGGTCGTCATGCTCTGCATCAATCCGCAAATTCTTCTACACGATCCGTCTTTCCAGCTCTCATTTCTCGCCACGTTTTCCGTCATTTTTATGGTGCCGTTGTTTCAAAGTCTTTTCAATTTTCTGCCCGAACGTTTCGGCTTTCGCGATCTCGTCGCCGCCACAACCATCACTCAATTTTTTCTCTTGCCACTTCTCATCTATATGACGGGCACAGTTTCGCTCGTTGCTCTGCCGGTCAATTTTATCGTTCTGCCATTCATCCCAATCGCCATGCTTTTGAGTTTCGTTACTGCGTGCCTCAGCTTCGTTTCAGGATTTTTCGGCACGAGCTTGCTCGCTCTACCTGCGGCGTTTGTTGCCCACATCGTTCTTTCCTACATTCTTGGCGTCGCGCACATTTCGGCCTCCTTGTCTGCATCAGAAATCGCCGTCGGTGGCGTTCACGGCTTTTTCATCATTCTTTCTTACGTCGCGATTTTTTGGTGGGCGTGGAGAAGAAAAAAGAGAGGGGAAGGAGAGCAAAAAATTTAGTTTTTCGAGGCGTTGGCGAAATTTTCTTCCACCACACTCCAATTCAAATTTTCGAAAAACGCTTCAATATATTTTTTCTTTTCAGCTGGTGTGTAGTCGAGATAATAGGAATGCTCCCACATGTCGAGACCGAGGATGAGTTGCGCGCCGTTTAGTTGGCCGATATGTTGCTCTTCCACCCACGCGTGCACGAGTTTGCCACCAGCGCCGTTTTCGCCGCCGGCTTTCTTGTCGAAATAGAGCATTGCCCAGCCGACGCCACGCATAAGAGCGATAGCTTTGAAGGTCGCGAGCCAATTTTCAAAACTGCCAAACTCGGCGGCAATCGCGGCTTTTAGTGCACCGCCTTCGCTTAAAGCCTGCGGTCCGTCTTCCAGAGCGGCGAAATAAAACTCATGATTTCGCATGCCGTTCCATTCGAAAGAGAAGCGACGCTGAAGTTCGGCAAGGGCAAGGGCGTGCTTTTCGCTGTCTTCCATGTATTCGGCGAGCTTGTTGTAAATGAGGTTCACATTTTTGACATAGCCAGCGTACAATTTCAAGTGCTCTTCTACAGTTTTTCTTGAGATTCCCTTTAACTCGGGAATGTTAAACTTTTTTTCTGTGTAATGTGTCATTCAAATATTTTAACACAAATGCTTTCTAAGCTCACAAAGCTCACAAAATTTCAAAAAATCGGCGCAGGCGCGGTCATCGTTTCCGGAGCGCTGGCCGGCTTTCTTTGGTACGCAGTCTGGCGGGAGAGCCGTGGCGACTTGCTAACGGTGGCTTTTCTAGACATAGGTCAAGGCGATGCAATTTTCGTCGAAGCGCCAAACGGCAATCAGATGATTATCGATGGTGGGCCAAACGCCTCACTTCTCCGCGAACTTGGCAAAGTCATGCCATTTTACGATCGCACGATAGATGTGTTGGTCGTCACAAACCCAGACAAAGATCATTTCGCCGGCTTCGTCGACGTTTTGAAACGCTATCAAGTCGATCTCGTCATCGAGTCTGGCACAAAAAACGATTCAGAAATTTACAAAACCTTCGACGCGGCCGTGAAAAAAGAGGGGAGTAAGCGCGTCATTGCCAAGCGTGGCATGAGTTTGGTTTTGGACGATGGCGCGCACGCCGGAGGTACGGCGACGGCAAGGGGCGAAAACTCGCGCCAAAAAGTTTCTTTCGACGTAATTTTTCCCGATCAAGATGTTTCAAAATTTAAAACAAACGACGGCTCGATAATTGGCCGTCTCATATATGGCGACACGTCTGTTATGTTTACCGGCGATACAGTGCAAAAAATAGAAAAACGATTGGTGCGATTAAACAATGTCTCGAGCACGAGTACTCCACTCAAAAGCGCGCTTTTAAAAATCGCTCACCACGGCTCAAAAACTTCTTCGTTGAAAGATTTCGTTGAAGCCGTTGCGCCCGAGTTCGCCGTCATTTCTTTGGGAAAAAATAATAAATATGGTCACCCAAGTCCGGAAACGATCGACACACTCGATTCACTTTATATTCCAACGCTTCGCACAGATAAAGAAGGGGTGATTATTTTTAAATCGGACGGGGAGGAGTTTTTTAGAAAATAAAAAACGAGACTAAATCACTCCAGCTTTCTTAAGAGTCTTAAACGCACCATTTTTAGCAAGAGTTTTGAGGCCGCGAGCAGAAACAGTGATACGAATAGATTTTTTGAGTTCAGGAACGAAGATACTGCGAGTTTGGAAATTTGGATATTTTCGCTTTGAGCCGGTAGGGTTAAACTGCGTCGCGCGAGTGCGATTGCTGTAGCCGCCGCCCATTATTGAGCCTTTTTTTGTTATTGCGCAAGTTCTGGCCATGTTTTTATGCTTTTTTGCCGGGTTTTGCTGTCGCGCCGGCTCTTTCGTTAGTGAATGCCATGATATCATAGACCTTAATTCACGCAATATGCCCTTCGATTTCATATTCCAAATCGCCATTCTTATAATGTCTGTCGTTGTACATGAAGTTTCTCATGGATTTGCCGCGTATAAGCTCGGCGACCCGACGGCTAAGTATGAAGGCCGACTTTCACTCAACCCCCTAAAGCACCTTGATCCATTCGGATCGGTCATTCTGCCCATTCTTCTAGCTATTTCTCAAGCTGGATTCATTATTGGTTGGGCAAAGCCAGTGCCGGTCAATACTTACAACCTTCGCAATCAGCGCTGGGGTGAGGCGATTGTCGCCGCCGCTGGCCCGCTTTCAAACATCATCATCGCCATCATTTTTGGTCTCGCTATCCGTTTTGCACTTGGTGGGGGAATGATCATCGGAAGCTCGGCTGTTCTGGAGGTCACAGCCCTCATCGTTTTCATCAATCTTCTGCTCGCTGTTTTCAATCTAGTGCCCATTCCGCCCCTCGATGGCTCGAAAATCCTTTTCGCCTTTTTGCCCGAACGCGTTCGCCGCTATAGGGAAATTTTCGAAAATTACGGCTTTTTCATCGTCCTAATTTTCATCTTTTTCTTTTGGGGCGTTATTTCGCCTATTGTGACGGGATTGTTTGTATTGATTACGGGGCTTTATATATAGAAAATATGGCATAGAATATCGCACGGTTTTTGAGTTTGACAAACGACCTGAATCTATGCTACAATAGCAGAGGAAAAATTCCTCATACACTGCCTTGTTGGCTATGTATGATCAGCCCTTTTCATCGCTCACACAAGGAGATTCCAGTCATGACAACTGTCACCAAGGCAAAGGCAGGGGCAAGCCTACAATTTGCTCAGCGGCTCTTCACTCGTGGTACCGACGTGTTCGGTCCCGGGGAAATCCAAACGGTTTTCGGGATCGAAATCCCCGCGGACAAGGTTTCTCCCATTCCGTTCTCGGAGGGGGAACTGCAGACAGCTCGTCGGCTTGGAGAGGTCCTGACCTTTCAGGTTCCCGAGCTCACGATGGCCATGATACACGATCGGCGGCAGAACAAGACTTCCGACGGCAAACCTCTCTTCTACAACACCAAATGGTATCGGGAAGAGCCGTTTTACACAGGAGACAATCCTGTGGGCCGTTGGAAACTGCTGACACGGGAAGTTCTTCACGGATCTCTCGGCGAGAATTACCTGCAACAGACGCCGGTCCTCGTGAGTCACCTCGGCGAAGTGTTTGGCAATCAGATGCCAAGCTATGCTCAGGCGGCGATTGATGAGTTCGAAGGTTCCCGCAAGGCGATCGAGAAGCTCATGGACGAGGACTGGCAGAAGGCTGCAGAGCAGCTCGCCAACCTCAAGATGAGTAAATTCTTCCGACCTTCACCGGTCGAAGTGCTCTCAGTCATTACGATGTACGAGGCGATCAATCACGAACGCCTCCTGCCCAACGTCTGGACCTGGACCAACAAGCGTTCCTCGAACGGCGGCCTGGTCAGTGTCGGTTATTTCGACGGGAACGGCGTGAGGGTCGCCCGCGACGACCCGAGGAGTCGGAATGACTTCCTGGGTGCTTGCTTCTCCCGCGGTGGAAACGGTGAACTGTGAGCCTTGTGTGAGTGATGTCGGTGGCCCGATTAGGGACACTGACACACTCAGACGCAGGATAGTCCTCTTCGGATGTCCTGCGTTTTTTCTTTTTTATGCTATCCTGAAAAAGGCTAAATGAATGTGGTTTAAGGATCGCATTCGCCACACTAAACACTGCTTATACTTTCCTGGTGCAGGTGAAATTGATTTAAAGATTGCACGCATATTATTACAGATATGACCCTTGCCGAATTCTTAAAGGCAAGCGAAATATCGTTGCTTGGATGGGGAGGTATAAAAAAATTGAAGCGTTCCTCGAACGGCAACCTGGTCAATGTCGGTAATTTCGACGAGAACGGCGTGAAGGTCAACAACGACAACCCGAGGAATCGGAATGACAACCTGGGTGCTTGCTTCTCCCGAAGTGTTAACTCAAGAGCTCCGTATTCTTTTGGGGCTCTTTTGTATTATGTTGCTTAATCCAACCACCAAGCATTTTTCCTATTTCTAAGAGTTTTTCTTCTAGAGAAATGTATTTTGACTGAGACAGAGCTTTAACGTCAAAAGACATCCGAATCAGTAGTTTTAACAGTTTTATTTTAAGATCTATTTTGTGAAGTATGAGTCCTTTACTCATGCCTGTTTTTGCTCGAGCCAGAAGCATGAGTTCAAATATTTCTATTGTCAATGTTTCGAGACGAATTCCTAATGTATACTGGTCTTTCTTCGGAAATAATTTTATATAAGCGTACAGAAAAGTATAAAAATCATATACCTTATGAACAATAGAGCCATCAGGGTTTTGCGTGGTGGAATTTCGGGGGGGGGGTAGCCTTCATAGATATGGATTATTCGATAAAATTATTTCTCTACCAAATTTGTTTTCTGCGTGGGGTGAGTTTAAAAGAGGCAAGCTAAAAAAGCAAGATGTCGCGAGTTTTTCTATTGATGTCGAAGAATACGTCTTTGGGCTTCATCGGGATTTGATCCATTCTGAGTATAATCACCATCCGTATTCTTCTTTTTTTGTTTGTGATCCCAAGCGCAGGAAAATTCACAAAGCTAAAGTAAGGGACCGACTTTTTCACCACGCGATATTTCGTGTTCTTGAGCATTTGTTCGACAGGAGTTTTATTTTCGATTCCTATTCTTCAAGGACAGGCAAGGGAATACACAAGGCACATGAAAGGTTTAAAAAATTTGCTTGGAGGCTATCCAGAAATAATACAAAGACCGTCTGGGTACTTAAATGTGATATCCGTAAATTTTTTGACTCCGTAGATCAGAAAATTCTTCTTACTTTTTTGGCGAAGGAGATAAAAGGTCGGAGTTTAGATTTGTTGCGAGATATTATTTCTAGCTTTGAAACTGAGCCAGGCAAAGGCATTCCAATCGGCAATCTTACCAGCCAATTATTTTCAAATTTCTACCTTAATGCATTTGATCAGTTTGTAAAAAGAGAATTGGGCGTGAAGGATTATATTCGTTATGCCGATGACTTCGTGATCCTATCCAGAAATAAAGATTATCTTGATAAAATTTTGCCGGTAATAAGTAAATTTTTAAAAGAAGATCTAGCGCTTGAATTACATCCAAACAAAATTATTATCCGAAAATGGTCTCAAGGCATAGATTTTTTGGGTTATGTAATTTTCCCTTATCATCAGATCTTAAGAACAAAAACTAAAAATAGAATACTAAGAAAACTTGAAAACCGGCGGCAAGAATTTGATCGGGAATTAATCTCTGAATACTCTTTTAGACAATCTACTAATTCGTATCTTGGCATGCTGGAACATTGCAGAGGAAGGGTAATAAAGAACAAAATTGATAAAATCACGAGCTTCGATAGATGATCTCTATATATAAGGTAACCTGTTGCACAATTTTCCTCTCCATAGTAGAGTGTCCCCACGAGTTTAAGCTCGTTTTTTTATCGAAGTGCGCGGCCAAAAGCCGCCGCGCGGTCAAATAGATGTCAACAATCAACCAATTAGTAAAACGAAAGCGAAAGAGCAATATCCGCAAATCTAAAGCGATCGCTCTTAACCGTGGTTTTAATGTTCTCAAAAACCGCCCTATCTACTACCCATCTCCATTCAAGCGCGGCGTTTGTACAAAGGTCACAACGAAAACTCCTAAAAAGCCAAACTCCGCTATTCGAAAAATCGCTAGAGTTCGTCTCACAAACGGCATGGAAGTTACTGCCTACATCCCGGGCGTTGGTCACAATCTTCAAGAACATTCAGTTGTTGTGCTTCGCGGTGGTCGCGTGAAAGACGTTGGTGTTCGTTACACTATTGTTCGCGGTCGTCTCGACGCCACTGGCGTGGAAGGTCGTCGTACAAGCCGAAGCGTGTACGGAGCTAAAAAGCCAAAGGCAAAAGCTGAGTAATATTAGTTGGCAAATCTACGCCGGCTTACAAAATTTAAACTAAAATGCGAAGAAAATTAAAGAAAAAAGCATCACTTGAACCAGACTATAAATATAGTTCTCAGAAAGTTGCTAAATTTATAAACTACCTTATGTACAGCGGTAAGAAAAACACTGCCCGCGTTATTGTCTATGAAGCCCTCGATTTGATTAAAGAAAAAACCAAGACGGAAAATCCTATAGAGGTTTTGGACACAGCTCTTAAAAACACCGGCCCTCTTATGGAAGTGCGCTCTCGCCGTGTCGGTGGTGCCAATTATCAAATTCCTCGTGAAGTACGACCAGAGCGCCGTCTTGCTCTTTCTATGAAATGGATTATCGAAGCCGCTCGTGGCCGAAAAGGCGCGGCTATGAATGAACGCTTGGCCGACGAAATCATTTTGGCTGCCAAAAACGAAGGTGAGGCTGTGAAGAAACGCGAAAACACTCACAAGATGGCGGAGGCGAATAAGGCGTTCGCCCACTTCGCGTGGTAAGTTTCGCAAATTTTATTTCTTCGAGCACGGAATAAATTTCTGGTGAAATTTTTCCTCCTGCTCGGCGCCAAGCGCCTCCGCAGAGTCTCTCAGAAATAAAGTTTGCTACACTGATAAAGCATTTGGCAAGTTATTATTTAATTTATTAATTTAATGTTTTAGAAATCTACGCCGGTCACGACAGAAGTATATTTCTAAAAAATAATTTTCATGAACCGCGACTACCCATTAGAAAAAGTTCGAAATTTCGGAATCATTGCGCATATTGATGCGGGTAAAACCACGACATCTGAGCGCGTGCTTTTCTATACTGGTATGTCGCACAAAATCGGCGAAGTGCATGAGGGTAATACGGTTACAGATTGGATGGAACAGGAAAGAGAGCGCGGTATCACCATCACCGCAGCCGCGATTACTTGTTTTTGGAATCCTACCTACATGGGTGAAGACAAATCCCAAATGCATCGCTTCAATATCATCGATACTCCAGGACACATCGATTTCACCGCAGAGGTGAAGCGTTCGCTCCGTGTGCTAGACGGCGCAGTGGTCGTCTTTGACGGCGTGGCTGGCGTTGAGCCACAGTCTGAAACCAATTGGCGCTATGCCGACGAAGGCAAAGTGCCTCGCGTCTGTTTTATAAACAAACTCGACCGCATGGGCGCGAGCTTCGAGCGTTCGTATGCGTCTATTCTCGATCGTCTCAATAAAAATGCTGTGCGTTTGCAAATTCCGATGGGTCTTGAGGAAAATTTTAGCGGCGTGATCGATCTTATGAAAATGAAGGCCTATTATTTTGAAGGCGAAATGGGTATTAATGTCCGCGAGGCAGAAATTCCGGCCGAATATCTCGAAGAAGCCAAAAAATATCACGCTGAGCTCGTAGAAAAAATTGTTGAACACGACGATACCATGATGCACGCCTATCTCGAAGGTAAAGAGGCGAGCATTGAAGATCTGAAGCGCGTGCTTCGTAAAGCCACTCTCGAAGTGAAACTCATTCCGGTTTTTGCCGGCTCTGCGCTCAAAAATAAAGGCGTTCAACTCGTACTCGACGGCGTTGTGGAATATCTACCATCACCCCTCGACATTCCACCTGTTGTGGCTATCGATCCACGCACGGGTGGAGAGGTCATTCGCCACGCAAGCGACGAAGAGCCTTTTGCTGCTCTCGCTTTCAAATTGCAGACCGATCCTTTCGTTGGTCAACTCACATTCTTCCGTGTTTATTCTGGCACGATTGAATCGGGAACATATATTTACAATTCCACTACAGGTGAAAAAGAGCGACTCGGCCGTATCGTCCGTCTCCAGGCAGACAAACGCGAGGAAGTGAAAAAAGTTTTCGCGGGTGAAATCGCGGCGGCTGTGGGCCTCAAGAGTGCAAAAACATCTCACACTTTTTGTGACGAAAACAATCCTGTCATTCTCGATGTTATAAAATTCGCCGCGCCGGTCGTGTCTCTTCGCATCGAACCAAAAACAAAAGCTGACCAAGAAAAAATGGGTATGGCCCTCAAGAAACTTTCCGATGAAGATCCAACTTTCCACATTACAACCAATCCAGAAACATTCGAGACTCTCATTTCTGGTATGGGCGAGCTTCATCTCGAAATTATGATCGATCGTATGAAGCGCGAATTCGGTGTGGAGGCCAATGTCGGTAAGCCACAGGTAGCCTACAAAGAAACCATCACTGGCACAGCCGAAGCCGAGCACAAATACATCAAGCAATCTGGAGGTAAGGGTCAATACGGTCACGTCGTTATCAATATCAAGCCGCTCGAGCCTCTCGATCCTGAAAAGAAAATTCCTAAAAACGTCAAACGCTACGACGAATTCGAATTTATCGACTCCATCAAAGGTGGTGTTATTCCTCAAGAGTTTATTCCAGCCGTTGAAAAAGGTATTCGCGAAGCACTCGATCGCGGTATCGTCGCCGGTTTCAAAATGGTCAACATTTCTGCCGAGCTCACTTTCGGCTCCTCTCACGATGTCGACTCATCTGAAATTGCTTACAAAATCGCCGCTTCGAAAGCTTTTCAAGATGCCGCTAAGCGTGCGCGGCCCGTTATTCTCGAGCCGATTATGAAAATCGAAGTTGTTTTCCCTGAGAAATTCATGGGCGACATCACCGGCTCACTTTCAGGCAAGCGTGGTCAGATAGAAGGTATGGAAGAGAGGGGGATGCTCAAAGTCATCCGAGCCAAAGTGCCACTTTCAGAAATGTTCGGCTACACCACCCAGCTCCGCTCTATGACTGAAGGCCGCGGTAACGCTACTATGGAATTTGATCATTACGAGGTTGTACCAAAGAACGTGGAGACTGAGATAGTGGAGGCGAGAAAGTAAAGAAAACCTTTTGTGTTCTTCGAAATGCACGGAATAATTTTCTGCTGAAAATTTTCCTCCCGCTCGGCGCCAAGCGCCTCCGCAGAGTCATTTCTCAAAACACAAAATATTTTTGTTTATTTGCTCCCGGACTCCCAATGCTAATTTTTCGGCAAGAAAAAAGCCCCGCGCGTCGCGCGGGGCTTCGGTGTTCTTGCGTCGTCTGCTCAAGTCACTTTACTTAAGCAGAGCGTCAAGTTTCGTTAGGAGTGCTTCGGCTTCCTCGGCCCTTTTCAGCTCGGCCTCCAGAGATTCGATCTGCGATCTGAGGTCTCGTATCCGTTCTTCAATCTCTGGTTTTCTGCTCACCAGCCACCGAGCTTTCTCCAGAGAACCTGCGCCTTCATCAGGAGGGCGATTGGTGGCCGCCTGTGATGTGGCAAGTTCGAGGAGAAGTTCTGATGCTCGATATCAGCCGATTTTCTTTTTTCCCTCTTTCTTCTCTGAAATGAGAAGATCGGTGAGTGCACTGGCGCGGGTATGTTGGCCGAAATGTTTCCTGATCAGCTTGGCTGTGTTGGACTTTCCAAGCTCGCCATGCGGGTCATGTTTGACCAATTCTGAAAATTCGACAGCGAATGCAAGACGCGGGTCTGGTGTTGCGGGTGGTATCGCCGCAATCGCAGCCTTTTTGACTGGTTCTGACGAATCCGACCTCTCGGTACTTTTCACGGATTGCTCTCCTTGTTTCCCAACTTGATGGACAGATTGGTGGACAAACTCAACCTTGATTGGTTGAACGATGGATGCCTCGGTCTTTTTGGGTAAAAATGACACAAGGACCTTGAGATGCGACTTGATGGCTCTTGGCGTGAAAGAGTGGGGAAAGACGTTTGCCCCTTGTCCACGAGCTCGCTCCGTAGATTTGTGTTTTATGAACCGCGTGAAAATTACCAAGGTCGTCGGGGCTATTACTCTTGGTGGTTCTTCCACAAACCTTACAAGTCCAGCTTCTTCCAGCCTTAAAGTCAGTCGGTCGTGATATCTGGCCATCCATCCTAGCACAAGCACCATCCCACCTTCGCTGATGGTACTTTTTAGTATTTCATCAACTCTCATTGTCTTCTCTGGACTCACAAACTAGCTCCTCTCTTGTTGGGTTTATGTGGTTTTCGACCACGGTTGAAGGCGAACTGCCTGGCAGATTACTAACATTTTTTAGTTTATTTGTCAAGTAAAAAGCCCCGCGCATCGCGCGGGGCTTGCCGTTTCAGACCCCAACCCCAACTTCTTGTCTGGTTTCTACCTCCGTTTTGACAGCGGTTTTCGTAGCCTCAGCTCGTTCTTTCAAAGCCTCCGCGATCTTCCCGTGGACTTTTCGGAGACACTCATCAACCCCTCCTGCCGAATCCCTGAATGCCGTCCTGTCCAAGAGCCTTCGGTGGAACTGATCCATGAATACCTCGTGCTCTCCAGGATCAAAGAATTTCAAAATGAATTCAGAGATCCTGTCTGCCCCAAAATCCACCCAATCTTTTTTGCCATTCTTTGGGTTTCGCTTCACCTCCCTGATTTCTCTCACAACCTCTTTCATTGCTTCAGGCACATTCTGAAGAGTTTCTCGAATCCCCATTCTACCTCCAGTTGTTTGGGTTTTCTCTCATCCCTGTACACTCTAAGAATCTGACTTAAATGATACGTAGTCGTTTGAAAGTTGTCAAAGCCATGACGAATAAACACACGATTAGACAATGGAGAGAATTTACTTTACAAAGTGACTCTCGCAGACCGACGGGTCGAGAGTGAGGCGAGATTTCAGCAGAAATCTACGCCGTTCACTTTTCAAACAAAGGTTTCGTAATTATTTGACTAATTTCACCCCTCTGCTAGTATATTCTTTACCGCTTCGCGCGTCGTTTTTGTTTTGGCACTCTAGTGCCTGGTCAAAAGAAACGAATTCGGGATGATTAATCGTCCGGTTAGTTTAGTTACATTATAAAAAATTAATTTTAATATAAAAAAATATGGCAGATTTTGATCGAACAAAGCCCCATGTAAACGTCGGAACAATTGGCCACGTTGACCACGGAAAAACTACGCTAACAGCCGCTATTTTGAACGTTCTTCATCGTGCTGGAAAAGACGTGAAGATTAAGGGTGTAGATGATATCGACTCAGCCCCAGAAGAAAAGGCTCGCGGTATTACAATTTCTCTTTCTCACAACGAATACTCAAGCGATGCTCGTCACTACGCGCACATCGACGCTCCTGGTCACGCCGACTATATTAAGAACATGATCACCGGTGCCGCTCAAATGGACGGCGCTATTTTGGTTGTTGCCGCTACAGACGGTGTTATGCCCCAAACTCGCGAACATATTCTCCTTGCTAAGCAAGTCGGTGTACCAAAAATCATTGTTTTCCTCAATAAGTGTGACATGGTTCCAGATAAAGAGCTTATCGACCTCGTTGAAGAAGAGGTCCGCGATCTTTTGAAGAAATACGATTACGACGATCCTGCAAATCCTGCTCCTATTATTCGTGGTTCTGGTCTTAAAGCTTTGGAATCAAAAACAAACGACGACGAGTGGTCTATGAAAGTTCTTGAGCTTGTAAACGCTCTCGATACATATATTCCGATGCCAGTTCGTGAGCTCGACAAGCCATTCCTTATGCCAATCGAAGATGTTTTCTCTATCGAAGGTCGCGGTACTGTCGTTACTGGTCGTATCGAACGCGGTATTGCAAAGGTTGGTGAAGAAGTTGAGCTTATTGGTTTGAAGCCAACGGTCAAAAGCGTTATTACTGGTATTGAAATGTTCAACAAGTCTCTAAAAGAAGGTATGGCTGGCGACAATGCTGGTGTTCTTCTCCGAGGCTTAAAGAAAGAAGATATTTCTCGCGGTCAGGTTATTGCTAAGCCGGGTACAGCCAATCCCCATACAGAATTTGAGTCTGAAGTCTACATTCTTAAGAAAGAAGAAGGTGGTCGTCACACTCCTTTCTTCAACGGTTACAAACCACAGTTCTATATGCGAACTACAGACGTAACTGGCGAAGTAACTCTTCCTGAAAAAGTCGAAATGGTTATGCCTGGAGACACAGTTACCTTTAAGGTGAAGCTCGTTGCTCCTATTGCTCTAGAAGAAAAACAGCGCTTTGCTATCCGCGAAGGTGGTAAGACAGTCGGCGCCGGAGTTGTCACAAAGGTTGTAAAATAAACACTTCTCTGGTAATCTGACAGCCCGCACATTTTAGGGAATCGCACAAAAAACTGCACATTAAAATCACATGACTACCAAACAGGCAACAACGAAAAAGGCAAAGGCCCATAGCTCTAAAGAAGCTAAGGAGTCTAAGGTTGCAAAAGCCGACGGTATCTCTAAGCTTCGTATCCGCGTTCGTGCCTACGAGTATAAGATTCTCGATGTTTCGGTGCGTCAAATAATCGACACAGCTCTTCGCTACGATGCTCAGGTTGTTGGTCCGATTCCTCTGCCTACAGAGATCAAGAAGTACACGGTCAACCGCGCGGCTTTCGTCTACAAAAATGCCCGTGAGCAATTTGAAATGCGCATTCATAAGCGCTTGATCGACATCATCAATCCGAATCCAAAAATCATCGAAGCGCTCACAAATCTAAGCTTGCCTTCAGGTGTCAATATCGATGTGAAGATAATGTAATGAAAATCATTCTCGGAAAAAAAATGCATATGACTCAGATTTTCGACGATGCCGGTAAAGTTCAGCCTGCAACGATTGTTTCTGCTGGTCCGATTGTCGTCACCCAAGTGAAGACAAAAGAGCGCGACGGCTACAGTGCGCTTCAAGTGGGCTACGGTACACGCAAGGCTAAAAATATTTCTAAGCCTGTGCTTGGTCACACAAAAGAGCTTGGCAATTTCTCTCTCCTAAAAGAGTTTCGTCTCGATGCCGCCGATCTTGCCGAGTCAAAAGTAGGCGACTCAATCAAAGCCGATGCTTTCTCCGCTGGCGACAAAATCGTCGTTACTGCCATTTCAAAGGGTAAGGGCTTTCAGGGTGTTGTGAAGCGCCATGGTTTCCACGGTGGTCCTCGAAGTCACGGTCAGAAGCATTCTGAGCGCGAGGCCGGCTCTATCGGCGGTGGTCTTCGCAACAAAGTACCAAAAGGCATGCGCATGGCCGGCCGTATGGGTGGTGCTGTTGTGAGCGTCAAAGGTCTCAAAGTTCTCCAGGCCAATGCTGTGGGCAATCTTATTCTCGTATCAGGAGCTATTCCTGGCCGTCGAGGCACAGTAGTGGAGATCCGCGGGGTATAAACATGAAAGCCACACTTTACAAACAAACCGGAAGCGAAGCAGGGAATATCGAAATTCCTGAAGGCGTTTTTGGTTTGCCGTGGAATTCAGATCTCGTGCATCAGGTCGTCACATCTCTTCGTACAAATATGCGCAAGCCTGTGGCTCACACCAAAAATCGTGGCGAAGTGCGCGGTGGAGGTAAGAAGCCGTGGCAACAAAAGGGCACAGGTCGCGCTCGTCACGGCTCTAGCCGTTCACCTATTTGGGTTGGTGGAGGTGTCACACATGGTCCTCGCAATGAGAAAAATTTCTCTCGCACTGTGAGCAAGAAAATGAAAGCTAAAGCTCTTTACACTATTTTGTCTAAAAAATTTAAAGATGGACAGGTGGTTTTCCTCGACAGTCTCACACTTAAAGCTTCAAAGACAAAAGAAGCGCGTGGCGTGTTTGAAAGTTTGGGTAAAATCGATTCTCTAAAAAATGCTATCAAGAAAAACAACGCTCTCTACATCGCTCTCGACAAAAAAGATGTTGGCTTAGAGCGCAGTTTCCAAAATTTCGGTAATGTTTTGGTCGACGAATCTCGCAATTTGAATCCACTCGATATTATGTCTTACAAATACATTGTCTTTGTGAACCCAGAAGTTTCTATCGGCGCGATTGCCAGAAAACTCGAATAATCACCATGGCTTTATTTAAATCAAAAAAAGAAACAAAGGCTCCTAAGGAAAAGAAAGTTCCTGTAGAAAATGCTGTCCTAAAAAATTCTGATTCTACCGGCCCGAAAAATCCAGCTGGCGATTTTACACTCGTTCTTTTGAATCCAAGAATTACTGAAAAAGCCACGATGCTCGCTCAAGGTGGTGAAGACGGAAAAGCCGCTCCTGTCTACACTTTCGACGTTCACTCAAGCGCGACAAAAATTTCTATCGCCAAAGCTGTGCAAGATGTCTACAATGTGAAGCCATCAAAGGTCCGCGTTGTGCAAGTGCCAGCAAAAAAGGTATTCTCTCGTGGCAAAGCTGGCGTGAAGAAAGGCGGCAAAAAGGCCTATGTCTACCTCAAAGCGGGGGAGAAGATTGAAATCGTGTAATCGCGATTAGGCAAAAATTTCGCCCGCCGGAAAAATCTAAAATAAAAAACATGAAAAGATTCAAACCAGTCACACCATCACGTCGAAATATGACTTCGATCAATTACTCGGAGTTTTTGACTGCGTCTGAGCCTCACAAAGCCCTCACTCACGGCTTTCGTCGTTCAAATGGTCGCAATGCTTTCGGTCGTGTAACCGTTCAGCATAAGGGCGGTGGCGTGAAGCGTCTTTTCCGCGAGATCGATTTTACTATGGAAAAGGTTGGCGTGCCTGCTATCGTGCAGACAGTTGAATATGATCCAAACCGAAGTGGTTTCATTGGTCTTGTCCACTACAAAGACGGCGCTAAGCGCTACATGCTTTTGCCAAAAGGTGTTCGTCCAGGCGATGAGGTTGTTGCTTCAGAAACTGCACCTATCAAGCCGGGCAATCGTCTGCCTTTGAAAAATATTATCGTTGGAACTTTTGTATACAATGTTGAGCTAAAGCCAAACGGTGGCGCAAAGATCGCTCGTTCAGCCGGCAATTTTGCTGAGGTTATCGCCAAAGACGGCGGTTTCGTTCATATCAAAATGCCTTCCACTGAAGTGCGAAGAATTCTCGAAACTGCTTGGGCATCTGTCGGTGAAGTTTCAAACGATGAAAATCGCTTGGTAAACATCGGTAAAGCCGGCAGAAATCGATGGCTCGGTATTCGTCCTACAGTGCGTGGTACAGCCATGAACCCAGTGGATCATCCATACGGTGGAGGTGAAGGTCGCCAAGGTCGCGGTACTCGTCGTGCCAAAACTCGTCACGGCAAAGGCACAGGCAAAGGCCAAAAATCTCGTACTCCAAAGAAGTACTCAAATGTTTTCATTGTTTCGAGACGACGTGTTGGAAAAAAGCGCGAGTAGTTCTATCTAGTTCTATCAACAATAGCTTTCTTTTACCACTCAATATTCTTGATTGGTATGACGTGGACCGTGTCGTTCGAAAGATCGCTCCTCTCTCTTATAAATAGATTATCTTTAGACCAGCCTGTGTCTAAGTAACCAGCACTTTTTGCAAACACCTCTTTCACCATGGGAATTTTTTTATTAAATACCACGACAACAGTTCTGTAGCAAGCTGAGTAAAATCCTCCTCCGTAATCTAGGCAGTACTGTCCGGCTGCAAAATCAGGATTGTTGGGGTTAAAATTTATTCCGCTTATGCTGTGTACGCTGTTATCGCTTTCTAGTCGATCTATATCTGATCTAAGTTTTAAATATTTGTCTCCGGTTTCAAAATCAAATGGGTTAAGAAGATAATATGAATATATGTATTTTCCGTTTTCCTTTGAATCCCTACTAAATTTTTGAAAAAACAAATCACTCCCCATCCAAGTAGGGTTTTCCAGGCCTGCCTGGGAGTATGTTTCGGGCATAGAAACCTCTCTTTTAAGAGAACAGCTGTTGTCAAAGATTACAAAATCTCCTTTTGTTTCGCTTAATTCATTGTTTATAACAAAAAGATTTTTTTCAAAATTTATATTGAAAGTGCCTCCAGCTTGTTTAGGCCAAAGATTTAGATATTTTTTTAGAATTGGACACCGGCTAATTTCCAAGCCAGCAGTATTCGCCTGTCCGTTTGCGTCCATCCAAATAACCTTACTAATGTCCTCCTTTGGGTTATTTTTTTCAAGTTTGTGCGTTCCTTCAACTAAATAATTTTTTGAAAAAAGGTTCCTTACTGGGTTAAATACACTTGGAGGCACAAGCATTGGTCCGAATGAAAATACGATAACCAGGGCGTACAGCCCAAACGATATCGCAGAAACAAGCAAAACACCTTTTATTAAGCGTGAAATAAACCCCGATTTATTTTCATTCATTCTTGTTTTTAGAGTATTAGACTAAGCCAAACAATTATAAACCTTGACCCAAACTGGGCTTATGATAGCATGGTATCCACGCATATAGCGTTCCCATTTAGGGAACCCGCCTAGCATTGTCAGCCGGGGTCGGGTCTGCCTTCTTGAACAGGGGCAGGTTTTTTGTTTTTGAGTCCCCTTTACATTTTTTTGATCGCTTTGGTCGCTTAAATTTCTTAACAGGTTTTTAAGTGACTCTCGCAGGCCACGTAGGTGGCCGAGAGTGAGGCAAAATTTCAGCAGAAATTTATGCCGTTCACTTTAAAACCTGTTAAGAAATTTAGATGACCAGATCAAGTAAAAAAGGCCCATACGTTTACGAAAAACTCCTCAAGAAAATTGAGGGTAAAAAGCCCGATCAAGCTGGGGTTGTTAAGACATGGGCACGCGACAGCCAAATAGCACCGGAAATGGTCGGCTATAAGTTTGGCGTGCACAATGGCCGTGAGCATATTGAGGTTTTGGTTACTGAAGACATGGTCGGTCATCGTCTTGGCGAATTTTCACCAACACGCAAATTCATCCGTCACGGAGGTAAGATGCAGAAAGAAATGGAAATGAAGGCCAAGGAGGCTGAGATCGCGGCCGCTTCATCTGCTAAGGCCACTGGAGATGCCGCTAAAAAGAAATAATTTTCGGCGCGGAACGAAAAATTTTCATACAAAAAAATGAACACAGCAAAAGCCGAATTAAATAATTATCGCCAAGCGCCACGAAAGGTCCGGCTTATTGCTGGCTTGGTAAGAGGGAAGCGTGTGCCGGGGGCTTTGGCGGCGCTTCAATTTGCTGGTAAGAAGGCGGCTATGCCTATCCAAAAGCTTATTCAGTCTGCTGTTGCCAATGCTAAAGCCGGTGGCATGAATGCTGATGAGCTTATAATCAGCAAGATTACTGTCGACGGTGGCGCCATTCTTTACCGAAGCCTGCCGATGGCCCACGGTCGAGCTTTCCGTATGCGCAAGCGCACAAGCAAGGTGATCGTTGAGCTCACAGAAAAGCCAATCGTCGTTGCTTCTAAGCGTTCAAAAATGGCGCAGAGAAAATTAGACGCTGGCGAAGCTCGCGCGGCCAAAGCCAAAAAATAAAAACATGTCACACACTGTCCATCCATATTCACATCGTTTAGGAATTCTTCGAGACTGGAAGTCTCGCTGGTTTGCGCCTAAAGGTTTATACAAAAAGTTTTTAAAGAGCGACATTTTAATACGCACATATTTGGAAAATCGTTTTCGTGGCATGTTTGTAAGTAATGTAGAAATAGAGCGCGGCCAAAAAACTTTGCGAATAATTATCGAAACAGCTCGCCCCGGTCTTATTATTGGCCGAAGCGGTGAGGGAGCAGTAAAGCTTCGAAATGATCTTTTAAAACTAAGCAAAAAACTCGGCATCACTACAGAGGATGATTTGAAAATTGATATTAAAGAAATTCGTTATCCAGAAACCAACGCTCGCATCATGGCTCAAATGATTGCCGACGGCCTCGAGAAGCGTTTGCCTTTCCGTCGCGTTTCCAAGCAGTCTATTGAAAAGATGTTGGCCAATAAAGAAGTAAAAGGTGCCAAGATTGAGCTTTCTGGTCGTCTTGGCGGCTCAGAAATGGCCCGTGTGGAGAAGCAGAAAAAAGGTCAAATTCCTCTTCAGACTCTTCGCGCCGATATCGATTTTGCTCGACACGAAGCTCGCATGACCTACGGCCGCATTGGCATAAAGGTTTGGATCTACAAAGGCGACATTTTTGCGAAAAAGCCCGGTCAAACTAGCTAGTGCGCGGCGATTAAAAAACCATCATGTTAATTCCAAAAAAAGTTAAATACCGAAAGTGGCACACTTTCAGAAAGAATCCAAAAAAGGTGGGTGTTTCTACACGCGGTACTTCTTTGGCCTTTGGTTCATATGGTCTCAAGGCGGTTTCGTATGCTCGTGTTCGCTCAAATCAGCTTGAGGCGGCTCGTAAGGTCCTTTCTCGCTCTTTGGGTAAAACGGGCCGTGTATGGATCCGCGTCTTCCCAGACATGCCTTACACTCAAAAGCCGGCCGAGGTAAAGCTTGGAAAGGGTAAGGGCGATCCACAGGGCTATCAAGTGCCTGTGCTTGCTGGTCGAATCATGTTCGAAATTGAGGGCGTGGATGAGCCGACGGCAAAGGAGGCCATCCGCAAGGCCGGTACCAAGCTTCCACTTAAGTCGAAGTTTGTAATGCGCCAAGGCTAAAAGGCCCGCGGCGGCCAAAACCACCGCGCCCTAGACAAATCACAAATTTATGAAAGAATACGCCAACAAAACCAAAGCCGACCTATCCGCTATTTTGGTCGAAAAACGCAAAGCTTTAAGGGCTTTTCGCTTCGGTACAGCTGGAAGCAAGGTGCGCGATGTAAAGGAGGGTGCAAATATTCGCAAAGAGATTGCTCGCATTCTCACTGCGCGTAACAGCAAAAAAGTTTAAATACATTTATGAAAACCAAAAAACAACTTACTGGCGTCGTGGTGTCTACCAAAATGAAAGACACGGTTGTTGTGTTGGTTAAAAGTTATGCAAAGCATCCTCGATATGGAAAATTTATTTCCACATCAAAGCGTTTCAAAGCTCACGATGCGGGCAATACAAAAGCTATGGGTGAGACAGTCACGATAGAGGAGTGCGCGCCGATTTCTCGCGATAAGCGCTTCAAGGTAATAAAATAAAATGATTCAGCCAAGATCAATAGTTAAAATAGCGGATAATTGTGGCGGTCAGATCGGACGCATTTTCAAAGTGATCGGTGGCTCAAAAAAGAAATACGCTCGCATTGGTGAGATCGTTATTCTTTCTGTGCAAAAAGCTCAGCCTCGAAAAGCGGTTAAAAAGAAAGATGTTTTGCGCGCAGTTGTTGTGCGCCAGCGAGCACCTTTCCGCCGCGCAGACGGCTCATACATTCGCTTCGACGAAAACGCTGTAGTGATCCTTGAGAAAGAGAGCGATGAGCCTATTGCTGGTCGCGTATTCGGTCCGATTCCTCGCGAGATTGCTGAGAAAGGTTTCCAAACGATCATTTCGAAAGCGCCGGAGGTTGTATAAGAGTCGCGATTTTAAATAAAAAAATGAAAATCAGAAAAGACGACAATGTAATAGTAGTTTCAGGCAAGAGCCGAGGCAAAACCGGCAAGGTTGTTCTCGCGCTTCCTAAGGAAAACAAAGTTGTTATTGCTGGTGTAAATGTCATTAAGGTTCACAAGCGAGCGCAAAAATCTGGCACAAAGGGTCAGATTATCGACAAATCTATGCCGATCCATGTCTCTAATGTGATGCTTATCGACCCAAAAAATAGCAAGCCCTCACGCATCGGCATTACTCGCGACAAAGATGGCAAGAAAAGCCGAGTGAGCAAAAAGAGCGGCACGACACTATAATTCACCAACATGATTTCCACACGAGAAAAAAATAAAAATTCATTTGAGGCGCTAAAGTCGGCTTTTGGTTATAAAAATCCGATGCAAGCACCGAAGCTCACGAAGATCGTAGTTTCGGCTGGCGTCGGCTCTTTCAAAGATAAGAAAAAGCTCGATATTGTAGACAGTCGACTTTCTAAAATCACTGGTCAGAAAGCAGTGAAAAAAGGCGCCAAAGTTTCTATCGCGTCTTTCAAAGTTCGTGAAGGCGATCCTGTGGGTTTTCAAACTACACTTCGTGGAGCAAGAATGTTTGATTTTCTCGATCGTCTTTTGAACATCGCACTGCCACGCACAAAAGATTTTCGTGGTTTGTCTGCGAGCTCTATCGACGCAATGGGCAATTACACTATGGGTGTTCGCGAGCATACGATTTTCCCAGAGACAGCCGATGAAGATTTGAAAGATGTTTTTGGCTTCGGTGTGACTATCGTCACAACAGCCAAAGACAAAGTCGAAGCACGCGCCTTTTTGGATCATCTCGGTTTTCCTTTTAAAAAGAAGGAAGATGCCGATGTCGCCGCCGGTGCCAATAGGGCAAAGCGGGCGAAGAAAAAGAAGGAAAAGGCGGCTTAGCTTAAGGCCGGTTCGAGCCGGCCTTTCGTTGACTCTAATCGTTTTAGAGGTTAAAGTAGACGCTCGAGAACAAAAATATGGCCAAAACATCAGTAATAGCACGAGCCGCGAAGACACCGAAGTACAGTACTCGGATTGTTCGCCGTTGCTTCAAATGCGGTCGAAAACGAGGTTATATGCGAGAGTTCGATCTTTGCCGCATTTGCTTCCGTGAGCTTTCAAACGAAGGCATGATACCGGGCGTTAAGAAGTCTTCTTGGTAATCAGTCAGAATTTAATTTAAAAACAATGGATCCAATAGGCGATTTTATAAATAGAATAAAGACATCGGGCAATGCTGGCCTCGCTTCTACAAGCGTACCTTATTCAAATGTCGTGGCCGCTATCGCCGATGTTTTGGTAAAGCACGGCTACCTAAAATCTGTGTCAAAAAAGGGTAAAAAGGTTGTGAAGACACTCGAGGTGGAGCTTGCATACCGAGAAGGTAAGCCTCGCATTACCGATGCCGCGCGTATCTCCAAGCTCTCACGCCGAATATACGAAAAATCTAAAGACATAAAGCCGGTGTTTCGTGGGCGGGGAATGGTCGTCTTTTCTACACCAAGCGGCATCCTTACAGATGCCGAGGCTCGCAAGGCAAATGTTGGCGGCGAAGTGCTTTTCAAAATTTGGTAATCAGAAAATTCTCACGGAATAAAAATAAAAACATGTCACGACTCGCAAAAAAACCAATTATGCTTACAGACAAAACCACTGCTGTTTTGGCTGACGGCATGATCACCGTGACTGGCGCTCTCGGCGCTCTTTCTCGTCCTGTAAATAAAAATGTTTCTGTCGCGGTAGCCGACGGTGCTGTGGTCGTATCTGCTTCAGATGCGGTGGCCGCTGGTGCAATGCTCGGCACAACCGCCGCTCACATTCGCAACATGGTCGCTGGTGTAAATAAAGCTTTTGAGAAAAAGCTCATCATCGAAGGTATTGGATATAAGTCTGAGGTCAAAGGCGAAAATCTTTCTTTGTCTCTTGGTTTTTCTCATCAGATTTCTGTACCAATTCCAAAAGGTTTGAAGGTTGTCGTTGTGAAAAACGAAATTTCTATTTCTGGTATCGACAAAGATTTGGTCGGTCACTTTGCCGCCTCTATTCGCGCTTTGAAAAAGCCAGAGCCTTACAAAGGTAAGGGAATAGCGTATGCTGGCGAGACTATCCGTCGAAAGCAGGGTAAGAAAGCCACATAATTTTCGCGAAATTTAACACCATGAGTACTTCTACTACAAAAATTCAAAAACGAAATCGACGCCATACGCGTATTCGATCTCGAGCTATCGGCACCGAAGAGCGCCCGCGTCTTTCTGTTTTCAAATCAAATAAGCAGATTTATGCTCAGGTTATCAACGACGCCACTGGCCGCACACTGGCCGCTGCTTCTACGAAAGATGTAAAGGGCGACACTCAGCTTGCTAAAGCCAAAGAGCTCGGTGGTCTCATCGCTAAGCGCGCGGTGGAGGGCAAGGTGAAGACAGTCGTCTTCGATCGCGGTGGTTTCGTCTACACAGGCAAGATCAAAGCTTTGGCTGATGCGGCTCGTGCTGGCGGACTCACTTTTTAAATAATATGGAACCAGAAAATACAAAAAATACTACGACCGAGACGACTGAAATAATTGGCACTTTGCCAGTAGAAGTAGTGGCTGAAGCCGCGCCCGTCGCCGATGCACCCGTTGTCGCGCCAGCCGTCGAACAAAAAATTGACCAAAGAGATGCTCGTCGCTCTCGTGGCGATTTTAAGAAAAATCCTCGTCGCCCTCAGCGCCGTGAAAGCCGCGTGAAGCCAGAGTTTGATCAGAAGATCATTAGCATTCGTCGCGTAGCTCGCGTGGTGGCTGGAGGTCGTCGTTTTAGCTTCTCAGTGGCGCTCGTTGCGGGCAATCGCAAAGGCTCGGTGGGTGTAGGCTTGGGAAAAGCTGGCGACACTTCTATTGCTATCGAAAAAGCTTTGCGCGATGCCAAGAAAAATATGGTGACTGTCACTCTCACAAAACACGGCTCGGTGCCACATGAGTCGGAGGCAAAATACTCTGCTTCTCGTGTGCTCGTTATTCCAGCACCTGGCCGTGGTATGGTCGCCGGCTCATCTGTGCGCGTAGTGCTAGAGCTCGCGGGCGTAAAAGACGTGGGCGCAAAAATCCGCTCTGGTAGCAAAAACAAGATCAACAACGCTCGCGCCGCGATCGAAGCTCTTCGCACACTTTCAAAATCAAACCGACCGTCTGCTAGTCAGGTGAAATAAAAACATGCAACTCAATACACTAAAAAGAAAAACTCCAAATAAGAAAGGTCGATATGTAGGCCGCGGCGGTCGCCGCGGCAAGACCGCTGGCCGTGGTACAAAGGGTCAGAAAGCTCGCGCTGGTGCCAAGTTTCGTCCGGAGATTCGCGATACTATCAAGCGTCTACCAAAGCTTCGCGGCCGCGGTGTAAATAGCCATAAGAGCATCAGCGCTAAGTCTGAGGTGGTAAATCTCCGTGCGCTCGAGGCTTCTTTCTCTGCTGGCGAAACAGTGTCTCCACAAACTCTTTTGGCGAAAAAGCTCGTGAGCCGAATGGGCGGCCAGCTTCCTCGTGTTAAGATTCTCGGCAGTGGCGATTTGAGTAAAAAATTGCTCGTTGAGGGTTGTGCTGTATCTGCAGAGGCAAAAGTTAAGATAGAGAAGGCTGGCGGCAAGGTAAAAATCGCCGCATAGTTAATTCCCGCGCCACCGTTCGCCTGAAAATTTCATGAACGCACTAGCAAAATTTAATCTACTTATAGGCGATAAAATACTCCGCAAGCGAATTTTCTTTACGCTCGCGGCTTTGGTTGTGTTCCGACTCTTCGCCGCAATTCCAATCCCTGGCGTAGACGTTTTTCGTCTTCAGAGTTTCCTTGCGGGTAATCAGTTTTTTGGTCTTTTGAATATTTTTTCTGGCGGTGGTCTTTCCAATCTTTCCATCATGATGCTCGGTGTTGGTCCGTACATTACTGCGTCTATCATCATGCAACTCATGACCATCATGTCGCCAAAGCTTAAGGCGATATATCACGAAGAAGGGGAGCTTGGTCGCCGAAAATTTGCCAATTATTCTCGTTTGCTCACTGTGCCTTTGGCTATCATTCAGGGTTACAGCTTCTTGGCACTTTTGGCCAATCAGGGCGTCATTAGTGGTCTCACAACCTTTGGCTACATCGTAAACATTGCGGTCATCGTGGCTGGCGCTCTGCTTCTTATGTGGATCGGTGAACTCATCAGCGAGTTTGGTATTGGCAACGGTATGTCGCTCATTATCTTTGCCGGTATCGTCGCTAGTTTGCCGGTCGCCATTTCTCAATTCACATTCACATTTGAGCCAGCGCAAATTCCTCTCTACTTAGCTTTCTTGGTGGCTACCGTTCTTGTAATCCTCGGCGTGGTGATTGTCACCGAAGCTGAGCGGCCGATTCCTGTTACCTACGCTAAGCGTGTGCGTGGTGGAAAGGTGTATGGTGGCGTTTCTACTTATTTGCCACTACGCGTCAATCAAGCTGGTGTCATCCCGATTATTTTTGCACTTTCCATTTTGCTTTTCCCAACGATGATTTTTCAGTTTTTATCGAAGGTGAATGTTGCCGCCGTTCAGACAGTCTCTACGGTTGTTCTTGGTTTCTTAAATAATCCTTGGATCTACGCCGGTCTTTATTTCGTTTTGGTTTTTGCTTTTACATATTTCTACACCGCCGTCACTTTCGATCCAAACGCCATCTCAGAAAATTTGCAAAAAAGCGGTGCGTTTATTCCTGGCGTGCGCCCCGGTCAATCGACCTCTGCCCACATTGCTAAGATTTTAGTGCGCCTCACACTCGTCGGTGCCATTTTCCTCGGTCTCATCGCCGTTTTGCCACTCGCTATGCGCGCGCTCACTGGTATTACCGCGCTTTCTATCGGTGGTACGGCTCTGCTTATCGTTGTCTCTGTTGTGATTGATCTCATCAAGAAAATCGACGCGCAGATTTCTATTCGCGAATACTAATCACTAAGTTATTTTTCCATTTTTTATGGAATTACCTATCGACAAATTAGAAGAAAAAGTTCGGGTGAATATTGCGTACATAAATGACCAACGCTCCATATTAGAATTAGAGGCTGAAAATGAAAAAGCCCCCGACGCGGACGGAACCGCGTAAGGGTCTTTTTCGTAGTGATGCGAGTACTATATACCAAAAGAGTTAAAATTGCAAGCTCTGTTATAATTTACACATGACACCTCAAACATTCATCTTCATCGGCCGATCGGGTTGCGGGAAGGGGACGCAGGGCAAACTTTTAGAGGAGTATTTGGCGGCCGCCGACCCGTCGCGAAAAATTCGCTATGAGGAAACGGGTTTTAAGTTTCGAAAACTTATTACTGGTGCGACCCTTACGAGTAAGCTCTCAAAAGAAATCTATGACAGGAGTGGTATTTTTCCAGCGTTCTTAGCTGTCTGGACATGGGTCACTGATTTTGTGGAAGATCTGACAGGTGAAGAGCATATTATTTTTGATGGGTCACCGCGTCTTTTTTTGGAAGCTCAAGTGCTTGAGTCAGCTCTTTTGTTTTATAAGATGAAACCTTTTGTGATTTATCTTGATATTCATAATGATGTTTCTCATACTCGTCTCACCGCGCGTGGACGTCTCGATGATGTTACCCCAGAAAGAATTCAGAACAGATTGGATTGGTACGAAAAAGAAGTTGTACCAACAATTGAATACTATAAGCAAAATCCACATTTCAAATTTCTCCACATCAATGGCGATCAGACGATTTCCGAGGTGTATAAAGAAATTATTGACCGCATCGCGCCGCTCATGTAGTGTCTCCACATGATAACCATTAAAACTCCAGAAGAAATCGTTCTTCTCCGAGAGGGTGGCCGGCGTTTGGCGGCTATTTTGAAGCGCTTGGCGAGCGAGGTGAAGCCCGGCGTCTCAGCGGCTGATATCGACCGTTTGGCCGCGGAGCTTGTGAAAGCAGGTAGAGACGAACGCGGCGAAGAAGACGCACCAGCTTTTCTCGGCTATCAACCCGACGGCGCGGCGCGACCTTTTCCGGGTAGCGTCTGCATTTCAGTAAACGATGAAATCGTGCACGGCATTCCCACAGCCGATAAAATTTTTAAAGAAGGTGACATCGTGGCCGTTGATATGGGACTCATTCATGCAGGCCTCATAACAGACGCGGCGGTGACGGTGATTGTGGGTAAAGCTGGCGGCAAAAGCGCGGGCGATGCGAAATGTCTAGAAAAAGCTCGCGCGCTTGTGAAAGCCACGCGCGAAGCGTTAGACAAAGCCATTGCCGCGGCCCAACCAGGCGGACGAGTGGGCGACATTGGCGAAGCAGTGGAGAGCTTTGTGCGGCCGCTCGGCTTCGGCCTGGCAGAAGAGCTCGCGGGCCATGGCGTGGGCTATGCCGTTCATGAAGACCCTTACGTGCCCAATACCGGCCGCCGTGGCGAGGGCGCACTTCTAAAGCCGGGAATGGTGATTGCCATAGAGCCGATGCTCAACGAGGGCACCGACGCCGTAGTTTTCGACCGCAAAGATGGCTACACTGTGCGCACCAAAGACGGCCGCCGCTCGGCACATTTTGAACATACTATTGTGATTGGGGAGGACGGGCCGGAGGTGTTGACAAGATAGGGTAGTTTGTGATATTATTTACGGGTAGTTCTTTGTCAGAGTCTTGCTCTCGGCACACGTTGTGCTGACAGTAAGACTCATTTCAGAAAGGAGCTGACCATGCAAGCAAGAGACAGCATGCTCGGCAAGGTTTTTATGGCCATTGGTGGATTGGAAGAGTCCAAGCTCGGCATCTTCATCGACATCGCTTTGAGGTTGGCCGGTATTGATGGTGATCGTTGGCTGAGCGACATCAAGAGGTTTCTCCGCGGCGAAGACGATCTTCTCGAGCGACTCATTCAGAGGGTTGGAGGACTTGATGCTGTTCATCGGCTTGCGAGTGGTGAATTGGTGGTTTCAACACCAGCTCTTCGCTGGCGTGAGGAAGACGGCGTCATCTACTTCTCGGTCACCTCAAACGGCAAGACCGGAGAGGAGTGGATCACCTGGTTCAAGGAGAATGGGTACAGCATTGGTTCTGAAGCCGAATTCGTTCTTCGTTCACCCAGCTTCAAGACAACGAACAATGTGACCTACCGTGTCGCCGTGCTCAAAGGAGAACTTTTTTCCGACACTCTGCGAACCACAGAGAACATTCGTGCCGATGGCCAGAAGCGTGGCTGGAGCACCCCGAATGCCGAGCTCGCATGTCTCATACGAGCAAACTACTCGGATGAAGAGATCAAAGCCATGGGTTTGTGGTGGATCATCGCAATGCACGACACCATCAAAGGTTCAGACGGCTACCCGAGCCTTCTCGGTGCGGGTCGCGACGGCGATGGTCGTAGGCTGAGCGCGTTCTACGCCTGGCCTGGCTACGGGTGGGGTCGTGAGGATGGCTTCGCTTTTGTTGTCTCGCAAGTTTGTGCTTAGACACTTGATCACTCGGTTCTCTTGGACCCTTTGACCTTAGTCCTCGAGCCCGACATCACACATGGTGATATCGGGCTCTTTTTTTATGCTAAAATCTTCCGTGGTAGTAGGTGAATACGCGGGAGATCAAGGTTTCCCGCTACCGAATCCAGTATCCATAAGCTGAGAGCGTCCGCGATTAAGGTTTCGGACGGAGGGCTTATGTAGACACTTCAAAAAATGAAGTTACTTGGTGCAGAGTGCTAAGGCATTATGATGCCGAAAACAGGCGGAACCCCCGCAGACAACCCAGAAGATCAGCCAAAGATTCTTAGGCTTTCACGCTGGGTAGTGATACGGATGGCATTCTGTACATTTCAGACGGCAACCCGAACCTTCTCGGTGCGAATCGCAACGATGTTGGTCGCAAGCTGAACGCGTTTTACGACAATCCTGGCAACAGGTGGAATCGTGAGAACGGCTTTGCTTTCGCTGTCTCGCAAATCATTTCATTTCTCTCCCACCAATTTGTTTTGTTGGGAGAGTTTTGTTTTATAGGTGGTTTAGTTTATACTTTTTCCCATGACTCAAAGTATTCAACAAGGCGGACAAACAGACGGACGACCGCATCCGAAAAAAGAACGTACACTTGTGGTAGTGAAGCCAGACGGCATTCAGCGTACACTTATTGGTGAGATTGTAAAAAGATATGAACGCATTGGTTTGAAGCTCGTGGGTATAAAAATGGTTGTGCCGACGGCTGATATGGTGGAGAAACATTATACAATCGATCCAGAATGGCGACGCATCACTGGCGAGAAGCGCATAAAAGTGGCGCGTGAAAAAGGTGAAGCGCCGCCGAGCGAAGATCCGTTTGAAATCACGGCTGTCATTTTAGAAAATCTTAAAAAATATATGACGAGCGGTCCTGTCATTGCCATGGCATGGGAAGGTGCGCATGCGGTGAAGATTGTGCGAAAAATTACTGGTGGCACAGAGCCGCTTTCTACAGACGTCGGCACAATTCGTGGCGATTTCGTTCTCGACTCTTACACAATGTCCGATACCGACAAACGCGCGATCAGAAATTTGATTCACGCTTCTGGTACAACAGAAGACGCCGAAAAAGAATTGGCACTTTGGTTCCGGCCGGAGGAATTAGTCGACTATCTTCTCATCCAAGAACAAATTCTCTACGATGTAAATATGGACGGTATTTGGGAGTAGGTTGGGAATAGGTGAGAGCAGATAAGGGTTTTTTCGCGCTTCGCCTCCATTTCGATGTTGTGCCCAAGTAGTACACAACTTCTGCACAGGTTATCAACTGTTCGGATGGTTGCATGAGGAATATAATCACAACAGGTTACTTGGATGATTTAATCTAGATAAGAGTTTCTAGGGAGCTCAATATCTATGTAGTCGGATGAGCGTTAATTCGTTCTGAAGAATGCATCTGAGAGCACCCACCTAGTATTCAAACTAGGGTAAATCCTACGAGTAACCAATTTAAAATATCCGCGACGCTTTTGCGAAGCGGGTATTTTAATTTCCGGTGGCATGTCGCCGCCGATTTAGACGCCGCGAGATTGTAGTATGATTAAACAGTGAAAAAAAATCTCGATACTGCGGCGGAAAATTTACAACTAACATTTTGGAGCGGAGTTCGCACTGTGACCGGCGCGAATTTTTTAATTTCTGACGGCTCGGCGAAAATTTTAATAGACTGCGGCCTGATCCAAGGTATACCAGCGGCCGACGAAGAAAATCGCAAACCTTTTCCATACAATCCGAGTGAAATAGACGCCCTGCTCGTCACTCACGCTCATCTCGATCATATTGGTCGCATTCCGAAGCTCGTAAAAGATGGTTTTCGCGGCAAAATTTTTTCGACACCAGAAACGAAAGCCATCGCCCGCTTCATGCTCGAAGATTTACTTCGTGTGCAAAGTTTTAAAAAAAATGCCGAACACGACTGGCAGACCAATTCGCCAGAGTCGCGAGAACCATTTTTTGAAGAGCATCATATCGAACAGGCACTAAATCTTTGGCACACATTTCTGTATCACAAAAATTTTCACGCGGTGGGAAATTTTAGCGTTGAATTTTTAGACGCCGGTCACATTCTCGGTTCGGCGATGATGAAAATTACACATCGTGGCCATGCCGGCGCGGCCACCGTGAGCGAAACCGTCGCGCCACGCACAATAATTTTCACCGGCGACACGGGTAATTCGCCGTCGCCCTTAATTCGCGACACTGAGCATCTCACCGGCGCGGATTATTTAGTGATAGACAGCGTGTACGGCGATCGCAACCACGAAGCAAAAAGTGAACGCGATAAAAATTTTGCCGATATTGTGCGCGGCTCTATAGCGAAAAAAGGCACGCTCGTAATTCCAGCTTTTTCGCTCGAACGCGCGCAGATTTTGCTTTACGAATTAGATAAATTGGTGGAAACTGGCGCCATTCCTTCTGTGCCCGTATTTCTCGATTCGCCACTAGCAATAAAACTCACGGCGATTTATAAAAGTTCTGGCGCACTTTTCAATGTTGGCGCGCGCAAAGAAATGGAAAGTGGCGACGACATTTTCAATTTTCCGCGACTCAAAATTTCTTACACCGGTCACGATTCGGCGGCTATTGGCAATGTTCATGGTGCGAAAATAATTATTGCTGGCTCGGGCATGTCTTCTGGTGGGCGAGTGGTGGCGCACGAGGCGCTCTATTTGCCACATGCCGAAAACACACTTCTTCTCACCGGCTATCAAGCTGTGGGTACGCTTGGCCGCTTGCTTTCAGAAGGTGCACGCGAAGTGGAAATAAATGGCGAAAAAATCCCGGTGCGAGCACAGGTGAAAATGATTAGCGGCTACTCCGGCCATCGCGACTCAGAAGGTTTGCTCGAGCTCATTTCCACGGCGGGCGACAGCCTCAAAAAAGTTTTTGTTGTGATGGGCGAGCCGAAGTCGGCCCTTTTTCTCACGCAACGCGTTCGCGATTATATTGGTGTGGAAGCAATCGCGCCTGAGGAGGGGAAGGTTTATAAAATTGATTAAAATTGCACAGCCGACGGCGGCCGGATTTTTAAATAAAAAAACACCACGAGAAGGCTCGCGGTGTCGTGTTGCTCTTTGCGCCATGCCGGCTTCATTGCTTTTTCTCCGCCGCCATTTTCTTCAGTTTCCTCTTGTTTTCTTTCGCTTTGTCGTGATTCGCTCGCATGATGACCATGTCGTCTTTGTCGTCTGGATCGAGCTCGTCGATTGCGTCATCGACCAACTTGCGGACCACGGGATTTTCGGTGAATCCGTGTTCGATTAGATTTCCTGCCGCCATCGATCTTCGCTCGGAAAATTCCTGTTTGAGTTCCTCGATCCACAATTTCTCGATGGTCTCTCTGGCAGAATTTGGAAGTGGTGCGCCAACCTCGATGTTGGCTTGAAGCCTTGCCATCAAGCATATGTTTGCTGCCCACCAAACATGGTACTCGCCGAAATCTCGGTCGTTTTCTTCGGTCGATTTTTTCTTTCCGAGCTCTCGGCTTTGTGTCGGGTAGCCAGCTTTTACGATGTTCACCAGACTATCGACATCTTTCTTTGTCCACTCATTGCCCACCATGTCTTCCAGCTCATACACACGGTCTCGCCACTCTCCTTTTAGTGATGTCTGTTCTGTGCGGTTGCCCTCGGGGAAGTTTTCCTTGATGTACTTCTTCCATTCTGGTTGGGGGGAGAGAAAACATACTCCCACTGTGATCACCAACAATATGATCGTGGCAACGAAAAAGAAAACCACACTCCGCATGGGTTTACTCACTGGCGTTCTCCTTCTTTTGTTTGAGTTCTGTCTGGGTTCTGTCCGCGCTTAAAATAGCACGCCTAAATTTTTAGGCAACCTTAGCGACAATTCTTTTGAAAGATTCTGGATTTGCAGCGGCAATTTCAGAAAGCATTTTGCGATTGACTTCGATACCTTTTTTCTTAGCGGCACCGATGAATTTGCTGTATGTCCAACCGTGTTGGCGGAGAGCGGCGTTTAAGCGGACGTTCCAAAGGCGGCGGAAATCACCCTTTTTGTCGCGACGATGAGCGAAGGCAGAAGCGCCGGCATGCATCAAAGCTTCGTAAGCTTGTTTTTCTTTTGAACTTCGGCCATGGCGAAAACCCTTAGTGGCGCGAAGGATATTTTTTCTGGTTTTTAAGGCATTTGTACCTTTTTTAACTCTTGTCATATTATTTTATGAGGTATCGGCTCTTGATTTTGTTGTTGACGATAAAACCACCCATGCGATTGCCACCGAGCTGTTTGCGACCGCTTTGCTTGGCATTGAAGTGGTTTTGCCCTGCTTTACGCGCCAAAACCTTCCCTGTGCGGGTCAATTTAAGGCGTTTTAGGAATGATTTGTTAACTTTCATGTCGGACTTAGTATTATAAGGATTTACGGAATATTGTCTACTTTTTAGGCAACCCGGCTACTTTTTGGTGATGTCGCGCTCGATTACCATGCCCATGCCCTTAGGACCCTTCTTGGCCTCCTCGGATACTTTGTACGGCTCAGTGATGAGCTTTAGAATGCGCTCCAAGCGCTCCTTGAGGAACTTTATGTCCATATATTTTGTGCGACCAGGGAGAAATAGGTCGACTTTTACGCGATTGCCACCACGGAGCCACTCCGAAGCTTTTTTGGCTTTGAGATCGAGATCGTGGTCGCCGGTGCCTACTTTTATTTGAATGCTCTTCGTCTCCACTGTGTGAGATTTGGTGCGGACACTCTTTTGTTTTTTATTTTGATTATATTGAAACTTGCCGAAGTCCATTATTTTGGCAATCGGCGGCGAGGCGAGAGGCGAGATTTCTATGAGATCGAGGCCGAGCTCCTCAGCTTTTTTTAGGGCGTCGGTAAGGGAAAGGACGCCATAATTTGCACCATCGTCGCCGATGACACGGAGCTCTGCGGCACGAATGAAGTGATTTATTTTAACTCGATCTGGGGTAGCCAATGGATTTTAAAGGTTTTTTGTGTCGTGAGTGTAACATCTCACACTTAAAAGTGCAACCTATCGTAATATGGGTTATAATACGCAAATGAAAAGAGATTGGAGTATTTTTTGGGCTAGCGTATTTTTTGTTCTCGGATTTTCATTCGTTTTTTCTATTGTGGGCGTTTTGCTCCAGACCGTTCTGGAAAATGTTTCAAACACTGTAGCCGAGTGGCTGGCGCGCATCGGCGGTGCTATCATAATTATTTTCGGTCTTTTCATAATGGGTCTTTTTCGCCTCTCATTTTTGGAGCGCGAGCATACGGTTTCTGTAAAGCGCAGATTTAAGTCGCATCTTCTAACCTCTTTTGTTTTTGGTGCGGCATTTGCTGTGGGCTGGACGCCGTGCGTATCGGCGGCACTCGGCGCGATTCTGGCTCTAGCCGCCACTTTTCCTGGTAGTGCTTTTTTCTTACTCTTTTCTTACACGCTCGGTATCGGCATTCCGTTTATTGTCGTCGGCCTTTTTTCTACGCAAGCTCAGTCGCTTATAAACAGGGCCGGCAAGTGGCTCGTGTATTTTCAGTATGTCTTCGGCGCGCTCTTGGTGCTCATGGGCGTTTTGATTTTTACGAGCCAGCTCGCGCGTATCGCCAATTTTTTTTTTATCATCGATCTGCTTGGTAGATTTGATGCAGTAACTGGCTCTGGTGGCGGTATAAAATCTTTTTCTTTGGTAAACGCGGGCATTGCGTTTCTTGCCGGTCTCGGCTCTTTTCTCTCGCCGTGTATTTTGCCAATCGTGCCAGGTTTTCTTACATATTTAGCGAGTACTGCGGCCAAGCCTGTCACTGCGGCCCAGTCGGATGTTGGAAAATAAAATCTAAAAATAAAAAATGACAAGTTTACTTAGAAGTATAATTTTAGTCGTTGCCCTCGCGCTTATTGGCGGCGCGATTTTTTACCTCGAATCACAAAAAACTGCACGGCCGACAGATGCAGAGGTGGTTACTGTCATGCCTCGTGATACAAGCACAACAACGCCAGACGCAACACCCATAAAGTCCGAAGTTGGTCCTATGCCGGCGCCAATTCTACCAGCCTTATCAGCCCCATCAGTCATTGCGGCAAATTCCTTTCTATCTCAAGCAGAAAAAGCCAAAAAATATAAACTGGCCAAAGAAATTACTACGCCCGATGGTTTCATAAATACCGGTGGCGACGGTAAGCCAGTCACGATCGGCGAATATATCGGCAAGAAAGTTGTCTTGGTAGACTTTTGGACATATAGCTGTATAAATTGTCAGCGCACTCAGCCATTTCTAAATGCTTGGTGGAGTAAATACGAAAAAGACGGCTTGGTAATCATCGGCATTCATACGCCAGAATTTGAGTTTGAAAAAGATTTTCAAAATGTAAAAAATGCAGTGACTGAAGAAAAAATTGGTTATCCTGTAGTGCTCGATAATGATTTTTCCACTTGGTACGCATATGAAAATCGTTTTTGGCCGCGGAAATATTTGATAGACATAGACGGTTACATTGTCTACGATCATATCGGCGAGGGTGCATACGCGGAGACAGAAAAGAAAATTCAGGAGCTTTTGGCTGAGCGAATGGCAGTTCTAAACATCAAAAATGTTTCAGATGTGATTGGCTCAGGCACTGTTTCTCCAATTGATGCAACAACTCAAACTTTCGCCGTCACATCGGAAATTTATTTTGGCGCCGCGCGTAATGAAGCGTTGGGAAACGGTCAGAAGAACGAAACTGGTCTACAAACTCTAACTGCGCCTGAAAAGTCCGTAAACTTATTTCCAAATCTGTTTTATTTGTCCGGCAAGTGGAATTTTACAAATCAATACGCCGAGAGTCGAAGTGATGAAGCGCACATTTCTTTAAAGTATAAAGCCAAGAATGTTTTTTTCGTGGCCAGTGCCGACGATGCGACGCAAATAAAAATTACTCGCGACGGCGTGCCACTCAGCGCGAGCTTTGCCGGCGACGATGTCCGAATAGAAAATGAGGAGTCAATTGTGACCGTAAAAAATTCAAAGCTCTATAAGTTGATAGAAGACTCATCTGCCGGTGAGCATGTTTTAGAAATAACTATCCCGGAGGGAAATTTAAAGGCCTTCACCTTCACTTTCGGTTAATTTCTCGCCAGCCGACGGGTTGAGCCATATTATTTAGGGGAAAACAAAGACCCTTTGAAGTTACTCTCGGAAGCCGCTGAGGCTGAGAGTGAGGCGCGTTTTCAGTAGAAAACGACGCCGATAACTTCAAAGGGTCTTTGTTTGGACCTTTAGCAACACTCGCAATTATTTTCAGTAATCTTCACAATACCGCCAATGCCGACCAAAATCGGCCAGATAATATTGACTGCCGCCGTATCGAGAAGTCCTTGGTAACCTAGTAGGAAAGTGCTGGCAAAAAGAATCGTAAGTATTGGAACAATGCTGTGGTGGCCGCATCCGCACGAGCCGCCTCTGCCACATGAGCCACAAGTTCCACCTTTTTGTTCGTTGTTGTTCATAAAATAGAATAAAAAATTATCTTAAATCGACCTATTAACAATATTGTATCACAGGGTTTTATGCGTTTTACAAATTGAGCGGTAAAACCTACAATTAGCTACTGATGAATAAGCAGGAGTTTTTCTTTTTGATTTTTGCCCTATTTTTTTCTGTCTATATTTTTCCCTTAATCGTTTTTGCGGTTGCTACACTGAGCGAAAATGAAACTGTGGCAAATGTTCCTGCTTCCACCATACCAAGCATTACTTTTGCAAATGGAACGGCCGCTGTAAACGGCACAATCCCAGTCATCACTTTTGCTGGGGGAGTTACAGAGATAAAAGCTACAAGAACACTTTCTGTTACCGGGTTACCTTTGGCGGGTGAGACTGTGGTCTTTGGCACATGCACAATAACATTTCAAGATGGCGGCGAAGATATTTTTGACGAAACAGATTGTAGCAACAATACAGCGATAATCAACAGAGCAGATTCTGTCGGTGTCGTTAGATCCATCGCTGATTTTTCTGCAGCTGTCCGCACCATTACAAATGTTTCTGATACTGGCCACGGTGCGCTCACTGTGAGTGGTGCTACCACAAATGTAATTTTTACGACTACTGGTACAGAAGCAAGCGCTACGGTTATTACATTTACCAACAATGCCTCAAATATATCTTCAAGTTCGTCAACTGCCGGTGTGGTGGGGGTAGCGGCGAGTGCTATTATTTATATTTCCAGCGCTTTAGCGGCGAGTGCTTCAGACAGCTCTGTTCAAATAGATAATTTAACCGCCATCAATCTTGGAGCTTCAGCTTTGAATATTTATCAAGTCACGATCGCAATTCGAAACGGTCTCACTGGCGATGTTGGTTATGCAGCGAAAGATTATATCGTTTCTGGGTCTGGTATTAACGAGATAGTTTTCATCAGGAAAGCCACCGGCCCTTCTGGTAATGGTTCTCTTACAATAAATGACGACACCTATACTAGTGTAAACGGGGTGGTGGCTACAGCTTCTGTCACCATATCGGATGCTTTACTGGCTTCTGCCGCAGATCAGTCTGTAACCATAGACGGCGTGGCTATTAGCCTCGGTTCATCGGCTCTAACTGCAACTCAAATAGCTACAGTCATTGCTGGAAGTATTTTTACTTCTGGTACGAGTTACATTGCCAATGGGGCTTACACGGTTTCTAATGTTGGTGCAATGCTGACATTTACAAGAACGAGTGGTGGAACAGAAGGTAATTATGGTTTGGTTGTGATCGACGCAAGCTATGGTGGTGCGGCACAGACAGTCACTTTCACGCCAGCCAATTTAGATGGTGCAAATTACATCTTTTCCATAACTCTAAACGGCACAGCGTATACATTTACCTCAGATGACACTTCTGCGCAGACCATTGTAGAGGGTTTGGCTACTGTAATGGCCATCGATCCGGTCGTTAGTTGTACGGAAGACAATGTCATTCTCACCTGTGTCGCCGATAGTCCGGGTACAATTTTTACACATAGTAGTTCTGTGATAGAAAGCGAAGAGGAAGAAGATACTAGTGGATCGGTGGTAACTAGTAGTGGGAGTACCGCTTGGAGACGGAGAGCCATTTTAAATAATCAAAATCCCACACAGAATCTGTTATTTACTAGGACACCAACTTCACAAAATTTTGGCACCACACCTGATTCTTTGCAGATTTTTTCATCTGGCGGCGGAGCGTTTGGTAATAGTTTAGAGCTTGGTTTTGTTGGAAGCGAAGTGAGTCGTCTTCAGAGGTGGTTATCATTTTGGCCAACATTTTATCCGGAAAAATTAGTCACGGGATTTTTCGGACCACTGACAAAAGCGGCGGTTTTTAGATTTCAGTTAACTTACGGTTTAATTCAATCAGAAGATGATCCTGGCGCCGGAGTCTTTGGTCCGCGCACCAGATCTTTGGTTAATTCTTTCTTAAGTAATTAGATTCTAAAGTTTTTCCTCGCTGTTTTCAGTTGTAGCTTTGCAATTGTCGAGAATGCCGTCTAATTCGGCTCGAGCTTCAGCGGTGATTACAACTGTCGGTCCATGAGCCTGTCGCCACATAGATAGCTTAGTTGAACATTCTTGAAAATCGGCAGAAATATCGCCGAGTGTTTCAGTGATTGTGTCGTTTGGCTTGGTAAAATATAGAAAACCGAAGACGATATTGAGTGTGGTGTATAATTTTATTCATGAACCATTATTTAACAGTTTTAAAAAAGTACGCGGTTTTTAGCGGGCGAGCACAGCGGGCGGAATATTGGTATTTCTTTTTATTTAACACTGTAATCTCTCTCGTTATCGGGATCGTTTTCGGCAATTTATTTGGCAAAAATGTCGCGGACTTAATCGCTCTCCTTTATGCTTTAGCATTTTTGCTTCCCGGTATCGGTGTTACCATTCGCCGTTTGCACGACACTGGCCGCACCGGCTGGTGGTGTTTGATCGGCCTCGTTCCTTTCATTGGCGTAATTATTTTATTGGTATTGCTCGCACTTAAAGGTCAGGTTGGTCCGAATAAGTATGGGGAGGATCCGAAGGGGGTGTAGATTATTGATGGATGCGACGGGAGTTGAACCCGCTACTCTTGGATGGTGGGGCCAAAAGTCTAAACCCTTAGCGCACCCATGGACGGGATTACCAATCTCGCCCGTCAGGTAAATGTAATATAGTTGGTTCAAGAATCTTTTAAGAAAAATTAAACAACAAAAAACCTCTGGGATTCAGAGGTTTTTTGTGTCGCATCCACCATGCCACTTAGTACTTGTGGCAAACTTTTTGCCCCACCGAACAAAATTATATAGTAAAAAATTACTCGGTCAATATTTGTGGACCTGACGGGGATCGAACCCGCGCCACCCATCTGGTAAGAACGGATGCCTAAACCATTAGCAGGCCCACGGTATGGCTTTACCGAAGCTATACCAAAAAACAGTCTACAAAATAGGAGCTCAAGGTTAATTTAAGAACGCATAAAGAAAACCACCGTTGCCGGTGGTTTTCTTCCATTCTTACCAGAATAGTTACATTATAAGTAAAAAATGATTTGAGTCAAGGTGGAGATGGGCGGAATCGAACCGCCGTGCAGAAAAGAAATGTGAACGCTTCTACAATGCTTAGCCAGTTTTAAGTTTTAGATCGACGACATAGAGAACAGGCAAAATTGTCGCCGAACGATTCTCTACTTTTTAAGTGTGAACCGAGAAGGGAACACACTCGAGCCTCAATTTATAACACCCCGCCAGCCGATGAGACATAAGCTTGCGAGACGTCGCTTAGGCTAAAGCGTAAGCGAAAGCGAAATCCTTGGCTCCAAAAAATGGAGAAACAATAGATTTGGCTTTTGTAACTAGTGTGTTTGCACTTAGTATTTCCGTCAGTTTCAGGAGTTAACGGAGCTCCGCATTGCACGAACACAAGATGATTTTCTGTCTAGGCCGATCATCCCCCTAATGAGCTATTTTTGAGCGCTTTGCGAATTATTGTTTCGAAAAGCACGGAATAATTTTCTGGTGAAAATTTTCCTCCTGCTCGGCGCCGAGCGCCTCCGCAGAGTCTTTTCAAAACGAATAATTCACTCAGCGCTCAAAAAAAACGCATTAGATGAATGACCGATACAGTTGTCAAAGAGCACGCGCGGTTATCTGTCTTTAAACTCACGGCGGATGTCGCGGTCGGTTTCGCGACGCTTGATGGTTTCGCGTTTGTCGAACTTTTTCTTGCCCGTGGCGAGACCGATTTTGACCTTTATTTTCCGACCTATACTATACACCGAAAGAGGGATGATTGTCAAATCCTTGCCTTTTCGGACTGCGGCTACAGATTTTTTGCCTCCAGCCCCGCCAGAAAGCTCGGAAATTTCTTCTTTTGTGAGGAGGAGGCGACGATTGCGTTCGGAATCGTAATCGGCGGGCGTGTTCTTTGGTTGATAGGCGGGGATAGAGGCGCCGATGAGGTATGCTTCGCCACCGCGGATGGTAACATGAGAGCCTTCGAGTGAGCCGCGCTTGGCACGGAGAGCTTTTACTTCAAAGCCAAAAAGCTCGATGCCTGCGTAGAGCTTTTCTCCAATTTCATAATTGAAAGTGGCTTTTCCGTTTTCTATTAAGATGTTCATGGTCGTGTGCGCTTTCGCGTCGCCTAACTATAGCAAATTGTCGGCAAATCGCGGGATTTTTTCGCTCTTTGCGAGCTTTGTTGTATAATCGCTAAATGAATAATTCGCGTGACAAAAAATCTAAAAAAAATAACGGGGAAATGAGCGGCGATCGCGAAAATCGAGGTGGTAAAAATCCGATGAAGAAAAAAGTTTCTGGTGGCGGCTTCGGTGGCAATTTCTGGTGGCACTCACTCGTCACGCTTCTCGTTTTTGTTTTAATCATCAGCACCTACTCAATAATCTCTGAAACTTCGCCGAAAGAGAGCGATCAGACGCCACTTTCAGAGCTCGCGGCGGATGTGACGGCTGGCAGTGTGGCAAAAATTACCGTCAATGGCGATGAGCTTGAAGTGGAATATAAAGATGGCTCGAAAAAAGAATCTAAAAAAGAAACGGCCGAACCTCTGTCGCAAACGCTCGTAAATTACGGCGTCACATCAGAGAAGCTTGTGGCCGTGACTGTGGATATTAAAAGCCCCGGCGGTTTTGGTTTTTGGTTTCTAAGTCTCGCACCGATCATCATTCCGATAATTTTTATTCTTTTGTTTATTTGGTTTCTCACACGCCAAGTGCGCGGTGCGGGTATGCAGGCGTTTACTTTTGGTCAGTCTAAAGCACGAATGATTTCACCTGACGACAAAAAGCAGAGAGTAACTTTCAAAGATGTAGCGGGTGTGAAGGAAGCGAAAGAAGAATTGCGCGAGATTGTAGATTTTCTCCGCAATCCAAAAAAGTTTTTTGATATTGGCGCGCGAATTCCAAAGGGCGTTCTTCTCATGGGTGCGCCTGGTACGGGTAAAACTTTGCTTGCACGAGCGGTGGCTGGTGAGGCTGGCGTTTCGTTTTTCTCTATTTCTGGCTCGGAATTTGTGGAAATGTTTGTGGGCGTTGGCGCATCTCGTGTGCGCGATCTTTTTAAAAATGCCAAACAGACTGGTCCGGCCATTATTTTTATCGATGAAATAGATGCCGTGGGCCGAGTGCGCGGTGCTGGCGCTGGTGGAGGCAACGATGAGCGCGAGCAAACACTCAATCAGATCTTGGTAGAAATGGACGGCTTTGAGCCAACAGAAAAGGTGATCGTCATGGCGGCCACGAACAGGCCAGATGTCCTCGATCCGGCCCTTCTTCGCCCTGGCCGATTCGATAGGCGAGTGGTGCTCGATCTGCCCGACCGTGGCGATCGCGAAGAAATTTTAAATATCCACGCCAAGTCCAAACCTTTTACCGAAGATGTAAAGCTCACGGTGATCGCCGAGCGCACACCCGGTTTTTCTGGCGCTGAGCTTTATTCTCTGATGAACGAAGCGGCCATCTTAGCGGCTGGCGAAAATCGCAACAAAATTTCGCAGTATGATCTTATTCGTTCAATAGAAAAAGTGATGCTCGGACCGGAGCGCAAAAGCCACATTCTTTCCAAAAAAGAAAAAGAGCTCACGGCATATCACGAAGCTGGCCACGCCCTCGTTGCCTCTGTCCTTCAATACGCCGATCCTGTGCACAAAATTTCCATCATTTCTCGTGGTCGCGCGGCTGGTTACACGCTCAAATTACCACTCGAAGATCGCAAACTCCAATCGAAGCGCGAATTTCTCGACGACATTGCCATGTCACTCGGCGGTTATGTGGTAGAGAAAAATATTTTCGGCGATCTCACCACCGGCTCTTCAAACGATTTGCAGGTTGCCACTGCACTTGCTCGCGATATGGTTACAAAATACGGTATGTCGGATAAAATCGGCCCGATTGCTTTCGAGTCTGGTCCGATGATTTCTATGCATCAACGTGGCGGGGGAGACAATGATTACTCAGAAAAAATTGGTGCAGAAATTGATGCTGAAGTGGCGGCGATTATGAAAAACGGTTTTGCCCGCGCCGAAGAAATTATTACCAAACATCGCACCGCCCTCGACCTCATCGCTAAAAGATTAATTGAAGTGGAAACAATCGAGCGCGAAGAATTTGAAAATTTGCTAATCGCGAGTGGAATTGTTCCGAAGAGGAAGAAAGATATTGAGCATCAGGTGTAGTCTGGCGGATTTTGTATAAAAAAACCGCCCGGGAGCTCATCCATGTTGTGCATGGAGAACTTTCCGGGACGGCGGGGGTCAAAAGGAACGAAGTAAATCTGCCGCTACTTTAGCAGGTTAATTTTATTTGTCAACAAGCCTCTGTTAGCGGCCAATTTTTAAAACTTTATAACAAAAAACCACCGCAACGTTTATATCGCGGTGGACAAGGAGTGGTTGTCCCTTTTTAATCTGGCGGAGGATGCCAAACTTTGGGACAGTGAGCCGAGATGCCTTGTGGGGTCATTTGTCGGCTCGTAGAGGTCTGTTGGATATTCTATTGAATAGTTCCGAAAAATCAAGTGTGGTGCACGTGCCAGGATTCGAACCTGGGACCAGTCGTGTATAAGACGACGGCTCTACCGCTGAGCTACACGTGCGATGGGGAGATAATAGCATAACGCTACTCAAAATGAATTTCTTCTTTCTGTGCCTCTACCCGCGTTTTTACTAGTGGATGTCTCGCGAGGTTTGGATCACTCGCGAGCAAAAGTGCCGCTTCTTTACGTGCCGCTTCGACCATCTTGATATTTCTAATGCCTTCCATCGCAACATCCGAAATGCCCCATTGTCGTCGGCCGTAAAGCTCACCCGCACCGCGTTGGGAAAGATCAAACTCGGCGAGCTCAAAACCGTTTTTGGCAGTGACTAGAGCGTGTAAACGATCGGCGGTTTTTTCGGATTTGGTTTCGGCAAAAACATAACAGTACGCTTGATGTGAGCTACGAAGCACACGGCCACGAAGCTGATGAAGCTGAGCGAGGCCGAAACGTTCGGCACCTTCGATGATAATAGACGTGGCATTCGGCACGTTGACACCAACTTCCACCACTGAAGTGGCAACGAGAATATGTGTCTCGCCGTTTTTAAATTTTGTCATCACTTTGTCTTTCGCACCGGGCGTCATTTTACTGTGGAGGATGTCGATTTTAAAATCCGGAAAAATTTTTCGGCGCAACCGTTCCGCTTCTTCCGTCACCGATTTAGCAATAACGGCCGCTTCTTTTTCTGGGTCGGGTTCGTTGATGCGTGGACAGATCACGTACGCTTGACGACCAGCCCGAAGCTCGGTGCGAATTTTTTCATACACTTTTTTGCGCTCGCTTTCGGCCGGCGACACGACCTCGGTGATTATTTGTTTGCGACCGGCCGGCATTTCGTCGAGCAAAGAAAGATCGAGGTCGCCATAAATAGTGAGCGCGAGCGTGCGGGGGATTGGCGTGGCGGTCATTGAAAGAAGATGCGGGGCGATGTCGTCTTTGCGGCGGAGCTTTTGGCGTTGTGCTGTGCCGAAGCGATGCTGTTCGTCGATAATAATGTAGGCGAGATTTTTAAACTTCACCGTCTTCTGAATGAGCGCATGTGTGCCGATGAGAATTGGAATTTCGCCGTTCGCCACCCATTTGAGGAGCTGAGCGCGCGAGATATCTGTGGCCTGCTTCGGGTTTACTTTCGACGGAAATTTTTTACAACCACTGCCCGTGATGAGGCCGATCGAAATTCCCAAATAGGCAAACATTTGCATAAAAGATTCGAAATGTTGCGTGGCGAGAATTTCTGTCGGTGCCATGTATGCCGTCTGCAGTGCGCCAAAATCTTGGCCGGGCGGCTTGCTTGTGGTGACGGCATATACGGTAGCGGCGGCCACGGCTGTTTTTCCAGATCCCACATCGCCCTCGAGCAAGCGCGACATGGCATGACCTTTGCGAAAGTCGCCCAAAATATCTTCTATAGTGCGTTTTTGCGCGCCTGTTTGTGCAAATGGAAAACGCTTGGTAAACGATTCCATTTCCACGCCGGTTTTGAAAACTTTAAACGCTGGTTTTTTTTCGTACGCTAATCGTTCTTTTTGTTTGCGAAGCTGAATGAAAAATATTTCTTCGAATGCAAATCTTTTTCGCGCAGCCAAAGCATCACCTTCTTTTTGCGGCGCATGAATCCAAATCATCGCCGTCTGAAGTGACGGAAGATTGTATTGTTCGAGGATTGTGGCGGGGATTGGGTCGCTTGCGGCGGTCGCATCCATCTTGCTCGCGCCTGTCAGCCTGTTCGCCGCGCCGATTTTTTCAAGCACGCCCGATTTAAAAATTTTCTGCACAGAATGATAAAACCATTTCGAGGTGATACCGCGCGTTTCTGGGTAGACAGGATAACCAAAACTCGCCGCCGCCTGCCCAAAAAGCGAATCACTGCCCGTGGTCGCCGGCAGAGCACCCACTTCTTCAATTTCCGGGTTTGTCATGAAAAGTTCGCCGGTGACTTCTTCGCCCGCGTCGCGTTTTTTTCTTCGTTGCCCAATTTTCCCATGCACTTTCACGAGCGCGCCGTCGTGCAACATTTTTGCCAAGTACGGCTGATTGAACCACACAATTTTTATTTTTCCCGTTTCGTCGCTCACAGTGGCTTCGGCCATCGGCATTTTCGAAACCCAGCCTTTGCGCATCGAAAGTCCAGAAATTTGCCCATACACAGCCACTTCCTCGCCGCTCATTACGCTCGCGATGCTTCGTACCTCGGCCGTCGTGCCATATCGCGCGGGAAAATGGTAAAGTAGATCTTCTATGGTGTGGAGGCCGAGCTTGGCGAGGGCTTTTTTCTGGGGTGGCGTGAGACGGAAGTGTTCTGTGATAAGGGAGTTGGTAGACATGGAGATTGGTGATGCTAGATAATGAAAGCGGACCAGCCTATTATAGCTGGTCCTCGAGGTTTCGTCCGCAATTCTCACGCTGTCATGGATTGCGGTGGCTGTTCGGGTGGTGTTTCACCTCCTCCGCACATCATTTCCTCTGCTAGTGCCGATGGATGCTGATCACGAATGTGTTCATCAAAGCCGATGATCCAGTGGCCACAGTGGGGACATTGACCGTCACAGCAAGCCATCATGTGTTGAATGTGCTCACTTCGATGACATGAGCAGTCGCAGTAACGCCATTTTACAGAAGGCGGACTGTCGGGTGTTTGGTCGTCCATGTTTGGTTCCTTTCTGACGAAGACAATAGCACAAAAATGACTTATGGGAAATGGGAAATTGGAAATTGGGGGTCGGGAGTCGAGAAGTGATTGACCGGTTTTGAATTTTAGAGCATTATTTCCAAACTTAATCTTTTTAACATAATTTAAAAACGCAAAAATATAAACACATGAACGACTTAAACGGCGATTTAAACTTAGACAACCTAGACATGGATAAACTCGCGGCTGAGGCAAAAGATAAGTGGGGCGACACCGAGGCTTTTAAGCAGTCGGAAGAACGGGTGAAGAAACTCGGCAAATTTGGCATGCTCAAGATGGCACATGAGAGCGCAAAAATTATGCAGGGCATTGTGTCGCGCATGAATGAAGGGCCAAAAAGTGAAGAAGTGCAGAAGCTCATCGGTCGTCATTACGAAAGTTTGCGCAATTTTTACGAACCAAATCTCGAAATGTATCGTGGCTTGGCAAACATGTACGTAAACGACGAACGTTTCCGATCAACTCACGACAAAATCGCGCCTGGTCTCGCCAAATTTATGCACGACGCGATGATTTACTATGCAGATTCGAAATCAAGAAACGGTTAATTTTTCTTAAAAATATTTAAATAAGTAGGATGAGAATTAAAATAACAGCCGCGACACCGCAAATCGCTAAAACAAAATAAAGCCCAATAAAAGCCCAAAACGCTACAGGATTTTCCGCGCGAGTGAAAATTTTTCCCGGAATGTATTTGAAAGCCGAGCTAAACATATTTCTGCGCATTACTTTTCCGTCATGTAAACCTCGCACAAAAAGCCACAGGACATAGCCTGTCCAAAAAATAAAGAGGGCGATGGGTAACAAGAGAAAAATTGAGTTTGGCATTGAAAGTCTATTTACGGAGACGGTGGGATTCGAACCCACGAGGGCTTTTAGACCCTACCTCGTTAGCAGTGAGGCGCTTTCGGCCGCTCAGCCACGTCTCCAAAACTCCGTCAGCGTAACATGTTTTTTGGAGTTTTTCTAATGCCGTTGTAGCTCCGCGCCGATTTTATTAATGCGCGATCGCAAAACCATAAACACTTTTCGCACCTGCCTCCATGAGCATCGCCTCTGCTTCGCCGATAGTGCGCCCGGTGGTGATTACATCGTCGACAATAAAAATAATTTTGCCGCAAACTTTTTCAGGGTGGGGAATAGCGAAAGAGCCGGCGACATTTGTGAGTCGTTCTTTGCGCGTGAGATCGGCTTGATGCGGCGTGTTTTTTATTTTTGCTAGCAAATAAGGTTCGTAAGAAAAAATTTCGCTGGCTGGCGGTGCATTTTTCATCACTGCTTCACAAATTACTTCGCACTGATTAAAACCTCTTTCTTTCCTTCGCGCACTGCTTGTGGGTATCGGCGCGAGAATAATTTCCGGCGGATTCCCATTAAAATTTTCTGCTCGCGCTCGTATTCGCGCTTTCATCTTTTCAAAAAGCAAAAAGCCAATCTTTTCCGCTAGTGCTGAATTCTTCCGATATTTTATTTCCCAAACTATTTCTTTTACTCGTCGATCTTTATAAGCAAAAAGTGCAAAAAGATTTTGCGCGCCGTCACGCAGATAGGCAATCGGCTTCGCGGCTGGTAAAATTCGCGCGAGCTCTCGCGGCTCTTCATATGAAAGTTTCCGCACGGATTCTTTTTCCGGCGCAACCAAATAAAGGAAAAAGCGTGTAATTTCTCTTAAAATTTTCGTCATGGCGCGATTCTTCCATAAACCGCATCAAGTTTTATTTAACTTTCACTAAATTTCCACTTATAGCGCCAAATTTCCGCCGTTCGTCCACCATCCGCTCGCGCTCCCTGTGCTATACTTGTCTTGAACTATCTATCAAGATGGCTAATTTTCTATCAAGTTTATTTAAAAGAGCCTCTGGCAGTGTGATCGGGGTGGATATCGGTTCGTCGGCAATCAAAATCGTCCAGCTCCGCAGGCAGGGAAGTCGGGTCATGCTCGAAACATACGGCGCACTCGCGCTTGGTCCTTATACAAAGATGGAAATTGGCCGGGCGACAAATTTGCCGGTGGAAAAAGTCGTACTCGCACTTATCGATATTCTCCGCGAAGCAAAAACTACCACAAAAGTGGCGGGTGTCGCCATTCCTTTTTCGGCTAGCCTCATGACCATCATTGAATTGCCAAATGTTGGCGAAAAACAGCTCGCACAAATGGTACCCACTGAGGCGCGAAAATATATTCCGGTGCCCATCGCCGAAGTGAGTCTCGACTGGTCTATCATCCCGCGCGATCAGACAGATCATGACCCGGGTGTGGAAGCAGTGGGGGGCAAAGTTATTCCAAAGACAGATATTTTGCTCGTAGCCATTCACAACGATACACTTCGCGACTATGAAACTATCGTCAGCAAAGCTGGTTTGGATGTTGGTTTTTTTGAAATTGAAATTTTTAGCACCATTCGTTCCGTGCTCGACGACAACACTCGGCCCGTAATGATTCTCGATCTTGGTGCCGCGTCAACCAAGCTTTATATAATAGAGCGCGGCATCGTGCGCAACTCTCACACTATCAATCGCGGCTCGCAAGATATTACTTCCACCATTGCCACTTCTTTAAATATGCCGCTCGACCAAGCCGAGATAATGAAACGCACCGTCGGCTGGTCTGCGGATCCGGGCCAAAAAACTTTAGCCGACACCATCGCTCTCACTCTCGATTATATTTTTGCCGAAGCGCGTCACGTACTCATCAATTATCAAAGTAAACACAACAAGAGTGTGGAGAAGGTCATCCTCATGGGCGGTGGGGCAACGATGAAGGGTTTTGTTGAACTCGCGCAAAAAAATCTCGAAACACCCGTCGCCCTCGGCGATCCATTTAGCAAAGTCCAAGCACCCGCCTTTCTCACCGAAATTCTCCGCAAGAATGGTCCCGAATTCGCCGTTGCATTAGGTTTGGCATTAAGGAAGCTACAAGATCTGGAGTGAGGAAGCCGACGGGCTGAGAGATGGTGGGTTAGTGAGGAGAAGAACCAAACACCTTTTGAGAAATGACTCTGCGGAGGCGCTTGGCGCCGAGCAGGAGGAAAAATTTCACCAAAAATTTATTCCGTGCATTTCGATGAAGGTGTTTGGTTCTTCTTATCACCAGTCCCCATTTTCTTTACCCCTGTTCTTCTTGTACAATTACCTTAATGGACAACACTCTCCAGAATAGTTTCGTACCAAAAAGGCCAATTATCCCGACAGACAGTGGCTTCCGACCAAAATCTCGAAAGAGTTTTTTCATGATGATTGCCGTCGGCATTTTTGTCATCGCCATTTTGCTTTTTGGCGGCTTGTTTGGCTATAAATATTTTCTCACAAAGCAAAACGACGAAAAGAAGGCGCAGATTGCTGAAGCAATTGAAAAGTTCGACCCAGAGCTCACCAAAAATCTCACTCTTCTTCGCACACGTCTCGACACAGCCAAACAGCTTTTGTCTAGCCATGAAGCTTTCACCGTTTTTCTTTCTATTCTTCAGCAAAATACAGTGCAAACAGTGCGCTTTAGCGATCTCTCATACACCTCCGGCAACGATAATAAAATTTCTATTTCTATGAAGGGTGAGGCCAATAGCTATGCCGCGGTGGCTTTTCAATCTGATGTTTTTGGTACAAATGAAAATTTAAAAGCGGTTACTATTTCAAATCTCGCTCTCAACGACAAAGGCATTGTCACTTTCGATGTGAAAGCAGATATTTATCCAGAGTCTGTAGCCTACAGCCTCACAGTCGATCCTACTTTGCCAACATTGCCCGTCGACCCTGTGAAAGAAGTTATCATGCCGCTTGAAAGCTTACCGCCTACTGGCGCAGCCACCACATCTTCCGGTGGCGCTGGGGCTGGCGCTGGCGGCACCATCGGCGGCACGATAAACCCATAAACATGAAAAATCTCACCCCTATCATTTTAATAGTTGTGGCCATCGGGCTGTTTTTCTGGCAGGTTCAGCCACTCTATGGTGTGGTACAAGATCTTCGCGCACAGTCGGCGGATTATGATGAGGCTCTGGATGTCGCAAGCGAGCTCGAGCAGGTTCGTGGAGATTTGGCCAACAAGCTCGCGAGCTTCTCACCAGAAGATTTAGACAAGCTAGAAAAGTTTTTGCCTAGCTATATGGACAACATCCGCACAGTAATCGATGTAAATGGTGTGGCCGCTAAATACAACATCGCTTTAAAAAATTTGAAGACCTCAGAGGCGTCCGCAGGTTCTGGATCTTCAAAAGTATATAGTGCCGCGTCCATTGGCTTCGATTTTAGCACTTCATATACCAACGCTGTAAACTTTTTGCGAGATTTGGAAACCAGTTTGCGACTCATGGATGTGCGCTCGCTTTCTGTGAAGCCATCTGCCGCAGGGAAAACCGGTTATGATTTTTCCATAACTCTCAATACATATTGGATTCCGAAAAAATAATGCACAGCAATATAAATTATCATGAATAAAAACATCGCTTTAATTGTAGGTCTTGTCGTTGTGGCAGTTGCTGGCTACTTCACTTTTACTCGTTCGCCTGCGCCTGATGCGGCGGTGAGTACTACATCTGGTGAATCTTCAGTTGCCGCGGCCGCGGTGGGCCAAGAGCTCGTCATCGAGCTCAATCGCCTCAAGGCTTTGAGAAATATCAATACTGAAATTTTGTCCGAGCCAGCTTTCGAGTCTTTGGTAGATTACACTCAGCCTATTCCTACCCAGCCACTTGGCCGTCTAAATCCTTTCGCGCCGATCGGTTCCGACAATTAGCCAGAGCTCGTCTTATGACCCAATTAGACATACTCGTTGAGAAAAAAATAATAAAGAAGGCCGATGTAACGGCAATAACAGAAGAAGCAAAAAACACTTCGAGGACAATCGAGCAGGTTTTGGCTGGAAAGGGCATTCCGCCGCAGGTGGTGGCGAGCACCATTGGCGAATATTTTAAGATTCCGATGAAAGAACTCGGCGAGCGCACAATTCCAGCCGAGACGCTCGCATATGTGCCAGAAGAATCCGCCGAACATTATCGTTTTGTGCCTCTTGAGGTGCGCGACGGCGTGCTTGAGGTGGGCATTGTCGACCCAGATAATATCGAGGCCAAAGACGCTCTCAACTTCATTTCTTCCCGCATCGACATGCCGTTTAAACTTTTCGTAATTTCCGAAACCGACTTTTTGGCTGTGCTGGAAATGTATAAAGGTCTTACGGAAGAAGTTGGTAAGGCACTTTATCAACTTGGCACCGCGAACTCAGACGGCGTTTCTTTTAGCCTAGATTCTGGCGGCGAATTGCCCGGCGAAGACTCGAATAAAATGGTCGAGGCCAAAGACAAAAATAATAAAATTGTCGAAGTTGCTCCAATCACCAAAATTGTCGCCACCATTCTCCGCTATGCCACAGAGGGTAATGCGTCCGATGTGCATATTGAGCATTTGCGCGACACCATCCGCGTGCGCTTTCGAGTGGACGGCGTTTTAAATACCAGCCTCGTTCTTCCGGCCAATGTCCACGCGTCGATCATTTCGCGTATTAAAATTTTGTGCAACATGAAGCTCGACGAAAAGCGCAAGCCGCAAGACGGTCGTTTTTCGGCTACCATCGAAGGCAGGAAGGTCGACTTCCGCGTTTCCACATTTCCAACATATTTCGGCGAAAAGATCGTGATGCGTATTTTGGATCAGTCGCGTGGCATCAAAACGCTCGACGATCTCGGCTTGAGTGAAAAAAATTTGGCCGCCATCCGCAAGGCTGTGAAAAGGCCATACGGTCTCATTCTCATTTCTGGTCCGACCGGTTCTGGAAAAAGCACCACGCTATATGGAATGTTGAACGAGCTCGACCGCGACAAAGCTAATGTTCTTTCGCTCGAAGATCCTATTGAGTACAGCGTCGAAGGTGTCAGTCAGTCGCAAATTCGTCCAGAAATTGGCTACACATTTGCCAACGCTCTTCGCACCACACTCCGCCAAGATCCAGATATTATAATGGTCGGTGAGATTCGAGACGAAGAGACGGCGGCTTTGGCCATTCACGCATCGCTTACCGGTCATTTAGTGCTTGCTACCATTCACACCAACAATGCTGTGGGTGTCATCTCGCGACTCATCGATATGAAAATCGATCCGTATCTTATTGCCCCAACGCTCGCACTCGCCGTTGCCCAACGCTTGGTGGTGAAGCTTTGTCCAAATTCTGGCGAGCCAATGCCAATGGACGGAAGCACCAAGGCCATGATCGACAAACAATTTGAAGATTTGCCGGAGAAATTTAAAAAGGGAATCGATTTCACTCGAAATGTGTATCGTGCCGCACCAGGCCCAGATTGTCCTACAGGCACACGCGGCCGAGTGGCGGCCATGGAAGTGTTAGAAGTAGACAAAGAAATGGAAGCTCTGATTCTAAAAAATCCGACAGAAGTCGAAATTATAAAGCTCGCGCGTTCAAAAGGCATGCTCACCATGCGCGAAGACGGCATTTTGAAAGCTTTTGACAAGCAAATTCCTTTTGAAGAGATACTTAGCCTTTAGAGTTTCTTGAACTCGTAGTTTTCAACATGTTATTATCTGGAGTATGACTACAGAAAAGAAATTCCGGATTTTGATTGTCGATGATGACGCCTTCATCCAAAATATGTATGTTACGAAATTTACAAAAAGTGGCCATGAAATAATAGTGGCCAAAAATGGCCAAGAGGCCTTGGCGAGGCTCAAAGACGAGACTCTTCCTACTCCCGACGCCGTTCTTCTAGATGTGGTGCTTCCTGGTATGGATGGTCTACAGATTTTAGCTCAAGCCAGACAAGAAAATCTTGCTCCAAGCGCCAAATATATAATGCTCACCAATCAGGCAGATGAGGCTGAGGTGGAAGGCGCTAAGAAGCTCGGTGTAGCGGGGTTTATCGTCAAAGCCGCGGTCACGCCTTCGGAAGTGGTGACGAAAGTTTTAGAAATTTTGGGCGCGGAAGCTTAATTTAAAAAATAGAAATTAAAAATATGAATACCGAATACAAAAAAATAATGGAGGGGCTGGTGGATGTTGTCATAAAAGAAAATGGTTCGGATATTCATCTTTCTGAAGGTCGTCATCCAATGATTCGCGTCTCTGGCTCACTCATTCCGCTGGCTAAGCAGAAAGAGCTTTCTCGCGAAGATACCGCTGGCATTCTCAATTTTCTGATCAACGACGAATCAAAAGCCATTTTCGCTGATAAAAAGCAGGTCGACTTCGCCTATCAGCCGAGCAACACCACTTCTCGCTTTAGAGGCAATGCCTACATTCAACAAGGCTCAGTGAGCATCGCCCTACGCCTCATCTCCGATCATATTCGTACAGTAGAAGAGCTGGGGCTTCCGCCAGCTCTCACCACTTTTGCTCGAAAGCAACAAGGCTTCTTTTTGGTCGTCGGTCCGACTGGCCAAGGCAAATCCACCACACTCGCCGCACTCATTGATCTTATAAATGAAGAGCGTTTGGAGCACATCATCACCATTGAAGATCCAATCGAATATCTTTTCAAACCGAAAAAATCCATTATCGACCAGCGCGAAGTGCGCACCGACACGCCCGATTTCCACACCGCGCTTTGGGGTACATTCCGTCAAGATGTCGATGTGGTGATGATCGGCGAAATGCGTCAGCCAGAAACTATGGCTGCGGCCGTCACAGCCGCCGAGACAGGCCACTTGGTTTTTTCCACACTCCACACAAATAGCGCATCACAAACCATCGAGCGTATCATCGACTCTTTTCCTTCCACTCAGCAAAATCAAATCCGCATGCAGCTGGCAGGCAGCTTGGCCGGAATCTTTTCTCAGCGTTTGGTACCACGCGTTTCTGGTGGCTTAGTGCCAGCCTATGAGCTACTTATCAACAACACTGCCGTCTCAAATGTCATTCGCGACAAGCGCACTCACGAAATAGACACTATAATAGAGACAGGTTCAGCCGAAGGCATGATCGATCTAAACAGATGTTTGGTCGATCTAGTTCGCGCTGGCGAAATAACAATCGAAAATGCGTACAAGTATTCAAACAATGTTAAGACACTCGAAAGAATAATCGGCTAACATGTTATTTATTTACAAAGCCATAGATCAAAATGCCGAAAAGAAAGACGGAATGATTGAGGCTGTAAGTGTTGATGTGGCGATTACTGCGCTTCAGAAAAGAGGCCTCATTGTGGCTTCCGTGGTGCCAAAGGAAGATCGTGGCATCTTAGAGCGTTTTTCTTTTTTCAACAGCGCTTCCACCAAAGAAGTGGTTTTTGTGTCGCGCCAAATGGCCACGCTTTTCGAGGCGCAGGTCTCAGCTCTTCGCGTTTTCAAGCTTCTTGCCGCTCAGGTAGAAAGCCAAGTGCTTCGCCGGGCAATGAACGCTGTGGCAGACGATCTCCAAGAAGGCAGTTCCATTTCCAAAGCGCTCACCAAGCATCCAAATGTTTTCTCCGATTTTTATGTCAACATGGTCAAAGCCGGCGAGGAATCGGGCCGTCTCGAAGAAACATTTACATACCTTGCCGACTATCTCGAGCGTCAGTATGAAGTGACATCCAAAGCCAAACACGCTCTCATCTATCCAGCCTTCGTTATCGCCACTTTCATTGCGGTTATGATAATGATGCTCACCGTCATCATTCCAAAAGTTACGCCAATTCTCGAAGAATCTGGCCAAGAGCTTCCGATTTACACCAAGGTGGTCATTTGGATTAGCGATTTCGCAGTCAACTACGGCATTTTCACGGCCGTGATACTCATCGTGGGTGCATTTTTTGGCGCGCAATATGTGCGTCGCTCTGGCAGGCAATCTTTCGATGAATTCAAGCTCTCGATTCCTTTCATAGGCAATCTTTTCCGCAAGCTCTATCTTTCTCGCATCGCCGACAACATGAATACGATGATCGTCTCCGGTATTTCTATGATCCGCACACTCGAGACCACAGCCATGGTGGTGGGTAGCGATGTCTATAAAAATATTTTACTCAATTCGCTTCAGCAGGTGAAGGCCGGCAAAGCCCTTTCCGTGGCTCTCGCCGAGTACCCAGAGATTCCAAATATCATGACCCAAATGGTGAAGGTGGGTGAGGAGACGGGTGAGCTGGGTAATATTTTAAAAACTCTTGCCAAGTTTTACCAAAAAGAGGTTATTGCCGCTGTGGATGCGCTTGTCGATCTCATTCAGCCGGCGATGATCGTCGTTCTCGGCTTAGGCGTCGGTGGTTTGCTCGCCGCTGTTCTTCTCCCAATTTACAATCTCGCGCAGTCGTTTTAGAGTGGGGAAAAAAGGGCGAATATGGTTGACTTTTCGGATAATTGGGCATAGTATACTGGTGTGTCTGTGGGCGAAAGCCTTGTTCGACAAAAAGAGAAATCTCTAAGTCGAAGAGCAGACACACTAAAACACACCACTTGATGGTGTTTTTTAGTGCTTCATAATGCTCCAGAATATAGGATGCCCACTATTTTCAACTTCTAAAATAATAACTCGCACCTCAACTGGATTTTTTCTTCCAACCTTTGCGACTAGTGCAAACTGTTTGCCTCTTTTTATATTTCTCACACTTTCAATCACGTCTGCATTTTTTATTACTGGCACAGCCAGTGGGAGTAATCTCAATTTGTAGATCCTCTCTTTCACATCGCGTGCCGTTCTATCTGGTTTATAGTGTAAATGATGATATCCTTTGGCATTAAAAACAACCGTTTTTCCCAGTGCGGGGCAATAGGCACTGCCTATCTTATTGTAAATTATTCGTGTCCTTATATTGAGGAGCTCACAGTATTTTTCACGCCTCGATCTCATGCCGGGCAGTGTAGCTTTTTGGATATCAAGTTACGTTAAAGAAAAGATAAAAAATCCACTTGTCACAGATGATTCACATGATAAAATTGTGTTTATTCGTACAATGTGACGATTCCCCGGCACATGTACTCGGCCAGACAACTTCATCGAGCTGTCACCTGGCTTAAAAAAGGATGAGTGTGGAGTTTGATCACTCTGTGCAATATGCCAAAGGCTCGCACGACCAAGTAATTTAAACCACGGGGAAGTGGGCGGAAGTCGTGTATATGCGATAAGCAGAAAACGCCAGAGTCAATCTGGCGTTTTCGATTTTTGAGAGTGAATTTTGATTCTTGTATACAGTTGTCCCCACGCCGTCTCTGTTGTATTTCTCAGCTCTGCTATAATTGACCCTGTAAGCTTTATTACAAGTTCGATTATTATTTTATTCGGTTTTTTTATTCAATATGAAATTTAAAAAAGGTTTTACACTGATTGAATTGCTCGTCGTTATCGCTATTATTGGTATTTTGGCTTCTGTCGTGCTTGCTTCGTTGAATACGGCGAGAAGTAAGGGTGCTGATGCGGCGATTAAGGCGAACTTGGCGAATATTCGCGCACAAGCTGAGATTGTTTACGACGATGCTCCTGGTTCATACGCAGCAGTTTGTGCTAATGGAAATGTTGCTCAAGCGGTGACCGCTTCTCAAACGGCTGGTGGTAACGGGGGAGCGTGCGCAAACGCTGCGGCCACATGGAGTGTTTGGGCTGGTCTGAAGGGTACTGCAACGGATGCTTGGTGCGTGGATAGTAACGGAGCCTCGAAACAGATAACTAAACCCGCTGCGGCAATTGTAACTTGTCCATAATGCAAAGATTTTTCTAGCAAAAAGTGCACAACACATCAAAAAACCGCCTAGTGGCGGTTTTTTGATGTGTTGTGCACAGCGCGAGTTTGTAATTTTTTCAAATAAAGCCAACAATTAAGATATATGAAAAATAAAAAAGGTTTTACTCTTATAGAACTTTTGGTTGTGATAGCGGTTATTGGTCTTTTGTCTTCAATTATTTTAGCCTCACTAAACTCAGCAAGGGCTAAGAGTGCTGACGGAGCCATAAAAAGTAATTTGAACACTATCAGAACGCAGGCGGGATTATTTTTCGATAGTCAACAAAATTACGGTAGTTCGGTATCGCCTGCAACCAGTTGTTATAATAGACCAGCGGACTCTATGTTTGAAGATGATGATTCTGGAACTGTTAATATTGACACTATAATAGAATCTGCAATAGATGTTGCGATAGGTTTTTCAAATCCAAGTTTTAGCAGCGCCCAAAAAGCAAGATGTGTTGCGCTCGATACTACAGGCGACTCTCAGGCCGATTCCTGGGCGCTTGCTGTTATGCTAAGAACATCTACTGGTGTCACAGGTTCTGGTTCTAAATTTTGGTGTATCGATAGCACAGGTGCAGCTAAGCAAATAAATAATATTGTAAGTCTAACTAATCTTTTTTCTGCTGCCGGGGTGTGCATCTAGTGTAATAGTAGGTCTAAGTATTAGTTTTATTTAATGAAAACAAAAGCCGGTTTCACATTAATAGAACTAATGGTCGTTATCGCAATAATCGGCCTTCTAGCTTCTGTTGTTTTGGCCTCGTTAAACTCAGCCAGAAACAAAGGCGCAGATGCATCTATAAAAGGCAATTTAGATACTGTACGCAAACAAGCTGCACTTTTCTACGATTCTAACGGGGAAAATTATGGTTTTTGGCATGGAAGTCGAGAGTGTACTGATTATTTAGGAATGAACGCCAACGCAATGTTTAGAAAAGATGCGACCATAAAATCTGCTGTTGTGGCGGCAAAGGGTCTGAGCGCTCTTCCGACTGATGCTAATGCCGCCAAATGTGTTACCTCGCCAACATTCGATGGTGGTGGAGACCCTGTTTCCAATTTCGCCACTTCTTGGGCTATTGCTGTTATGCTAAAAACCTCAACTGATTTGTCGCCCAAATCGTGGTGTGTGGATAGTTCTGGAGTTTCTAAGCAGTTAGATTTTATAGGAGACAATGCTTTTCAAGATTATACTTTGTTTGGAAGCTATTCGAGCTTGGTCGTGGCTTCTTGCAAGTAGTTTATTTGTAATCATTGTATGCTAATTTTCGTCTTTCTCTTCATCCTCGGCACCCTCATCGGCAGTTTTTTGAATGTTGTGATTTTGAGATTCAATACAGGTAAGCCGATTCTTTCTCTGAGTTTTGGCGGAAAGGTGAGTCGCTCCGAATGTTTTTCTTGCGGTAAAATGCTTCACTGGTGGGAGCTCGTGCCTCTAGTGAGCTTTTTGGTTTTGCGCGGGAAGTGTAGTGCGTGCAAGGCAAAAATTTCTTGGCAGTATCCGATGGTGGAATTTTTGACGGGCGCAGTTTTGGCGGCGATTTATTTTAAAGTTGCTGGTACGGGCTTAGATTTTGCCGCGCCCGACGGCTTCGTATCAGAAATATTCTGGCCAATCATCTTTTACTTTTTGGTTTGGTGTGCGCTTATCGTCATATTCTTTTACGATCTGAAGCATAAAATAATTCCGGATTTTTTCGTTTTTTCTTTCATTTTGTTTGCGGCAGTTTTTAATGTCATGTCCAATGTTGTGCAGACTGGCTCATTCGCGAGCGCCCCCTTGCTATTTTCTTCGCTCGATTTTTGGGCCGGGCCGATTTTCTTCGCGGTGTTTGCAGGGCTTTGGCTCGTGTCTCACGGCCGATGGCTCGGCTTTGGCGATGCAAAGCTCGTGCTTGGCATTGGTCTGCTTCTCGGCTGGCGCTCGGGGCTTTCGGCGCTCGTGCTTGCGTTTTGGGTCGGTGCTCTCCTTGGCGTCGCCTTGATAGCCTGGAGCAAACAACTTACAATGAAGAGTGAGATACCTTTCGCGCCGTTTCTAATTCTCGGCACGGCAATTGCTTTTTTCGGCGGGGTGGTGGTGTTTTAAGGGATTGTGGATAAAAAGTCCGCTCGTTGCGCCACACTTGCTTTATTGGGTATAATTGTGTACTATTGGGTATAGTTGTTTTATAACCAATCTTTATGGAAGACAAAAATAATCAAGAAAATATAACTGCGCGCTTCAACAAAAGAATATCACTATCGCAAGATATTCTAGCTAAGATTGCCCAAATAGATCAATTTCAAGGTCTCTGGCAGGGAAGTCTTCGTCTTAGTCCGCAAATACTCGGGCGTCTTAAGGCGTTCGTAATCATCACCTCAACAGGTGCCTCGACTCGTATCGAAGGTGCAAAAATGACGGATGAAGAAATCGCTCGCTTTTTGCGAGGCCTGAAAGAAAATGCACCAAACGGTCGCGATCAAGAGGAAGTGGCGGGTTACGCCGATCTCATCGGTCGTGTTTTTGATAATTGGAAAACCATCAAACTCTCTGAAGGCTGGATACAGCAATTCCACAGCATTCTTCTCAACTTTTCAGAGAAGGATAAAATGCACAAAGGCAAATACAAGGATGGCGATAATGCCGTCATCATGGAAAACGAAAAGAAGGAAGAAGTCGTGCTCTTTAATCCTACACACTCGTATCTCGTAAAAGGAGAGATGCTTGCCGCTATCGAGTGGACAAATGATCAGTTAAAAAGTCGTCAAATCCATCCGATCTTGGTAATCGCAAACTTCATTTTTGAATTCCTCGCTATCCACCCATTCTCAGATGGTAATGGTCGAGTTAGCCGTGCTCTCAGCAATCTCCTGCTTCTTCAGACCGGATACAGCTATGTGCCGTATGTTTCCCTCGATGAGATCATTGAACAAACCAAAGTGGATTATTATCTCGCACTTCGTGCAACACAAAAGAATCATGGAACAGACCACGAAGATATTACTCCTTGGGTCAACTACCTCCTCAATGCACTAACAGAGCAGACAGAGCGAGCTCGAAAAATCATGGACGAAGATCAACCAGAAAAACTTATCTCTGAAAAGCAGAAAGAGGTGTATCAGCTATTCACTGAAGGTAAGGAAATGGGAGTAGCTGAAATTGTTTCACTTCTTGGAGGCACAATACAAAGAGAAACCATCAAACAGGCGCTGTCTCGTTTAGTGAAGCTGAAGCTCCTTGAACGGGTGGGACAGGGTCGAGGAAGTAGATATGGCAAGTACCCCACACACTAGACAGTCTAGGATTTGGTAGAATTTGTCGAACGATGTTTTTGTTGCTGTGCTATAATTTCCCTATGAAATTAGCTGAAAAACAGCAAAAGATATCATCTTTATGTCTTTGATAAAACACTCGCTATCTAAACGCGGCTTCACCCTCGTCGAAGTGATGGTCTCGGTGGCTATCATTGGTATTATTGCTTCGGTTGTCGTATACAATCACGGCAAATTTGACTCCGATTTGGAAATAAATAATGCGGCATATCGTATGGCGCTTTCTGCACGACAAGCACAGGTGTATGGCATTAGTGCGAGAGAGGTTGTAGGGGCGTCTGTCGGTTCTGGTGTTGAAGCTTTCAGCCTATCTTATGGTTTGCATTTCAACACCACATCTGTTAATCCAAATAAGTATATTTTCTTCGCCAACGCTGACAATTTTGATCAGATTTATACCACAGTTGGCGATGATTTTGCCTGCACATCGCCAGAATGTATTGAACAGACGATAATTGGTAGGGGAATTACCATAAGTGGATTTTGGGGTTTGAGGGGTGATACGTGGACAAATCTTTCACTTTCGGGTTCTGGTTTGTACGCTATTGATATTTTATTTAAACGACCAAACCCAGATGCAATTTTTAATTTTTATTTGAATGGTTACCCTTCAAGTCCATCCAATGATAGATGTGGTACTAGTACTTGCGATGGTGTGGCTGTTTGTCTGATGTCGCCACAAGGTCGAGCTAAGCGCATGATTGTTCTTGTAACTGGCCAAATTGCTGTTGAAAATGTTGGTACAACCGGCACCGAGCCTTGTCACAACTAATATCCGCAGATGATTTTTTTGAAAATAAAAAATAAAATAGGAAAAAAACGCGAAAGACGTGGCGGTCAGTCAGGTTTTCTTTTGATCGAGCTTGTCGTTGCCCTTTTTATTTTCAGTTTGGTAATGACCGTCGGTATTGGTTCAATCATTACAATTTTTGATGCCAACAAAAAAGCCCAGTCGCTTCAGTCGGTGATGAATAATCTAGATTTGGCGATGGACAGTATGACGAAAGCGCTTGCTGTGGGTACTAATTATAAGTGTTTGACTGTCGGTGACGATCTTGAGCCGTCTGTGGGTAATGAATGCGATGGAGTAACTCCCGGTAACGGCGTATCTTTTATTTCCCAAGACGGAAAGCAAGTTCAGATTTTTATTAGAAAATCATGTTTTTTCGACTCAGGTGATACCAGTTTCGGCTGTCTTGTTCGCACAATCGGTGTCTTGGGAAATCCCATACAAGGAGATCCTGTAGCGTTAACTTCACCAGAAGTTAGACTAGAACGGGTTGAGTTTTTTATTTCAGGGACGGATCCACCAGCTCCTTCGGCTCCGATTCCAGGGTCGGATGCCGACCAACCCAAAGTCTCAATATTTTTAAAAGGTACGGTTAATGCTGGACCACGCAACCAAACATCTTTTTCTCTCCAAACTGCTGTCTCACAACGAATACCCGATCTATGATTTTTCATAAAATAAAATTTAAAAAAAATTGCGGCTTCACTATAGTGGAAACCCTAGTTGCTATTTCGATATTATTGATAGGTATTTCAGCAGCTTTTTCGGCTGCTCAATCCAGTCTTTCTGCAACTAGCGCTATAAAGGATAGGTTAACCGCAGTTTTTCTTGCTCAAGAGGCGATGGAAATGGTCAGAAATCAGAAAGATCAAAATCTTTTGATGCAAAATAAGCCAGATGGAAGCGATTCTAATCCGTTCTGGCTCAATGGATTGTTGCAGAGTGACGCTTGTGCCATTAAAACTTCTGGAGGCTCAGACTATCTCTGTGATTACAACTTTGATTTTGGTGGAGGGCTGTCGTTCATTAATTGTTCTAACACAGACAACGGAGATTGTACACTCAGAGTGGACACGATTGGTCATTATACTCATAAAGGAATTTTAGACCCCGGCGGCGGCGATATCCCGTTTGTTACATCTGTCTCAAAATTTAGCCGCACAATTTCTTTGACCGAAATTACTTCTGGTCCAATAAGAAGAGAGGTTTTGGTGACGGTAACAGTTTACTGGTCAGACCACGGCACAGAGAAAAGTTTTGCAGTTACCGACAGCTTGTTTAATTGGTTTGCGCCGTAGACATGGCGTGCATAAAAATGAAAAATAATTTTCACAGACAAAATGGTAAAAAAGGCATGGCACTGCTTATTGCTGTTATCGCTTCGAGCGCTCTCCTGCTCGCTTCAATTGCCATAAGCGACATTGCTTTCAAACAGCAAATCATTTCATATTCTGGTCGAGAATCTAAGGTGGCTTTTTATGCGGCTGATGCTGGTTTGGAATGCGCGCTCTATCACGATCTAAAGGTTGACGATTTTTTTCCGATACCAGGTTCTTCCCTCTTGACAGCATTTCAGGGTGGCTTAAATTGTGCTGGACTGGGTTCAATTACTCCAACCCCATCAGTTGATATCGACGATCCCAGAACTACATCCTTTAGTTACAGTATGCCGGATCCGTCGGGTATCTCTGGAGCAACTTGCGTTTTTGTTCAAGTGACCAAGAGGAGTACTGGCATTCCAGCGAGTCCAATCGAAACAATAATTACATCGCGTGGCTACAATACAACCTGCAACTCAATCGGCGATGATGGTGTGCTTATTATCGAAGCAGGCTCTCGCAACGTCGAACGCGCTCTCGAAGTGAAATATTAAAAACGCCCAAAAAAGAGGCTATAATGGCGTATGGTCAAAAACTCGTCTAATTTGCCTGCAAATTCCTCCACAAAGCCTTCGGCGGAGACCATAAAACGCCTAGAAAGTTTGCGTAAAACGATCGAGCATCATCGTTATCTTTATCATGTTCTCGACAAAGAGGAGATTTCGGCTGAAGCCTTGGATTCGCTGAAGCATGAGCTCTCGGAAATAGAAGCAGCTTATCCGGAGCTCATTACATCCGATTCGCCGTCGCAAAGAGTGGCTGGCGCACCGCTCGATGAATTTAAAAAGATTCCGCACAAGGTGGCGCAGTGGTCTTTCAATGACGCTTTTACTGAAGCGGATATTTTGGCTTTTGATGGGCGGGTAAAAAAAGTTTTAGCGACAGGAGACGGTGGCGAAAATTTTGCTGAAAATTTAGAATACACCGCCGAGCTCAAAATCGATGGCTTGAAAATCGTGCTTGAATACGAAGGTGGGCGACTAAAGACGGCCGCGACGCGTGGCGATGGTGTGATCGGCGAAGATGTGACGGCCAATGTGCGCACTATTGAGTCTGTTCCTCTGGTGCTTAAAGAGCCTGTCGATATTATTGTGGAAGGCGAAGTGTGGATGGGGAAGAAAAATTTAGCGCGACTAAATGCAGAGCGTGAGAAACTCGGTGAGCCACTTTTTGCCAATCCGCGAAATGTGGCCGCCGGCTCCATTCGCCAGCTCGACCCAAAAATCGCGGCGAGCAGAAAGCTTGATGTTTTTATTTATGATATTGCTTCTAAAACAAATCTTCATACACAAACGGAGGAATTAGAGTTTTTGCGTAAGCTCGGCTTCAAGGTCAATCCTCATTTTGAAAAATGTGAAAATATTGAGGCGGCTGTAAAATATTGGAAAAAATGGGAGAAAAAACGCGAAAGCCAACGCGAAAGCCCTGATTATCAGCTCGATGGTGTGGTTGTGAAGGTCAACAGGCTCGGTTTTCAAGATCGGCTTGGCTATACCGGCAAAGCGCCGCGTTTTGCTATTGCTTTCAAATTTGCCGCCGAGCAGGTAACGACCGTGGTGGAAGCGATTGAGCTACAAATAGGACGCACAGGCACGCTCACGCCGGTGGCGCATCTGAAGCCTGTGCTCGTGGCGGGTTCTGTTGTCTCACGCGCCACACTTCACAATGAAGACGAAATAAAACGCCTTGATGTGCGCGTGGGTGACACGGTGATCATCCAAAAAGCCGGTGATGTTATTCCCGACATCGTAAAAGTGATTATCGAAATGCGACCGCTTGATGCTCGTGAAAAAGGCAAAAACGGCGACAAAAAGGGCGACAAAAGCGGCAGGCCGAAAAATCCGCCATTTGTCTTTCCAACTCATGTGGCGGCCTGCGAAGTGCCTGGTGGCGGGCGGGAGAGTGGCCGCATCGAGCGTATCTCGGGACAGGCGGCATATCGGTGCGTCAATAAAAATTCGCTCGCGCAATTTAAGCGCAAATTATATTATTTTGCGTCGAAAAAGGCTTTCAGCATGGACGGCGTTGGGCCAAAAATAATTGACGCATTCATCGAGCACAATTTGCTGGCCTCTTATGAAGATTTTTTCGAACTCGAAAAAGGCGATCTCATCAATTTGCCGCGCTTCGGCGAAAAATCGGTGGATAATATCCTCGAATCAATCAATTCGTCGCGAAAAATTTCTCTCGCCCGTTTTCTCATTTCACTTTCCATTTTTCAGCTCGGTGAAGAAACCGCCATCGACCTCGCCAATCATTTCCGTAGTATCGACGCCATTCGCCAAGCCTCAAAAGAAGATTTGGAAGCGATAGACGGCGTCGGCCCGGTTGTGGCTGAGTCTGTTTTTTCTTGGTTCCGCGATTCGGAAAACCGCCGCGTACTCGACAGACTTTTGAAAGAAATTGAGGTAGAAAAAGTTGCGGGCCATAAAAGTTCCGTTTCTTCTAATGCCGAAAATTTTTCTGGCAAAACTTTTGCTCTTTCCGGCTCACTCGCCACGATGTCGCGCGATGAAGCGAAAGAAAAAATTCGCGCTCGCGGTGGCAAAATTGTCAGTTCAATTTCCAAAAACACTGGCTTCTTGGTGGTGGGTAGTGAGCCGGGTGGAAAATTCGACGAAGCGCGCGAGCTTGGCGTAAAAATTCTTTCCGAAGATGAGTTTTTGGCTATGCTTTAGTCGACTTTAGGCCGTGCTAAAATAGTGTTATTATTGCCGCGAGCAATTTTGGCCGCTGTGGCCGCATACAACATGATTACCAAAGAAGAAGTTTTACGACTCGCCGCTCTAGCGCGAATCGACATTCCTGATTCTCAAGTCGAAAAAGTCCGCGCCGACTTCGACACCGTTTTGGCTTATGTGAAAAAAATAAACGAAGCCGGTGGCAAAGACGGGAAAATAAATGCCGACGAAATTTCCGATCTCCATATCGTGCGAAGCGTTTTGCGCGACGATGGCGATGCGCACGAATCTGGAATTTATACCGAAGCTTTGCTTGCCGCCGCGCCATCGCGAGAGGGCAATTTTGTGAAGGTTAAGAAAATTTTGGCGCAGTAAAATGAAAATCGACCTCGAAAAACTTTCTATAAAATCGGCTCACAATCACTTGGTGAAAGGCGACTTTACCGCTGAAGAACTCACAAAAAATGTGCTCGAAAACGTGGCCGCCAAAAATCCTGAGATACATGCTTACATTGAAGTTTTTGACGATTGCGTTGCATCAGCAAAGCAAGCGCAAAATACTATAGACGATGGCAAATCTGGCGTGCTCACAGGCATTCCACTTGCCATCAAAGACAATATTTTAATTGAGGGTAAAAAATCCTCTGCAGCGTCAAAAATTATAGAAAATTACACTGCTGCATATAGCGCAACAGCCATCAAACGTCTTGAGGCCGAGGGTAGTGTTTTTGTTGGTCGTACAAATATGGACGATTCCGCCATGGGTTCATCTACAGAAAATTCTGCCTACGGCCCAACTAAAAATCCTTTCGACACAACGCGCGTTCCCGGCGGCTCTTCTGGCGGTTCGGCCGCGGCTGTGGCTATGGGTGGCGCGCTGGGCGCACTCGGCTCAGACACAGCGGGCTCTATTCGTCAGCCAGCGAGCTTCTGCGGGCTTGTTGGTCTGAAGACCACATATGGAAGCGTATCGCGCAGTGGTCTCATTACTCTCGGCTCATCGCTCGATCAAATCGGCCCGATCGCCAAAACAGTTTCCGACGCTGAAATAATTTTTAACTGCATTCGTGGCGTAGACCCGATGGATAGCACGACGATTCCGGAAGCGCAGTACCTCGCGGCGCGCGAAGAAAAAAAAGTCTCCGGCAAAAAATTCACCATCGGTGTGCCACTGAGCTTGATAGAAGTACCGGGCATTGATGCTGATGTGCTCGAAAATTTCAAACAGTCTGTCGCGCGCTTCAAAAAGCTCGGATACGAAATAGAAGAAATCGAATTGCCAAACGTTTCTTATTCGCTCGCCGCATACTACATTTTGTTGCCGGGCGAAGCGTCATCAAATCTCGCGCGTTTCGACGGTGTGAAATATGGTCTCAAAGTGGCGGGTGAAAAATTGCTCGATGATTATCACAAAACACGCGGCGAAGGTTTTGGTGAAGAACCACGTCGTCGCATTTTGCTCGGCACGTACGTGCTCTCATCCGGCTATTACGATGCGTATTACAACAAAGCTCAGGCTGTGCGTCGTCTCATTGCCAACGATTTCCATAAAGCTTTCGCGTCTGTCGATGCAATAATTTTGCCAACCACTCCAACGCCCGCTTTCAAACTTGGCGAAAAAACTGCCGACCCCGTTGCTATGTATCTCGCCGATATTTTTACCGCGCCCGCAAACATCGCCAACATGCCGACCATTTCTGTGCCATCGGGTTTTGTTGAACGGGACGCGGACTCGGCCGGCCGCGCGGGCGCGAACAAAGTTAGTTTGCCGCTCGGCTTGCAAATCATGGCGCCGCTCTGCCGCGAAGATATTTTATTCCGTTTGGGTAAAGAATTTCTCGGCGAGTAAATTTGTCGCGACTAAGCGCGCCGCTAAATTTGGTGTAGAATAAAGCTATACAAAAATAGTTAAAATGGCTGACAAAAAAGACGATAAAAAAGGACCACCTCCAGCAGAAATAACTCATCCGGCCGCGCCGCCAACTATTTTATTTGTCATTTTTATAATTGTTGGTACGCTTTTTGCCACAGCCCAAGTCTTTCTTTCCAACCATCCTTTTTTATCCGAACTTTTTCACGCGTTTTATCTTTTCTTTTCCGGCCAAGCTTCTTTAAACGAAATTGCCGCTATGGCTCAAAGTGGTTTCATAAAAGCGATGGCCATTTTGCTTCAGATAATTTCTCTTTTTCTCACATCCATTTTTCTCACTGGCCTCATATACGCCGCATTTCGTTTGAACGAAGTGATGAAAATTATGTTTGCTCCACTCAAAGCGGGTGGCTACAAATACGCTGGCGCCGGTTTCGGTGGTGCTACGGCAGGTGCGGGCGGGCCAAATTTGCCCGGCCAAAATGTCTCGGCCGCTGGTGTGCCAATTCCTGAAGACGTCAATCCAAAATGGCTCCGAGTCCTCAGCCACATCAATTCCGATCATGCGAGCGATTGGCGATTGGCGATTCTTGAGGCCGACATCATGCTCGACGAAATGCTCGACAAAATGGGTTATCCAGGCCAAACTCTCGGCGAAAAATTGAAAATGGTTGAACGAAGCGACTTCGACACTATCGATCTCGCATGGGAAGCTCACAAAATGCGCAACAGCATCGCCCACGAAGGCTCCGATTTGACGATGTCTAAGGTGGAGGCGGAGAAGGTGATTACGATGTTTGAGAGGGTGTTTAGGGAATTTAAGTTTATTTAGCTCCGTAAATTTTTTAAAAAGTAACCGGCGTAGATTTCTGCTGAAATCTCGCCTCACTCTCAGCCCGTCGGCTTCCGAGAGTTACTTTTTTAAAAAACTTACTTCGCTAACGAGATACGGGGATACGAATAGGAAAGTTGAAATTGCGAATTATTGTGTTACCATGACGAAAGCGGGGTAGAGTAACAGTAACTCGCAAGGCTCATAACCTTGAGATTGTCGGTGCAATTCCGGCCCCCGCAACAAGAGAAATTACAAATATGTTATTGAATTGAACGGCGTAGATTTCTGCTGAAATCTCGCCTCACTCTCAGCCGCCTGCGCGGCTTGCGAGAGTCAATTCCATAACACATTTGTAATTTATGTAGGGAAGCTGATAATATCTAAGAACTGTCGAGGTAGCTCATCTGGTTAGAGCGGGCGTTTCATAAGCGCCAGGTAGTGGGTTCGATTCCCACCCTCGACACATTAATTGTTTTTTTGGTCACGATTAGTTCGTGGTAAAATGGTTAGGCAACATGCCTGTCACTAAAAAGTTAAACAAAGATTTTTTTAAAAAATGGTCGTCGGAGATGGCGTATATTTTAGGTTTTTACGCCGCCGACGGATACATTACAAAAAACAAAAGAGGGGCCTATTTTTTCTGTTTAGAAATAAACGATGGCCATCTGATTAGAAAAATTAGAAAAGTCCTTGGTTCCAATCACAAAATAAGTCGCCGGGCTGGTGATGTGAGGCGAAAAAATAGTTTTAGGTTGCAGATTGGAAGTAAGGAGTTGTGCAATGATGTTTTGAGCCTTGGCTTTGCAATCAAGAAAACTCACAAATTGCTACTCCCGAACATCCCCAGTCACTTATTTTTACATTTCGTAAGGGGATATTTTGATGGCGATGGCAATGTCTGGGTAGGAAAAGTTCATAAAGATAGAAAAACCTCGCACTTAGCGATTCAGACTGTTTTTACCTCCTGCTCAAAAGCTTTTCTCGAAGATCTGAGAGAGGCACTATTAAAGTATGGTATTAAAGGCGGGTTGTATTGCCAGAGCACCTATTATCGTCTATATTACAGCATACACAGCTCTATAAAGTTATATGAGTTGATGTACTCAGATTTAGACTCGACACTTTTTCTTCCTAGGAAAAAGAATGTATACAAGAGGTTTTTGAAAAAAAGAAATAAATTGCGGCCGTAGCTCAACTGGTTAGAGCCCTCGCCTGTCACGTGAGAGGTTGCCGGTTCAAATCCGGTCGGCCGCGCAAAGTAGCCTTTATTCTTTCTTAAAAGAATCTTGATCACCCTATGTTACCTTTCTTGCCAGAGGTTTTTCGTCATTTGTTCATTCTGCGCTACGGTGACCGAATAACATCCTTTGTTGAGGGATGTAAGGTGTGATGTGAATGTCCGAAGGGGCTACTAGCATCAGCAAGCGGAAAATTACAAAAAATACTCAACATCCGCATAAAAGGATTTATTCTAGACAAAATTTTATCCTTTTCCGTAGCGTAGAGTGAATAAAAAGCTTGACCACTAAGTTCATCTTAAGATAAACTTATGCTTGTGAAAAACCTACCTCAAAAAGCTCAAAAAAATATAAAAAATATAGACAATAAAATCGTGGGCCTGAAGGAGCTCCGAAACAATATTGAAACGTATATAAAAAAGGTCGGTCGCGGCGAATCTTTTACTGTGGTTCGTCGTTCCGAGCCTGTGTTTAGGGTTTCACCTATTGAAGAGGTTGATGGAGAAAAAAGTGGTTCTTGGGAAACTGTTGTCGACTTTTCAAAAATTAATAAAAACGGTGTCTCTGCCCTCGATGTATTGAAGGCTTTAAAAAAGCTAAATGCGTAGCCGATGAACAAAATCGAAAAATTTCTCAAGCGATTGAGTCGGGATGAGCGTGTGCGTGTGGCGCAGTGCATCGAGAGAATTGTGAACGGTAAATGGGGCGCTAATCTCGATATTAAAAAGCTAAAGGGGTACGACGAGGTTTACCGGGTTCGAGTGGGGAATATTAGGATAATTTTTTTCTATAAAAACAAGAAAACTAGCATTATTGCGATTGAGAGACGAAGCGATAATACCTATTAAGTTCTGTTGACGATTTCTTTTGCTATAATCGCGAAAATTACAAGAATGAATTACAGGTATGGTTGACCAGTTTATACCATTGTATATAATGTGGTATATGAAATCTATGAACACCAAAACCATATTAAATATAAAAACTGAAAAAAGTTTGAAAATAGCTGCTCGGGAAACAGCCGAAGAATTAGGCCTGCCTTTAAGTACGGCTATCAATGCCTTTCTTAAGCAATTTGTTCGCGAAAAAGAAATAACTCTTTCTGCCAACAAACTCAAGCCAACCCCATATCTTCAAAAAATTCTTAAAGACGCAAACGCGGAATATGCTCGCGGCGAAGCCCTCGGTCCTTTTACCAGTCAAAAATTTCTCGCTAGGCTTAAAAAACTTTAGACAAGACACTTTTTCACAGTCATGCAGTATTTTCTGTCAAAGAATTTCGAAAAACAATTTAGAAAGTTGTCAAAAAAAATTAAAGATAGAGCCTTAGAAAAACTGCGTCTATTCACGACCAATCCGAGGGATCGCCATCTAAACAATCATCATCTCGCCGGAGAATGGACTGGATACAGGAGTATTGATATCACCGCTGACATTCGAGCTGTGTATAAAGAGATGAATAAAGATAAGGACGGCACAAACATCGTGCGATTTGACTCTATTGGATCTCATAGTGAGTTGTATGAGTAAAAGGTGAAAAAACGCCCTAGAATAAGACTTTTGTCGTTACGGTTCACTTTTGTTTTAGGTACACACATATGGCGGATTAGTTTTTGAATAATTGGCAAGAAATTCATTCGGTGTCTTGCCACCCAATCCGCAGTGCTCAAGATTGTTGTAGTAAGTATTCCATCTCTTGATACCATCTCGCAAGTGCCAGATGTTTCTGAACTTGTTCTGATCGTAGAATTTCTCCTGATCTTCACGATGACTTCTCTCTACGGTTCCATTCTGTGCAGGTTTACCCGGATCAATCAGGTAATGGATGATATTGTTTTGCTGACAAAAGACATCGAGTGCGTGGAGTGTTTTGACTGTAACATCACTTCGTTTGTTGGTGCCGAGGTAGTAGTTGGTGAAAATGCTACCGTTGTCAGTTTTGATTGCTTGGATTCGATGAGGAAACAAACCCATCACTTCTTCAAGGAATGCAATCGAGTGATGTGTGGTTTGTTCGTCGTACACCAGTAAATGTCTCCAGCGAGAAGCTGTATCAATGGCTGTGTATTGAAAATACTGCCTACCTGCAATGTGTCCTGGCACATACTTCACATCGATCTCAATTAGATCCCCAGGTTTTCGTATGGCTCTAATGTACTTGTATGTGATCTTTCTCACTCGATACTTTCTGACCAGTCCTTCCTTCTTCAGGATCTTTCCAATCGTTCTCTCGTCAATTTCGATACCTTCCTTTTGGAGTTGCCAGTGTATCTTTAGGGCACACTTCTTTGTTTGTCTTCTGATCTCTACAATTCTCTCCTTGATCCTGATCGTTGTTTCCTTTGGTTGAGTTTTAGGTTCGGTCGACTTAGGTTCAAGTGCACTCTCACCACCGATTCTGTATGTCGCCACCCAACGCTCCAGACTTCTTTTACCATGCGGGCAGACCTTTGCTACATCCACTAATTTCACCTCTTTCCTAATGATGGGTAGGACCCATCTTACCCGCTCTTCTTTGATTGTTTTAGCCATACATATGCTCATTCCTCCATTCTAGGAGAAACCGCCATATGTGTGTGCACATTACCCTTTGCCATTGACAATTCCCTCCACATATGCTAGTATATAGGGGTAAGTCGGCTGTGTAGCCGATTTCGTGTTTCTGGGGCTGTATAGCCTCACATTTGTACCTCACAAGGGTCTAGTTGACCCACAACACAGAAGGAGTTTCTCAATGAAGATTTCCAAGTTCGGTCTGGTTGCCTCGATCGTCATCTCGTTCCTCTACGCGCTCTGCTTCGGCGGGGTGCCTGGGAAGGCGATGGGGGCGCCGCAATACGGATCGTACTCCTCCAGCTCGTTCAACTTCGGCGGTTTCTATGGGCAGATTTCTAGCTCCGAGAACGACCACAGGAAGATCTACGTCGATCTCTCTGTGACGAGTCGTGTTCACGAGATCCATCAGGTGAATACGTCTTTCTCCACCTGGTCGGAAGATTCAAGCGAGGGTTATGGGTCGCTGAGCATCAGTGGTTTCAAGAACAGCGATCTCAACACTCACGAGCACAATTCGTCTCTGGATCTAAATCTTGGTGGTGTATCGTTGTACCAGCAGAACCAGCTGTATGCTGGTCTGGATCACAACAACGTGTCCTTCAACACCGGCTACGCCTTCATCAGCGTGTTGCCATTCAATTTGTCTTCAGTGCTTTTGCACTACGACGAGCAGGTCTTGAGCACTGAGGGTGAGCCTGATGTTACTTTCTTCTACTTCAGTCTCGACTTCTACGGTTCCTTCGGCCCTGGCGCTGAAGGCGATCGCCTCGGCGCACCGTTCGTACCCACTCCGGGTACCGCCGGCCTCGTGTTTGTCAGCGTGTGCATGTTTTGTCGCCGTCGCCGCTAAACGCCGCGCCGGTCGGTAGGCTCCGATTCAAAAGCCAAATCTCAAGCCCGTTGCATCTCAGATGTGACGGGTTTTTTCTTTTTAAAAAATTATAAACTCAAAAGTTCTCATATGTACTCTGAAGTAACTCTCGGAAGCCGACGGGCTGAGAGTGAGGCGAGATTTCAGCAGAAATCTACGCCGGTTACTTCAGAGTACATATGAGAACGCTATGTGTTATAATTTTTTTAAACAATCTCCATGAACAACGACGAGAAAATCACATATTTTGGCGAAACCGACTCGCGAAATAAGCGAATGCCGTTTGGTATAAAAAATAAGGATCGTTCGCGTCATATGTACGTGATCGGCAAAACGGGCATGGGTAAGTCGACTCTTCTTGAAAATATGGCGGTGCAGGATATTCAAAACGGCGAAGGCATTGCGTTTATAGATCCTCACGGTAAAACAGCCGATCTTTTGCTCGAATATGTGCCGCAACACAGAATAAAAGATGTTGTGTATTTCGCGCCGTTCGACACTGAGTTTCCAATTTCTTTCAACGTCATGGAAGATGTCGGGCCAAACAAACGCCATTTGGTAGCCAACGGACTCATGAGTGCGTTTAAAAAAATCTGGGTTGACGCATGGTCGGCCAGAATGGAATATATTTTGAACAACATTTTGCTCGCGCTTCTTGAGTATCCAGACTCGACGCTCATTGGTGTGAACAGAATGCTTTCAGACAAAGATTATCGCAAACTCGTGGTGGATAATATTTCCGATCCATCTGTAAAATCTTTTTGGGTAGACGAGTTTGCCAAGTACGGCGAAAAATACATGCAGGAAGCCGGCGCGGCCATTCAAAACAAAATCGGCCAGTTCGTTTCCAATCCTTTGGTGCGAAATATTATTGGCCAGCCAAAGTCGAGCTTTGATATTCGCAAGATCATGGATGAGAAAAAAATTATGATCATCAATCTTTCGAAGGGAAGAGTAGGTGAGGCCAATGCCAATTTGCTCGGCAGTATGATCATCACAAAAATTTTCCTCGCTGCACTTTCGCGTGCAGATGTCACTGAGTCTAAACTCAAAACTCTGCCGCCGCTCTATCTTTTCGTCGACGAATTTCAAAACTTTGCCAATGAATCTTTCGCTGACATTCTTTCCGAGGCACGAAAATATAAGTTGAGTCTTACTGTTGCGCATCAATATATAGAACAAATGTCGGAAGAAGTGCGCGCCGCAGTTTTCGGCAACGTGGGCACGATGATTACGTTCCGCGTTGGCGCTTACGATGCTGAGGTACTCGAAAAAGAATTTGCACCCACATTCACCGCTGAAGATTTGGTCAACCTCGGTTTCGTCCAAACATATTTGAAGCTCATGATCGACGGCGTCACTTCGCCACCTTTTTCTGCCGCCACTTTACCGCCAATTAAAAAGCCCGACATTTCTTTCCGCAACGACATCATCGAAAAATCGCGCGAACAATTTGCCAATCCGCGCGCCGAGGTAGACGAAACGATTCGCAAATGGCATGCGCCCGTTGCTCGTCCTGCTCCACCTCCACGCCCTGCTTCGAGCGAGGAAAAAAAGTTGCCACCGAAACCCGCGGCGAGTTCTTCGGCGTCACCCGCGGCGCCAACGCCCGCGCACTCAGCTCCACATTCTGCGCCGCGACCAGCTGCTCCGGTGACTTCGGCTCCAGTACCGGCGGCGACTCCAGTTGTTCCAGTCAAACCGGCTGTCGCCCACGCTCCAGCCCCAGCCCCTCATCCAGCGCCCACACATCATCGTCCAGCTCCACATCCCCACACTGCCCCAGTTGCTCCAGCTGCTACCGTCACCCACACAAATCAGGCCACTCATAGGCCGTCAGTTCGTCCGATCAACTCAATCAGCCCTGCTGGCCCCGTCACTCCTACTAAGCCGCCGATATCACTAGATGCTTTAAGAAAAGATAAAGGTCCGGGTGGCAAAAATCTTTCCGACCTTAAAGAGGCGCTCAAAGGCATTGTGGAAAAATCTCAACACGAGAAGAAGGTAGAAAATCGACCGGCCCAGAGTCCGCAAAAACCATCGGCCCCAACTCCGCAATCTGCGCCGCAAACTCCGCCGAAAAAAGAAGCTCAAAAAGAAGTGCCGGAAGAATTGTTGCGAAAGGTCCTCGGCTCGACAGAACGCGCGACAGAGAAATAATGAAGAGAATAATAATTTTTTCAGTCGCATACTATCCATTTGTGGGCGGTGCAGAAATTGCTGTTCGTGAAATTGCGCGGCGAATAACTGGCGTCGAGTTTCATTTAGTGACCGTCAATTTAAACGGTAAAGAAAAAGCTTACGAAAAGATCGATGATGTGCATGTCTATCGAGTGGGTCGTGCACTAGGCGCGATCGGCGAAGCGACGGGTTGGAAAATTGCCAAATATTTTTTTCCGATACTCGGCACGCTCAAAGCTTTGCGTCTTCATCATCGGCTACATTTTTCGGCCGCGTGGTCGATTATGGCTGAGTACGCTGGTTTCGCGACACTTTTCTTCACCTTTCTAAAACCGCAAGTGAAATTTATTCTCACGCTTCAAGAGGGTGATCCGATTGAACATTTAAAAAGACGCGCGTGGATTGCTCACCCGCTTTTTCTGATGATTTTTAAAAGGGCGAATGTTATTCAAACAATTTCCAACTTTCTCGCCGGCATGGCGCGCGATTTTGGTGCCACCGCGCCGATCCATGTCATTCAAAACGGTGTCGATACCGGGCTATTTGCACGCGAATATTCTGTCGATGAAATTGAAAACTTAAAACAAACGGTCGGCAAAATTTTGGGTGATCGTTGGCTCGTCACAACTTCTAGGCTAGTTGTGAAGAATGGTGTCGACACTGTGATCCGCGCTTTGCCTCTTTTGCCGGAAAATGTCAGTCTTTTGGTGCTCGGCGAGGGTGAACTTGAGGGTGAATTAAAGAATCTAGCTTTTAATTTGGAGGTTGAAAAACGGGTGGTTTTTCTGGGGTTTATTTCTCATGAAGACATGCCCAAGTATTTGAAGGTCGCTGATGTATTCGTCCGTCCTTCGCGCTCTGAGGGCCTAGGAAACTCGTTTATAGAGGCCATGGCGGCTGGTTTGCCCGTTATTGCTACCAATGTGGGTGGCATCCCCGACTTTCTGACCCACGGCGAAACCGGCCTATTTTGTGAAGTCGACAATCATGTTAGTCTGGCGTCAAGCGTTATGACCCTTCTGGAGGACGCCGATTTGCGCTCCAAAGTCATCACCAAGGGCCGCGAGTTGGCCATTTCCGAATACAACTGGGAGAATATCGCTAAGGATATGGAGATTAAGATATTTTCGAAGGTTTAGGACAACCGCGGGCAGTTTAGGACAGCCGCCGACAGTTGAAGTTAGGTAGTTGGGGCGATTTAAAACTCATGTCAAAAATATTAATTTGCACCGGCATTTATCCGCCCGCTATCGGTGGGCCAGCGCAATATGCCAAAGAAATCGAAGACGAATTTCGTCGGCAGGGGCATACGGTCAGGGTTTTGACGTACACATTTGAACGATATCTTCCGACATTTATACGACATGGGTTTTTTCTATGGAAAACTTTGTCGGTTATCTTAAAGATGAGAATGCGAGGGCGTCGTTCCGGTGATTTTATCATTGCCCTGGATGCTTTTAGTGTTGGCTTGCCAGCGGCTGTAGCCGCAAAAATTCTTGGTAAAAAAATAGTTATCCGCACCGGCGGCGATTTTTTGTGGGAATCGTATGTGGAGAGGACAGGGGATTTGGTACCGTTGAATATTTTTTACAAAAAGAGCAAAGATAATTTTAATTGGAAAGAGAAAGTAATATATGAAGTTACGCGGTGGACATTGTCAAATGTAGGCGCAGTTATATTTAGCACGGATTGGCAGAGAAAAATTTTTGAGACAGCTTACGACTTAGACTCCGAAAGAAATTTTGTTGTTGAGAATTTCTACGGTCAAAAGTTGCCAAGACTAGAAAAGACTAACAGGGCTTTTGTTGCGGGATCGAGGTCTATAAAATTAAAAAATTTTGGTAGACTTGAAGAAGCTTTTGTCGCCGCTCAAAAAATTGACCCTTCGATATCGTTCAATTTTTCCAATTTGCCTTACGAGGAATTTTTGAAAGAAATCAGAACTAGTTATGCAGTGATTCTAGTTTCTATTTCAGACATTAGCCCCAACATGATTCTTGATGCTATTCGTTCAGACACGCCATTTATTTTGACTAAAAATACCGGGCTGTACGAAAAACTCAAAGACATCGCAGTTTTCGTAGATCCGGAGAGTGTGGAGGACATAAAAGAAAAAATTTTATTCTTGGCCAATAAGGACAACTATGATTTTCAGAAGCAAAAAGTTGAAGCTTTTAATTTTACCCACAGCTGGGTCGAAATATGTAAGGAGATTTTGCTAATCGCTAAAACAAAATGATCAATGTTATAAGTATTGGTTCCGATAGGAATCTTTTCATAGAGGGTAGTGCGGTTCGAGATCGTCAGATCGAATACGGCAGGCTTTTCAAAGAGCTCCATATCGTGGTTTTTACAATCGAGAATTTGTTTTTTCCGGCCAATTTGCCAGCCAAAATTCAAATTGCACCAAACGTCTGGGTCTATAGTACTCAATCTTTCTCAAAATTTTTACATATAAAACAAGCTTCAAAGGTCGCTGGTAGGATAATAAAAGATCGAAAATTTTTGCCAGAAAATACAGTGGTAACAGTTCAAGATCCCTTTGAATCTGGTCTTGTCGGCCTTCGCCTCAAGAAAGCTTTTGGTTTAGGGTTGCAAATTCAGATTCACACCGATTTTCTTAGTCCTTATTTTGTTAAACAGTCTTTACTTAATCGATTGCGGGTTAGAATGGCGAAAAAAGTTTTGGCTCAAGCTGATGCTGTAAGGGCGGTGAATAAAAAGACAATCGAAGGTTTATCATCGGTCATTAGTCTGAAACCTGCTGTTGCGCCCGAAGTTTTGCCGATTTTTGTTGACATTAAAAAAATCGAAGCGTTACCTATCAACTTAAATTTGAAAAAAAGGTATCCGCAGTTTAATTTTATTATTTTAATGGCATCACGATTAACAAAAGAAAAAAACATTTCTTTAGGAATTGAGACCCTCCAAAAACTTTTGAAGACTCATCCTCGCACAGGCCTTTTAATTGTCGGTTCTGGGCCAGAGCAATATAATCTCAAGCGTCGGGTCGAGTTTTTGAATTTGGATAAAAGTGTGGTTTTTGAACCGTGGCAGGAAGATATTTATTCGTATTACAAAACTGCCGACTTGTTTCTTCTGACTTCAAATTATGAAGGCTACGGGCTAACTTTGATTGAGTCGGTCGCTTGTCACTGTCCAGTTGTTTCAACCGATGTTGGAATTGCTCGGGAGTTGTTAATCGGTGACCGCGCCTCCGATCCAGCTTTTGTTTGTCCGATTGGTGACATGACCGCGCTTTTCAAGAGTGTCTCTAAAATAATTGAGGATCCTGTGACGCGTGATCTTTCAGTCAATGAGGCTTACGGTCGACTTGGTAAAGTTGTTGTTCGAAGTCAAGAAATTTATCTTGGGCAGTATAAAAATAATTTGGAATCGGCTATAATATAGCGCTATGAAAAAACCACTTATCGGATTTATCGGTCAAGGTTGGATTGGTAAGAATTATGCCGACGATTTTGAAAAACGTGGTTACAAAACCGTACGCTACGCCCTAGAAGAGCCTTATTGTGGTAATAAGGAAAAAATCAAAGAATGCAGCATTGTTTTTATTGCTGTGCCCACTCCAACTACACCCAAAGGTTTTGACTCAAGTATCGTGCATCAGGCTCTGATGAACCTTTCTCCAGGAACAACTGCCGTCATAAAATCGACTCTGGTTCCACAGACAACAACCTCGCTTCAAAAGCAGTTTCCGAAACTTTTTGTCATGCATAGTCCGGAGTTTTTAAGTCGGGGTACGGCAGCTTATGATGCAGCTCATCCACTTTTAAATATTATCGGTATTCCAAAAAATAGTCTGGCATATAAGGCGCGAGCTAAGGCAGTTATCGTCGTTCTTTCAAAAGCCCCAGGTAAAATAGTTTCGTCAGAAACTGCTGAGCTTTTTAAATATGTCCACAACACCTCACTTTTTGCTAGATCTATATACATGAACATTTTGTACGATCTGTCTCAAAAACTGGGGGTAAATTGGGCTGATATCAAAGAGTTAATTATAAAAGATCCAATGATCGCTTTCCAGGATCCGGTAATTGCTAAGTGGCATATCGAACCCAACCCATCAGCTGGTCGAGGTGTTGGTGGTGATTGTCATATAAAGGACTTCGAGACTCTTTCTAGACTTTTCAAAAAATTGGTCGGCGATCCTGTCGGTTTGACAATGATCAATGCTATGAAAAAGAAAAACATCTCCCTTTTGTTGGAAAGTAAAAAAGATCTCGGTTTGCTTGAGGGAGTATATGGAAAAAAGTTTTTGTCGCGTTTCAACAAATCATGAGGATTCTCATTGTCACCCAAAAAATCGATATCAACGATTCAGTTCTTGGTTTTTTTCATCGCTGGGTGGCTGAGTTTTCAAAACATTTTGAATTAGTAACGGTTATTTGTTTGCAAAAAGGTCAGTTTGATCTACCTTCAAATGTAAAGGTATTGTCGCTTGGTAAGGAAAAAAAAGCTTCCCGTTTTTGGTATTTTTTTAATTTCTATAAATATATTTTGCAGGAAAGAAAACACTATGACCTAGTCTTTGTGCACATGAATCAAGAGTATATTTTTCTAGGCTGGAAAATCTGGAAGTTCTTGGGTAAAAAAATACTTCTTTGGAGAAATCACAAAAAAGGTAATATTTTTACACGACTGGCAGTTGCTATGTCAGATCAGGTTTTCTGCACCTCTGTTGGATCATTTACTGCACAATTTAAAAAAACCAAACTTATGCCGGTTGGAATTGATTCCAATTTTTTTAGTATGATGCCAGAGATTAGGAAAATTCCTCGCTCAATTCTTTTTTTGGGTCGAATTTCGCCAGTCAAACATCTCGACGTTCTTATTCAATCACTGGAAATTCTTCATTCAAGAGGTGAAAATTTTCAGGCCTACATATATGGCAGACCCACGCCGGCAGATTCTGGTTACTTTAAAAAAATAAAAGACGAAGCTGAGGAACTCGAAAAAATAGGAAAACTTTTTTTCAGAGATGAGGTTGCAAATACAAAAACTCCCGTTATTTACAACGAACATGAAATTTTTGTTAATCTTACGGACTCGGGAAGCTTCGACAAAACAATTATCGAGGCAATGCTTTGCGGAACCCTTGTCTTGGTTTCAAACTGGTCGCTAAAAGATATTCTTGAGCCTCAGTTTTTTTTCAAGCACAATGATCCGGTTGATCTTGCAGAAAAACTGATCTTTATGCTTGCATTGAGTCAAACTGATAAGAAAAAACTTTCTGAAAATCTTCGGCTGAGAGCCCAAAAACATAGCTTAGAAAAATTAGTCGGTGAGTTGAAGCCGGCAATGGAGCTACTTCTTTTTCGCGACGACATATGAGTTTGGGTAGAGAACTTTATTTTTGACAAAGGAGTCAAGTCTGAAGGCTAATGGTTTTATGATGCGCATGATGCGACTAGCCCAAAGGTTTTTTGTGGCAGATCTTTTTTCATAATGACTAAAATAGACGAAATGAATCATTTCTGACAAAACTGTAAAGGTTTTACCGTAGCTGTTACTTTCTATGATCTCAAATCCCTCATTCTGGAAAAGGCTCATGAGGCCCTCTTTTGTATAACGAAAAAAGTCATAAGGATCGGCGTGATAGGGGACCATGAAGGGTGCAGTCATAATACAAATACCTCCTGGTCTTAAGATTCGGCCAATTTCACTAATCATAATCCAGGGCTTGTTAACGTGTTCAAGGACTTGAGTTGAGATTATCGTATCAAAGTGATTATTGGGAAATGGTGGATGTAAAGCATCACCCGCAACATCAATATTCTCTCCCTCCACCATGTCGAAAGCCGTGTATTGAGATGTATGGGGAACAATTAACCCCTTATATTTTGCCCGACCAGCACCAAAATCCAGTGTTTTTCCTTTAATAAATTGCCTGGTGTGTAAGATGACTTCTCGGGTATTTTTAAAGTTTTTTGGGTTATTCATCGGTTCTATTTTTAATTAGTTCGCCATTCGTTACATACTCGCATTCTTTTCTGTTCGCAATGTATCGAATAAATTTTTCAAGATCATTCCACATGCCATATTTTTCGATTTCCCAAGAGTGGCCCCATAAATGGAAAACCTCACCATTTTTGACCGAGATATCGAATGTTGCTTTTGCCATGGATAACCAAGAGCTCATTGATAATATCGGAATCCCAATGGCCATAAGGGTAGGTGCTCTTTGGCGTAGTGGCTCTAAAATTTTTCGCCAATAGAATTTTTCTTTGTTGAGTTTTCGAAATGGGAATGGATAAACTTGGACAGTTGTGTTCATGTGAAATGAATCGGACTGGATGCTGATAAAACCAAGATTGGTCGTGCGCGCCCCGATAAAACCAGCTTCTCTGACGGCTCGCACCGCACTTTCATTGTAAAATCCCTTCGGATAGCAAAACATTTCCACATCTAATTTTTTTTCCACAGATAAAATATTCTGGAGCCATTTTTTGCTCTCTGCCACTTCCCCTTTTTGTTTTTCAGGCGAAAGGCTACGAAGGTCAAAATGGGTCAGGGTGTGGGCGCCAATCTCGTGGGTTTTTGAGATTTCGCGTATCTCAGCATCTGAAAGTCTTTCCGGACGATAGTTTTTTGTGATGTAGAATGTGCCCTTGACCCCGTATCGATTCAAAAGATCGACTAGACGCTTGTCTAGAATGTCGCCATCGTCCCAGCTGGTGGTCACTCTAAGCATTTTGAGTATTTTTCCGAGCAATAAGAATATAACCCAGAGTAAATAATTTACTAGCTCGACTGGTGTCTACTTTATCAAGGTATAATGCGATTTTTCCAAAAATCTTTAAGAATAAACTGAGGAGTCGAGAGTACGATTTTCCGTTTGCTTCTAGGCGTTCAATCCAGTAGCGGGCTTTTAGTTGAGCCATCACACTCCAATACCCACCACGGCTTTCAATTGTCACTATGGTAAAACCCGAGTCTTCGGCGAGTCGACGAAGGCTGTGGCTCGTAAATCTCCAAAAATCGTTCGGCTCATCATGCAATGGGTCAAAGAGACTCTCTGTTATCAGAACTGTCCCACCTGGACGTAAAACTCGATGAAGTTCACCGAAGGCTTTGGGAAGTTCGTAAATGTCGCCCAAAACCTGCGTGCAGACGATAGAGTCAAAAGAGTTTGATTCAAAGGGTATGGTTTCAATTCTGCCGACCACGTCTATCCCTTCTCCTGGTGTCGTTTCCATCTTAATGTACTCAGTAAAGTTAAAAAGATCTTTATATCTGGAAAAATTACCAGCCCCGATGTCGAGGACTTTTCCTTGGATGTATTTCGAGTGTTTTCTTATTTGTTCTCGAAGTTTAATTCGGCCGATTTTATATATATAGGACATACAGCGTCTAGTTTTTGAATGGATATTTCACCAAGTAATATCCCAGAAGACCAGAGGTGGATCTTACAATAACATGAGTCACAATGAGACCCATGAGGCCGTAAATTGGCAGGAGAGTGATAAAAAGAATTATCTTAATAATTGGCATTGTCGTTCTGTGAACATATAGCTCCTTGGTTTTTCTGTGAGCCACAAGGGTTGAGTCAAATATCGTTCCAGATATCGCAAGTAGAGTCAGAGAATATATCTGAGAATAAAAAACAGAGTCGAGATATTGTGGATATAAGAATTTGAAAAAGAATGGCGCGAGAAGTGAATAAATTCCGGCCAGACTCAAAGCGTAGGCCGTAAATAAAAGGGCTTTGCGCGGCCCAGACTTTTGGAGCTCTTCGAAAGAACGCCCGTTTATTTTCGGTAAGATTAATGAACTAAGAACTTTTTTTCCTCCTTGAAGTTGTTCGATTGGGGCGATGGCAAAGGCATAAATGGCAAGAGGCGCGGCTCCAAGATAATGAAAGACAAGAATTTTATCAATAAAATTTGCGATGCCTCCTATGACTTGCATCAAGCTTAGATGGCGGCTGTAGGTAGAAAGCTCCATGTCAATTTTGTCGTTTTCTTTCTGGAATTTTTTTACGGTAATTATGTAAAGGACCAAGGCGGTAATGGTGGCAGATATAAAACAAACCGCCATTATTATTACCAGGTTCTGTGTTAGAAAAAGTGTCAGAATTAGAATAGCTGCCGGCACAATATTTCGAATTGTGCCGTACATTGTAATTTTTCTAAAATCCTTTTTACCCAAAAGATAGGCGGCATACAGGCTTGCGCTTGTTGTTATCGGAATAAAAATTCCCGCGAGAATAAAAGATATAGATAAGACATTGTTGCCACTAATGTAATAGTAGATACCCAAGCCAAATCCGCCAATTAACATTCCGACACTCCACTTCAGGTTTATTTTGAAACCTTGTTTAAGTGTGCCGCCGAAACCATTGGCCACAGCTCGGGTAATAGCAGTCCCAATTTCAGTCAGAGAGAATATTCCTAAAATTCCAGCGACTGAGAGTATGAATTTGTAGGTACCAAAAGTTTCTTTGGAGATAAGGTGGGCAAATGTCAGGGACATTAAAAAACCTGCCAACATGGCGACGACCTGGCCGATTACAAGCCAAAAGCCTCCTCGGGCCAAATAAGCGGTGTCTGTCTTCAGGTGTCTATCGCCCCATCGAAACCATGGGGAAATCCGCTGTTTTATCTTATTTATCACAGTGTAAGGTTAACATTTCCTTCTCTGTTGGGACACTCGACCTTTTGGGTTATGATAGGTGAGTTCAAATTAGAGAAAATGAAAATTTGCTACATAAATTTTAATCTTAACAACTCAAGGGATCAAATCACCTTGCGGGGATTGCGAGAAAACGGAGTTGTTGTTAAAGAAATTGCCGACAAGACGCCAGGTCTAAAGAAATATATAAATATTGCTCGGGAGTTTGTTGCTTGTGAGAAAGAATATGATTTGTATATGATCGGCTATGCGGGCAGTGTGTTGGTTATTTTTATTAGGTTACTTAGTTTTCGGACGCGGAAAAGGATTGTTTATAATGCGTTAGCGACTTTTTACGACAGTATGATTGTTTCTCGTGGCGGAGGCTCACTCCTTTCTTTTAGTGCTCCCTGGTATTATCTGATTGATTTTCTAGCTTTTCGATTTGCAAGTCAATCTTTTCTCGAATGCCAGACTCAGAAAGATTTGGTGGTTGGGGTTTTTAAAATTAATCCGGACAAAATCTCAGTCTGTTTTGTTGGAACAGACGATGAAAAATTTTATTTTGATCCAGAAATACCCAAATTAAACAATTTTACAGTGGTTTTTCGTGGAGCTTTTTTGCCTGAAGCTGGTGCCGATATTGTCGTTCAAGCGGCCAAGGAACTAGAATCAGAAAACATCAGTGTGAGAATTTTGGGCCGTGGTCTGCTTTTGAAGGAAATCCAAGATCTTATTCAGGAGTTAAAACCTTCGAATGTTGAGCTCATTACCGAATTACTCCCAATCGACATTTTGCGAAACAAAATGCTCGAGTGTCATTTGTCTTTGGGTCAATTGGCCGATCACCCACGTGTTCAGACTACCGTTCCGCACAAGGTTTTCGAGAGTATGGCAATGAAGCTCCCATACCTGACAGGAGAAAATAAGGGGGTTCTAGAAGTTGTCCGAGACGGCCAGACTTGTTTTGCTGTGCCGCCAGGTGATTATCGTAGTTTGGCTCATAAAATCGTCGAGTTGAGAAATCGACCAGAAGAACTAAATAGGGTGGCCGAAAATGCGTATCACTTGTATCAACAAGAATTTACACCTAAAATCCTAGCCCAAAAAATTCTGGAGAAATTGCACCTCAAAAATTAAAAAGTATAATAGGGACAAATATTCTGATGAAAAAACTGAAAATGTATGTTATTGCTCTCCGGTACCGCCTGTACCGTCTCTTGTGGCGTCTGAAGTTCACTTTTTTAAGAGAAAAAATTCCAAAGAATGCTGATGGAAAAATCTATCTAAATCTCGGCTGTGGCGTCAATACTTCTAGAGAATTTATAAACATTGACGCTTTTCCTTTCAGGAGAACTCATTGGGTTTTGGATATTCAAAACCTCTCTGTGTTTCCAAGCAATTCTGTTGATATGGTGTATGCAAGTCATGTGATCGAGCACATTCCAAGGGCCAATTTAAAAAAAACTTTGAGTGAGTGGTGTCGAGTTATAAAACCTGGAGGTGTCTTGAGGTTCGGTGTGCCCGATATCGACAAACTTATAGCAATTTACAATGCTTCGGGAAAGGAAACAGAAAGTATTGTTAATCAGCTCCTTGGCCAAGATAGGGATTACGACAGACACTGTACTATCTGGAATTTTAATTATGCAAAGAAAATTTTAAGGGAAGTTGGGTTTTCTGGTGAGCCTCTGCATTGGGATGTTCAAACTGCCGATCTACATGCTTTTAAAGACAAATCGAATAGAGACAATTCTCTAAACCTTGAAGTGACTAAATAAAAGTATGAACACAATTAAAGCTCCGTTTAAAACCGTTGAAGGCATATCTTTTTTTTCGGAGGATCGCTATTGGGGTAAGGCATCTAAGACAGAGCTCGAAAGTGCTTTGGAATTTTTAGGTGAAAAAGGCTGGGAAGAATTTAGGGCTCGTTATAAAAATAAATTCGACATGACTTTTGAAGAGAATCGAGCAGATTGGCGTTTTGTTGTGCCACTTCCTGAAAAATTTTCAGTTCTCGATGCGGGGGCGGGTATGGGTCGAATCAGCATTCCATTGGCCCGAGTCGCTGAAAGCGTTGTCTCAATGGATCAATCATTTTTGAGGATGAAGTTTTTAAAACTGAGAGCGATGGAAGAAGGATTAAATAATATTGAGGTTTGTGTCGGAGACATTTTCGATGCCCCATTTGCAGAAGAGAGTTTCGATCTCATTGTTATGAACGGTTTAATAGAGTGGGTAGGAGCGACTGGCCGATATAATGATCCACGAAAAGCTCAGATCGCTAGTTTAGAAATTGCAAGGAAATTATTAAAAAAAGGTGGTCATCTGTATGTCGGTATAGAAAACCGCCTTGCATTATCGTATTTGCGAGGGATTGATCATAGCGGTTTGCGCTTTACAAGCTATATGCCTCGATGGGTGGCAGACATTTATACAAAAATTCGTCTAGAAAAACGATATGACACCTACACATATACTAAAATGGGTTACGAGAAACTTCTCAGAGACTCTGGTTTTAGTAATTTTGTTTTTTATCTTCCGTACCCAGGATATAACCTTCCACGGATTATGATTCCATACGATAATCTAAATGCACTTTCCTATACCTTCCGTTCACTTATGTCATCGTCAGGAATAAAACGAAAAATAATTTGGATTTTGACCCACGTGCCATTTGCGCTTAGGATATATCGGTATGTTTTTTTTAGTTTTGGTATTGTAATAACAAAATGATTCCACGCTTGCGACAGCTGATTGCGGAGAACCCCTCGTGGCTTTATTCGCCAAGTTCAAAAATATCTTTTTTAAAGACGAGCACCCCAACTTCTGGAACTAAGAGAAGTCAAGGAAAGATTGTTTTATTTGTTTTTGAAAGTGGTAGAAAACTGCCAACCCTTTGTGTAAAAGCAACTCGTGTTTATTCCGCCGCAGAGATTATTAATCGAAACTACACAAATCTGAGATTGCTTATTGATCATGCTTTAAAAAATACGACAAATAGCATTTTTGCTAAGCCGCTCTATTTTTATGATGATGGAGTTGAGGCTTTCTGTATAGAAACAGTGTGTCCTGGAGAAAGATTTTCTGTAAAAAATAGTAGCTATGAACTTGTTCTTAAGCAGTATGGTGTTTGGCAGACGGGACTCGCAGTCAGTCATAAAAAGATCTTGGGGGCAAAAGATTTACAAAGGATTGCTTTCAGTGCTATTCATGAGCTTGAAATGAGCTCTGAGTCAGCACGGTTGCTCGAGAATTATTATTCGAGTCTCTCTATTGATAAAAACATTAAACTTCCCGAAATTCTTCAGCACGGGGACATGACTCCAGATAATGTGCTCGTTTCGGGCAATAAAATATATTTTATTGATTATGACTATGTTGGCTTGAGTATGCTTCCAGGATTTGATTTGTTTCATTTTTTATCAAAATCAAAGCAGCGGGCAGAGTTGGCCGGATCATTTTATAGTAGCCTTTTAAGACACTTAGCAGATTATTTTGAGAACATTGACGTCGAAGTCAGCGTTTATGATGGCTTTTTGTTTTTGTATTATCTCCAGGAATCGGTTCGAAAGGGTGTTGGACAAAAAAAAGATGGTGCTGAGCTGATAGCCGATTTCGAGAAGCTTTTAGAGAAAGCGTAGAATATATATAAAATGACTCGAATATTTTACATTTCTAGAATAAATCTTTTATCCGGAAGAACTAATGTCTACAATCTTGCTAAGACATGTGAAGCCATTAATTCAGTCCTTGGTTTTTCCGTTACACTTATCACGACCGACCAGACTAGAGATCAAGATGCTTTTAATAAAAAAATGGGGATTATCAAACCATTCCACATAACTTGCTTAGGGGTCACAGATACATCGTCGAGTCATGGAGGTAAAATTTGCTACGAATCTTTTGTTTTTTTGATTGCAAATATCTGCATTGCTTGGTTTCTTTTTAAAAAAAGAAGTGAATTTGAGGCAATTTATTATCGCGACGAGTCTCTTTTTCTAGCGGCTTTTTTAGCGGCCTTCTTGATGCGGAAAAAAGTTTTTTTTGAAATTCACGCTGTTTATGAGAAAAAATATCGTCAAATTAAAAATATTTTAGCTGTCTATTTTTCTAACGGTGTTATTGCTATTAGCTCTGGTCTCAAGCGTTATTATCAAAAAATTAATAAAAATATTCTGATTTCGCTTTGTAGTGCGGCTGAAGATTTGTGGTTCGACCATTCAAAAAGCAAGGTGGACTTCAGAAAATTGTTGCAGTTACCGATGGAGGCCTTTATTGTTGGCTATACGGGTGTCACCGGAATCAATCCAAACAACGATTATTATGAGATCGACGATGTTGTTTTGAGTCTGAGTCATCTTCCTAAAAACATTATTTTTGTGGTTGTTGGTGAGCTAAACGGCAATGCGGGGTGGATTCGTGATATCGCCAAAAAAGCGTTAGTCTCAGACCGAGTGATTTTTGTACCTTGGCAAGAGAGAAGTTTGATCCCAAAATATCTTCAGGCTTTTGATGCTAATCTCATTCCAAAACGTAAAAAAGATTTAGTTGGAGATTCGCCTGCAAAAATGTTCCCCGCACTAGCAGCTCGTAGGCCAATTATCGCTGGTCGAGCCGAGTGTATTGAAGAAGTTTTGACTGATGGTTTTGGTTCTATTATTGTAGACAGCAACACCCCTAGAGGCTGGTCTGATGCAATTCTCAAAATTTACAGCAATCCAGAACTAGGAGAAAAGATTTCAAATAATTCTGGGATAACTAAGACAAAATATACGTGGGAGAAACGGGGTGTGGCTATCACTGATTTTATAAAAAATAAAATATAGTGAGGGTTGTTACCGCTAGTTGATAGTGAATGTATATCCAGATATACTTTAAATTACCATGTCAAAAGAAGATAAAAAGATAATAATTACCGGCTCAGCGGGTTTTATTGGTTCGAATGTGCACAAAGCACTAAATGATAGAGGATTTACAAATATTTATGTTGTGGACGATCTAAATGATGATAGGAAGAAAAAACATCTCGATAACTTGAAATATCAAAAATATTTTGATAAAAAAGTTTTTTTAAATTCTCTGAACGACATTCAAGATGTTGAGTTGATAATTCACTTGGGAGCATGTACCGACACAACTGTGCAGGACGAGGCTTACTTTAAAGAGAACAACATTGATTATTCAAAGAAGATTTTTAAATACTGTTTTGAAAAGAATGTGCGATTAATATATGCTTCTTCGGCTGCGACATACGGTGGTGGGGAAATGGGGTTTGATGACAATGAGCGTAATCTCAAACCCCTTAATTTGTATGGCTATTCAAAATATTGGTTCGACGAATTTATTCTCAACAGTCCAAACAAGCCGAGTCAATGGGTTGGCTTAAAATTTTTTAATGTGTATGGACCAAACGAAGATCATAAGGAGAAGATGGCCTCGATGATTTACCAAGGATTCCAGCAAATAAAGCGGACAGGAAAGGTAAAATTATTTAAATCCTATAGGTCTGACTATAAAGATGGGGGTCAAGAAAGGGATTTTATATATGTTAAGGATATTGTCAGCGTGATCCTTTTCTTTCTCGATCATCCGAAGCAGAGTGGGATTTTTAATGTCGGGACAGGTAAGGCACGAACTTACTTAGATCTTTCAAATTCTATATTCAGAGCTCGTGGGATGGAACCAAATGTAGAATTTATTGAAATGCCTGAGAATATAAGGGACAAATTTCAATACTCGACTCAAGCTAATATATCCAAGTTGCAAGCGGCGGGTTACGATAAACCCTTTGTTGAGCTGGAAGAAGGGATTCGAGACTACGTTCAAACATATTTGGTTGATGGGGAAGCCAACTAGTCACTGAACACACCATATGAATAACTTCCATAAAAGACTAAGCCGCTTTGTTCTTTTGTTTGTATCTGTTTTTGTTTATCTAACTCAAGGAAGATCAGATAAAAAACCAAAAAAAAAATCAACAATTGTCGTTGTGTTAACTGGAAAGCTGGGGGATATCGTTTGTGGAACCCCGGTTCTTCTCGCTATAAGAAAAAATCTTCCTCGTACTCGAATAATTGTGGGCGGTGCCACCAAACTCCAACGCGCAGTTTTGTCTGAAAGTGGACTTGTGGATGAATATCTAGATCTTGAAAGCAAGGGGGCACTTTTGCGGATAAAAAAAGTACACGCAGATGTTGCTGTCGTTACCGGTCCATCATATTTGGCAACAGTTCTACTTTACGTTGCACGCATTCCATTGGTTGTTGCCCCTAGCGTAGTAGGAGGCTTTTCACCCTCAGAAACACGCCCATATAAAATACTTAAACGATTTATAAAAACTTATCCGTATGAAATCGGCAAGTATGCACCTCTTGAGAGGTTGAGCGCGCTCCGGTCTCTTGGAATCATTTCAGTCGATACCAAAAAACACTTAGCTTTTTCTCAGGAGGCAGAGAAGAGAGCGCAAAAATTCTTTGTTGATCAGGGGATTCTTGTGGGTAAGGATTTTATCGTTGCCATTTCACCGTCAGCGGGTAATAAAATAAAAGAATGGCCTGAAGAAAAATTTGCAGAGGTCGTCGATCATCTGGCTTCAAAACATCAGGCAAAAGTAATAATAATAGGCGGTCCAAATGACAGAGAAAAAGTAAATCGCACGCTGGAACATTTGAAGGTAATAAAGAATTGTGTAAGTGTTACAGATTTTAATGTTGACGAACTTAAGGCTTTTATATCAAAAATTAACCTTTTTATTTCAGTTGATACTGGTCCAATTTACATTGCAGAGGCCTTTGGAATTCCTACTGTAGATATAACTGGACCAATTGATGAAAATGAGCAACCGCCGATAGGGCCTAGAAATAAGGTTGTTGTTCCTCAAGGCGATAGAAAGCCTGAACTTTTTGTGCTTAACGCCAAGTCGTATAATTATGATGAAGCAATACGACAAGTAAATTCTATAAGTGCTGCACAAGTGATTGGGACAGTTGACTCTTTAGTAAAAGAGCTAAAAAATGAAATTAGCACCAAGTAAATGTATTTTATGTCATTGCTCAGGTAGGCCGGAGGTGTGGAACGGCTTGGAGATTTTAATTTGTCCGGATTGTTCTTTGGCATGGCGCGTTTCGTTCGACCTCCCTGATGATTATTACGATACCGTAGAGGTTGATAATCAAAATAGTAAAAAGAAAAAAAGAGAGAGGAATACTTTTGATCAAATCGATACGCTCAGAAAATTTTTACCGCCTGACAATATTTATGATCTTGGATCAGGAGACGGAACATTTCTGACTGCTCTTAAGGAACGGGGTTATAAAAATTGCGTAGGTTTGGAGCCCGGTGAAAATGGTTTAAGAATTTCAAAGCAAAGAGGGCTAAATGTATTTCAGGGTAAAATCAATGACCTCACAAAGGTTGTGAATGGAAAAAAAATTAAAGGTGCCACACTTTTCCATCTTCTCGAACACCTCTCTGATCCCCGAGAGACATTAAAAATTATCAGGAGTAATTTGACCGAGAATGGCGTTTTGGTAATGGAAACACCAAATTCGACTGCTCCAATCCAAAGAATAACAAACCACAAAAATCATCTTGTTTACCCGGAGCACTTATTTTATTGGAACAAAAAATCATTAATAAAATTATTAGACCAGTCGGGGTACCAGATAATTGTGATTAAGTATCGATCTTTTGATTGGCAGAAAGCTTCTATTAGCAACTCTCTTTTGCGACTCGGTTTTAAAATTAGTAAGAATGAAGAGAAAAATAAAAATGATTCGAATCATTTCGAGCAAAACAATGATACAAATCAGGATAATGAAAAGCGAGGCTCAGTTCGAACAATCGTGAGAACCATTTTGGCTCACGCCGTGCATGTATTAAGGCGAGATGATTATGTTATTATAGTTGCTACTCCTCATAAAAACTAGTTTACCCTACCGACCTCTATTAAAATATCAAAAATGATTTCTATTGACACGACCACCTTCTTCAAACGCACGCTTACTAGTTTACGAAATACTTCTGTGGGACGGATGTTTATACATAAAAAATTTGCGCACTATTTTTGGATAAGTGTCTTTGTCTCTCTGTTTAACATTTTTCTTCTTTGGTTGTTTATAGATATCGTTGGAATTCCAACCATAATTTCAAGCGTGATTGTTATTGGAAGCACCTTTATTTTTCGCTATGTACTCTTTGACTTCTTCAAGATTATGTAACATCATATGCTGATGATTTCTGTTGTTATACCTGTTTTTAACGAAAAAGGGAGTGTGCCTACTCTTCACTCAGAACTTGTGGCTGTACTTGGGCGTTTGGGCGTGGCGTATGAAATTATTTTCGTTGATGATGGCTCGACTGATGGAACAGTTTCCGAACTCAGAAAACTAACTCCGATAAGCTTTATTGCTCTAACAAGAAATTTTGGTAAATCTCAAGCACTGCAAGCAGGTTTCCGAGCGGCAAAAGGAGAATATATTTTTACTCTTGACGGTGACCTACAAGATGATCCAAATGAAATCCCTCGCTTCCTAGATCATATAAAAGAAGGTCATTATGATCTTGTTTGTGGGTGGAAAAAAAACCGTGTAGACAGTTTTGCTAAGCGTAGTGTGTCAAAAATTGCTAATAGACTCACTCGTTTTTTTACAGGTACGCGAATTCATGATATGAACTGTGGGTTTAAGCTTTATCGGGCGGAAGTAGCAAGATCACTCAATCTTTATGGCGACATGCATCGCTATATCCCGGCACTCGTTACGAGTATGGGTTTTAATATCTCCGAAATTTCTGTGAATCATCGAGATCGGAAATTTGGTGTCTCAAAGTATGGAAATTTTCGGCGTATCTCAAAAAGTTTCTTTGATTTTATAACCCTCCTTCTTGTCAGGAGATTTATAGATCGACCTATGCATTTTTTTGGTATTATTGGTACGTTTTTTTCTTTTGTTGGAGTAGTAATTTTGGCGTATCTTGTTTATATAAAAATTTTTGATGGAGTTTTAATTGGTAATCGCCCCCTCCTTATTCTTGGAGTGCTCATGGTTATTATTGGTATTCAGCTTTTTTCCTCGGGTTTTTTAGGCGAACTTTTGATCAGACAGAATACTGGTCGAAATTTATACATGGTTCGAGAAGATGATAAAAAAATATAATGGAATTTTTGAATTTAGTTCGATCTAGAAAAAGTGTTCGAAGTTTTTTGAATAAACCCGTACCACGAGAATTTGTCGAAAAGATTATTGAAGTTGCCACTCATGCTCCCACTAATTGCAATCAGCAACTTTGGAATTTTACTGTCGTTGAGGACGCTCCCACAAAAGAAAGGCTAATAAAGGAAGCAGCATCAAGCACTCTTTTACGGCGAGTCCCCATGATTGTTGTTGTCTCTTACGATGGTTGGAATTATAAAGAGGCTATACAAGGTGGAGCTCTAGCCGTCGGGCATATATTATTGGCAGCTACTGAGTACGGTCTTGGATCACTACCAATGAATAGTTACGGAGGAGATAATAAGGTGAAAAAGGTTCTCAATATTCCTGACAGCCAAACGATTTGTTGTTTTGTGCTTTTAGGATACGCTGATGAAAAGGCTCAGACAACAATTCCCGTGCCACGCAGAAATGTTGGGGAGGTTATACATTGGGGTAGTTACATGGCGGCAAGAACAATCTCTTTCCTTTACAACCCCGAAAAATGGAGTCGGCAGGATCTTGTAAACCATCAGCGTTTCTATTGTCGGAAGACTTTTATGGGGAAGGAAATGGATATAATGTCTGGCTTAGAAAGAGAGCTTGTCCGAAGGGAACTCGCTTTGTACAATGGTCCAGTTCAGGACATTTTAAGTTACGATGGTGCATATATACGGGAATTTCCTGAGAATACTGAATTAACAACCCTAGATCTTTGCGAAGAAACTGCGCAATATACCAAAGCGGCGGCGGAGCTACTCGACATAAAAATTAACTCCAAGGTTTTGGATGATGATTCAGATAGTGATGGAAAGAAGGTCGCCTTTAATGCCAGTACCATTGTATTTAAACTTGAAAGAATTCCAGCGTCAGTTCGGAAACAGGTTTACAAAGTCGTTAGTGGAGAGTTTTTGATTATTTCAAGAAAGCAAAATATCTTTTTAGGACTTTTCTTTTTATGCATAAAAATGTTTTTTGGAAAAGATATCCGCCGTACAGGGATTTTTAATTTTTTTGGTCCATACAAACCAATTTCTGTCTCTTCTATCGTAAGTGAGTTGCGTGCAGAGGGTTTTAAGGATATACGATGGGAAGGTTACTTTATTCTGCCTGTTTTTTTTGAACAAATTTACCAAATGTTTTTGCAGTATGTTGCAAGTGAGGGCTCAAGCTATCTTCATCGTGAGCGGCGGACAGATTTTATAAGTAAAACTTTGGACGCCCTACTTCGGTTGCAGGGCTTTAAGCGGTTTGGTTGGCTTGGGTCGATAGCTGTAATCCGATGTCAAAAATAAAAAGCAATAAGTTCATTGAATTATCTTTAGAACAAATTCCGAGACTGCTCGGTCAGCTTAACCGTAATCCATCCTCGGTTTCGTATGGGTCATTTGATCGTGCGTATTGGCACTATCGGACTAACGATATAAGTTGCGCGCGTTATCAAGAGGCTGTTTATACACTCGTCCTTTTGTATTGCAGTGATGTTGAAGGGAATAATTATTTTCAAGATAAAAAATTGCTCGAATACATTCGAGCGTCGTTCTGTTTTACTGCCGGTCTCCAGAGACGAAACGGCTCGTTTGATGAGTGGTATATAAATGAAGGTTCCTATGTTGCAACGGCATTTCTCGTAGCGGCCTTAAGCGAATCAATTGATTTATTTAGGAAAAATAAAGTTGTTATCGAAGAAGAAGAAGAGTTAATTTTGGGGGTTCTTGAAAGAGCTGCTATTTTTTTGATAAGGGCAAGTGAACAAACAGTTATGAATCAAGTATCAGGTGCAATTTTTGCAATCGCGTCAGTTGGCAAACTTCGGAATAATGATTTTTTTATTGAAACTGCTCAGCAGCTTTTAAATCATCTTATGTCTCTTCAGAGTCCTGAGGGCTGGTGGATGGAGTACGGAGGACCAGACATTGGTTATTTGACCCTCACGATAAGCTATCTTGAAAAATACCAGAAACTATCTATTACACAAAAAAATTTCGAGCCATTGACGGAATCAATCCAGAGAGCAAAATATTTTGTAGAAAAATTTATTGCTCCAGATGTTACCGCGGGCGGAGAATATATGTCTCGAAACACTGAGTACATTATTCCATCAGAAACTCTCCCATATCTAGGTGCAATAACTCCAACTCACCTCGACGATCGGTATCTTTGTTATGTTTTGTATAATTGGATTTACACAGGCCTAATCGTTGCTCCTCAAAAAATCCCTGTTTTGGTAAATAAAGAAGAATTTTTAAATGAGTGTGGGATATTGAGGGTAGTTAATGAATCATACTTTTTGGTTGTAAACGGAAAGAAAGGTGGGTCATTGAGGTTGTATTCAAAAGATAAAAATTATTACGATAGCGCAGTAGAAGTTTCTTCTCATCATGGGAATTTTTCTGCAGGAATTCTTGATGATGCTAATCAAATTTCTTTCCGGCCTGGTAGTCTTCATGTTTCGGGATTCGTAAAGTGTATTAAAGAACCGTTGCTTAAAACCGCTTTGTCTGTTGCGTTCAAGGTTTGGCAGTTATTATTCGGTAGATTTTCTTTTTTACAAAGAAGTATGAAAAAATTTTTACGACCTCAAATGATTAGCTATTCTAATCGCTCAGGTATCGCATTTGAACGAAATGTTGAGTATGGTTCTCGGGTGGTGGCTATCACCGATATTGTGATTGGAGCCGAATCAAGAAATGCTATATTGTTGGAAGCAAAATCGGCTTACAGTGCTGTTCCAAGCTCAAAATACGCTTTGGCTCAAGAATTCGCGGTGTGTCAGATGGTGCCTGTCTGGGATGAAAAAAAAGACGGCGACACCTACACAATAAAGCGGACGTTTTCTTTTGATTAGAATATTTTATATGCTAAAACTCGGACAAATTTTAAAAGAACATAAAATCGCGTTCATTTTTGCGTTTCTTGTTTCCATAATAACCATTTTCCCACAAATTTATTTCCGATCTGATCACCATGATATATATCGAGGTGTAGAGCTTCTACCAGATTCTCCGTGGTCTGCTCGTGTCAGAGAGGTTCAGGACGGTCATCCAAATTTTGGCAGTATTTACTATAAAGATGGAAAAGATAATCCGTATCTTTTTCAGCCCCTTGGATCTATGGTTGTGGCATATATGGGTCAAGCTCTCTCACTTGATATAAACGACACAATATTATTGTCCCGAATTGTTCTTCCTTTTGTTACTTTTATTTTAATCTACACTTTTATTTTTCTGCTCTCTCGGGAGCGCCTTACCGCTCTTTCTGCGGCCGCCGTACTTTTACTTGCTGACTCAGTCTTAAGTTTATCGGGACTGTTGAGAATTTTTCACGGATTAAGCCCCGATAGTTTTTTGCGATTAGCTAGGCCAGTCAATCCAGCCATGATTTATATTTTTCTTTTCGCGTTTCTTGTGACCTTCTGGATTTTTTATCGAAACAGAGACTGGAGATATGGAATCGCAAGTGCGGTACTTTTGGGCTTAAATTTCTATAACTATTTTTATTCTTGGACATATCTATATGCGTTCGGGGCTATTCTAGGTTTGTTGCTTATCATTCAAAAAAAATGGCGAGATGTTGGAATGATTGCCGCAGTGTATGTTGGTGCTCTAGTTGTTGCAATCCCATATGTTATTAATCTATATAGAGTTACATCTCATCCTGTATATGAAGAGGCGAGTATTCGGTCAGGCATTGTTTTTAATCATGATTTAGTATTCGTGGGAATGGCGGTAATTGCTGCACTGATCGTTTTTTTTGCTGGATTTCCAAGAGAAGATAGAGAAAAATATTTTTTTGGTTTAAGTTTATTACTCGCGCCATTTCTCACATTGAACCAGCAAATTTTGACTGGCAAGATTCTCCAAGAGGCTCATTATCATTGGTTTTTTCACAAGCCGATCGGAATAATTTTTGTGCTAATAGTAGTTTTCTATTTTTTAACAAAACGTCGAATGCTTTTTACAAAAAAGATTTTTGCGATTCTGATAATCACGGCGAGTGTCGGTACGGCAGTATTTATCCAAGTATCTTCATATTTTAATGACACTCGTGACGGTGGAGAAGTTGCAATCGAAAGGCAGAGATATGGCACCGTTATGGACTGGTTGAATCAATATGCTGAAAAGGAATCTGTGGTTTTAGCCACGGACGAAATTTCTCACCTGACGGCTATTTACACTCCATTGAATCTTTTTTACCATCGAGCTGCCGGTTACTCTCTTGCTGCCACCAAGTCACGTTTGCTCGATGTTTTGTTTACTTTTTATCGTTTAAGAGGAGTGGGCGAGGACGCTGATGGTGTATTTTTTGCCGAACGTGGATTTATTTCTGCAAGCGTGTACGTTATACATTACCGAGAGCTCCTCGGTTCTTACGAAGCAATCCCGGATGAAGAAATACAAAAAATTATCGATCTTTACAAAACCACTCTCTCGGTTCCAACCTCTGTATGGTTACAAAATACTCTGTCGACATATGAAGTTGAATACATTGTTTGGGATAAAAAAAATGATCCCTTGTGGAAGTTGGATCAGTATGCATTTCTTGAAAAAAAAGCCGATTTCGGTGATCTGCTAATTTATTCTCCTCGATGAAAATCGTATTTCTTTCAGATGATTTTCCACCCCAGAGTTTTGGTGGGGCTGGAATTTCCACATATGACTTAGCTGCCGGTATGAAAAAAGCCGGTCAAGAGGTTTTTGTCATCACCACTTGCAGAAAAAAAGAAGAAGCTGGAGAGTTCGAATACAATGGTCTTAGGGTTTTTAAAATCGCGAGTGATTATCCGAGTAAGTGGCGGTGGTATGTGAGTTTGTACAACAGGCCGGTCCTGCTTCGGGTGGAAGAATTGTTAAAAAAAATAAGACCGGACGTGGTTCATGTCAACAACATTCACTTTTATCTTTCGTACCACTCCATAAAAGTGGCAAAGAGGTATGCCAAGGTAGTTGTGTGGACTGGCCGCGATGTCATGGCATTTAATTTTGCAAAATTAACAACAAGGCGATATTTGGAAAATTTCGATTATCATACAACTTGGCTCGATCATCTTAATCAGGCAAAAAAAAGATGGAATCCGTTCCGAAATTTTTTTATTAAAAAATACCTTCGTTACGCGGATAGGCTTTTTGCAGTTAGTGTTGCCCTGAAAGACGCTTTGGAGCAAAACGGTATCGTCAATGTGGAAATTACTCATACAGGGGTAGATCTATCTGAGTGGACAGTGTCACAAGATTCGGTGGATCTCTTTAAAAGTAAACACGAATTAGAAAATAAAAAAAATATTTTGTTTGGTGGTCGGCTAAGCGAGGCAAAGGGTGGTCAAAAAGTACTCGTTGCAATGGTTGAAATTGTCAAAGAATTTCCTGATGCTAGGCTTTTAGTTACGGCCAATCTTGATGGTCATACACAAAAAATGGTGACAGAAGCACAAAAATTAGGAATTGGTGACAATTTGATTTTTACTGGTTGGATAAAAAGAGAGGAAATGAAATTTGCTTACGCAAGCGCCGATATTGTTTTGGTGCCATCTATTTGTTTCGATTCTTTTCCGCGCACAGTCTTAGAGGCGATGGCGTCAGGAAAGCCTGTTGTCGGCACATGCTATGGAGGTGCACCGGAAATTATAGAGAATGATATAACGGGTTTTGTGGTAAATCCTTTTAACTCAAGTGAAATAACTAATAGGGTCGTTGACCTGTTTCGTATTCCGTCCAAAAGAGAGAGTTTTGGAAAAGCCAGTCGAGAAAGAGTGGAAGCTGAATTCAATATAAAGTCTAAAATTCAATATTTGATCTCGGTATATAAAATTTTGTTGGATAAAAATAATGATAATGCCCAATCAATTTAGTGAGGGTGACAAAAAGATCAAAGGTACTGCACTCGTCGTTTTCGGAGAAAGTTTTCCTCGTCTAAAAAGTTTATCTGTACAAAAATTTACCATAGTTGTTGCTCCAAAAATGTTTAAAAATCATGTGCATACCCTGGGCTATGATTTTGCTGAACTCGATACATTTATTGATCCAGGTAGTGTCTACGAAGCCAGTGCGATGCTCGAAGAGCTTCCTAAAATATCATTTGCAGATGGCAACCCTGTCTCAAAATCTTTTATTTATAAGGGTTATGAGTTGTGGTGGATTAATTATAATAATTTTTTTTATCACTTTTGTCTTCCATACACTCAGTATAAAAGATTGCTCGAATACCTTAAAGAGTTTCAGAAGGTTACTTTTTATCGACCACCAAACAAAAATTTATTCTCTTGTTACCTCTATGGTTATTGGCGGGAAATGAAAATTCTTAATGAATCAGGATTTAAAAAAAATACCCACATTCCTTTTGGAATTTTTATTCAAATTTTTGTCACCGCGCTTAGTGTGCTTGTTTTGGCATTTAAAAAATGTCGATTATTGGTTTTTATTGGTGATAAATTAGAAAAATCACGAGATTATGATTTTAGAATGAAATTCGTTTACGAAGAATTAAGAAGAAGGGATATTTCCTTTGTTGAATTTATCAGAAGTTTGGAGTCCTGGAAAACGCTATTAAAGCATGTGTTTATAAGAAGGCGTCCGGTTATTTATTCTGAGGCCGTTGCCTCTATGGGGAGATTTTTGAGCATAGTTACTGGTGGACGAAGGTCGGCTCTGCGAAGATTTGGTTCTCACATATTCGATTCGGAAACATCTCCAGAAAAGCGGTTTAAACTCATGATCGTAACCAGTTATTTAATCAGGGTAAATGATGACATTTGGGCAATACAGATTATGAAATTAATTTTGCGCATCATTGAAATTAGAGTCGGTTTGTTTACAGCCGCCCTTGAAAGGAATTTCCACACCGTATTAGGGTGTAAACTGAACAATATTCCGACAGTGGGAATACTTCATGGTGTTGCTTCGCGTCACTCTACCCCATACGATTACATGACGGGTTTTGATGGCAAAAAAAGTCTCTCACTCGATGTTTATGGTGTATGGAGTGAGTGGTGGCGGGCGCACTATATTAAAGAAAGCTTTACATACAAACCAGCACAATTACATGTCTCTGGTCCGATGCGACCCCTGGTTCGTCAGATCGAATTAGTCGAAGACAACCGCCATGATTATGGTCGGATAAGGGTTCTCTTTATCGGCGAGCAGACCGCCGTGCCCCTCGAGGTGATGCCATATCTAAAAAAGCTTATGAATCGATCAGATATTGAATTGACAATAAAATTCAGACCATTTCGTGATGGGTTTGAAGATTGGCTTTTGGTGAATGAACCGAACATCCTAAATTCTAAAAATATCAAAATAATTAAAGGAAATATGCAGGATGCTATTGAAAGTAATGATGTCGTTGTTGGGTGTCATAGTACCGGTGTTCTTGAGGCGTTGCTTCAGCTCAGGACTCCAATTTTTATCTATACGCACAAATGGGGAGATTATTATCGTATGGCTGAATCAGAGGATCGGCGCATTTTTCTTGCTGAAAACCCAGAAGAATTAACTGCTCGAATACATTATGCTCATACAATTCCACGTAAAACCCTCCTCGATCTCCAGGAACAATATTTTGGAGATCCACATAAAAATGGAAGTGCATGGGCGGTTGATAAGGTGGAGCAGTTGATGTCTAATAAAATCCAATGAATTCTTCGTCGTGATATTAAACATGTGATACCTTATAGAACATGAAAGGAAAAAATACAGAGAATCGAGCAAGAAAAACACTTGATGCAGCTAAGGATGCTTTGAGAGGTTTGGATGGTTCTATTACAGATGTTATTCGGGCAGCAAAAACAATTAAAGATAGAAAAGGAGATATTGTTGTGACTGGTATCGGAAAGTCGGGGTTTATTGGTCAAAAGTTTACAGCATCACTAGTTTCTCTTGGCGAGCGAGCTTTTTATATCCACCCAACCGAAGCTTTACATGGTGATCTCGGTATATTGTCGAAGGGAGATGTTTTGATCGCTCTATCTTTTTCCGGAGAATCAAAAGAGGTTATAAGTATCGTTAACTACGCCAAGAAAAATTTTAATGTTCCCGTTGTTGTGCTTTGCAAAAATAAGGGCTCTTCTCTCGGGAGAATTTCAGATTGTTGTGTAGAAGTTCCCGTTGAAAGTGAGGGGAGCCCGAATGGTTTTGCCCCGATGGCATCGACAACAGCCACGCTGGTTATATGCGACATGATTGTTGCAGCCGTAATAAACGGTGCTTTTAAAGATAAACATTTTGCCGTGTATCACCCCGGAGGTTCACTTGGTCTACGTCTTAAACAGGTTAAAGATAGTATGATAAGCGGTAGCAAAGTTCCGAAGGTAAAAAAAACGAGTAGTTTTTTGGATGCTATAAAAGAAATAAATAATAAAAACCTCGGGGTAACCGCAGTGGTTGGTTCTCAAGATAATGTCGTGGGCGTTATCACCGACGGAGATATTAGAAGATTTATTTTGCAAAGTAATAAGATGGATGAGTGTTTGGCGAAAGATGTTATGACCTCAAAACCCAAGTGTGTTCAAGAAGAAGACTCACTACAAATCGCATTGTCTACCATGGAAAACTACAAAATAACTAGTATTTTTGTGGTCAATTCTAAAAAACAGTTAACTGGAATAATTCATGTACATAATATTATTGAACAAACTCTATAGCACCTTCTTGCTCAGCTTAGGTGGGGTTTGTTTTGTGCTATATTATTCTCTATGTCTGTTAAACAGATTCTTAGCCGCACCCTCATCACCGGCCTCCTCGCCGTTCTCTTCATACCTTTTATCGTCACCGACTCGCAATTTTTTCCGTTCATCACTGGCAAAGCTTTCACTTTTAGAATCGGTGTGGAAATTATTTTTGCGCTTTGGGTTTTGCTCGCTGTGCGGGAACGCACTTTTTTGCCGCGCTTCTCTTGGATTTTGGTGGCAGTGACGGCTTTTGTGGCCATTATTGGTGTGGCCGACTTTTTTGGCATCAATCCATATAAAAGTTTTTGGAGTAATTACGAACGCATGGAAGGTTTTTTGACCCTTATTCACGTTTTTATGTATTTTTTGGTGGTTAGTAGCGTATTAAATACCGAAAAACTTTGGCGAGTGTTTTTAAACACTTCTGTCATCGCGAGCATCATCATGTGTTTTTATGGTTTCCTTCAGCTCGCAGGAAAAATGGTTATCAATCAGGGTGGTGTGCGCCTAGACGGCACGATGGGCAACGCCATTTATTTGGCCGTCTACATGCTTTTCAATATCTTTTTCGCCGTTTTTCTTTTTGTAAGATCGCCGCGGCAAAATGAAAATGATCGCAACGACCGCACACGCGGCCGTGCGCGCGATGGCGGCGATTTTGCGTGGTCGCGCTATTTATATCTCGTGGCAATCGCCCTGCAGACCACTATTCTCTACAACACGGCTAGTAGAGGCGTGATTCTCGGTCTCGTTGGCGGAGCAATTTTAACCGCGCTCATTATTGCGATTTTTGAGCGTCAGGATAAAAAAGTCCGCAAGTTTGCGATTGGTGGTCTGGTCGTTCTTGCGGTTCTCGTGGGTGGATTTTGGTTGGCTCGCGGTTCTGACTTTGTGCAGAAAAGTCCGGTGCTCGCTCGCTTCGCTTCGCTATCACCGAGCGAAATAAAATCTCAAGGCCGTTATTTCGTTTGGCCGATGGCAATTGAAGGTTTTAAAGAGAGACCGATTCTCGGCTGGGGTCAGGAAGGTTTCAATTATGTTTTCAACGAGCACTACAATCCGGCCATGTTCAATCAAGAGTCTTGGTTCGACCGCACACACAATGCGTTTCTCGATTGGCTAATCGCTGGCGGATTACTCGGCCTTCTCTCATACCTAGCCATTTTGGCGGCGTTAGTTTTCTACACTCTCCGCAGTTCGCTTAGTGTAAAAGAAAAAGCGATTTTTCTTGGTCTGATCGCCGGCTATATATTCCAAAGTATTTTCGTTTTCGACAATTTGATGGGCTACATTTATCTTTTTTCTCTGCTCGCATTTTTCCATTTTGATTCAACAAAATCCAAAGCGGCTATCGGTTGGCTAAATAGTGTGGCTGAAAATAAAAATGTGGCCCAAATGGTACTCGTGCCAGTAGTCTTTTTGGCGATGATTTTTATGATTTACACCGTCAATATCAAACCACTTTCTGCCAATCGGACGCTTCTAGATGCCATCGCTTCCTCAAGAGATCAAAAATTAACTGCCGAGGTTGCTCTCGCAAATTTCAACAAAGCTCTCGATTTAAATACTTTCGGCAACCCAGAGATTCGCGAGCAAATGTTTTTTAATCTAAATAAATTTCAAGCCGACGGGGTTTCTTCAGAGACTCGCAAGGCTTTTCAAGATGAAGCGGTCAGGCAATATGAAATTCAAATAAGCGAAACTCCAAACGATACCCGCTACCTTTTGTTTTTCGGCAGTTTGTTGGCTCGACTCGAGCGTTTTGATGACGCTGTGAGCGTTTTAGAAAAAGCTCTCGAAACTTCGCCAAAAAAACAGCAAATCTTTTTTGAACTCGGCACAGCCTATATAAATAGTGGCAACCCAAAGGCGGCTCTAGAAAAATTAAAGATGGCTTACGACTCGGCGCCGGAGTTTGGTGAGGCAAAAGTTATGTATGCTATCGGCGCAATATACGCCAAAGATCTAAAGCTCGCCGATTATTTGCTAGCCGATCTTGAAGAAAGAGAAATTGCCTCTGAGGAGAGAATTTTGATCGCTCTTTCTGCCGTTGGTGAGTATTCTCGGGCCGCTGAGATTATTAAGAAGAGAATAAAAATCGATCCAGAAAATCCTCAGCACTATTTTTCTTTAGCCGCTGCTTATTTGAGAGCAGGCAACAGACCAGCCGCCATTTCTGAGCTTCGCCGTGTCGGTGAGATAATTCCGGCGACCAAAAATCAAGCCGATTATTATATAAAAGAAATTCAGGCGGGCAGGAATCCGTAGGGAGGTGTGCACAACTCTACTGACCAAGGGCTTGACATTTTTACTCGAATCTGCTAGGATACCTCTTGTGAGTGCTAGCCAACCGCTAGCCCAAACAAACGAATGTCTGCGTAAGGCCCCGCTTCGGCGGGGTTTTGCGTTTCTGGTCTCGCCGGCGGCGGAGTATGGTTTTTATAATTTTTTAAATATTTCTTGAATAGGGTGTGTTTATATATTTGAAGTTTTGTTATCATTTAATGGTCCGATCGCGCCTTGAAGTGAAAATCATTGCGCTTTGCCATGGCCGCCGGTTAGCACTCACATAGACATTTGTTTAGGAGCTCGCAGCCGGCGGCCGCGACAGGGCGGAATTTACTTCATGGATATCCAAGAATCTGTACCGTTATCTTCGCTCACGACATTTAGAGTCGGCGGGCCAGCACGCTTTTTTATAACTATTTCCGACACAAAAAAACTGCCCGAGGCAGTAGCTTTTGCGCAGGCAAAAAATTTGCCAATGTTTTTTCTGGGCGCAGGTTCAAACTTGCTAGTGTCTGATGATCCGTTCGATGCGGTGGTTATAAAAATAGTTGAAAAGGGAATTGAGTATGAAGCAGTAGAAACGGCGGATACGGGCGCAGATAAAAGTTTGGTAATTGCGAGCGCCGGCGAAAAGTGGGATGACTTAGTGCGCGACACTGTTGAGCGTGGTTGGGGCGGCTTGGAAAATCTTTCACTCATACCAGGGCTCGTGGGTGCCGCGGCGGTGCAAAACATCGGCGCGTACGGTGTTGAGCTCTCAAATATTTTGGAATGGGTCGAAGTTTTTGATGTTGAAAGTGGAAAATTTGTGCGAATGACTCGCGATGAGTGTCAGTTTGATTATCGGATGAGTGTTTTTAAAACTCCGGCTGGTAAAAAATTTATTATTACAAAAATTGCTCTTTGTTTAAGTTTGGCAAAATCCGCGCGGCCAAATATTTCATACAAAGATTTGGCACAATATTTTTCTCCAGAAAACGCCAATATTTCCGCGCCGACAAATCAAGATGTTCGCCAAGCAGTCATCGTCATTCGCCGTCGAAAATTGCCCGATCCGGAAATTGTACCCAATGCCGGCTCGTTTTTTAAGAATCCAATTATAAGTGAGACTCGTGCCACTGAAATTCGCGCGCAATTTCCACTTTTGCCTGGTCATTCGGTGGGTGGGGGTAAGCTAAAAGTTTCTGCCGCGTGGATTATCGATCATATTGCAGGGCTTGCTGGTCGCGGCACAGAAAAAGTTTCGACATATGAAAATCAAGCGCTTGTTATTGTGAATCGTGGCGGTGCAACATCGCGCGATATAAAAAATTTCGCGGAGACAATCGCACTCATCGTAAAAGAAAAAACAAAAATAATTTTAGAACCAGAAGTAGAGTGGGTGAGTAATGAAAAAATAAAAAATCGCGCGGCGTAAACATCGCGCGAAAATATTTTTTTAGTTATCCACATTTGCGTGCGCAAAATTATTGTTTTGAAAACAAATTGAGCGCATAATTAGTAATGGTCGTAGGCCACAAACTCTCTCGGCTTTGTTGAAATAAATAAAAGAAAAAAGATTTTATTTTTCGATCCAACACAAGTGCGAGCTTATCAATAATTCGCGTTCTACGCGCAAAAAAAATGAAGAAAAAAGCAAAGCGCACAACCAAGCGCAAGACTACAAAGCGAAAGACAAAGGCGAAGAAAAAAGCAACAAAGCGTCGCCGATAAATTTTTGCGGCATTCAAGGCCTTAAACAGCCGAGAGTGTTCAAGAGATTTTCGTAATTTTCGAAAAAACAAAATCCTCCGAAATTGGAGGATTTTGTTTTGGGCTTTATGTGTGTTTTTGTGTTACAATAAGCCCGATTTTTATATCTTTTTATGTCTATAATTTCAAAACTTTTCGGCTCTGGAGGCCAAGAAACAAAGGTTTTTTTGCCCCTAGTCGAGGAAATTAATGCCCTGGAGGCTGATATAGAAAAGCTCTCAAACGAGGCTCTGCAAGCTAAAACGGCCGATCTACGCGCGCGGGTGAAAGCGGCCACGAAAGAGGACTCAGCGCCGGAAGATTTAGAGACTGTACTCGACGAAATTTTGCCCGAGGCTTTTGCCCTTGTGCGTGAAGCATCGAAGCGCACACTCGGTCAGCGACATTTCGATGTTCAGCTTATCGGCGGCATTGTTATGCACAAAGGCAACGGCGCGGAGATGCGCACTGGTGAAGGAAAAACTCTCGTCGCCACACTGCCCGCGTTTTTAAATGCTTTGCGTGGCGACGGTGTGCATGTGGTGACGGTGAACGACTATCTTTCTCGCCGCGACGCCGTGTGGATGGGACAGATTTACAATGCGCTCGGACTTTCTGTGGGTGTGATCAATCACGATCAATCTTTTTTGTATGATGCGGCGCACATAAACGCCGCGGAAAAAAATGTCGACGCAGGCGACGGTGACGCGAAAAACCTAGACAGTGAACGCGACGAACTCGGCTCATTTAAGGTTGTCCACGAATTTTTGCGACCATGTACGCGCAAAGAGGCGTATGCAGCAGACATTACATATGGAACGAATAATGAATTCGGTTTTGATTATTTGCGCGACAACATTGAATATAATCCGCAAAATTTGCGCCAGCGCGGCTACAATTATGCAATTGTCGATGAAGTTGATTCTATTTTAATAGACGAAGCGCGTACACCGCTCATTATTTCTGCACCGTTCAATCAGTCGGAAAGACTGTACGAAAAATTCGCGTCGATTGCCGTCGGCATGCAGGAAAATGATCACTACACACTCGACGAAAAACTTCACGCCATTTCTCTCACCGAAGCAGGTATCGATTACGCTGAGAAAAAGCTCGGCGTGGAAAATATTTACACCGAAAAAAGCATGAAGTATGTGCATCATTTGGAGTCGGCGGTCAAAGCTAAGGCTCTTTATTTGCGCGACCGAAACTATGTTGTGAAAGACAATCAAGTCATCATTGTTGATGAATTTACCGGCCGCATGCAGCCGGGCCGAAGATGGTCGGAAGGTTTGCATCAGGCCATTGAAGCGAAAGAGGGTGTACCAATTGAGCAAGAGTCGCGGACTTTTGCGTCTATCACTTTCCAGAATTATTTTCGTCTATATAAAAAGCTCGCGGGTATGACGGGTACAGCGCTCACTTCGAAAGAAGAATTTTTCAAGGTTTATGGCTTGGATATTTTTGCTATCCCTACAAATAAAACGCCGCAACGCCTCGATCACAACGATTTCATTTTCCAAACGGAACACGGCAAATTTTTGGCAACCGCGAAGCGTATCAAAGAGCTAAATGCCACCGGCCGACCGGTGCTCGTGGGTACAGTTTCGATTGAAAAAAATGAACTGCTTTCCGACTATTTAAAAAACGAAGGCATTAAGCACGAGCTTTTGAATGCTAAAAATCACGAAAAAGAAGGTGAGATTATTGCCGCCGCCGGTCGCAAAGGCGCGGTAACTATTGCCACCAACATGGCTGGCCGCGGTGTGGATATTAAGCTTGGCGGCATTCAAGCCACACCGGAAATGCGTGATGAGGTGGAAGCCATGGGCGGGCTTTTCGTGATCGGTACCGAGCGACACGAAGCACGTCGTATCGACAATCAGCTCCGCGGCCGCTCTGGTCGCCAGGGCGACAAAGGCGAAACACAATTTTTTGTTTCCCTCGAAGACACTCTGATGCGCGTTTTTGCGTCAGACACGGTAAAAAAACTCATGGGCCGTATGGGCTTGGCTGAAGATGAACCAATCCAAAACGGCATGATCACGCGCTCGCTTGAGTCAGCGCAGACAAAGATAGAGGGTTTTAATTTCGATGCCCGCAAACGCATTCTCGAATTTGATGATGTGTTAAACGTCCAACGCGCCGCTGTCTACAATCGCCGCCGAAAAATTCTTACTGGTTCTACCGAAGAGATTTTTGCGGAGGTTAACGAGGTCGTTGCAGGTGTTGTACCGTCGGATGATATAAATTTTGTTGATGACGGTTCCAACAATACTCCGCCGCCCGATTTTCAAAAAATTATCCAAGACAAACGCACCGCACTTGGCGATGAGCGTTTTGGCTCGGTGCTTCGTCAAGCTTTTTTACAAATCATCGACACTTTTTGGGTTGAACATCTTGAAGTGATGGACTACATGCGATCGAGTGTAAATCTTCGTGCCTACGGCCAGCGCGATCCGCTCGTGGAATATCGCAAAGAGGGCCTCCGTCTTTTCAAAGAAATGCAGGCCGCAGTGGATGACGAACTTCTCAAAGCCATTCCAAATCTTGGCAGTACTATCGTCGTCGAAACACCAAAAAATCTTACCGAAGTGCACGAAAATGCCGCCCTTGTGGGTGGTGCAGCGAATCCGAGTGGTGATGTGAAAAATTCTGCCGCGTCTGCGGCAAAAAATTCCGGCGTGCCAGAGGTTGGTCGTAATGAACTTTGTCCTTGTGGAAGTGGAAAGAAGTATAAGAAGTGTCATGGCGCATAAAATTTTTGTTAAAATAAAGACATGTTTGAAATCCAAATTCTAGAAAAACCCATTACTGTCGCCGAGCTCCGAAGAATTGCCGCCGAAGGCTTTGGCGACATGATAAAAGCGGTAGTTGATATTGAAAATGGAACGGTAGCCATTGGTGGCGAGCTTCATGTTGATATTGAAACAACGCTTATGGAGAAAGATAATAGAGCTTCGCACAACAATATTTGGGGCATAAACATTTATCCAGACAAATTTGACGAAGAAGATTTTATTGAATTTGATTCGATGATCAATCTTAAGCCGGCGCTTGGAAACAGGACGAGGGGTGTGGGAGATGCGGCCATTAAAGAGAAAATAAGAGAAATTGTTGGAAAAATCGTGATTCGATAAAAAATTGCCGCGATGACACCACCAATTCACAAAAATTTAGCCGCTGGACGATGGGGCGAGCTTTCTCTATCAGAACAAATGGGGAATATTGGCAGTGAAGTTTCGCGAGCGACCAGACAGGAGGGAAAAGATAAGAAACTTTTCGATGCGGCTTCAGACAGAGCTTTGGAATTGTTCGATTTAACTCTTTCAGACAAACGCTGGCGAGAGAACAGTAAAAGTGGAAGTAAAAATGGCGGTGGAAAAGGGCGGCTTCAGGAAATCGGCCGAGCGCGCGAATTTTTTTGCGACGCAATTTTAGGCGGCAAAGAGTATGGCACCAAGCTCGTTGATTTACAAAAATATTTTGATTATTTTGGCATCGCCGCTAGGTCTCATATTTAAAAAATGAAACACGTCGTCGTTGGCATAATTTCTAAAAAAGCTAAAAGTGGCGCCGGCAGAGGCGCATACGCTGTCGCCGCCGCGAGGGCGAGCGTCGAAAAATTTCTTTTAATAAAATCGAAAAAAGATTTTGGGCGATTTACGGGCTATTGGTATCCGCCGGGCGGGCATTTGGAAAATGGGGAAGATGAAAAAACGGCGCTCGTGCGCGAAATGAAAGAAGAGCTCGATGTGCTCGTGCGTCCAACGCGAAAAATTGCCGAAACGCCGGGCGATGTGGGGGATCAGACGACGCACTGGTGGCTATGCGAAATTTCTTCCGGCCGAGTGCGCATGAACGACAGCGAAATTGCCGATCATGGTTGGTTTACAAAATCCGACATGGAAAAAATGCTCATTTGGCCAGCGACGAGGAGATGTTTTGAAGAGTTTGTTTAATATGCCCGCCGAGCTGAGTGAGCTTGACAGAAAGCCAATTTGGGTGTATACTACAAAAAGATAGAACATTGAAACTACTTGCGAGTAGTCATAGCCAAAAGACCCTGATTTTTCAGTGTTTTCTGGCTATGACTACTTCGGTCATTGCTCCGCCTCGGATGAGAGGAAATCAGAAAATGGGCAAATGAGCCCAAGGAGACTCCCATGACGACTGCAACGAAAGAGCGTTTTGCGATAGCCAACCTGACTGGTGGCGAATTGAATGCCCTGGTCAAGAAGGTCGGCGGTGAGGAAAGGGTGAGAGAGGTGCTTCGCGATGAAGTCATCGTGGCAACCACGACTCTCGCTACCAAGAACGACGCGAAGAGCGGCAGTCTCGATAAACTCGAGGAAGCCCTCAAGCGACCGCTTGCGCTTCTCGCCGAACGTCAGACGGGTCACGTTTCGTGGCACGGGATGCTTTATGAGCGACTCTTGGAACTCAAGGGTCTGCTCGACAGGGCATTCCCAAAGATGCCATCGACGATGAAGGTCTGGAAGACCCTCAAGCTCGGCACTGGCATCAAGGATGCCGCAGGTTTTCGCACTGCCATCAAGGCGGCGGGAATGAAAGTCGGCGACTGGGCGAACGACATCCTCGGCAAGCCCGCGTTTACCGCGAGCGAGACCGAGCAAGAAGTCAACCTGGTCAACCTGTCAGTGGCCGAACTCGGCTTCAAGGACGGAGCTAGGTACGACCAAATCTGTGCAAAGGCACAGGAACTTGGTCTCGAGCTTTGTCCCAACGAGGTTGGCCCGCAACTGCGCCTGCAGTACACCGACCAGCCCAAAGGTGAGTGGCTCATCATTGCCACGGAGTCTATCGCGGACTCGCACGGCGACCTCAGCGTGTTCGGCATCGAGCACGACGACGGTGAGCTGTGGCTCGGCGCTCACGACGGCGACCCTGGCGATGTCTGGGATGCTGACGACCGTTTCGTGTTTGTCCGTCGCAAGTAGTGCTTAGGACTTTGTCACTCGGATCTTTTGGATCCTTTGACCTTAGTCCTTAGTTCGCGACAATTTTGTCGCAACACTTTGAAGTAGTGAAAAACTTCAGCCTCGGGCATTGCTCGGGGTTTTTCTTTTACATTTTTTATAATTTGATAAAATAAAAAGTGGTAGTAGGTGAATGCGCGGGAGATCAAGGTTTCTCGCTACCGAATCCAGTATCCATAAGCTGAGAGCGTCCGCGATTACGGTTTCGGACGGAGGGCTTATGTAGAACTTCATAAAAAATGAAAATACTTGGTATGGAGCGCTAGGGTATTTAAGATACCGAATACGATACAACCCAGAAGATCAGCCAAAAGCTTTCACGCTGGGTGGTGGCATGGATGGCGCTCTATATATAACGGACTCGAACGGCAACCTCAACGTGTTCAGCATCGAACACGACAACGATGAGCTGTGGCTCAACGCTAACAACGGCAACCCTGACAATGTCTGGAATGCTGACAACCGTTTCGTGTTTGTCCGTCGCAAATCATTTCATTTCTCCTCCGTCTTTGTGGCGGGGGAGTTTTGTTTTACTAGTTGTCCATTCCATCCGCCGAGCATTCGACCAATCTCATCAATTTTTAGTGATAAAGCAATATATTTTTTATTATCAAGCGATTTTGTTTCCCATAGAACCATGAGCAATACTTTTAGAGCATCCAATTTGCGGATTGCGAGTCGGACCCACGGATGTTTTTCTTCGCGATTTAAAAAACTTGCAACAGCGATTGCTTCAATAATTTCTACAAATAAAGTGTCGATTTTTTGACCAAGCGAGTGACGATGTGTTTTTGGTAGAATTTGATAATAGCTATACCAGATTAAATAAACCTCTTTCATTTTTTGCAACAATGGGAGTAATTTTGCGGGGGGGGGTATTCATGGTTTTATTTTTTGTGTTGTAATATTTTACTAAATGCATTTCGAACTGAAATATAAGGATATCATCTCCATCGAGAATCTTCTCGAAGCGTGGGGTGAATTTGTAAATGGTAAACGCAACCGAAAAGATGTGCAAGAATTTGGGCGAAATCTTATGGGCAATATGATGTTGCTTCATAGAGACTTGGTTGCAAAAACATACACTCACTCTTTTTATAAACCGTTTACCATTTTCGATCCAAAATTTCACGAGATTCACAAGGCAAGTGTGAGAGATAGATTATTACATCACGCTATTTACAGAAAACTTTATACTTTTTTCGATAAAACATTCGCACCTGACTCTTATTCTTGTCGATTAAATAAAGGCACGCATAAAGCGATGGCGCGATTCAAATCTTTTGCTTTTGAGGCATCCAAAAATCACACAAAAACTGTTTGGGTTTTGAAATGCGATATTCGCAAATTTTTTGCATCAATAGATCAAATAACTCTTCTAAAAATTCTTGGCCTGTATATTTCGGATAAAAATGTATTAAAACTTTTGTCAGAAATTATTGGAAGTTTTTATTCCACACGCCCAGGTGTTGGTCTACCTCTTGGCAATCTCACATCACAGCTTTTTGTAAATATTTACATGAATGAATTTGATCAGTTCATGAAGCATAAAATAAAAGCAAAATATTATATTCGTTACGCCGACGATTTTGTAATTCTCGACCAAGATCGGAATCACTTACTTAACATGATTCCCAAAATCGCTGAATTTTTAGAAAAAAATTTAAAATTATCACTTCATCCTGATAAAGTTTTTGTAAAGACTTTTTCTTCGGGCGTTGATTTTCTTGGCTGGGTGCATTTCTCTGATCATAAAATTGTCAGGAAAGTGACTGAGCGAAGAATGATAAAAAATATTAGTAAAAACCAGTCACCGGGAAGCATCGCTTCTTATAAAGGTCTTTTATTGCATGGGAATACTTATAAATTGATAAATGAATTGGGTTTTATCTAAATTATTTATATTTGGTATAATGTTTTAATGAAACTAAAATCCCTCGTTTTCATTTTAATCGCACTTATTATTCTCGGTGGCGTTATCTGGATTCTCACCAAGCCGTCTGGTCCGGGCAAATACGACACTTTAGCGCAATGTATTGCCGACAAAGGCGTAAGGTTTTATGGCGCATGGTGGTGTCCGCACTGTAGAGATCAGAAAGCCGTTTTTGGTGCATCAGCCAAGCTCTTGCCTTATATAGAGTGCTCACCACCCGGCCAGCAGGGTCCATCGCTTCCGGTCTGCGCCGACGCCGGCATTAAAGGTTATCCAACATGGGAATTTGCCGACGGCACTCGCGAGGTGAAAGTTTTCACACTTCAAGAATTGGCCGATAAGACGAGTTGTCCTTTGTCGGTGGCGCACTCGGCGCAGTAAGCGGTTTTTGCGGCCGCGTGGCCGCCAATTTTATGCAACTTTCTCAAATTGTAATTTCCACAAATGTTTTTCTGGCTCTCGCTAGTCATGTTGCGTTGGTGATTTTTTTCGTGGGTTATTGGCTAAAAATTCCGGCAATTTTGGCGGTGAAAAATTTCTTGGGTCGTCATATGCTCGGGTTGGCTTTGCTCGTATCGCTCGCTGGTCTTGGTGGGAGCCTGTTTTTTTCTGAAGTGCTCGGCTACGAGCCGTGCGTGCTTTGTTGGATCGGTCGCATCATGCTCTATCCACAAATTCTCATAATTGCTTTGGCGATGTACTACAAAGATCGCGGCGAGGGTTTGAAAAGCACAATGCGATATCTCGTTGGCCTTTCGGTGCTCGGCGGGCTTGTTTCGCTCTATCATTCATACACCCAGCTCGGTGGCCGTTCATTCACGCCGTGCACAGCTGAAGGCGGCACGTGTTCAATTCTCTACATTATGGAATACGGCTACATCACCATCCCGACGATGGCGCTCACAGCTTTCATTCTAATTTTGTTTTTTGTGTGGTGCGGGAAAAACGCGGGTAGTGGCGCGGCCGAGCGCGCGAATTTTAGCGCTAACTAATCATGGCGAATTCCAACTGGTACGCAGAAAGTGTTGCCAATATTTTTAAAAATCTAAATCTTGCGACGAGTGCGACCGAGCAAGGTTTGTCTTCTATTGAAGCGGTGAAGCGTTTGAAAACTTTCGGCGCAAATGCATTGCCTGCGCCAGAAAGCCCGAGCGTTTTAAAATTATTTTCGCGCCAATTTGCGAGTCCTCTCATTTATATTTTGCTCATTGCGAGCGTCGTCGTGTATTTTTTGGGCGATCTCACCGACTCTTTCGTCATCCTCGGCGTGCTTTTGATAAACGCATTTATTGGTTTGTATCAGGAAGGTCGCGCGCACAATACACTTCTCGCACTTCGTTCTTTTGCAAAAACCGAAGCGGTAGCAATTCGCGACGGCATAGAAATGTCTTTGGCTGACGGAGAAATTGTACCGGGTGACATAATAATGCTTCGCGAAGGCGACAAAATTCCGGCCGATGCGCGGCTCATTGAAGTGAGGACATTTGGGGTAGATGAATCGGCTTTGACGGGCGAGTCTATTCCGGTTTCAAAATCTATCGAGACAATCTCGCGCGCGAGCTCGCGCGGCGCACATGACGCCGCCAACTCCATCGCGCTCGGCGATCAGAAAAATATGGTTTTCAAAGGCACTTTCGTGGCCGCTGGTTTTGCTAAGGCGGTTGTTGTTTCTACTGGCGTGAAAACAGTCATTGGTGCAATTTCCAAACAGATCGTTACGCTCAACACTGAAATTCCGCTCAAAAAAGATATTCGCAAACTCTCGAGGCTCGTGGCGATTGGTACTTTGGTGGCGAGCGCGCTGGTTTTTATTCTGGGGTTTCTGCAAGGCAACTCTGCGGGCACGATGTTTTTCACGGCCGTTGCTGTCGCTGTGTCGCTCATTCCTGAAGGTTTGCCGATCGTCATTACAATTGTGCTTGCGAGCGGTGCGTACAGAATGGCTAAACAAAACGCGCTCGTAAAAAATCTCGATGCCGTGGAGGCGCTTGGTCAGGCAACTGTCATCGCCGTCGACAAAACTGGCACGATCACCAAAAACGAGCTTATGGTGGAGACGGTTTGGGTGGCTGGCAAAAAATTCTCAGTCGACGGCAGTGGTTATGAGCCGGTAGGGCAGATTTCGCTGGATGGTGCGGAGATTTCGACGGCGGAGATCGCATTCATGGGCAAAATCGCCACTTTTTGCGCGTCGGCTCGTGTGGCTTTTAATGAACAGGAAAAAATTTGGCATGTGGCTGGCGATCCGACAGAAGCAGCACTTTTAGTTTTCGGTGAGAAAACGGGTTTAAAAAAAGATGAGCTCGAAGTGGCTTCACCACAAATTGCCGAACTGCCCTTTGATTCGAAATTAAAATATCATCTCACGCTTCACAACGTTGGCGGCAAACAATTTATGACCATCGTCGGCGCACCGGAAGCTATTTTGCCGCTTTGTAATAAGCAGTGGTTTGCGGCGAATGGTGCAGATTCTTCGCCGGCGAAATCGTCAGCGCTCACTCTCACAATCGCCCGCAAAACAGAAATTGAAAAACAGATTCATGCGATGTCGAAAAATGGTCAGCGGGTGATTGCTACAGCAGTAATTCCGGCTTTCAAAGGCGAACTTGAACCAGAAAAAATCAACGCCGAAAATAAAGCCACTTTCGTGGGCATTTTTGGTATGCGTGACACATTGCGCGAGGGTGTGCGTGAAGCAGTGGAAGCGGCCCGCGAGCGTGGGCTCAAAGTGGTGATGATTACCGGCGATCATAAAGTGACGGCCGAAACAATTGCGCGCGAAGCGGGAATTTTTCGCGATGACGATGAGGTGCTTACCGACAAAGATTTGCGCGAGTTGAACGAAACAGAATTGCTCATGCGTTTGTCGCGCGTGTCTGTGTTTGCGCGCATTTCGCCAGATGAAAAACTCCAACTCATCAATCTCTATCGCAAAAATGGCGAGATCGTAGCGATGACGGGCGACGGCGTGAACGACGCGCTCTCACTAGTAGCCGCCGATTTGGGTGTGGCGATGGGGAAGATTGGCACAGAAGTGAGCAAAGAAGCGGCCGACATCGTTCTTCTCGACGACAATTTCAAAAGCATCGTGGCCGCCATAGATGAAGGTCGCAACATGTATCGAAGCATCAAAAAAGTCATTCTCTATCTTTTTTCAACGGGCTTCGGCGAGCTATTTACTGTTCTTTTCGCCCTTCTACTCGCATTTCCGTTGCCGCTTTTTCCAACTCAAATTCTTTGGCTTAATTTAGTGACCGACGGCTTTTTCGTTTTTGCCCTCGGTCTTGAGACGGAAAAAATGCGCGGGCAGAGTGCGCGCGGTACTACCGGCGATAATCGCAGCGGCCAAAAAATTCGTCACCGCACACTGTTCGACAGGCTCGCAATCTTCCGCATGTCATACATGGGAATTGTGATGGCGGTGGGCAGTATCTTCTTGTTCGCTTCGTACTATCACGCCGATTTTGTAAAAGCTTCCACGATGGCCATGACCGCACTCGCCGTTTTTCAATGGTTCAACGCTTGGAACGTGCGCTCGGAAAACGAGACGATTTTCTCACGTCACTCTTTCGGTAATCCTTTTCTCATCGTTGCCACCTTGTCTGCCGTCGTCCTCCAACTCGCCGCCATCTATGTACCATTTCTTCAAAAATTGTTGCATACTAAGCCGTTATCGTTTTACGAACTTTCAGTTGTCGTCGGTATTGCGGTCAGTATAATTTTAGTCGAGGAAGTGCGAAAATATTTTACGCGGCGGTATCTTGCAGGAAAATTTTCAAACACAAATCTAAACCCAAAAACATGGATAAACCCACAACAGTCTTAGCCCACAACGCCCAATTTCACGCCGACGACATATTCGCCGTCGCTACACTCGCGCACTTGCTCGGCGGCTTAGATAAAATAAACATTGTCCGCACCCGCGACGAAGAAATTATTGCGCAAACTACTGCTGAAGGCGGATATGTGGTGGATGTTGGACACGTCTACGATCCATCAAATCGCCGCTTCGACCATCATCAGCCCGGTGGCTCTGGCGCTCGCGCAAACGGCATTCCTTACGCCGCATTTGGTTTAGTGTGGAAAGAATACGGTGAGAAAATTTGCGCGGGAAAAAATTCCGGCGCCACGGACACTTCGGCCGCAAAAGCGATCGCCGAAAAAATTGATCAGAAACTCGTCACCCCAATAGACGCCGACGACAACGGCTTTGCAATCGCCGAATTTAAAATCCCCGGCGTCGCCAACTATCGTCTCCAAGAATTTTTATATTCTTTTGCACCAACCTGGAAAGAAAAATTGGTCAACGAAGCGGCTGAGGCTGAAATTATCGTCAAAGATCCCGCAAAACTCGTCCAACCAGCAATCGACAAAGTTTTCGCCGAGCTTGTCGTCATTGCGTACAAAACTCTCGAAAGAGAAATAAAAATCGCGGCGGATAATGTAGAAGGCGAAGCGCTCGTGCTCGCGGCCTACGAAGCGGCGCCAGATAAAAGAGTCATTGTTCTCGATGGAAATTATCCGTGGCGAGGCATTATAACTTCAAAACCAGAACCACTTTTTGTAATTTACCCACAACACGGTGCGTGGCGGGTGGGTGCAGTGCAAGAAGGGGATTTTTCTTTCAAAAATCGCAAAGGTTTTCCTGCGAGTTGGGGTGGTCTTCGACACAAAGAATTGGCCGCAGTGAGTGGTGTGCCAGACGCAATTTTCTGCCACAAAGGCCTTTTCACCGGCTCTGCCGGCTCAAAAGAAGGGGCGATTGCGATGGCAAAAGTTGCCCTTGACAAATAGCCCAATTCGTGTATAATTTTAGGCAGTCAGTTAAATTTTGAGCTATTGTGGCTCAGAACAAGCACATTCCCAGCCAAACAGGAGATACAGCAATGACACTTACCGAACTTCTGCAGATCGGCGACGAAGTTGTTTTCAAGGTCGATCCCCAGCGTCGCGCGTGGACGGACACCTACAAGGATGTACCCGACGGCACAAGGGGTGTCGTCTGCGGCTTCTACGACGCCGTCATCTACGAACCCCGCGTGCCGGTTTTCGTTCATAAGCCCGGCGTCTATTACCGAAGAGGTGCGGTGTCGGTCTTGCTTCGGGACGGTCGCATCGTCCCTGGCGATGGATCCATCGAAATGGTCGATAAGGACCAGGAGAAGTGTCGCGATGCCGCTATGCGCGGCACCGACGGCGTGCTCCGTACCGAACAGGTTCGCCTCGGCGACCTGCCGGAGACCAAGTTCTGGGAACAGGACCAGGTCCTTGTCCGTTTTCCTAGTGATGAGCATAAGATGGTCATCGGCGGCATCGACTACTGTCACATGCACAAGCGCCGTGACGACGGCTCACCTTGGCCGTTCTACAGGTCGCGGTTTATGAATGGCGATCAGAGCTCCGTCGAAGAATCGCGGATCGAGCTCATGGAGCGTGGCAACGTCTGGAGGTATTACAACAACCAACCGCTCTCGTTCGACGGCTTGAAGGAGGAAGCCGATTTCTTCCAGCTCGTTGGTCAGACCGAGGAGGTGCCCAACCCGAAGAACAACCTCTACATATGGACTAAGGAAGAAGTGCTCGAGGCCATCAAGAGTGGTACTGTGCACGGCTTCTCGGTCAGCGGTGGCTTCTTCGGCTCCGGTCCGCGCATCAACGCTCAGCGCTTCAAGGACGAGGCGCTCGGCAAGCGAGTCGCGCAGATGACGCTCAAATGTTTCGGCGCCGCCGCCTGAACTACACTACTAGATTCTGATCACTGGGCACCCATGGACTCTGTCCATCTGGGTGCCCTTTTTCTATATTTCCTAAAAATATGCCATACTAGCGCAAATGGCTTTCGTCGATGAAATCACTCTAAGAATGGCTGCCGGCAATGGCGGCAATGGTGTCGTGCGCTGGCGGCATGAGAAGGGGAAGGATAAGGCGGGTGCGGCTGGGGGCAACGGTGGCAAGGGCGGCGACGTCTATGCCAAGGCTGTGTCCGACGTCGGTCTTTTGGCGCAGTATCGTCATATTAAGGTATTCAAAGCGGGCGACGCGGAGGCGGGCATGAAAAACAGCATGCACGGCAAAAACGGCACCGATCTCTATGTGGACGTGCCGGTGGGTAGTGTTTTGCATAATTTGGAAACAGGCAAGGTTATTTCTCTTGAAGAAGTGGGGCAGACGGCGCGCCTGCTCATCGGCGGCCGCGGCGGTTTGGGTAACGAACATTTCAAAGCATCGACAAACGTCAAACCAAAAGAATCCACCCTCGGTCGGCCGGGCGAAGCGGCAGCTTTTGAAATCGAGCTTCTGCTCATCGCCGATATCGGTCTCATCGGTTTGCCAAACGCAGGCAAGTCGAGTCTTTTAAACGCTCTCACAAACGCTAATGCCAAAATCGGCTCATACGCTTTCACCACTCTCGAGCCAAACTTGGGCGACATGTATGGCAAAATCATTGCCGACATTCCCGGTCTCATCGAAGGTGCGTCGCGTGGCAAAGGTCTTGGTCATGCTTTTTTACGACACATTAAACGCACGAAGCTCCTCGCGCACTGCATCTCGCTCGCGGCTGATGAAGGCGAGTCTGCATCTGTGGGCGAAGCTGGTGCTGACGTCGCCACTGCTTACCGCACAATCCGCGCCGAGCTCAAAGAATACGCTGGCGAAAATGGCGCCGACTTGGCCTCCAAACAAGAAATAATCATTCTCACCAAGTCCGACATGGTCACGCCTGAAATCGTTAAGAAAAAAATAAAAGAACTCGCCTTCACTAAGCGCGAAATTCTCGTCGTCTCTGCCATCGACTCCGATTCCATCAAAACACTTCGCGATAGGCTTTCTGTCCTCGCGCAGGCTTAGCTGTGATAAAATAAGGAAAACAAACGCCCATGAAAGACTCAGAAACATCAGGTGCCTATGAGACGACGGTCGGCCTCGAAATTCACGCTGAACTCAACACAAAGACGAAGCTTTTTTGTAATTCCAAAAACGATCCCGACGAAACGCGGCCAAACGTAAACATTTGCCCAGTTTGTATGGGTCACCCCGGCACTTTGCCTGTTTTGAATAAAGAAGCGGTCAAAAAGGTCATTCAAGTGGGCCTCGCTGTGGGCGGCAAGATCGCGGATGTCACGGAGTTTGATCGCAAACACTATTTCTATCCCGATATTCCGAAAGGTTATCAGATCAGTCAGTACAAACATCCGCTCGTGGAAGGCGGCTCGCTCAACGGCATTGCACTCACTCGCATTCATTTAGAAGAAGACACTGCGAGCTCGTCTCACACTGATAGCGCCGATTCGAGTCTCGTCGATTTCAACCGCGCCGGCGTGCCACTTATGGAGCTCGTTACTGAGCCGGTCATTCATTCGGCTGTCGATGCTGGCAATTTCGCACGCGAATTTCAACTTCTTCTTCAATATCTCGGTGTCGGCGAAGCCAACATGGAAAAAGGCGAGATGCGCGTCGAAGCAAATATTTCTGTCGCACTCGCCGCGAAAAAAGGCGACGGTGCAGGCGGCGACGGAAGCGCGAGCACCGGCAAACCGCGCGGCACAAAAGTTGAAGTCAAAAATCTAAATTCTTTTAAGGCTGTCGAAAAAGCCATCGCATTTGAAACGGCGCGTCACATCGAGCTCATCGAAGCCGGCGAGAAAGTTGTGCAAGAAACGCGCGGTTGGGACGAAAACAAAGGCGTAACTTTTTCACAGCGCCTCAAAGAACAATCTCACGACTACAGATATTTTCCTGATCCTGATTTACCAAAACTCCACCTCGCCGATATTCCTGAACTCAATCCACAAACACTAAAAGAAAATTTACCGGAGCTTCCAAGTGAACGTCGCGCGCGACTCAAGAAAGATTCTGGTATCAAAGATGAAGATGCGGAGATGTATGTTCGAAATAGGGAATTGGGAAATTATTTTGAAGCTGTCACAAAAATCGCTGGCATGAAAAATGGTGTTGTCGCTTCAAACTACATCACTTCCGATCTCGCCGGTCTCATAAAAGAAAACCCAGAGCGTTGGAACTGGACATCTAGCGCGCCAAACGCCATGCCAATTGCCGCCGAAAATTTCGCCAAACTCATCGCTATGATCGCGGCCGGAACCGTCTCATCTCGTGGCGCAAAAAATATCTTAAAAATTATGTTTGACGGCGCGCCAAATGCCACCGCAACCGATCCAGAAAAAATTGCCGCTGAACACGATCTCATTCAAAAAAATGACGAGGGACACCTTGGTGAAATAATTTCAAAAATAATTTCTGAGCACACAAATGTTGTTGCAGATTATAAAGCAGGGAAGCCAGCCGCACTCCAGTTTTTAATTGGCCAAGCAATGAAAGCTACAAAAGGTTCAGCCAATCCAGAAGTCTTGAAAAAAGTTTTGCTTGAGAAAATATCTTAATCATCCAAATGGGTGACTGATAATTTCTTGTTTCCAGCTTTTGTTCTGGTCGGTTTGTCTATTTGACTTTTGTTCCCTTTCGTATTCCAGCTCTTAGAATTTATGTCTTCAATTAGCATCAAAATCTCAGCTTTTTTGTATACGCGGTAGTTGTTTATGGGGTGGCGGGAAGCGGTAAACTTTCCGCTCTTGTCCCAATTTCGAAGGGTCAGAGGTGCAACCCCGATGAGCTTCGCCGCTTCTTTGATAGAGAGAAATTCTTTTTCTGCATTCATAAAGATTAATAAACCTTAATAATAATTGTAGCTTATTATCAATGTTTATCAATAAAAATCTGTGAATTGGGGAGCGGTGGTTTTATTTGCAAAAAACCCGCGCTAAATTTGGCGCATGTTTCTACCGTCGGGTTTTTCTCCTTCATCAGCTTTTCTGGCTTACTTAAGGCAGAAAAGCATTAAAATCTTTTTCAGAACTTTCTTAAACTTCTTACAAAAGAAATTGACCTTATCCACATAAAATTTCGGTAATTAAAGTCTCAAAAAACTATAATCATATGTGATGAATAAAGAGCTCATTTTCGATAGTAAAAAATTTATCTCGGCTAAACGAGTTGAGGAAAAGTATGGCTATAATGCTGACTACATCGGCCAGCTCTGTCGTGGTGGTGAAATTGAGGCTCGGATGGTGGGAAGGAGCTGGTTTGTAAGTGAGGAGGCCATACTTCGACATCTCGGTGGTACCGAGCGAGGTCCACGCTTCAACGCACTTAGATCTGTTACATCAGTACCGACGACCATTGGGTCGGTGCTACCAGCTGCTTTGCCGACCGTTAATTTCGGCGCCAAATTTTTAACAGCTTCATTTTTTATGTTCGTCGCCTTTTTCTTTGTTTTTGCGACGATCAAGTTTTTGGAAGTTAAACATCCTGAAAGTTTGGCTTTTCTGGACAATGTTTCAACAAGAATGTCGAGTGCACTTTCTCTTTTCTCGGATTTAAAATCTGCTATTATTGTCGTTCCTTCGGCTCTTGATGAAGCCAAAGATAATCGGGTTAAGCGATATATAAAAAATTCTTTTTCTGATGAAGTCGAAATAATACCCGATGAAACTTCAGTTTCTGGAATTATCAGACCGGTGTTCAAATCAAAAAATAATATCCAGGATTATTTGTATGTAATGGTGCCGATAAAAGACTGACATTCAGCCAAACTTTAAATCCCCATGGAATTTCGAAAGAAAAAAATAATCAATCTGGCTATCGATCCAAATCAACTAGCTTCAATAGCTTCAATAGCTTCAAGAATTTTTGCTTGTTTTTTTATTTTAGCTTTTTTTGTTTCGTCGGTTTCTCCGGCCGTTTTTGTTTTTGCCGAAACGATGTCGAGCTCAAATTACGGCATTGAAAACGACAGTCTAAATACTGGTGGTGGTCTTAGTTCCTCAAACAATTACAACTTAGAAAGTTCGGCTGGTGAAACTGGCACCGGAGATTCTTCGAGTTCAAATTATCAAAATCAGGCCGGCTATCAGCAAGACCCAACCGCATCCTCTGGCGGTGATTCTACATCGCCAAGCGTGCCCGCCGGCCTTTCTGCGACGGCAATATCTTCTTCACGCATCGATTTATCATGGTCGGCTTCTACAGACAATATTTCAGTTTTGGCTTACAAAATTTATCGAGATGGTGTTCATGTTGCAACCTCAACTGCAACAAGTTATTCAAATACAGGTCTTAGTGCACAAACTCTTTATAGTTACACCGTTAGCGCGGTTGATACTTCATACAACGAATCGGCGCAGTCTTCATCTGCTTCTGCCACCACCCTAGAATCACGTTCGAGCAGCGGCTCAATTATCAGCTCGTACAGCCTTATGGACGTTCAGAGCGAGGGGATATTGAATGTTTCAAACTTATTGGTTGTCGGTGGTGAGAGAGAAATTACGCTAAGCTGGCAAAATCCGCCATACAATTTTGATTCGATCGTGATCGTGCGATCAACATCGTTTTTTCCGAGTGATCCAACAGACGGCACGGTAGTTTTCAACGCTCTTAATGATTATTTTGTTGACACAGATGTTGAACTTGGTGTCATATACTACTATGCTGTCTTCACAAAAGTTGGCGATTCATATTCTTCAGGATCGCTTGGCAGTGCCAGTTTAAGCAGTGCTGGCTTAGGAATCGATTCTCTGCCCAACGATCTTTTTGCCGGCGTTATAGAATTGCCGCGCAGTTCCGTTGACCCGATGTTTGAAAATTTCTCTCTTGCGGATCTCATTCTATTGCAGAATGGTAAAAATCTGGAGTTTGTGTCCAACAAAGCCGAGGTCGACGGCGATAAAAATTTAAAATTTTCTATTCCATACGGCAAATTGCCAGAAATTTTGAAAACAATTGCTGTCACGATGTACGACCCTATCGACAAATCAAAAACCTTTTCTTTCTTACTTCGGATAAATAAAGACAAAACTTTCTATGAGGCTGTTATTGGCCCGCTTGGCCGAAGTGGCGAGTATACATTTGGTTTAGCAATTCTTGACCATCAAAATCGAGGTCTCAAAAAGCTTTTTGGGACAATCTCGGCCTTCTACAGCTCTCACGGGCTGTTTGGTGCATTATCTGGTTCTATGGTCTATGTTTTTTATTCGATTTCTGCTTTAATTACCATTGCGGCCGCTTTACTGGTTAGATTCTTATATTTCAGAAAAACCGTATGACTTTTTTTAACTTAAAACAAAATAGTTTGTTTCGTAAAATATTTTCTCGATCCATTGCTGTTTTTATCGGACTTATTTTTGTCCTTGGCCCACTTTCACTGTTCTCGTCACTCCACACACAAAATGCCGAGGCCGCTTTCAATCCTCAGATAAATTACCAAGGCAAACTTCTAGATTCTGCTGACGATGCGGTTGCCGACGGTACGTACCACATGCGTTTCAAGCTATATACCGTTGCGACTGGCGGCTCGGAGGTTTGGTCTGAGGATAGGAGTACAGCGGCCGGAGACCGTATTGTTGTTACCGACGGCCTCTTTAGTGCAATGCTCGGTAGTTCAACAGCTCTTACCTCCGTTGATTTCAATCAAACTCTTTACCTTGGTGTAGAAATTGGCGGCTCGGCAGGCTCGGCTTCTTGGGATGGGGAAATGTCACCCCGAAAAATTCTTGGTGCCGTACCAGCCGCATTCCAAGCTACCAACGCGGGCACGGTAGACAGTCTTTCAAGTGAACAATTTTTGCGCACCGATGCTACAAATTCTACAAGCACCGCAAGTACCTTTTTTACATTGAGCCAAGCAGGCGCGGGCGACATCGCCTCATTTTTGGGTCAGGCAGGCGCGGCGGTTATGAGTATTTTGTCGAGTGGAAATGTCGGCATCGGCACCACCTCTCCATATGCCAAGCTGTCTGTAGCTGGTAGAGGAGTATTCAACCAAGATGTCCGAGCCGACTATTTCACTGCCACATCCACATCAATAGCTTCCACATTTACATATGCATCTACCACAGCCCTCACTGTCTCTGGCACAAACGGCCTTACACTCGGCACACTGAATGGCCCACTCCAAGCCAACAACGGCGCTGTCTCTGCCACCACTTCTATCGGTGTGCTGTATGGAGGTACGGGGCTCACGAGTGCGCCGAGCTACGGTAATATCATGGTCGGTAATGCTTCTGGTGGATACACACTCACCTCCACATCCACCCTAGGAATCGCTTCTAGCACCCCAATCACTCTCAAAAAAAGTTCAGGACAAATAATAAATTACGGATCTCTAACAGACACAAATATCCAATCAGGCACAATTCTAAAAACTGTCGTTGAGGCCGCTTCTGCAGGAGACACCATAATTCTTTCTGGAAAAACTTTTGATATCGGAGATAACATTATTACTATTCCGGCTTATGTGGCCATTCGTGGTGAAAACGCCAGCTCAACAGTCATCCAGTCTCAGGCCACTATCGAAGCCACTGCGAGCGGCGGAAAGGGCGTGGTCATAAAGCCCAATGACGGGACTTACATTGGCCATCTTACAATCCAGCTAAACGCCGCGTCGGGCCTATATCAAGCCGCTCTTGGTTGGACCAACTCAAATTTGCAGGTGGGGTGGAACGGGACTGCTGTAGCTGACCACATAAAAATTACTGGTGATTCAGACGGTATTTATATGAGAAATCAGGGCTCTACCGCCTATACGGGCACTCTAAGAATGTACGATTCCGAAATTTATACCCTCTGGGATACCGTTGCTTTTTTCGGTAGCGCCAACAATCAGCATGTTATAGAGCTTTACAACACAAATCTTTATGCAGCCACAAATTCTTCTCTCGGCAGTGGTTCGGCCTGTATCGCTTCACGCAATTTAAGCGGCGGTTTACTTACCGCCACATTTAGAATGTACGGCGGATCATGTACGGTTTTGGTTGGCGCCGGTGGCTATTCTCGCGGCGTAGATTTGGAATCTGTAATATCAACCGTTGAGCTTTATGGTGTGCGGATTAAAACAGATGCAACGGTTGGTCAAGATATTTACCGCACTGATATAGAATTTCCAATTCGCTCGACAATTAAATTAGTTGGTGTCGATTATGATCAAGATAAAACGACTGGCTTGTCTGGCGCTAATGCAAAATCTCAGGGCATAGACAACATCACATCATCTTCTACCCAAAGCCTAAGATTTACCCAAACTGGCTCGGTAGCTTCCACTACCGATTCTGATGGATTAGTCTTGAGAAATTTTGGCTACGCTGAAGGTGATGATTACAACGAATATCAAGGTGAGGCTGGTCTCGGGAGCGGCTTGTCTGTCTATCTTCAAAACAGAAATGATTCTGGCGGTACGACTTTACAAAGAGCCTCTCGCTTTACTACACAATGGACAGATGCCGTATCTGGCACAGAAGACGCCGATTGGGCCTTGAGTCTTCTGGGTGGTGGCAGTTTCGGTGAAAGATTTAGAGTCACTGGTGCGGGCAACGTCGGCATCGGCACTACCTCTCCATACGCTAAGCTCTCAGTAGCTGGTAGAGGAGTATTCAACCAAGATGTCCGAGCCGACTATTTCACTGCCACATCTACATCTGTAGCCTCCACCTTCGCTTATGCTTCCACCACTGCTCTCACAGTCTCTGGTACAAATGGTCTCACACTCGGCACACTCAATGGCCCCCTTCAAGCCAACAACGGCGCTGTCTCTGCCACCACATCTATCGGTGTGCTCTACGGAGGTACGGGGCTTACCACTTTTGGTGGTACCAACACTCTGCTTTATACAACAACCGCCAATGCATTGAGTTCTATTACAACAGCCAACTCTTCTATTTTTATTACAAATGGCTCAGGTGTGCCAAGCTGGGGCACAACACTTCCAGCTTTTACGCTCGGTGGAGCAATCACGGGCAACTCCCAATCCATCACAGGTCTCAACAATTTCACTGTTACAGGTACCACAAATGCCACGTCCACACTTTCTACTGGCGGCTTCACCATCGATACAAATAAGTTTTTGGTTCAGCAAACTACCGGCCGAGCAAGCTTCGGTAGTACAAGTCCAAACAGTCGACTCGTGGTTGTTGGAGAGGGCACAGCTACCGGCAGAGCCCTCACTGTTACCGGTAGCACAAATTTAGATAAATTTGTGATTTTAGATAGTGGAAAGGTTGGAATCGGTGCAGCACCCACAACAGCAGTATCTAAACTCCAACTAATTGGAGAAGTGGACGACACGATAACTCAAATAATTTCCTCTGCTACCCCAACGGCTGCTCCAGGTAATAATTTTAATCGTTCAAGGGGTACTAATGCTTCTCCAATTGTTGTCAACAATGGCGACACTATTTTTAAGCTTGTCGGCGCGCCGCACAACGGTAGTGCATATGCAGAATCTTCCTCTATTTATTCGTATGTGGTAGGTGCACCGGCTGGTGGTGGCGATCCAGTTGGTACAAATCTCGTATTTTCTGTTTCAGAAGGTGGTGATGGTTTGTATCCAACTCTTTACATTACCCCAGCTAAGATTGGAGTTAGTACGTCTACACCTTGGAAAGAGCTTTCTGTGGTAGGTGGTGTAGCGATCGACGGTCTCACTTCTGATACAAACAAAAATGCTGTTTGTATTGATGCAACCACAAAAGAGCTCGTTACCGCTGGAAATACTACTTGCGTTACATCTTCAAAATACACAAAACACGATATTGACGACATAACAGAAGAAGCGGCCATGAAAGTTCTCGACCTAAAAGCCGTTTCTTATTTGACCAACAGCGATGACGAACTTCGTTACGGTTTTATTGCTGAAGACGCGCTCAAGATTGACCCAGCTCTTATTGAAGTTGCCGATATTGATTTTACTATGGACGGCCATTTATTTAGAAAGGGCGACCCTGTGGCCTTCGATTATGGAAGATATACCGGCCTGCTCACGAAGTTTGTTCAGATGCTGGATAAAAAAGTTACAGCATTGGCTGATCGAGTTACAAATCTTGAACAAAACACTCACAACAGCTTTTCTCTTGGGGCTATGATCGCTGGTCTAGAAAGTTTTGGAGTAGAAATCAGCCATACGCTTGCACGCTTCAAGGATGTTGCGGCAGAGGCCCTCACTATCGGCTCATCAGAAAAGCCAAGTGGTATTACTTTGTACGACGAAAAAAATGGCGAGCCGTATTGTCTAAAAATTAAAAACGGCAAAATTATAAATGTGCGTGGGGAATGTGGCGATGATTCAGACGATGGTCCGGTTGTTGTCGACGAGCCACCAGCTGGTCCGCCAGTCGATGATGTTATTATTGCTGTGCCAGAAGATGTTGAGCCCACAAAAGATGTTTCTTCTGAAACTCCAGAAATTACAGAAATTACAGAAACTCCGGAAATTTCAGAATCAGTTGTAGATGAAGATATTTCTCCAGAAACAGAACCAGAGACCGAACCTGAGTCTGAGTCGACTGGATTTTAATTATATTTTGTGATATAGTTATCTAGCTTGTGTCGGGTAAACGCTTACAAAGCTTGGCAACAAGCGATGTGGGAGGAAAGTCCGAACACTTGTCGTGGCGTGGTGGAAATAGAAATATTTCCGCAGGTGTCACGGCAGGAGGGTAGCGGGTAACGCCCGTCCAGAGCAATCTGCGAGGTGCGAACAGAGACGCCGAACCCGAAATGGGGGAGGCATCCTCGATTCGAGGATGAGCTCGAAAAGTAATTTTCGAGGTGAAACGGCCAAATCCTTACCTAAGTGCAAGACCGAGTTTTTTTGAAACTTCAGAATAAAAACTGCTGTTTTGGAAAAAAGAGTCGCTTGACCCGTGGGGTAACTCACAGGGCAGATAAATGTTTATCGCTTAGCGGCACCGCTTCGGCGGTGATCGTGGAGTACAGAATTCGGCTTATAGACACAAGCAAACAAATAACAAAGACCCGTCTAAAGCGGGTTTTTGTTTTGTCAGTCGCGGGTTATAATTAGACACAATAAAATAATATGGAAGGTTTGAAAGATAAGTTGAAAGATAATTTTTTTTCTTTTGGTCTGTATGCTCTGGTTTTTATTGCGCCAATTTTATTTATTTCTCCTAATATATTATCTCTCGGTTCTATAAAGACGGTGTTTGTATTTTCTTTAATCGCCATTTTGTTCATTGTTCATTTGGTTTTAATTATAAAGCGTGGTTATTTTTTAATTCCAAACACAAAATTATTTTATTTCGGCGCAGTTGTGTTTGGAGTCTATATTTTGTCTGCTGTATTTTCTAGGGGGCCAGCTTGGGTTTCTGTTTTGGGATATGGTTCAGAAATTTTTACATTGGCATCTTTGTTTTTTATGTTTGTTCTCACACTATTGGTTACTTTGGAATTCAGATCTATTTCTCGAATTATCTTGGCCAACAGTTTTTTTCTATTTGCCGCTTTTTTGCTTGCTATTTTTCATCTCTGCCGTTTGTTTTTAGGTGCGGACTTCCTTTCATTCGGGGTGTTTCAAAAATTAACTTCTACACCGATTGGTATTTGGCCAGAGCTCGCGATTTTTTTTGGTGTGTCGACAATAGTTTCAGTCTCAGCTGTTGAAAGTTTAAATTTGAAGCCACTTTTTCAGTGGTTTTTGAATGCGGTTTTTGTTCTATCTTTAGCTATGTTGGTTGTGGTAAATTTTAATATTGTTTGGTACGCAATCGGTGTCGCTAGTTTATTTCTGAGTCTTTATTTCTCCGGTGCATTTTATTTTGATAAAGGTTTATTTCTTCGCAAAGTACCATGGAGAGCAGTGTCTCTCTTTGTGATTTCACTCGTTTTCATTTTTCCGTTTACTGGCCAAATGGTAGGTGAGAGAGTTAGTAAATTTTTTGATATTAATTTTTTAAATGTTCGCCCGTCATGGTCTGGTACGCTTGATGTCGCCAAGGCTTCTTTTTACGAAAATCCTTTATTGGGTTCTGGACCAAATCGTTTTTCCCTCGACTGGGAGCTTCATCGGCCCGATATAAACTTTACCGATTATTGGAATGCACCGTTTTCTTCGGGGGTCGGTTTTTTGCCTACGACAATTATTGAAACTGGCCTAGCCGGCCTCCTTAGCTGGCTGATTTTCTTGGGTTTTGTGTTTTGGTCAATTTCAAAAAACTTATTTATAAAAGCTTCAAGACCAGAATCTGTTTTTGTGGTCGCCTCTTCCTCCGTAACGACCATGTTTTTGTGGGCTGTGAATATTTTCTTCGTTCCGAGCCTAACAATTCTTACCCTAACATTTTTCTTTACAGGCCTAAGCATCGCCTCACTTTTAGTATTTAGTGATTTAAAAAATAGAGTCATTAATTTCAGAAAAAACGAAAATTATTTTACGCCGTTTGTAATTGTTGGTCTCATTATTCTGATAATTGCGACGGTAAATTTTGATTTTCTGATTTTTAAAAGAGCCTATGCGCTTTCGCAGTTCAAAAAGGCCGACGCAGCCCTTTCGACTGCCAGAGATATCGATACTGCTTCCAAAAATATTCTCCAAGCTATAAATATAAGTGAAAACGATTTTTACTATCGAGCCTTGGCCGATGTAAAGCTTGTCGAATTAAAAAATTTCATTGATTTAGCGGCTAGTGGTGCGACGATTACCGAAGAAACACGCTCAAATTTTGAACAATCTTTAAGTGTCGCTGTCGAGGCCTCAAGAAGAGCCAGAGATTTTGACCCAGAAAATTTTACCAACTGGTTTTTAATGGCTAGAGTTTATTCGCTTATGGCGAGTGTCGATGCACCGCAATCTTACCAAGTAGCCTCAGAACTTTTCGATGAAGCCATTAAGCGCAGTCCAAAAAATCCTCTAATATATCTTGAGCGTGCGCGCCTAGAAATTTTAAATAAAGATAATACCAAAGCTAGAGAGTATGTTGTAAAAGCTTTAGAGCTAAAACCCAATTTTTCTGAAGCCGTCTTACTTATCTCGAAAATTGATGTCACAAATGGCAATGCATTTTTGGCGGTTTCGGCTTTGGAAAAACTTGTCGGTCTAAACCCAAACGACCCAACAGCTTTTTTCTATCTCGGTCTTTTGAAATATGAAGAGAAAGATTGGAATGCGGCGGCTTCGTCATTCGAAAAGGCGGTTGAAATTGTCCCAGATTATGCAGATGCGAGATACTTTTTAGGCATGAGCTATTACAATGCCGATCGTTTGGTTGATGCGATAGAGCAGTTTGAGTATTTGGTAAAAACAAATCCCGAAAACCAAGAAGTCAACGCAATCTTAGAAAATATAAAGGCCGGCCGCAGTTCACTTTCTGAAGTCCGTACTTCGATTGAAGAAACCCAAACAACGCCCTAATGGTTAATCGAATTGTTAGTTTTATTCAAAGGGAAATTAGTGGCTTGCATGAAGCCGCATATCTTTTGGGTTTGGCCGCCATCGCTTCTCAGATCCTTGCGCTTGTGCGCGACCGCTTGCTCGCTCACGGCTTTGGCGCTGGCACTGAGCTCGATTTATACTACGCCGCGTTTAGGATTCCTGATTTTCTTTTTGTGACCATCGCCTCACTCGTTTCTGCCTCAGTTCTCATTCCTTTTTTGTCGCAGAAATTTGCTATGGGGGAAGCTGTTGTAGCGGGCGGCGGCGAAAGTGGGGGTGCGCGCGCTACCAACAGCCACAGCGAAGGTAAAAAGTTTTTCGATGTCATCTTCACCGTCTTTTTTGTGGCTATTATTTTCGTGGCGGCTATCGTTTTTATTTTTGCGCCAGCTATCGTGCCACTTGTATTGCCCGGTTTCCGCGATCCAGAAACGCTTCAGACCCTCGTGGCTCTCACACGCATTTTACTTTTGTCACCAATTTTTCTCGGCTTTTCAAATCTTTTTGCGAGCATTACTCAGCTTCGTAGCCGGTTTTTCATTTATGCTCTTAGTCCGCTTGTGTACAACCTGGGCATTATTTTCGGCGCTCTTTTTCTTGTACCACGCTTCGGTCTTCATGGTTTGGTGGCTGGTGTAGTGCTCGGCGCTTTTGCTCATATGGCTGTGCAGGTGCCGTTTATTGCTTCTGAGGGCATGTTCCCAGTTTTTGCCCGCGTGCGAGAATGGCCTGTGGCTTTTGCCGCTATGGCCCTTTCTGTGCCGCGCACGCTTGCCATTTCTGCCACCGAAATTTCTAAATTTTTCCTCATCTCCACCGCCTCGCTTATGGCAGCGGGCTCGATTTCCGTTTTCAATTTCGCTTGGAATCTGCAATCTGTCCCACTTTCTATTATTGGTGTAAGTTATTCAATGGCCGCTTTTCCAACGCTTACAAAATATATTTCGAGCGGTGAGCATCATAAATATGTTGAGCATGTCATCACCGCCACACGCCACATTATTTTTCTATGTTTGCCGGTAGCGGCGATTTTTATAGTTCTCCGCGCGCAGATAGTGCGCGTCATTCTCGGCTCTGGCGAATTTTCTTGGTCAGACACTCGTCTCACCGCCGCCATGCTCGCGATTTTTATGCTCTCTTTAGTTTCTCAATCGCTCGTTTTGCTTTTCACTCGCGCACGATATTCAAGTAGCAATACGAAAACGCCGGTTTTTATAAACATTTTTACTGCCGTTCTCACAATCGTTTTAGCTCTCGTTTTGCTTCATATATACAAAGTCGTACCAGCTTTCCACGATTTTCTAGCTCAACTTTTGCGCGTGGGCGATGTGGCAGACACCTCCGTTCTCGTTCTGCCGCTGGCCTTTTCTATCGGTGTAACGATTGCCGCCATTATCCACATTTTTTCTTTCCATCGTGAGTTCAAAACTTATTCCGCGCCACTCGAAAAATCCAACCTGCACCAAGTCGGCCAAACTTTTTTTGAAAGTCTGATGGCATCCTTGGTCATGGCCGTATCGGCATATGTCACCCTCAATATTCTCGACGACGTTTTTTCGATCGACACATTCGTAGGAATTTTCTTTCAAGGATTTTTTGCTGGTTTGGTTGGCTTGGTGCTCAGTATTATACTTTTGGTGCTTATAAAAAATCGGGAAGCGGCCGAAATCTGGCAGACACTCCACAGAAAATTCTGGCGTGCGCCAGTAGTTGGCCCGGATGTCGAGAGCGTGATTTAGCCGTTTATCGCGTGATTTAATCGCCGTGGCGTGCTTTAATACAGCTCCACACATAAAATGGACGTTAGTAAAATCAGAAATTTCTCTATAATCGCCCATATCGACCACGGTAAGTCCACTTTGGCCGACCGTTTGCTTGAGATAACGGGGGCGGTAGAAAAGCGCAAAATGCGCGATCAGGTACTCGATAGTATGGAGCTTGAGCGCGAACGAGGCATCACTATAAAGATGCGACCGGTGCGTCTCGACTACTCACAGGGCGGCGTAGACTACATTCTAAATCTCATCGATACTCCCGGGCATATCGACTTCTACTATGAGGTTTCGCGTGCTCTGAAGGCCGTGGAAGGCTCTATTTTGCTCGTAGACGCGACTCAGGGTGTTCAGGCTCAAACACTATCCACCCTCCAAGCCACTCGTGCTGCTGGCTTGGTTATCATTCCAGTGCTTTCTAAGATTGACGCACCTTTAGCACGCCGCGATGAAGTGAAGCAAGAAATTATCAAACTTCTAGACTGTTCGATGGAAGACATTGTCGAAACTTCTGGCAAAACAGGCGAAGGTGTTGAAACATTGCTTGGCGAAATTATCCGTCGTGTGCCGCCGCCAAAAATGCCTGCGAATGCACCGGAAAAAAGCGCAGAAAAATTCCGTTCACTTATTTTCGATTTTCAATATTCAAATCACACCGGTGTCATCGTTTTCATCCGTGTGGTGTCTGGCAGTGTAAAAAGAAATGATGATCTCGTGTTTAAAATTGCTGAAAAAACCTTTCGCGCTATAGATGTCGGTATTTTTGCACCAGACGAAACGCCAGTCGCAGAGCTTGGGCCGGGCGAAATCGGCTACATCGTCACAGGCGTGAAAGAGCCTGGCGTGGCTTCTGTGGGCGATACCATTGCTTCGCCGAGCGACACTTCACCACCACTTTCTGGTTATGAAATTCCAAATTCTGTTGTTTGGTCGTCTCTTTTCCCAAAAAGCCAAGACGACATTCCGTTTCTCCGCCAAGCTCTTTCGAAGCTGAAGCTTTCCGATTCATCGCTCACATTTGAAGAAGAATCGTCAAACATTCTCGGTAAAGGTTTTCGTTGTGGTTTCTTAGGAATGCTTCATTTGGAAATCATTACCGAGCGCCTGAAGCGTGAATTCGGCATGGATCTCGTGGTGACGACGCCGAGCATTCATTATGAAGTTGTTTTAAAAAATGGTGAACGACAAACCTGCTACTCACCAGCAGCTTTTCCGGAAGAACATCTCATTGCTACCGTCGAAGAGCCGTGGGTGAAGCTTTCGGTAATCACACCAAGCTTGTATGTCGGGCCAATTTCTCAACTCATTTTTGAACATGCCGGCATCATGGGCGATACAATTTCTTTTGGTGAAAATCGTCTTTCAATTTCGGCCGAAATGCCGCTTCGCGAACTCATGCGCAATTTTTTCAACAAACTCAAAAGTATTTCTTCAGGCTTCGCTTCGCTTTCTTATGAAATTGTTGGTTTTCAAAAAGCTGATGTCTCTTTGCTCGAAGTGTTGGTCGCCGAAGAAGCGGTGCCAGCGTTTGCTCGGATTGTAGCGCGTAGCTCCGTAGAGCGCGAAGCGGTAGATGTTGTGGATAGGCTTTACAAAGCTTTGCCTCGCCAAATGTTTGCGACAAAAATTCAAGCTAAGGGTCTCGGACGCATCATCGCTTCACAAACTTTACCGGCTCTTAAGAAAAACGTTACCGCGCACATGTACGGCGGCGATCGCACTCGAAAAATGAAACTTTGGGAAAAACAAAAAGAGGGAAAGAAAAGAATGAAGGAACAGGGGACGGTTAACATACCTCAAGACGTATTCATGAAAATGGTGCAAGGAGAATAGGTCACTTTACCACCTTCTTAATCTTCAGCCTCTTTTTTCCAAGTCTTGAAAGTCCAGCAAGAATTTCTTCCTTTGTTATTTTTATAGAGTTTCTTAATTCCGGATAGTAATTTTGCAGAGTGCTATTCAGAGTGAGCAATTCGTCTAGTAGGTTGGATCCATCAGTTATACCCAGGGATTTAAAACTCGAGTTGATGCCTGTATAGAAATTTCTCACTTTTTCTTTTCGTTTTCTGGTTAAATTAGTGAACGAGTCACAATCTGTAAAAACCCTATGAAGTGAACGTATAGCTTGAGCGGCAATTATGGCCTTTTTTTCATCTTTATTCTTTGATTTCTCTAAACAGAGTTCAATAAGTGGTTTTATGTGCGGACAGTCCGTAGTTTTTTCTAAGTCGTTTACCACCATAAGAATTCTATCTAATCCTACGGCTGAAATAGAAAATAAATGTTCCCATTCTCTTAAATCAACAATTTTACCCTCTTTGAAAATAGGGCGATAAATTATGTACTCAAATGTTGCTATGTCTAATAATTTTCCTTTGTGCAGATAATTTACTTCATGTCTGAAACCCCAGGGTGTAGGTAAGCCAAATATGTTAACCGCAAGAAGGGTGTCTCTGGAAAATTCTGGCAGGAATTGTCCTTCTTTAAGTCCCAGCTCTTTCCAAACACTCACTGTTTCATCCGACGGTAACTGATAATCAAAATCGTATTTACCTTTTGTCGCTGTTTTCACGTCACCTCCCGGAAAAAAACTTATTCTCAAATTCTCTTTTTTTAATTTCAAATTTTCAATAAGAAATGTGTACAGATTTTTAACGCAGAAATGAATCACCCCCTTCACATTTTTTTGTTCTTTTAAAATGATCGCACCGCCAATATCGGCAAGGTCAAAAAGACTTAGATAGCGATAACTATGTTCATCGGCATCTGCAATATGTTTCCAATCTTGATATCTAATAACCGGCTGTATCTTTGAATAAATGAGGTCTTTGTTATAGTCCAAATATTGACCAAAATATTCAATCATTTCTGCCTCGCTGTAGCTCATGTTAAATGTACCTGGGAAACCATCATTACAAACAGACGCTGGTGATTTTTCTATCGTCCCAGGATACTTTGGGAAGTTTTTTACAACGTCTCTGAGCTCACCCATTTGCATGCCGTAAGCGTAACAAGTGTATAAGAAAATACAAACATAAAAAGAATTTACCTCACCACGAAGCTTCAGAGGCGGTGTATCTGTTTGCGTTTACTATTGAAAAAGCATCGGGCTGTAAAGCAAAACCATGCTCACGATAATGATAATACAGAGGACTGTCCAAACGATCTTTATAATCTTTTTATTTTTCTGTTCGAATATCATAATTTGGATATCCTAGCATATTTTGCCGGAATTCTCCTGTCGCAATTTCTCCTGTTATAATAGAAACACATAAAACATGCAACATCTCCGCGAAAGGCAGAAAATAAAGCGGCGAATATATTCGCGGCCAGTGCAGGTTGTTTTGCTTATCGCTCTTATTTTTCTTGCGCGTTCCACCTGGGGCATTTATCAAAAAAATCAAGAAGCGAAGAACAGCTTGGTGCGAGCCGAGGATGAACTAACAGCACTTCAAGCTAGTAGCGCCGAGTTGGCTGAAAAAATAGAGGATTTGGAAAGCGAGCGGGGTCTAGACCGAGAAATTCGGGAAAAGTTTGGCGTGGTAAAAGAAGGGGAGGATGCGGTGATTATCGTCCGAGGCAAAAATGGCACAGCTTCGAGCACAGCTCCGATCGAGCGCTCGTTTTTCGGTCGGTTGTGGCACGGATTCTTAGCTTTTGTGCATATTGAGTAAATATGATAATCTCTAATTCATGAAAAAAGTCACCATATATTCCACACCAACTTGCACTTACTGTCGTCACGCTAAAGAATTCTTCAAAGAAAAAGGAATTCAGTTTGAAGAGCACGATGTCTCGGCCGACGCCGCTAGGCGCACCGAGATGATCGATCTATCTGGCCAAATGGGCGTGCCAGTTATTACTATCGACAATGATTTGGTTATTGGTTTCAACAAACCCGTTTTGTCCAAACTTTTGGGTATTTAAATTCGCGCCGCCGTAGTTAAACGGATATAACAGCGCCGTCCTAAGGCGTTATTGTAGGTTCAATTCCTGCCGGTGGCATATCTGCGTAAGCACACAAGTGTTCTGAAAAGCACGGAATAATTTTCTTCTGAAAATTTTCCTCCCGCTCAGCGCCAAGCGCTTCCGCGGAGTCTTTTCAGAACACTTGTGTGCTTACTTCGTATTTAAAATCAGCCTCTTCGGCCGGCGTAGTCATTTCAAAATGTAATTTTAGCCGCTATGGCTATGTATCTTTTCATGTGTTATCTTACTCGTTGGTTTGGACAAAATCGATGTTCGATTTTGTCATTGTTCCAAGGCACCCCGTTCATTCAAAAGGAGGTTGTCGCATGTTGCCGCCTATTCCAGGCTTCTTGATTGTCGCGATTGGTTCAATGATCGCGTCCACTGTGTTCATTTACTATCAAACTAGGAGCGTCTCACTTGCGTTGGCTGCCTTTTTCGGCTGGGTGGCCGTTACTTTCTTGCACTTTGGAATTCTCGTCAACTTGTTTTACAAAATCGAAGATGAGAAAACTCGTTGTTACTACACAAATCGCAAACCGACAACCAACTGCTCTAATTGTAACAACAAACATCGCGATTGAGAGATGTAAACTCATGTACAGCATAACGCAATCTTCTATGGGCGACCTCATCAGTCGCCTTTTTCTTTGGGCGACTTTCTGGTAGAATGCCCAGAATGGACCCGAAAGATCGCGAGTTGCTTGAAAAAACCTTTGATTTGGCCGAGGAAAACAACCACCTACTTCGCAGTATGCGTCGGAGTATGAGGTTTTCTCAGGCCTTTCGGGTCGTTTATTGGCTAGTGATTATCGGTCTGTCCGTTGGTGCATACTATGTCATTCAGCCGTATGTCGATCAGTTGATGGGGGTCTACGGCAGTTTTTCAAACGATTACAGCAACATTCAAGGCGCTTTGAAGGCTTTTGGGGGTTAATGGTATGGTTAGTTCGTCCGCGAGAGTAAATTAAAGTTTTGAATTGACTACGCAGGCCGAAGAGGCCGAGGGTTAGGAAATTTCAGCAGAAATTTCCGGTCACCGCAGAATCAGAAGTTTACGCAACGCCGAGGTAGCTCAGTTGGTAGAGCATATGCCTGAAGAGCATGGGGTCACCGGTTCGAGCCCGGTCCTCGGCACCGTTACTAGATATATATTGTCGACTTAATCATATTTCATGAAAAATATAAACACGCCAGGGCAAATGCCAATAGGGATAGCGTTAGTTTTGTTTTTCATCGGCTTGGCGATTGTTTCAACGACGTTAAATTTTTTTGGTAAGGGGCCGATATTATTAGAAGACAATTTTGCACTTGTAGAGAATTTTGGAATTCTATTTATCTTAATTTTTTGTTTCTGGGGAATATCTAAAAAAAATAAAGATGGCAGAAAGACAGCGATAATATTCTCGATATATTTTGCCGTCCTTAATTTTATGGACATTCTTGCTATTTTGTGGAACGGAGGTACTTTCGAAGTTTTGAGTGATACGCCGCTTTCCCCGCAAGATATAGCTTTAGGTGAAAATATTATTTATTTCGTGACAATTTTTACACTCCTATCTTGGATTATTCCGAGTATTTTTATCGCCACCTATCTTCTAAGAAAAAAGAATTATTTCGTAAATTAACAAGACAAAATCTCCGTAGTGAGTTTCGAAAACTGCCGCAGAAAAATTTGCTTGGTCCAGCAGGAAATTTTTCGAGGATTAAGTGAGTGCGCCCGCAGGAGGCGCACGAACGGTTTGAGAAACTCACTACGGAGATTTTGTCTACCTAATTCCCACTATTCTTCACCCTCACCTTCGTCTGCCTATTTTTATCTAGTTTCGGTAATTTAATTATTAAAAGACCGTGTTTTTCTGTTGCGTCGGCGCCGTCGATATCTATTTCTTGAGGAAGCATAACGGTGCGAGAGAAACTACCCCAGTAAAGCTCGCGGTGAAAGTAGTCGCCGTCGGCTACGGTGCGCTCGGTTTCGCGCCTGCATTTCACTGTCACCATTTCACGGGTGATATTTATATCCAAATCTTCAGGGCGGACACCTGGCACCATGGTTTTGATGATAATGTCGTTGTGAGTTTGGTAGACATCGACAATAAGTTGGCCTTCGGCAGGTTCTAATTCGGCAGAATCGTCGTCACCCTCGGCTTGAATTTTTAAATCGCGCGAATCATCGTCGTCTGGCAAACGGACTGCGCCAGTTAATCTCTCAAAAAATGATCTGCGGTCTTTTGCCATGTCTATGTTTTTTAAAATTAACTTTGTTATATCACCCCCCATGCTCTATGCGTTCGTCTTTTGTTTCAAACTTTTAACTTTTTCCAAAAACAGGAGTAGGCCGAGTATCAGAATCCACAGAAAAGAAAAGGTGATGAGCGCGTCGCCCTCACTTGCATCTATTATAGACAAGTTGAAAAGGGTGTGCAACGCAGTGGCGAGGATAAGGCCAAAAATTGCGTAGATAAATTTTTCCACACGGCTTTTGTAGAAAGCAAAAGCCATGAAAACGCCCACAACAGCCGAAGAAAGTACATGTAGGAGTGTTGAACCGACAAACCGGAGATTGCCAGTGATGATGCTGTCTGTAAAATTGCCGGCGATGATTGGCTCGACGAGAAAAAGGGTATTTTCCATGGCGGCAAAGCCGAGCGCGGCAGTGATAAGATACATTACCGCGTCTATCGGCTCGTCCATCGCTCCGCGCCACATACCAGCGACATGCGCGGCAAGATATTTAAAAATTTCTTCAAACGCCGCCCAAATAATAATGAGAATTGTGGAGCTTACTATGCTTATTTTTAAAATTGGTACTACATTGCTGAGCGAGTACGAACTCATATTCCCAAAATAATCGTAGATAAGTCTCTGAATCGGCAAAACTATTATCACGCTCGCCATGCCAGCTAAAAAAGTGGCGATCACAAACCTTTTTGGCTCTGGATGCGCGCTATCTTCTCGAAGCCAAAACCAAAGCCAAAGAAAAGTAGGAAAAACGCCGCCAGCGAGCGAGAAAGCGATCGTCTCATAAGAAAGACCAAGAATCATGCTCACATTATATCAGGTCAAAAACGCCGCGGGAGTTTGTTTTCGAGATTTTATTCGCCGAGGCGAGCATTGCCCACAGCGCGAATTTCTTTTTCTAGTAGATTGTTTTGTAAATCGCCGGTTTTGCCGTAAAGATTTCTCATATAGGCACAAATAGCAATCATCAGAGCGTTGTCTGTGGATAGGTTATTTTCTGGTACAAAAAGAGCAATGTTTTTTTCGGCCGTGGCCTCCTCAAAAGATTTTCTAATGAATTTATTGGCCGCTACACCGCCAGCGATGATTAGACTTTTCGCGCCATGCACTTCTGCCGCTCGAAGAGTTTTTTTGAGCAAAACTTCTGTTACCGCATTTTCAAATTCTTCGGCCACTTGAGAAATAATTTCCGGCGTCAACCGCGGTAGTTTTTTAAGTGTATATAAAATACTTGTCTTTAAGCCGGAAAAAGAGAAATCAAAATCGGCTGTGTTCATCATCGGGCGGGGAAAGTGAAAAGGGTTTTCTGTCGGCCCGTTCGTGCCGCTCGCTCGTTGTTCGCGCCACTCCGCCGCTAGGCGCGAAATTTCTGGTCCGCCAGGATATGGCAGACCGAGCATTCGTGCCACTTTATCGAAGGCTTCACCAACTGCGTCATCGCGTGTTTCGCCGATTATTTCATACTCGGTCCAATCTTTAACAAGCACAAGCTCAGTGTGACCGCCGGAAATGAGCAGAGCGAGAGCAGGGAATTGCACCGATTTAATCGCGTGATTTTGGTTGGCCCCGTAAAGAACGGAGACAATGTGTCCTTCCATGTGATTTATCGGCATAAGGGGAATGTTCCATATCGTGCTCAGGGTTTGGGCAACGGTTAGGCCAATCCAAAGTGCTGGCTCGAGACCAGGGCCATAGGTGACGGCAAGCATGTCTATTTTCGGCCGTGGGAATTTTTCTACGAGAGTGATAATTTTTTCTGCTAGATCTGGGTCGCGGTGGAGGATTTCACGCGCTCGTGTCTGTGTCGCGACATTTCCATTCATTTTTGTCGTCTGAACCGCAGTTTTTTCTATTTTTGCTTCAACTAAGGCCTGTTCAATAAGCGGTGCAATGGCCAATGAATGTTCGCGTCGAGCAATTGCAGGAAAAACACCGCCGTACTGAGCGTGAGTTTTTATTTGCGACAAAACTAAATTTGCGAGTACATCAAAATGCGGCGACTCCTTTTCGCTTTTTGTGCCACTTTTCGCACCACTCTCGGCGTGTACAATGCTCACTGCTGTCTCGTCACAGCTTGTCTCGATGCTTAGAATAATCATGTAAATAAATTTTTTAATACAGAAAACCGAATTGGTGGGCGGTAGAGGACTCGAACCTCTGGCATCAACAACGTCAATGTTGCGCTCTACCAACTGAGCTAACCGCCCGTGATTTTTTAGCGTTACCTACCAAAACAGCTAACCGCCCGAGAACGCTAGATTAACACAAAAATCGGTAAGAAAAAACCCCGCGAAGGCGCGGGGTTTCGTGGTCTCAGTAGAGTCATTTCAGAAGCTAGAAATCTCTTCTGCTGTCACAGGCTTGGGCTTGCCGAGGTGGACGAGTGGTCATCTCCCTCAGTTCGCGTTCTGGGGCAAACGGATTTGCTTCTGACGAGGCTTCTTTGATGATCCAGCATTTGCAACCTGGTCCGCAAAACGAACCTGGCGGGCAAGTGTTTGTACACCATCTGTCCCATGGCGTACCGTGCCAAGTTGCAGGCGGGAGTGTTGGGTTTCTGGTGGCGAATGTGATGAGATCCCACACCTCGATTGACAATTGATCAAGCGTTGGTGCTGAGACGATCTGCATCAAAACCCCGGCTGAAAGCCCGAGGTTTTTGATGATTGGCGATTGCCAACCATCAAACCAGAGTACCATCGAAGCGTCTGAAAAAATGATGTACCGACCGATTCCGAGTGGCGTTTGCAACTCGACGAACTCGCCGTTTTGAAGATCGAATACCAGACCGTCGACGATCTGAGTTCCTTCGGGTCGTTGGGCGGTAACGACCCGAGCTTGGGGTTCTTGAGCGACGGGTGTGTTCGCCTGAGCTTGCGAGATCATCATGATCACAAGTGCAAACAGGGAAGGGAATTTCACTTCTCAACTCTCTTTCTAACCCGTACTTTTTTATGACGGGTCGATTGGGGTGCGAATGCCGAGACACCTCTAGAAATCGTCTCCTTTCTTGGTTGTTTGGGCGAGTTTAGCGACTCTCCACTTGTGGAACATTGCTGAATCTTCCACTTCCCAACCCCTCTCAAGGGATTGCGCGTCGATCGGATTTCCAGATTCGATTCGATAGCAAGAATTGCTATCGTCTGGAGCAAATCCTTTTGGAAAATTGACGTAACACACAAACATCCCCCTGCGAACATTTTCTGGTTCTTTCTTCTTGTCTGAAGCCAGAATCTGCTCCTCCTCACTCATTTCGATTGGTGTTGCTGGTCCCGGTTCGAGTTCTGTGAAGATGATGTGGGGGACGATTGCTTCATCGGGAACACGACCAACAGCGAGAAGGGCATTGGAATTCAATTCCAATTCCCAGATTGGTCCGCTCCATCCATTCGGCTGGAAAGAGATCATCGTCCTCGATCCATTTTTGACTCTGTAATACCCGGTCTTCAGCCTGTCCCCAGAATCCAACCTTCCGCCTGTGGTCTGGTTTGTTGCCCGACCATATAAGATCTTGGAGTTTACTGGTACTGCGATAATCTCATCGCACCAGCTTGTGTCGAGTTCTGAAAACGGGGTTGTGTGCCGGTTCTCGCTGTCGCTTCTCACAAAAATGATCGAGGTTGACAATGTACCAACGAGAATCATCAGAAGAACAAAGAACAGAATGCGCAGAAGAATACTAGATGGTTTCATCAATTCCTCCTTGCCGGTTTCGGCTCCATGATACACCACTTTAATGGCGAATCATTGTTTGCTGATTATCTAAAAAGCGTAAATTTACGCTATTATTTTCAAGGTACAAATGACACAAGAACTGAGAAAATAAACCCTCCGAAATACTACCACAATATCGGTGAAAATTTCAAGTGCTTATTAACAAGTAGTTAACAACTCCCATTTTCTTAATTCTTGACAAGAAAAGAAAAAGCTCTGCAAATCGCATGCTGTGGTGACACTAATGGATTGGATTGGCACATATCCGTTGCGCCTGGACTATCGGCAGATTGCCCAGTAAGAAGATGTGTGCGTGACACTGTGTGTTCTCAGAAAGTATTCGGAGAACCCCACGATATCACCTGCTTCGAATGGGCCGATCACATGGTCATTCATGGAGACGATGGTTTTGTCGATCACAACGCACGTTTCTGTATCCAGTATGACCCCACCGGGAATCGAACCCGGGTTTGCGCCTTGAAAGGGCACTGTCCTAACCGTTAGACGATGGGGCCGGAAATGAACAAAACTGGGCAACTTTTGCCCAAAATTGAAACCAAAAAATTCTAGCACTTTTTGTCTAAAACGCCAAAAACTGATATAACAGATCGACGATAGTGTGCCGACAATTTTGGAAGAGTGTCAGAGTGGTCGAATGAACCGCATTCGAAATGCGGCATGCCCGTAAGGGCATCGTGGGTTCGAATCCCACCTCTTCCGAATGAGCGATAGCAAATAATTTCTGTTTCTATTTAAAAATTTCGAGAATTTCTCTCCACACCACTGACCAAAAATTATAGAAAGATTTTTTTGTGGCATACACATTGGCCAATTGGCTGTTTTTGTTTGCACCATCGAGTGAGCTCACTTGCGGATTACCTGCACTCCCTGTCTGTATTACCCAAGCACCAAAATCGGAAACTGGACTGCTTGGAGTGTAGATGAAAGCGTTGGGAAAAGTAGTAGTGTCGCCATTTACATCAAACACCACAGACTCGCTACCATCGGGGTTGCCGTCATTTGTTATGAAGCTTGTTATATTTTGACCACTATTTAATCTCGGTGTAAATCGCCAAACTTTATAACCGCCCACCCGTGTGCCTGTGTATACCACCTCATCGTCGTCTAAGTCTATCAAATCGTTTGTGAGTGGCTGGCGATTGCTGTAGCCGGCGGCAATGTTGAACTCAGATAAAGCGTTGTGGAAGGCCTGATCGTTTGTGGCTGAGCCACCACTATTCCAAAGAATAAACTCGTCGTCTTCATCGCTTACAAGCGCGGCGTGTATAACATTTTCTTCGTAGTAATCTGAATTATCTATTTGGACATTGTAAGCGCTGTCGCCATTCCAAGAGCGTGGTGCAAACCAGGGTGAAAGTGGTGCTCCAGAAGAAAGCCGCATCGACCGCATTTGGTTCTGATCATATTTGAAAGCGTTGAAAGCATTTTTGCTGAGTGAAATATTTCCAAGTGCGCCATAAAGACTCGCGCTTTGGTGAGTACCAACGACTGCGCCGTTTCCGTAGTCGCTTACTCGATGTCCGTTGAAGTCTTCTATACCATCAGACTGGTTGTGATTGTGATACCCATAGTCTGTACCCTTGAGTCCACCACCAAATTGCGATCGCAATGGATCATAAATTGCATCTTCTATATAATCTGCAGTTAGTCCATAATTCCACTCGTTCCATTTTAGATAATTGTCGGCGGCTTCTGGCTGGGGTATTGCGTGTTGCCCCCATTTAGGAGCGGGAGAATTGTTGCCTGAAATAATACTCTCAAAAAAATGAAACTCAGCGGGTGGGGGCACTACATAGAAAGAGAGTGACGATTGGAGCTCTGTTAGTAAATCAGCAAAGCGCGGATCATTTTGTATGGCATCAGCGTGTTCCACCGATTGTATTGTCCAGTTTACAAAATGTCGTTCAGTATCGAGTATTATGAAATCCATAACTCCGCCGGCGGTTTTGAAAGCGCTGGCAAAATCGGTGAAAGCTGTTTTTGTTTTGTCGACGCCATTATCCCACCATGGACAAGGAAAAGATGTCAGTGTTTCAATTCCGTCCACCACACTTTTGCAATTATCTAATGAATCGCCGGCAATTGCTGCATGGTCTGGATAAGAGGTTAAAGAATAAAAAACCCTTCGACCTTCAAGCATCTTGCCCATATCACTCATTGAACGAGCGACTTCACTGCTTTGGTTTGTGGCGAATGGGCTGAAAAGAATGCCGTATCGTTGAGTTAAATAAGCATAATTTTGCTGTCCACCACCATTGAAGCTGTCTGTGGTGGCGAAAAGCGGCTCGGGTGAGAGAGAAGCTAATGGCCATGAAACTGTAGGAGGCGGCACGAGGCTGACAGTTAGATTTGGTGTACATGTGAATGTTTGGCCATCGACCGTGACCGAAGCGCTTTTGGTGCCTACAGTTGAATATGTTTTTGGTGCACTAGAATTTGTGCCCGTAAGTCCATCTGTACCTTGCCAGTTGTAAGTGTGGGTTGTGTTTGGGCTAGACACTATTGTAGAGCGCCAATTTATCGAATCTCCTATCGTGGTTCCGCTTGGTGATGGGCGACATGTGACAGAAAGCGGTCCAGCTGTAGGTGGCGCCACTGGCGGCTCTACTGGTGGTGGAACAACAGGTATAGCGACTGGCGGTGGTGTGGTTGCAGGCACTACTGCTGCTGGTCGAGGTGGCGGCGGGACATAACAGCTCACCGATTTTATTTTTGCGCGAGTAAGTGGACCCGTTGCTCCGAAGCCGATGTTGTAGACCTCACCAAAAAGCGCTATGGTGTAGCGGCGTTGGAATTTTTTCACTGCCGCCTCAGTGCTTTCTCCGAAGAAGCCAGTTATAGCCTCAGAAAAATAGCCCTGACTTTTCAAAAAATTTTGGAGCTCAGTAACTTGGCCACCAGTGAGTGGGTCACTTAGACCAAAGAAGAGTGGGCGATTGATAGTGGTGCAGACTGCCGCCTCGGAAACTTTTGGTTTAGAAAAGTCAGCTCCTGTGATAAAGAAAACAAAAATTATCGATAAGGAGAATAAAAAAAGCGCGACGAAAGATTTCATCAGTATAATTATGCATTACGCAAACTCGAAGCACAATTGCTATTCAGCGTTTAAATGGAGATAAATATCTTCGAGGGCTTTGACCGCATCACCAGCAGCAATATTGTTTTGGTGATAGAGGCCGTCGGTACAATCGCCAGCCGCCCAAATACCAGATGTAGAAGAGGCTTGGGTTCTAGGGTCAACGACAATTTGCCCGTACTCATTTAACTTCGCGACATCTTTTGCAAAGCTGGTTGCTGGAATGAGGCCGATTTCCACAAAAATTCCGGTCGCCGAAAGGGTAGTCTCTTCTCCAGTTTCTAAATTTTTATAAACGATACCACTTGCGAATTTTTCGCCAATTATTTTTGTCGGCTCGGCTGAGATGATCGCCCTCATATTTGGATGAGAGAGAACTTTTTCGACAGTTATAGCGTCAGCTTTAAATTCTTTATTTTTATGAAGCAGAGTAACGCTTTTGGCATATGCGAGTAGTTGGGCGGCAGTTTCAAAGCCGGCATTACCACCGCCGATAACAACGACATCTTGTCCCGCAAAAAGTGGCCCATCGCACGAAGCGCAATATGTGACACCCCTATGCTCAAATTCGGCTGCACCAGGTACACCAAGCTTCCGTCTTTGTCCGCCAGTGGCGATGAGAACGGTTTTTGCTCGATATTCGGGAGAATTTTCGCTTGCGTCAGTTTTTATTTTAAAACCCCATTCTTCTTTCTGGATATCAACAGCTTTTTCTCCAATTTTTATATCTAACACATCACTCGCATACGCCTCGAGATGAGCCTGCAAACTTTTTGCCAAATCTTCGCCGCGGATGGAAACTGTGCCAATCCAATTTTGAATGTCGTCAGAAACCACACTTTGACTATTAAAATCGGATGTAATGAAAATCGTGCGAAGCTTTTTTCGCGCGGCATAAACTCCGGCAGCTACACCAGCCGGACCACCACCAATGATTGCTAAATCGTAAATCATAGAAAAAACATTATAGCACGAAAAATCGTATAGCTATTTGCTCAAACCGTTCGCGTGCCTGCCTTTGGGCGCGCTCACTTATCAGCGACGTAGGGCGAGAGAAACACAAAGGTTTACCTTTGTGTTTCTGAGCCGAGGAGCTGTCATGGCTTTAGCCATAATCCTCGAAAAATTTCCTGCTGGACCGAGCAAATTTTTCTGCGTTCCTATTATTTGAGCTTCGAGCGTCTCAAAAAGGCTGGCACGGCACCCCAGTCGTCATCGTCTTCTACAGGATTATTTTTTTTGTCCTCAGTGTTTGTATCTTTTTCTACCGCACCGATGCCACTAGGAGTAATTGGGCTTGAGATTGGATTGTAGATTTTGCCGCGTTTTGAGGAGTCGCCGCTCTTGTCATCTGCGCCTGCTTGGTGAAAAAGAGTTTTGCGTACTAGTGATTCTGGAAAACCAGTAGCAATAACGGTAATGCGGATTTCGTTTTTCTTTAGTCTTTCATCACGCACTGTACCGAAAATAATTTTAGCGTTTGGATCGACAGATTCGGTGATGATTTTTGCCGCGTCTTGAATTTCGAACATCGTAAGATCTTCGCCGCCAGCCACAGAGAAGAGGACGCCGCGGGCGCCGGCGATAGAAAGCTCAAGAAGTGGGGAATTGATGGCCATTTTTGCGGCCTCTTCGGCGCGCTTTTCGCCACCAGCAGAGCCCACACCAATGAGAGCTGGGCCAGCGTTTTCCATAATGGCGCGAATGTCGGCGAAGTCTATGTTGATCACGCCAGGATTGGTTATGAGATCGGAGATGCCTTCGACTGCTTGTTTCAAAACGTCGTCGCAGATAGCAAAGGCGTTTTTAGCCGTCGTCTCTTTTGTGATAATAGAGAGAAGACGATCGTTTGGAATGATGATTATTGCATCTACATTGGCTCGGAGCTCCTCAAGGCCTTGCTCGGCAATGCGCATTCTCTGCTGACCTTCGAAGAAGAACGGCTTTGTGGCTACACCCACAGTGAGTGCACCAAGCTCTTTAGCGATTCGAGCCACGCGTGGGGCACCACCGGTGTATGTACCGCCACCCGCACCACCAGCCACAAAAACCATGTCTGCTCCTTTGAGTGCTTCTTGAATTTCTTCCTGAGTCTCTTCTACGGCGCGCTTACCAAGCTCTGGATTCATGCCAGTGCCGAGACCGCGAGTTAGATTTTTCCCAATATGAATCTTTTTCTTGGCGAGAGTGTTGTGTAGATCTTGCGCGTCGGTATTAACAGCGATAAATTCCACCCCTCGAACTTTCGAGTTGACCATGTGGTTCAAAGCATTCTTTCCTGAACCGCCAACACCAATAACTTTTATTCGAGCAAAGGCTTCAACTTCTGGTTTTATTTGGGGCATATATTTATTTCTTTCCTTTAGAAGTGCCACCATGATAGCACACCTGTCTGGGGCGTTAAAAGGGGATTGTGCAAGGGGGTAAAAAGTGTTGCAATGGTGAAGATTATGGCAAAAATTGTTTAAAAAGATTTACAATTCTATCACGGATTTTTCCAATGGGAATGCCGAGGTCTATTGAGCCAGAATGTTCGGCCTCGAGGCCAAAAACACACAAACCGCAAGCTACAGACCAAGAGGGATCTTTAAATGGTGATTTGTTGTCGGCTACTAATATGGTAGCGACTTTTGAAGGTAGTGCCAGTGAACGCTTGGCAAGTTCTTCTACAAAATCTACGCCACCGCCACCGCCAGTGATGATAATGCCGGCCGGAAGCAAACCCGCGCGGCCGATTTTTTTCAAATGAGCTTCGATGAGCTCAAACATATCAGAAAGGCGCGCCTCAATTATTTCATCGAGCTTTTTCTTTGGATAATTTCCCACACTCAAACCGCCGAGTTTTAAATGCTCCGCTTCTTCTATCGGAATTTTAAAGCCAATGGCTATGTCGTTTGTAATATCTGTAGAGCCGCGAGGAAAAACTTCTAGAGAAATCGGGCGATTGTTTTCAAAGGCAGCAATGGAAAGCGTTTCCGCACCAATGTTTGCGAGCAGACAGCCAGCAATTTTTTGAGTTTTGCTCAGAGTGACGAGCCCGGCCGCAAAAGGCGCGGCCATGACATCTACCACTTCTATGCCAGCCGCTTCCACCGCGTCTACCAAATCTTCTATGTGTCTTTCAAGACAATTTACAAAAAGCACTTTCGCTTCAAGCTTTGCGCCACGCATACCCACAGGATTCCCAAGCACCACTTTGCCGTCGAGTTTGTATTGAATGGGCACGCTGTGAATGACCTGTCTGTTTAGGGCAATAGATGGCGGGATTTCTTTGCCAGCCGCCTCCACTACTTTGTCCATATCGAGCTTGCCGATCTCTGCATCAGCACGAGTGATAATAACCGAGCCGCTCGAAACAACGCTACCAAGGCCTACACCACCGACGGACACAAAAGCTTTTCTTATTCTTACACCACTCGACTTTTCTGCTTGAACAACGGATCGCTTTAGACATGCGAGGACATCTGTTGGGTTGATGATATATCCGTGGCGCAAACCGCGAGATTCGGCAAAGCCAGTGCCAAGTATGCGCGGCAAAAGACCACCGCCTTCTTCCGTGGCTTCTGCGACGACGGTTTTAATTTGATATGTACCTATATCGATGCCAACAGCAATTTTTTTTGCCATTTATATTTTTTTCTGCGCACTTTTATCTGTCGTGAGAATCTGTGCAGGCAATCTTTACTCGCCTGAAGGTGATAGGCGAAACTTTTTGACGAATTTCGCTTCCTCTCGTTCCATTGTACTACCGTGAGAGTAACCTTTCAAATGAAGCATTCCGTGGATAAACAAAAAACCGATAAATTTTTCGATCTCTGTTGCTTCTCCCGTCGAAATTTTTTTTGGCAAATTTTTATAACCAAAATTTTCTGCTTGTCGTGCAGATTCTTTTATCGAAATATAAATCTCACCGTTTTTTTCTGAAATAGGGAAACTCAAAATATCTGTGGTGCCGTTTTTATCGCGATATTTTTTATTCAACTCCTTGAGTTTTTCGTTACTCGCAAATATGAGACTCAAATCGTAGTCTGTGCCCAAGACACCTTGTTTCATCAAATCAAAAGGCAAGCTTGGTAGCTCGCCCTTGGTTTCTTTTACTATGAGGAAGTTGGTATCTGCAGATGATGCGCTCAATGAAGTCTCCGATGTCATTTATTGTGTCTCTCTAATGCCGTTTATTGTCTCGCTGGTTTTTCTGTGATTTTGCCAAGCTTAATGAGCTCGTTGATTTTTTCTCGGCGAGCAATAGATTTAAGGGCTCGCTTTTTCTTAGTGTATTCGGAAGGCTGTCGTTCGCTGTAGCGATTGCTTCGGACGCTCACAATAACCCCAGAGCTTTGAACTTTTCGGGTAAAGCGCTTAAGCAGGCTAAGGCCGTTTTCGTTGGCATTTTTCTCTACTTGAACATTTATCATATAGGTCAAAAGATGCTAACACATTAGCGTAATTTGCTCAAGTATCGGGGCAGGTCGAGTATAGAGACAATCTGCTGGGCACGGGTCACAGAGTGGCGCACCACAACCGTGTTCTCGAGGGCCTCTTTTTGACCCATGATGATTACAAAAGGCGACGCGGTGTCTTCGGCCACTGAGAGTTGGCTTACAAACTTGTCACGAGTAAGAGAATGATGAACCGGAATATTTGCCCGGCGAAGTGTCTCAATGAGCGGCAAACTTTTTAGCTTGGCGATGTTGCCGAACTGAATGAAATAAAATCTTGGCTTGAAGCGAGATTTTAATATTGCTTTTGGATCCGGAGTTTTTTTCTTGAAGGCGATATTGACGCTCATCATCGGTATGTCTTTTTTAAAGCCGATTTTTTTAGAGATATGGTTGTGTCTGCTACCAAAAGCTACGATCTCGTCACTTGCTTCACGACCCTCACTCGCGCCGCTGGCTGTGTTGCCGTTTGTTTTTCCAACTTCGCCCTCATCAATGCTGTGAATTTCAAAAGTGGTGTGCGAGCAATACTGCCTTTCTGGCAAAAGTCCATGATTTATTCTGTACGGCATTTCCAGAGCCTCCAAGTGCTCCAAGACTTCTTTAAAGTGGAGAGCACTTGGTTCGGTGAGGCATCCTAGGGTTTGTGGCGCTCGGCTTCGAAGTTCGCGATAATTTTTCTCCACATCTTCCTTTTTGGAAAAAAGCGCCTCAAAAGGATCTTGACGAAAAGCTTGGCGAAGTTCTGGGGCGACCTGGTTGCTCTGTTTGCGCACAAAGGTTGAAAGCTCGCGGTCGAATCTCAAGATGGATTCTCTGTCGCCCAAGCTGTTTATTTCTACGACCAGATTTTTCAGGCCGTAGTCGGAAAGAATTGAGAAAGTAGTTTTTAGAGCTACTGCATCAGCCACGCCGCCACCCGCGCCAATTATTTCCAAGCCGATCTGTACTTCGTTTGGCGCGCGTCTTTCTTTGACTCCGCCAAAAGGTCGCTCATAATAGAGCATTACGGGCTGGGGCATGTTGGAGAGTTGCCACTCATTATATGTACGAAGCACGGCAGCTCTTTCTTCTGGACGCGGGTAGAGCTTGTGAGGATAAATAATTTCTTTTTTTTGCTCGAGTATTATTTGACCAAGGTTTAAATCTTTTTTATCGATGCGGGGCGTTTTGACCGGTGTGAATCCGTAGAAAAGAGCTGTCTCGGCGGCTCGACCCCAATCTTTGAGAGCATAATGTTGTCCGTTGTTAGATTTTTTTGCCGTGCTCATTTTGGTATTTTAATTTTTTTCGTCCACACCTCACTGCGCAAATTGCATCGTGCCAGGCAGAGTACCGATTTGATCTATTGGTAAAACGCGCACTAACGGTCGGCCAACGATGAGCTTTTCTGGCACCGCTCCCCACACTCGAGAGTCGAGACTGGCTAGACGATTGTCGCCGAGGACGAAAAATTCTTCGTCACCCAACTTGAAAGATGAAAAATCGGTTACTTTTTTGTTTTCTAGGGTGATATAGGCTTCTGTGAGCGCAAAACCGTCTGGATAATCTTTATTTTTTATAACCACCACGCCACTGTGAATCTCGACCGTTTCGTTTGGCAAACCGATGATTCTTTTTATAAAAAACTTTGTTTCATCTTTTGGATAACGAAAAATTACCACTTCACCACGGTGTGGATCTTTAAAATTGTGTGAGAGTTGGTCGATCACTAAGTAGTCGCCGTCGTGGAAAGTGGGATCCATCGAAGCGCCGGAGACAATAAAAGGCTGAGCGACATAGAGACGGAAGGGAACGACGATGAGGATGGCAATTAGAGCAAATTTAAAAATTTCGACAAAAAAAGATTTTTTACTTTTACTAATTTCAACAACATTTTTATTTTCAAGCTCGTCCATTGGCGTACATTGTAGTACCTGTCTGCATTCTGCACAATTGACATAGTCGTTTTAGCTGTGTCTCTGTACTAATTAAAATCAATTTATCGTGTTAAAATATTTTCATGTATACAATTTTAGGTCTCGGCAATCCCGGCGAAGAATACGAAAAAACGCGGCACAACACTGGCCGCATGGCACTTGAAATCGCGCGCAAAAAATTTAATTTGCCTGAGTGGGAGGCTCAAAAAAAATCCTCGGCGCTAATTTCTGCTGGTGTTGCGGGCGGCGTCGCCTCGAAATCAGCCACCGCCGACCAAAAAATTCTGTTCGCCATGCCAGAAACTTTTATGAACAAGTCTGGTGTCACTGCGGCGGCACTTGTGAAAAGCCAAAAAGCCGCCACCAAGCTTATTGTGGTTTACGACGACCTCGATTTACCAATCGGCAAAATGAAAATTTCTTTCAATCGTAGCTCTGGCGGTCATCGCGGCGTCGAATCCATTATTCGCGCGCTGAAGACAGAAAGCTTTGTGCGTATTCGTGTTGGTATCGCGCCAGTCACACCAAGCGGCAAAATAAAAAAGCCAGCCGGCGATGAGGCGGTGGCCAAATTTATCGTCGCACCATTTCGTCCAAACGAAGAGAAAGAACTGAAAAAGGTTTTAGCAAAAATTCCTGCCGCGGTACAAGCGATTATTTCCGAAGGCCACGAAAGGGCGATGGGGAGTTTTAATCAGAGCTGAAAATTTTACTCCACAAACGAAAGTGTCATTTTCTGCTCTTTTGGATCGAAAAGGGTGATTTTAAAGTTGTATCTTTTGCCGAGACTTAACTTCTCGCGCATTTTTGTTTCGCTACCAAACTCGGAGATGTGGACAAGGCCAGCAACGCCTTCTTCTATTGAGGCGAGAGCGCCGTGTTTGTTGAACTTGATGACTACTGCTTGCACCACGCTGTCTTTTTTGTATTTTTTCTCGGCTTCAACCCAAGGATTTGGCTTGAGAGCTTTGATAGAGAGAGAAATTTTGCCTTCTTTAATCTCAATAATTTTTACATTTACTTTTTCACCAACTTTAAACATCGATTTTAGATTTTCGACGAGTGCCCAATCAACCTCAGAGATATGAACGAGACCTTCAAGACCCTCTTCGAGTTTTACGAAGACGCCGAAGTCGACAATACCTGTAACTTCGCCGCCGACTTCATCACCAACAGCATATTTGCCGATAATTTTTTCTTTCTGTTTAATTTCCGGACTTTTTTCAGAGAAAATAAGTTTACCTTCTTTTGGTATTGCACCGATTATAGAGACAGCAATCTTCTGACCGATCAGTTTTTTTAATTCTTCAAGAATTCGATCTTTATCGCCATCAGCTACGCGAGGGTAGTGCTGAGTATTTAGCTGGGAGGCCGGAAGGAAGCCGCTCAAACCTTGCCACATGAGAATAAGACCACCCTTATTGGCATCTTGAATAGGCAGTTCGTAGACAGTTTTGCTGTTTATAGCTTGCTCTGCCTCGCTCCAGATGAGAGCTTGGCGAGCTTCCTTGAGAGAGATTTCAATATAACCCTCTTTGTTGTCGAGGCTAATAACCTTTCCAGCAATGCCGTCGCCGACGTTGACCTTCTTTATAATGTCTTTAGCGTTGATGTATTCGCGACCGAAAATGATACCTGTTCCGAATATAGGTAGATCAACATAGACAGCCGACTTTTCAATACCAATAACCGTACCCTCGACTAAATCACCGATTGAGGGCGGTGTTTTGCTATCGGCCATCAAAGTGGCCATCAAGCTATCTTTTTTCACTACTTCTGCTTCACCCACTTCGTTTTCCACAGCCTCCACCAATTTTGTCTTAGTTGATTTTAATTTTTTTTCCATAAATGGGGCGAAAGTTTCGCTGGCGCCTGGAGTAGCCGTCTGCCGCGAGGTTATCTTTCGCTATTTCGCTATTAAATAATAAAAAACCGATTTCTTCGCCTTTTACCAAACTCCAATTACGAGCCAGCAGTCTATACTAAAACGACCAATTTGTAAATGATGTTTGTAAACGGGGGCCGATTTTTGATATACTGCGGCATGATTATTTCATTCATGGGTGGCGAGTCTCTGAAGGTCCAATTTGGCGACATAGTTATCGCCTACAATCCAATTTCTAAAAATTCCAAGCTAAAAGCCACGAGTTTTGGTAGTGATATTGTGCTCACAAGCCTCGATCATGAAGATATGAATGGTGTAGAAAATGCTTCGCGTGGCGATAAAGCACCATTTGCAATAAGTGGTCCCGGCGAATATGAAGTGAAAGGGGTTTATGTCAAAGGCTATCCTTCAGAGTCGAATTATGGCGGCAAAACGCGTCTGAATACTATATATACAGTGGCCCTTGAGGGTATGAATCTTTGTTTCCTTGGCGCTTTGAGCAACACACAGCTCCCTCACGATATTGCCGAAGATTTGGAAGATGTCGATATTCTCTTTGTGCCGATCGGCGGAGAAGGAGTTTTGTCGGCGGCTGAAGCTCAAAAAATTTCCGTGCAAATAGAGCCGCGTATCATTGTGCCGATTCATTACGGCTCTTTGGGTGCAGAAGGCGCTTTGAAAAATTTCATAAAAGAGGCCGGCGGTGAGGCTCCAGAAACCCTCGATAAGTTAACGATCAAAAAGAAAGATCTCGAAGGTAAAGAAGGGGAGATCGTTGTCCTAAATCCAACCTCGTAGTTTATGTGGCAAAAGCTTGAAAATTGGCGAAAAAAAGATGAAGGTACGCGTCGATTGGCGGCACTTTGCGTTTCCGCGGTTGTTACTATTGTTATTGCCGGTGTGTGGGCGACAGTTTTCTTCCGTGGTACAGCTAGAGAGATAGTCTCGGCAGATATTGGTGTGGATAAAATTGTAAGTGGCATAGACAAAAGCCCCGTCGCCGCATTTAGTGAAAGTACGACTCGTGTTTGGACCTCTATTATGGAGCAATTTGGTGAGCTGAAGTCGGCCGTCGAGAGTTTAGAAAAGGTCTCCGCTCCGCCAGAAAACGCTACTTCTACAGCTACTTCAACTGAAGAAAATATGTTATAATGTCCCTTCATGGCTAGCAAAAAAGGCGAAAACTCAGAGGCAAAAGGCTCAGCTGGCGACAGCGGCGGCGGCGAAATAAAGCCTGTTCATCAGTCTGTCGTTGAGCGCAATATCACGACAGAAATGAAAGAGTCGTATCTCGACTACGCGATGTCGGTTATTACTGCGCGTGCGTTGCCCGATGTGCGCGACGGCTTGAAACCTGTCCATCGCCGCATTCTCTTTGCGATGCACGAACGCGGCCTCACGGCTTCGGCTAAGTTTCGAAAGTCGGCGGTGGTGGTGGGCGATGTGCTCGGAAGCTATCATCCGCACGGCGATGTGGCCGTGTACGACTCGCTCGTAAAAATGGCGCAAGATTTTTCTACGCGCTATCCGCTCGCTCTTGGCCAAGGAAACTTCGGCAATATAGACGGCGATCCAGCCGCCGCAATGCGTTATACCGAAACAAAAATGTCGCGCATTGCTGGCGACATGCTTCGTGATATTGATAAAGGAACGGTCGATTGGCGACCAAATTATGACTCCACTCGCAAAGAGCCTGTGGTGATGCCATCTGCCGCGCCAAATTTAGTCTTGAACGGCACGCTCGGTATCGCCGTTGGTATGGCCTCAAATATTCCGCCGCACAATTTGGGCGAGGTGGCTGGTGCGGTAAACCTTTTGATAGATAAGCCAGAAGCCGCTGTGGAAGAGCTCATGGAATACATCAAAGGTCCAGATTTTCCTACTGGCGGTGTCATTTTTAATAGAAAAGATATTACCCACGCTTATTCAACAGGCCGTGGCGGTATCGTCACGCGTGGCATTGCTGAAATAGTGGAGACGAAGTCGGGCACTTTTCAAATCGTTATTTCTGCTATTCCATATCGTGTCAATAAGTCTGATCTCATTATAAAAATTGCCGATCTGGTGCGCGAAAAAAAGATTGAGGGCATTAAAGCGCTTCGTGATGAGTCCACAAGAGACATTCGCATTGTCATCGATCTCAAAAACAATACTCATCCGCAACAAATTTTAAATACATTATATAAACACACCCAGCTCGAAGACACTTTCCATTGCAATTTCGTCGCCCTCGTAGATGGTGTGCCACAAACACTCTCTCTGAAGAGCATGCTCACCGAGTTTATCGCTCATCGCAAGGTCGTGGTGCGCCGTCGCACGGAGTTTGATCTAAAAAAAGCTGAAGATCGCGAGCATATTTTGCTCGGTCTTTCAAAAGCCCTCGATCATATCGATAAAATAATCAAGCTCATCAAAGCTTCGAAAGATACACCAGATGCCCATCGCAATTTGATGAAAGAGTTTGGTTTTTCTGCCATTCAAGCCACCGCTATTTTGGAAATGCGTTTGCAAAAACTCGCTGGCTTGGAGCGCAAAAAGATCGAAGACGAACTCGCAGCCGTTCAAGAATTTATTAAAGCCTGCAAAAAAATTCTTGCCAGCGTAAAAATAATTTCCGACATCGTCAAAACCGAGCTTAAAGAAGTTGCCGAAAAACACGGCGATGCTCGCAAAACAAATGTTTTAGCCGGTGGCGCTAAGGTACTTTCTGTGGAAGATTTGGTGCCGGAAGAAGAAAATGCCCTCGTGCTCACTGCTGGCGGCTACATTAAGCGCACAAATCCAGAAGAATTTAGAAAACAACGCCGTGGCGGTGTGGGTGTCGTCGATCTCGATACAAAAGACGAAGATTTTGTGACGACTCTCCTCATGGCCAACACTCACAGCGATGTTCTATTTTTCACAAACAAAGGCCGCGTGTTTCAAATAAAAATGTACGAATTGCCAGAAGGTAAACGCGCCACAAAAGGCAAATCAATTTTAAATTACATCGCTCTTGCCGACGATGAAAAAGTTACATCTGTTTTGACAATGCCAAAAGAAATCAAGCGCGCAAATGAGCTCGCACTTCTCATGATCACTAAGCAGGGCGTGGGCAAAAAGGTGAAGGCTTCGAGTTTCCACGATGTGCGTCGCAGTGGTCTCATCGCTATCAAGCTCGCGGCGGGCGACAGCTTAGTCTCTGCATCTTTTGTCGACAAAGGCGACAGCGCGGCGATCGTGACAGCCAAGGGTCAGTCTATCCGCTTTAAAGAATCCGACATTCGCGAAATGGGTCGTGGTGCTGGCGGTGTGCGTGCGATGAAGCTTGGTCGTGGCGATACGGTCATCGCTGCTCTTGCCGCTTCTAAGTCTGCCACTAACCCATCCCTTCTCATCATCAGCGAAAACGGTTACGGCAAAAAGACCGAGCTCGACGAATACAAAATCCAAAAGCGCGGTGGCTCTGGTATAAAAACCTCAAAAGTTACTCCAAAGACAGGCGATATAATGTCTGCTTCTCTAATTACCGACGAAGTTGAGGAAGTTGTTGCTATGTCGCAGAAAAGTCAGGTGATTAGGCTTGATGTGAAAGAGATACCTTCTTTGGGACGACAAACTCAAGGAGTAAGAATCATGAAACTTAGAGAAAAAGACAAGATTGCTTCGTTGATCTGCTTCTAGCACAACAGTTTTATGTGTCGCCCTCGTGACCGGCGTCGATTCGGTGCTCGAATCGCGCCTCACTCTCAGCCCGTCGGCTTCCGAGAGTCACTCAGTCAACACATAAAACTGTTGTGCTACAATTAAATGAATAATTAAGCAAAAATGTTCTCAAACCCCAAGAACAATTTGGACCAGATAGATTTGATACCGGGCATGACGGTGGCCGATTTCGGTGCTGGTATCGGTCACTATGCATTCGCGGCGGCAAAAATGGTGGGGGCGACTGGCCATGTGTATGCGCTCGAAATAAAAAAAGAGGTGGTGGAGAGCGTCGCGCGCGAGGCTCGTCATCAACACATTCGCAATCTGGACGCGCTTTGGGTTGATTTGGAAAAGCCAAATGGTTCGCGTTTGAAAAGTAGCGGTATAGATAGAGTGATTTTGAGTAACGTTTTGTTTCAAATACAAAAAAGAGATGTCGTTTTGGCGGAAATTTTTAGAATTTTGCGTCCGCAGGGTAGAGTTTTGCTTATAGATTGGTCGGATTCTTCGCGCGTACTCGGACCAGCGAGCGACACTTTGCTTTCCGAAGCTTCAGCCAAAGAACTTTTTCTGAAAAATGGTTTTGTGTTGGACAAAAGAATAAATGCTGGTACACATCATTACGGCATGATTTTTAAAAAAGGTGTACAATAAAGTTAAATAAAGTCGCGCGCGACTACAAGAAAAAATATGGAAGGCATGAGTAAATTTCAATTAGTCTCCCTTTTCGTTTTTGGATTTTTTATCGTTGTTGGTGTAGCGATTTTTGCCCTCGGTGGTCTTTCTGAAGAGGCAAATGTTTCGGCGGCGACGGTGTGGGGCACGATGGACTCGAAAGTTTTTGAAGGTGCGCTCGCGAGCGCTGGTTTGTATCAAGACAAATCCGTCTCCATTACTTATCTCCAAAAAAATCCCGCCACTTTCGATCAGGAACTCCTCGAGGCTTTGGCTCTTGGTACTGGACCAGACATTTTCTTTCTCACAAATGAGAGCGTTATAAAACACCGAGCAAAAATTCTCACCATTCCTTATGAAAATTATCCGGCGCGCGATTTTCTCGACAATTTTATAGAAGCTGGCGAAGTTTTCCTCACTACCGATGGCGTTTTGGCTCTGCCGTTTTCTGTCGATCCAATGGTGATGTATTGGAATCGCGATTTGTTTACCAATGTGGGCTTGGCTAGCCCGCCGCGCTCTTGGAGTGGCTTTTACGATCTCTCAATTTTAATAACCAAAAAAGACAGCAATTTAAATGTGACGGTGAGTTCTGCGCCACTCGGTGAGTTTGCCAATATTTCTCATGCTTTCGACATTGTGAGCTTGCTTTTCATGCAGGCTGGTAGCCCGATAGTGCGCACTGGTAGCACCGACGGCTTGCTCCGAAGTGCTATAAACGAGCCGCCACTAGCCGCTGAGCGCGGGCTGTCTTTCTTCACCGAATTTGCCAATCCTCTAAAAGCGTACTACTCATGGAATCGCTCTCTGCCGCTTTCCAAAAATTTCTTTCTTTCCGGCGGCCTAGCCACATATTTCGGTTTTGCTTCCGAGCTTGCCGATTTGCGACTCAAAAATCCAAATCTGAACTTTGACGTGGCCGCCATTCCGCAAACCACAGGCGCCGCTCGTGTGACCACCATTGCCGACATCACTGGCTTAGCCATTTCCAAAAATTCTCTGAATGTCGCTGACGCCTACAACGTCGCCACCCTTCTCACGAGCCAGCAAATGATCGACGCCTTCTCCAAAGCCACAAACCTGCCGCCCGTCCGCCGCGATTCTTTAGCAGTGAAACCAAATCAGCCATATCTTTCTGTGTTTTACGATGCGGCTGTGCAGTCGAAATCTTGGCTCGTGCCAGATGCCGCAAAAACACCCGCGATATTTAAAGAAATGGTCGAAAGTGTGACGGGCGGCCGCGACACCGTGAGCGAAGCCGTGGCGCGCGCGAATGATTTGGTTGGCCTGCAAATTTCACAATAGAAAATGAAAACAATTAAAATATTCGCTTTCGTGCTCATCGTGCCCATTTTTGTTTCAGCCCAAACGCTCGGTGTGGATTGCGTTGCCGGTGCACCCAATTGCGATTTCAACGACCTGCTAAATCTCGCGCGCAACATCATCGACTTCATTATAATTGTGTCTATTCCTGCGGCGGCCGTGGCTTTTGCCTGGGCCGGCTTCATAATGCTCACCGCGCAGGGCAGTTCATCAAAAATTTCCGAAGCTAAAGGAATTTTCTGGAAAGTTTTAATCGGTTTTCTTTTTGTGCTCTCAGGCTGGCTCATCGTTCGCACCATCACTTCTGTGCTCCTTGAAGACGGAAGCTATTGGAATCCTTTCGTTTTCGAATCTTCGGGCCAGTTTGATAAAACGGCTAAGGCTGATAAGATTATTTTATGAAATATTTAGTCTCGCTTATTATTTTGGTAGTAATTTTGAGCGCCGCTTTCATTCCTACGGTAGAAATTTTAGCTCAGTCGACGGGAACAATACCGCCTTCTGCTGGCTCTACCGGTCAGATACCAAGTGGAATAGGAAATCCTTTGGCAGGCAATGTAAACAGCATATTCTCGTTTGTCACTTATGTCTTGGAAAATATTGTCTTACCACTCGGTGTGGTGATTGTGGTGTTTTTCGTCATCTACTCAGGCTTTCTTTTTGTGACGGCACAGGGCAACGCTGATAAGCTTCAGGATGCGCGACAAACTTTTCTATGGGTGGTGGTTGGCGCGGCGATTTTGCTTGGCTCGGTGGTGATCGCCAAAGCAATTCAGACAACCATTTGTAAAATTGTGCCAAACTCGTGTTACTCAGAAGATTTTGTTGGTCCGAGGTTGTAGTTTTTATAGATATGCAGGAAAAACTAAAAAAAATATCAAAAATATTCGTTCTTACAACTTTCTTTTTGTTGTTGTCTCTAGCCCCCCTTATTTCTTCGGCTCAGGCTTATGCTCCACTATGTCCGGAAAATCCTCCTGGTAGCATAAGAGAATTTCAAGATCTGGTGTGTCTTTTCTTAGACCTCATAAATACCGTTATACCTGTCGTCATTGCATTGATGCTCCTCGTATTTTTCTATGGTTTGGCAAAATTTGTGTTTAGAGTGGGTGGCGATGAGGGGGCAATAGAGGAAGGGAAGCAAATTATGCTCTGGGGCATCATTGGCCTTTTTGTGGCTGTTTCGATATATGGCATATTGCAATTTTTCTATTCAGACCTTGTTGGTGGACGCTTAAATATTCCGCCTCAATTGCCGATTTTTCCTCAGTCTTAAAGTTTTCTTAAACACACACAAAATACATGCGGTTTACAAATTTAAAAGGCTTAATATTGGCCAGTCACGATGTTATAAATACTCTACTTGCGATTTTGGTGGCTTTGGCACTACTTTATTTTATGTGGGGTTTGGCGCGGATGATTTTTCGAGTGGCGGGCGATGAGAAGGCGATTGAAGAGGGCAAGCGAATAATGCTCTGGGGCATCATTTCTCTTTTTGTAATGGTGTCTGTGTGGGGCATTGTGAATTTTTTGGCTGATTCTTTTGGTTTTGGAGAACGCGGTGGACCACCAGCTTATTCTGGCGATCTTGATCCAAATGCCGATTATAGCGGCACCGCTTTTCCAGAATCCGTTCCGCGACAAAATCGGAGAAACGACTATGGTGGTGGCCCTTTTCAAAATTAAGTTTTGAGTGGTCTTAATTATTAACACCCGACATTGTATTGCTCGGTGGGTGTGGTAAAATTTCTGGGTACTAGATTAATTTTATTATTCAAGTTTTAACAAAATAAATGAAAAAGGCACTCATTCTCGGTTCTTTTATGTTTCTCTCGCCAGCTATGGCTTTTGCGCAAACCTCAAGCCTCAACAACATCGAAGGCACTTTAAGAAATTTTCTCAATTTAATAAACAACACCCTTCTACCGATCGTTATTGCCCTCGCACTTCTTTACTTCTTCTGGGGTCTTGCAAAGTTCATTCTAAACTCTGGTGATGAAGATGCTCAGACAAAAGGTAAAAACATCATGCTTTGGGGCATCATCGCTTTCTTCGTGATGGTTTCTGTTTGGGGTATCGTCAATTTCTTCGGTGATGCTTTCGATCTAGATACTCGCACACCAAATTTGCCGCAGGCGCCTCGATGATAGGTGATGATAGGTCAAACTAGATGCTCGAACTCCTAAATAGAATAAGCGAGGTTATATTAAACCCGATTATTTATCTGTTGTTTGCTATTGCTCTACTCGTATTTCTTTGGGGCATATTCCAAATGATCAGTGGTGCGGCTTCTGATGAAGCGCGAAGCAAGGGTCGGCTAAATATCATGTGGGGGATTATCGGCATGCTTATTATGGTGTCGGTCTACGGTATTCTTGACGTTATCCTCAACACTTTCGGAATCACTGGTACGCCGGGGCTCTAGTTTTTGGTTCGCAGTCGGAAAAATCGCGGCTAAAATTGCAAAAAAGTGTATGAAAAAGGGCGGTCCACTGTGTGGGCCGCCCTTGTGCGTGCGAAGCTCCTACTTCTTGAAAACGATTCGAGCTCGAGCCGGTTCTCCAGGTCTACTCGATTTGAACCGAACCTTTCTCGTGACACCGATGTCTGTTTTGGTGTCTGGTCCGGCGTCGTACTCTCTACTCGGATTCTCGTCGGGACGGATTCTTGCGAGCCCGTTGTCGACCAAGATGTCGAACCCACTGTAGCCACGGCCAGTCAGAGTGATGACTGGGCCCCACTCGTCCGTTGTGGTGATCGGGATGGTGAGGGGGGTAGTCTCGGCCGCATCAGCACCTTTTCGATTTGGTGCAGTGATGCTAGTCGAGGCTTTGTCTGTCCATGTACTTGGCACGACCTCCTCGGCAATCTTCCAAATCTTCTGTCCAAAAGCCGAGGCCCAGAAGACGATGATGACCGCCAAAATTACCATGCCAGTTGCCTTGGTTTCAGGACTTTCGTTTTTCTTGCCCTTTTTGACGAGAAAGATAACCAAGTCAAGAACCAAAGGTGTGGCGATGGTCATTCTTGGATTTTCTTCCCAAAGAATACCCCAGAAGATCTCCGCGATGAAGACGGTGTCTTTCATGAGCCATGACAGAAAAACGACAGTCCACCAACCCATCGGAACAAAGATGATATAGAGATGTGGTCGACTGCGCCCAACAGAACCTTCGGTTGCTCCGTCACTTCCAATGGACTTCTTCTCATCTTTTGGTGGCTCATAGAAAAAAGTCTGGAGCATGAATGCTACGACAACCACACAAGCCGAGATGACCGAAGCAACCAGATCCAAATCGAAGGTCGGCGCTTTTAAGGTCGGCACTTCCGCTGCTCCATCTCTCCAGATTAAGAATGCCGCGCCCGAGACAAGCGCGAGTGCCAGAACTCCGAAGATGACAGAGAAGGAAATGTCCTTTAGCCACTGTACCCAACTCCAAAACTTTTTCATTTTTTACCTCCGTTTGTTTTTCGATGTTTGTTTTCAACGAGCTACTCACTCGCATCAGTATCCTTTAGGATTGTATCATGTTTGTAAAATTTGTCAACAAAAAACCAGCACTCCGTAGTGCTGGTCGGTTGAGCTTGTTGAGCTCAGGGTGTGGTCGGGGGAATTAGTGGTTTCTTGTCTTTTCCATCAATGTTTAGTGCGGTCGCTCCACCGTTCACAATGGTAGTCAAACTTCCATGTTGTTCAGCCCAGACTTGTCTGCTGGCAAGTTCTGGTGAGCCGTATTCGGCAACCAGAGCCTTGACTCTAGCTGCGTCACCTTCCGCTTTGTTTTTGGCAACGGCCAGATCTTTCAGTGATTTTTGCACAGCGGCTTCGCCTTCGAGTCTAGCTCTTTCAAGAGCTAGAGTGGCCGCAAGGATTTCTTTGGCTTCGGCCAGAGCGTAGTTTTCCATACGGCAGTCGATCATCCTGATTCCTAAGCCCTGCTCGATTCCTTCAGGTGCTTTGGGTACTCCTGGTACGGGAGGGCTTGCAACAGCACCCTCTTCGTTTACGGCCCTGATAATTTCGAGGATGAAGGGTGAACCAGATCCTTTTTTCATGTCAACGAAGCCTTCCACGTCATCTCGGCTGGTGTAGTGCATTGACCTGACCTCATTTATCACCGCCGCTGACACCGCCGCGCGGAGGATTTTGAAAAAGTCGGCGTTGAAGATGAAGATGGGTATCGCAGGCATGATCACTTGGAATGTACAAAGAAGGAGGATGTCGATACGGAGTCGATCTTTTGATTCGACTCCAGCGATACCGACTGGCATTGGGAATCGCCAGCGAAGTTCGTGCACCAGAGACGGCTCGTCTTCATCCTCTATGACATCGAGGATAGATCTGTTCTCAGCACCATCACCAGCAACTTTTTTGCCGGTGGTGAGTCTTGATTTGAAGATCTCGAATCTGTGAATCTTGATAGCGGGGTAGAAGATACTAACCCACCAGAATCCAAACTTTTTTTGGAACCATCGGGCGATCGGTCCGCTTCTCAGAATTTCCTCTCCTTCGGCCCTGGCCTTGTCTTCAGGCATCAGAATATCGAAACCATTTTCATCTCGCACCAAGACATAGCCGGGAACATTGGGAATGATCTCGACCAGTTCTCCACCAGCCACCTTGAACTTCATGGTTCCTTCTTTGACTGAAGTGGCTTGTTGGTTGTTTTCTCTTGCTCTGTACAAGATGATCGGAATGAGGACGACAACAATGGCAAGAGCCACTGTCTCTATGATATTGAACAACATCAGATGACTCCTTTTGTTTTTGTAGTTTTACCACAGTGTCAACGAACTCCACAGAACCACCGGATTTCACATTGAAATCCAAGATCTAGTTCCGCTCGGGATTATATCAGTCTATAAGGAATTGTCAAGCGCAACGTAATGGTTCAATAGCTTGGACGGTTTGTCGCCGAAGAGTGCGTTATAATGAACTCACTGTTAGTCATTAATTAATTCGTTAAAACACAAGACAATTGAAATTTCATCACGAATCGGCGATTTGAAAAAAGAAGTTGAAAAAGAGGCAAGAATTGTTGAAACAAAGGAGTCTGAACACAGGAGATTAAAGTTGGAAATTGAAAAAGAAAAGCGGGAATTGGCAGAAAGGGAAAACGAGATGAGAAGGTTGGATGGCGAAATAAGTCGGGCGCGCGCGGAAATGGCTCACAACAACGGAGAGTTGCAGAACCTTCAGAGAGATTTGGAACGAATGGCACGTACAACCAAGAAGAGATAAAAAGTTTATTAAAGTCTATTTTAAATGTTTCTAAATGTGCCGAGGAGAGGACTCGAACCTCCATGGGTTACCCCGCTTGCTCCTAAGGCAAGT